>Ga0208197_1004456_pt1 | contig 10324 bp, 9 predicted proteins | sample AD_JPNNA4_MetaG_FD_184444 | JGI IMG/M metagenome (GOLD analysis project Ga0208197, IMG submission 184444) | Active sludge microbial communities of municipal wastewater-treating anaerobic digesters from Japan - AD_JPNNA4_MetaG (SPAdes) (version 2) | ecosystem: Engineered > Bioreactor > Anaerobic >... | reverse complement strand
CAAAGCTTTCAACATCTCTTGTTCAGACTCACTCAAGGTGACGATATATTTCTTGGTCATCTCTGCCTCCCTTTGGAGACAGGATACACCAAGTTACCCATCAGAGCATGGTTGACAAAGTACTAGTATACCATAGCGCAAAAACACGTCAAAAAGCGGCTTCCTCGCGTGAGGAAGCCGCTTTTTGACAGTTGAGAATGTTTAGCTAATCCAGCCCTGGCCCTTGCAGAAGTCGGTGACGACGGGGACAGTGACCCATTTGCCCTGATAAGCCTGAATCGCCAGGACGATCACGTAGACCAAAACCGCGACGCCGACAAAACAGCCGACGATTATGAAGGACAAGACCGAAGACACGACATAGCCAACCACACTCACGACCAATGCCTGAATTGCGTTATACTTGATGAAGGGACGGGTTTTCTTGTCCTCAAGCAAAAGCACGATGATCGGCACGAGCGGCGCCAAAATCCAGCTCAACAACGCCCATAACTTATCGTCATCTGTTACATCCATTGAGACTTGCGGATCCATTTGAACCATAGCACGACTCCTTTCCTTGTTTAGAATTGGTGATCATACAAATCCTGCAACTTCGTGTATTATTGTAGGGGGAATTCAGAGAAAAGTCAAGGGTACTTTATGACCATCGGCCATTCAGAAATATCCAATCATTGTGTCGTCATCGGGATGAGCGGCGGCGTTGATAGTGCCGTAGCTGCCGCACTGTTGCAAGAGCAGGGCTTCGCCGTTCAGGGTGTTACGTTGAAGACGTGGCATACACCATTCACAAACGCCGAAGTTCACATAGACCTGGCGGCAGCAGTCGCGGAGGCACTTCACATCCCGCTGCACATTGAGGACGTCGAGGCGCGCTTCTACCGGGACGTGGTCGAGCCATTTGTCGCCGAGTACGTCCAGGGCCACACCCCCAACCCCTGCGTGATGTGCAATCCCACGCTGAAATTCGCCGTCCTATTGGAGGCGGCGGATCGTCTCGGCGCGCGCTGGATTGCCACGGGACATTACGCGCGCATCGCCCACCCGGAGGCAGGGCCGGCGCGCTTATTGCAGGCGCACAACCGGCAGAAAGACCAGAGCTATGCCCTCTACCGTCTCACCCAACGCCACCTCACCCGGCTGCTGCTCCCCCTGGGCGACATCGCCGACAAAGCCGCTGTGCGCGCGATGGCGCGCCGTCTCAGCCTACCGAGCGCCGACGCGGAGGACAGCCAGGACCTCTGCTTTATGCGCGGCGGCGATTACCGCGAACTGCTCAGCCACCTGCGTCCCGAAGCCATCCAGCCCGGCCCCATCTTCGATGAAAGCGGCAAACGATTGGGCGAGCATCACGGGTTGCCGTACTACACAATTGGACAGCGCAGCGGGTTGGGCATCGCAGCGGCGGAACCGCTCTACGTGTTGCGGCTGCGATCACAGGATAACGCTGTGATTGTCGGCCCGGCATCGAGTCTGGCGCAGGAAGCCTGCACCCTTGTCGCCTTGACCTTCACGACCGGCGCGCCGCCCGCCGAGGTCTTCAGCGCACAAGGACGTATCCGCTATCGCGCGCCCCGCGTGGATGTGACGGTGCGCGTGCTGGATGCACAGCGAGCCGCCATCCACTTTGCACAACCGCAGCGCGGCGTCGCCCCTGGACAATCGCTGGCGCTCTACCAGGACGAAGAGGTGATCGGCGGCGGCATCATTGCAGAGTTAGATACACAGGCATAGGCGCTAACTTTCCTTGCATTTTGCAATAAAGAAGGTTATAATAAGATTATATTATTTCAAATCTATCTTATCGGAAAGATGAAACGATGCTTGACATACAAACGCAAGGTGCGCATATCCTGGTTGTTGACGACAGTATCGAAATCCTGGGATTTTTGAAAGAAGCCGTATTGGAACCGGCAGGATACACGGTGACGGGGGCGTTGGATGGTGAAGAGGGTCTGGCGCTCGCCCTTGAGACCCACCCCGACCTCATGCTCCTGGATTATGATATGCCGCGTATGAACGGCATCGAAGTCCTGCAAGCCCTCAAAGAACGGGAAATTGACATGCCCGTGATTCTTGTCACCTCGCATGGATCGGAGTCTGTGGCAATTGACGTATTCCGCCTCGGCGTCCGTGATTACGTCCCCAAACCCTTCGCCATCAGCGATCTATTGGCCTCCGTCGAGCGCGTACTAACATTAGCGCGTCTTCAGCAGGAACGCGACGCGCTGCTCAATAAACTCGAACACACTAACAACGAACTGACCCACCGGCTGCGCCAACTCGACACCCTTTACCGTGTCAGCAAATCCGTGACGACATTGCAGGAGCGCAACAAATTACTGGAGCGCATCGTTGATGCTGCGCTGTATCTCACCGGCGCACGGGATGGGTTGCTCATTCTGATGGACCCAGACACCGGCGATCTCACCACGCAGGTTTTACGCGAGCATTGGGACAAAGAATATGTCTCCCCCACAGAGCCGCTCAACATCCAGACCCATTCTTTCGGGTTGATGATGAACGTGCCCTTACAATGGGGCGGCAAAATCGTCGGTTCGCTCACAGTGAGCAACAAACGCAATCGGGAGCTGCTCAATCAAGAGGACAGACGGCTGTTGCGCATGTTGGGCGACTATGCTGCCATTGCCATCGAAAACTTCCGTTTGCTGTCAGAGATTGAAACACAGCGTGAGCACGAAAAGCGCGAGTTACGTGATCTTTTTGAGCATTACATCTCCCCTTCGGTCGTCAATCGTATCATCGAAAATCCGCGCAACATCCAACCTGGCGGGCAATGGCAAATCGTCTCCGTGCTCTTTGCCGATCTGCGGGAGTTTATGGCCTTCAGCGCCAGCGCCTCACCGGAAGCTCTGATTGACGTCCTCAACCGCCATCTGACCCAGGCCGCAGGCGTGATTCTTTCTGAAGAAGGCACGCTGGATAAATTTATGGGCGACGAAGTGATGGCGTTTTTCAACGCTCCCCTACCTCAGGAAGACCATGCGCTGCGCGCAGTACGCGCGGCGTGGCGCATCCAGCAGAGCATCCGCCAGACGCACGAGTTGATTCCCCTTCATCAACGCTTGCGCTTTGGCATCGGCATTGCGACCGGCGAAGCTGTCGTTGGCAATGTCGGCACACCTGATCTGGTCAACTACACCGTCGTCGGCCAAACCGTCAACAAGGCGCACATGCTTCAGGAACTCGCGCCTGCCGGGAAAATCCTGATCTGCCATCGCACCTACCAGTTGGTAAAAGACGTGTTCCATGCGCAGGAATTGCCGCCCATCCAGGTTAAAGGTCTGCAACACCCTGAACCGATTTACGAAGTACGCGCGATGTTATATTGATGCATAAAACGTAATGCGTAAAACGCAAATGGGTGCATTACGTTTTACGTTTTACGTTTTATCTTTCGCGTTTCCCATACAGCTTAAGGAGTCATCTCTATGCCTGTCTTTTTCGATGTCGAGACCCAGAATTCCTTCCAGGAAGTGGGCGGTCACTACCCGGAACGGCTGCGCATTTCTGTCGTCGTGACCTACAACACCGCCGACCAGGCTTTTCATCGTTACACCGAAGCCGATATTCCGGCGCTGGTCAATGAATTACAGGCCGCAGACCTCGTTGTTGGCTTCAACCTGTACGGATTTGACTATCCGGTCGTCATGCGTTACACAAAAGTTGATCTCACCCAATTACCCACCGTGGATATCATGGCGGATTTGCAGAAAAAGCTGGGGTTCCGGGTGAGTCTCGACGCGGTAGCCTCGGCGACGTTGGGCATCGGCAAGAGCGCTGATGGCTTGCAAGCGGTGCAATGGTGGAAAGAAGGTCGCCTCGAAGACATCTTCACCTACTGTGAAAAAGATGTTGATGTCACCCGGCGCGTGTACGAGTACGGGCGGCAAAATCGTTACGTCCAGTATTACGACCGGCAGTATCGCCGCCAGCGCGTGCCCGTGGCGTGGTAGAAACCGGAAGCTCGATTTGATTATCAACCCAAGAACCCCTGGCCATTGCTCCGCGCCCCCGGGACAGGGGCGCGGAGCGAGATAGTCAATTCCTGACGTTTGACGTGTAGACTTTTGCCGTCTGTCCGATTGACAAAATTTCGAGGCTGCGACATAATTGAAACGTAAAGCGTAAAACGTGAAAACACTACACATCTTACGTTTTGCGTTTTGCGTTTTACGTTATACTTTTCGCCTCCGACCCATACCGCTCCCTCGCGGACGGATGGGCGAGTGGAATCAAAAGCCGATTCCCAGGGTTCAGGAAGCAATTCCTGCGCCTGCCGTGTTTGCAAAGGAGGCAATCCGGCTCCATCGTGGAGAGGATTGCCTCTTTTTTGTTGCCTGTGAGCAGATAACCCGGTCAGCCACGAGGGTTTTGCGCCCCTGGATAGGGCTGGCATATCCAGGGGAAAAAATCTCAAGAAAGGAGTTGCACTATGTGGATTGTACGCATCAATATGACCGATCAGTCTTACAAATTGGAGGAAGTACCCGAGCGGTACAAGAACCTGGGCGGGCGCGGCCTGACCTCGACCATCATTTACGATGAAGTCGATCCAGCCTGCCACCCCCTCGGGCCAAACAACAAGCTCGTCTTTGCCCCCGGTATGGTCACCGGGACGGCGGCCCCCACCTCGGCGCGCGTCTCGGTCGGCGCGAAGTCTCCACTGACGGGCGGCATCAAAGAATCCAACGCCGGAGCGGCCTGGTCGCCGGCCGTGGCGCGGATGCGCGTCAAGGCCATCATCGTCGAGGGGATGCCGAAGGAAAAAGACTATTGGGTTGCCAAACTTTTCTGGGATGGGGAAAAGCCGGCTATCGAGTTCTCATGCGCCGGCGACTACGTTGGCAAGAACCTGTATGACGTGTTCCCGCTGCTGTTCGAGAAGTACGGCAAGCGCGTCCACGTCGCGGGGATTGGCGTCGGCGGTGAATACGGCTACGCCAACTCCGGCATCGTCTTCGAGGATATGAAGCAGCGCCCCACCCGCTACTCCGGGCGCGGCGGCCTGGGCGCGGTGATGGGCAGCAAGGGCCTGAAGTTCCTGGTTGTCGATCCCGAAGGCGCGCCGGGCGTCGAGATCGTCAACCCTGAGGCCTTCAAGGAAGGCGCGCGCAAACTACGCGAGGCGTTGGGCGAGCACGCGCTCACCAAGCCCAAGGGCGGCCTCAACACCTACGGCACCGCCGTGCTGATCAACATCCTGAACGAAGCCGGCGGTCTGCCCACCCGCAACTTCCGCACCGGGCGTTTCGAAGGCGCGGCCAAGATCGCAGGCGAGGCCATTTTCGAGAACAACAAGCAACGCCTGGGCAAGGAACTCTACAACCACGCGTGCAGCCCCGGCTGTGTGATACAGTGCTCGAACACCTACTATGCCGAGGACGGATCGGAGATCGTCTCCTGCGTGGAGTACGAATCGGACTGGTCCCTGGGCGCAAACTGCGGTATCGATGACCTGGACGGCATCGCCAAGCTGGTGTACTGGTGCAATGCCTACGGCGTAGACACCATCGAGACCGGCGACGCCATCGCTGTGGCGATGGATTCCGGCTATCTCCCGTTCGGCGATCTGGATGGCGCCATCGCGCTGCTGCACGAAATGGGCAAGGGCACGGCGATGGGGCACATCCTGGGCGGCGGCACGGCGTTCACGGCCAAGGCGTTCGGCAATCCGCGCTCCCCGTCGGTGAAGGGGCAGGGGATGCCGGCCTACGAGCCACGCGCCGTCAAGGGTATCGGCGTCACCTACGCGACCACCACCATGGGCGCCGACCACACCGCCGGCTATACCATCGCGCCGGAAATCGCGGGCGTGGGCGGCAAGTCCGATCCGCTGGCCTCCGAGCCGGGTAAGGCCGACCTGAGCCGCGCGTTCCAGATGACAACGGCTTTCCTCGATTCCACCGGGCACTGCCTCTTCATCGCCTTCGCCATTTTGGACATCGCCAGCGGCTTCGAAGGTATGGTCGAAGAAGTGAACGCGATGTATGGGCTAAATATGACGATTGACGACGCCGTCGCTTTGGGTGGCGAAATCCTCAAGCGCGAGCGCGCCTTCAACATCGGCGCGGGCCTCACGCACCTGGACGACCGCCTGCCGGAGTTTATGAAGTACGAGAAACTCCCGCCGCACAACGTCGTCAACGACCTGCCGGACGAAGTCTTCGATGCCGTTCACGGCAAAATGTAAGCTGCTGTTCAGTTTTCGCGTTTGAAATTAGACGCCGGAAGGGATTTCCTTCCGGCGTCTGCCGTTCTGTAGACCGGGCGTCTCGCCCGGTTGCGCGCGGGCGAGACGCCCGCGCTACACACACAATGCCAGCAAATCATCCACGTACGCCGTCGCCAGGCAGATGACGGTATCGGCAGCGCCGTAATACAACTTGACCTCGCCGTCGTCTTCCAAAATCATCCCGCAGGGGAAGATGACGTCGTTGCGGAAGCCGTCGCTGGTCTCATACGGCGCTTCGGGAACCAGCAGCGGCGTCGGACACAGACCGATACATGTGCGTGGATCGTCCAAATCCAATAGCATCAAACCCGCCGTATAACGCTTTTGCCACTTAGCCTCCCAGCCGTTCTTACCACGCGCCGGATCGAAGTCAACCGCGTGAATCGTCGTCAGCCAGCCGCGGGGGGTTTTCACGGGCGGCGCTGCCGGGCCGATCTTGAGGTTGGCATACGGCACATCCTCCACGCCGAGGACGAAAGACGTGTTGCCCCAGTACCGCAAGTCGGTAGAATCGGAAAACCAGATGTCGAAACGTTCCCGCCCTCCCCGCCCGTAGATCGTCATCGGGCGCTCCAACCGCGCGTACTTCCCGCCGATACGCTCCGGGAAGAGGACGAGGTTGCGGTTATCCGGCGCGGTCAGGCTCAGGATTTCCCAGTGCGCAAAATCCTCGGTGACGGCAATGCCGCCACGCACGCCGTGTAGGGTATCGACGGCGAAAGCCATAGTGCAGCGCCCTTCGATAACAGTCAAGCGCGGATCGTAGGCGCGAACGATGCCGCCAGTCGCGCGCTCGCCGCCGAAGAGCCGGAAACACGGCTCAGGCTGCACCTCCCACTGCACGCCGTCATCGCTGAAGGCCAGCCCCAGATTCGTCCCCGCGAAGATGCCGCTGCCCGCGAAGTCGCCGTAATCGTTGCGAAATACCATCACGTACTTGCCCTGATATTTGGTCACGCCGGGATTGAAGAGCAACGTCGCCGGATACGGCACATCACGCCACGTCAAGAGCGGATTTGCCGGGTGACGCTGTATCACCGGATGTGAGGTTAATGCGCCAATCGTTGTATTTTCTATCATCGATTCCTCCCCATAGTCGGATAGGCGTTAGTCAGATAGTCTGGATAGAGTTTGCATTATACCCTGATTAGAGAAGTTATAGAGACTTTCATCGCACTACAATCGGAATTTCCGACGAAGTTCCAGAATATTGTATAAAAATACTTGACAAATAATGAACAATAATGTATAATATAAACAAGATAAGGATATAACATTTAGATAAAAAGGGGGAATCATACAATGGAACACGGGTATTTCGTTAATTATGTAGCGCAAGCCGTCGTTGCGGAAAGGCTGAATTTTGCACGCCGCGAGCAGCTGATTCCGGATCGCGTCCAGTTGTGGCCGATCATCAATGCTGTGGTCGAAAAAGTTAACGTTGCAGTCCAGCGTATCATCAAAAATGTAGATCGCCAAATGCGCCGTTGGGTAGACACACAAACCGCCTGCACGTGGCGCGATCTCTCACTGGCGAACTGCTAATTCAAAATTAAAAACCATATCAAACAAAAAGGGGATAAGAGAATGAATACCAAGGCACCTGAAAAAGTTTTTGTCGGCTTACGCCGTTTCAATATCGTGATGGGCTTCTTGCACCTACTTCAGGGCATCCTGATGATCGTGCTGAGCAACGACACCACCTACCCCATCTTCACCAACTTCTTGAAGTTTGATCGGGCGACTTTCTCACTCGTTCCAGATCCAAAACTCGCCTACAATTTGCGCTTCGGCCCGGCAGTCGCGGTGTTCCTGCTAATTTCGGCGGTGGCGCACTTCTACCTCTCCACCGTCGGCTACAAGAAGTACGTCGCCAACCTGAAGCGTGGGATGAACCCCACCCGCTTCTACGAATATGCGCTCAGTTCGTCCCTGATGATCGTCCTCATCGGGATGCTCGTGGGGATTTGGGACCTGGGCAGCATGATCCTGATGTTCGGCATCAATGCGATGATGAACTTGTTCGGCATTATGATGGAACTCCACAATCAGCACACGGAGCGTACCGACTGGACGGCCTTCATCTACGGCTCGATCGCCGGTATCATCCCGTGGATCGTCATCGTCCTCTACTTCCTCAGCGCGATTACGTCCACTGACGCCAAGCCACCGACGTTTGTCTACTTCATCGTCGCCAGCATCTTCGTCTTCTTCAATGGGTTTGCGGTCAATATGGTGCTCCAATACAAAAAGGTCGGCAAGTGGAAGGACTATCTCTTCGGCGAGCGGGTGTATATCATTCTCAGCCTCGTCGCCAAGACGCTGCTCGCCTGGCAAATCTTCGCCGGGACGCTGGCGCCAGTATAAAGAGGGCTTTGACAGGATTGACAGGATTTTCATAATAGAAAAGAGGGCCGTCGCAAAAAGGACGGCCCTCTTTCGTTTGATTATGCTCATCAATGTCCATCAAGACCAGCAGTTATGAGGCATTTTTCACGAAACCCTCTCCTCACTCCTCCCCAATGACCTCCCACTGCCGTCCCCCTGTCCGCTGCGATATCCCCTCCCACGGCAAGCCATAGTCCGGCAAAGTCGGTTGCTGTGGTTGCTGAGGGATCTGCATAATGATTGGCGGGATCGCCATTTGTTGCGGTGGTTGGCGCTGTCCTCGCTTGGCCAACACAAAGATCAGCAATCCGATGATGGCCAACAAGGGCACGCCCGCTAACAGCAGCCCGATGATCAGCGCCAGCGTGTCATCGCTGAGCCGCTGCACGACCACCACTGCCGTCACCACTGCAAACACCACGCCGACCAGGGCCACGAACCGCCCTAAGCGTTGTCCCAATCGCGGTCGCTCCTCGTAATAGTCATAGCCGTTGTCTCGAATACGCATTGTTTTCTCTCCTGCTGGTGAAAATCTTCTTCTTCCCCGATTTCTACGCGCCATTACCCCGTTTCGCGCAAGTAAGGGGCGTAGAAGTTCACGTAGAAGAAGTATTGAGACGGTCAATTGCCGCCTGCGTCATCTGCCAGTGCCAGCCCCCGGCTGACACGTCTTCGCCAAAGAGATAGTGCAAGGCCCTGCTCTTGCTGCCCCATTCGCCGCCGTGCTGTGCCCACCACGGCGCGAGCCGCGCCGCTAACTGCGCCACATCGTCGTCGCCGGATACCGATGCTTCTTCCTCTGCCATTTCAGGTTCAGGCAGAGCCAGGCGCGATGTTGCGGGGATATGCCCATTGCCCGGCAGGTCTTGCGCTGTGCTGTACGCGGCCTGGAAGCGCGTGATCTGCTCAGCACACACCGCCAGGAAGTCACCACGCCCCTGCAGGCGTTCTGCGCCGGTACCACCGCGCCCAGCCGCGATGCGCGCATCGTCGGCGCTGACGACCTTGCCCACCACCCGCAGCGGGAAGTTGGCGCGCACGATGCCTGACAAGATGGCTGCCGAGGGACGCTGCGTCGCGGCGATCAGGTGTAGCCCGGCTTCGCGTCCCCGCTGCACCAGGCGTTCCAATGGCGCACTCACCCCGTCACCGCTCATCACCAGATCAGCCAGTTCGTCGATGCACACGACGATGTGCGGCAAGGTCTCCCTACGTTGGTCCCGGGCGGCCAGCAGGCGCACGAGAGAGCGCAAGGCTTCCACTGCGGCGGACGGCTCGGTAATAACCGGGCGCACCAGGTGGGCGGCGTTGAAAGACGCCGGGAACGTGCGCCCCTTTGGATCAATCAGCAACAAGCGCACAACCTCCGGCGTGTTACCCAGCAGCAAGCTGGCGGCAATGGTACGTAGTAGCACCGACTTGCCACAGCCGGTGGTCCCAGAGATGAGGATGTGCGCCACATCAGGCGACGGCAAACGCGCCAGCAAAGGGGTGCTGTGCTCATTCAAGCCGAGCAAGGCCGTAGCAATGGGCAGCGGTGATACATCCTGCAGGACACCGGCCAACGTCACCGGACGGGGATCGGGGTGGTCGAATTCCAGGATGACACCTTCGACGCCCCGGCTGAGGCGCACCTGGGGCACCCGTAAGCCCAGTGCCAAATCCTCGCTCAAGCGTTGG
>Ga0208197_1004455_pt1 | contig 10325 bp, 11 predicted proteins | sample AD_JPNNA4_MetaG_FD_184444 | JGI IMG/M metagenome (GOLD analysis project Ga0208197, IMG submission 184444) | Active sludge microbial communities of municipal wastewater-treating anaerobic digesters from Japan - AD_JPNNA4_MetaG (SPAdes) (version 2) | ecosystem: Engineered > Bioreactor > Anaerobic... | reverse complement strand
GACAATGTAAGAATTTTTGGTAATGCTAAAATTCGTGATAATGTTGTAGTATCATGCAATGCTCATATATTTGGTTATACAGAAGTATATGATAATGCGCGTGTTTTTGATAGTGCTAGAATTGCTGGACATTCTAAAATATTTGGTAAAGCACAAATAGGTGGTTGTACTAAAATCCTTAGTACTGCTTATATAGGGAATAACATCAAACTTTTTGAGTCATCATCATTTTTATGTATAGGTCCCATCGGGTCTAGAGATGATTACCTTACAATCATACCGCTTCAAAATTATGTGGCTACAGGATGTTGGAGCGGTACTATCAAGCAATTTATCAAACGAGTAGAAAAAGTTCATAAAGTGTCTAAGTTTAAAAAAGATTATATTGACGCAATACAATATGCTTGTAAATATTTTGATGTAAACTTATGAATAGAAATTATATTTTGTACAGTGAGTATTTAAAATGAGTGGTGGATTTTTTGAATATAAACAATTTTATCTTAAAGATATAATTGATGATATTAAAGAAATTTTAGAAAATAAAAATACATCTGATTTTTGTTTTTCTGATAGTGTTTTAGATGAGTTTGAAAAAGCTATACTAACTATACAAAAAGCTTATCAATATATTGAAGTAATTGATATGTTGGTTTCGGGTGATTATGATGAAGATGAATTTATAAAAGAAATTAGGAAAATAAATAATGTATGAAATAGAATCAAAAAAATTTTGTAACAAACTTAAAAATATTTTTGTTGGAATAAATTTTGAAGGTAAAGGTGGATTTATAAATTTAATAAAAATAAAGTCAGATTATTATAGTAAAATTGATGATATTCTTAAAAAAGATATCGAAGAAGTAATAAAAACTTACCCTAATTTCAAAGATGAACTTTTTGATAGTCTGTATTCATTTTTTAGTTGCTATTTTACAGAAAGTGGTTCGATTTGTTTTAATTCAAAATTATTAAATAACAATATTTACGAAAAAATTTGTCCAGATAGAAAAGATGTTACTTTATTCTGGAAAACTCAAAATCTTTATTATATCAAAACTGACCGAATTTTTAAAAGTTTACTATTTGAATTTAATAATTTAAAATTTTATTTCGACGCCTCACAAATTGAATATAAAAAAGCTAATGAAAAACGTTCGTTATTTTTCGAGTTAAAAGAAATTAAAGAAGATAAGACAATTGTTTTTACTGTTTTTTATTCTGAAAAAGAAGTTGACATAAATCAAGATGAAATATTACAAACTATAAATAAACATGGTATTATAATAAATAATAAAGAATTAAAACGAGCATTTTCAACTTTTAGAAAACAAAACGAAGTTGATTTCTTTATCAACAAAAACGCCAAAGCATTTTTGCAAGAGCAGTTTAAGCTCTGGAGTTATCAATATTTCTGGGAAGGAGCAAAAGAATGGAGCGCGGATAGGGTTAATGAACTGCAAATCTTAAAAGATATTGCTTTTAAAATCATTGATTTTGTCTCGCAGTTTGAAGATGAATTGGTAAAAATCTGGAACAAACCAAAGTTTGTTAAAAATTCAAATTATGTGATTACGCTGGACAGAATTATTTCGGCTTCGTCATTGCGAGGAGCGAACAAAGCGAGCGACGAAGCAATATCGTTAATTGAAAAAATTTTGAAGCACGAAGACATTAAAGAACAAATCAAAGAATGGCAAGAGTTAGGAATAGTGGATGAAAATTTTAAGACAGAAGATATTTTTGAAATCGATTTGATAGGCAAACACTTAGCAAAGAAATACGAACATTTGCCGATTGATACAAAGTATTTTAAGGATTTAGAACTTGAAATATTGAGCCAGTTTGATGACCTGGATAAATCTTTGGACGGCTGGCTGATAAAGAGCGAAAACTATCAAGCATTAAATACTATTTTGCCAAAATTCAAAGAAAAAGTACAGACAATTTATATTGATCCGCCGTTTAATACAGGGAAGGATTTTGCTTATATTGATAGATTCCAGGATTCAAGTTGGTTGAGTTTAATGAATGACAGAATATCAATCTCTAAAAACTTTTTACCTAAAGCAGGTTCTATATTTGTTCATTTAGACCATAATGCCGAGCATCTGGGAAGGATTATATTAGACAATAATTTCAAGAATGGATTTGTTAATAATTTAGTTTGGTCATATAGAACTGGTGGTGCATCCAAAAAAACAGCATTGCCATATAAACACGACAGTATATTATTTTTCACTAAAGATGTGGATTCTTTTGCTTATTTTCCTGTTTACGAAAGACAATATTTGGACAAGTCTTTTATGGGTGCGAAGCAGGATGCAGAAGGAAAATATTATACTGATACATTACTGCGGGATGTTATTGAAGGTGTGATTAAAGATTTTTCTAATGACAAAGAATTTAATACCCGACCTGTCCTTAATTTATCAAGAGAATTTTATGGTTTTAAGACTCAAAAACCTGAAGGGCTGCTTTACTTATTACAATATTTAACTTCTAAAACCGATCGCACACTCTTTCTTGACTATTTTTGCGGGAGTGGAACTTCGTTGGCAGTAGCGCAAAAACTTAATAAAAAGTGGATAGGAATAGAAATGGGAGATTATTTCAATAATTTTTACGAAGATGAAGTTGAATTAAATAACACTGAGAAAAATAAAAAAGATTTATATAAAAAGTTTGTAGTTTTGGATTTTACAGAAGATAGCCAAAAAATACAAGCATTAGTTAAAAAAGTAGGCATTTTAGGAAGGCAAAAACAAGTTATAAGCGGCGAAGGTAAAAACGAACCATGTGGGATATCTGAATATGTTAATTGGCAAGGCGGCGGTTTCTTCAAATACTACGAACTTGAGCAATACGAGGAAGCGCTGGCAAATTGTAAATATGAAGACGGTGATTTGTTTAATTCGCCCTTAAAAACTCCATATCAAGAATATGTTTTTATGAAAGATGAAAAAATGCTCAAAGCGCTTGAGATTGATTACGAAAAAGAAAAAGTCAAAGTTGATTTATCACAACTTTACCCAAATATAGATATTGCTGAAACCTTATCTAACCTTACCGGTAAATGGATTAAGAAAATCAGCGATGATGAAGTAGAGCTTGAAGACGGCACAAAAATCAATACCAAAGATTTGGATTATAAATTAATAAAACCTTTAATCTGGTGGGAGTGAGTATGAAAGTAACAAACATAAATATCAACATCTTAAAAGAAATTTTACAGAGAATGCCTGAAAAAGAGATGCAGGTAAAAAAGAAATTCCCAAAATATGAAAAATGGTTAGAAGGGAAAGATTATCCAACATATAATCAATTAGTTGAACTTTCTAAAATATTTAATATTCCTTTTGGCTATTTCTTTTTAGAAAAATTACCACAAAGAAAATATCCTATTCCACATTATAGAACCAATCAAAACGGAGATTTTAACCCATCCAGTGAATTATTAGACACTATTTTGTTTGCTCAAAAAATACAAGAATGGGCTAAGGACATTTTATTAGAATGGGGACAAGAAAAACTACCTTTTTGTGGTAAATATAAAGATAACTATACTATAGAAGGAGTAATAGAAGAATTAAAAAGAATATTTGAAATCGAGAATAATTGGGCAAGCAGAAAATCTACATGGACAGAAGCATTGAATTATTTAATTGAAAAAGCAGAAGAAAAAGGAATAATTGTTCTTAGAAATGGAATAGTTGGAAACAATACTCATCGCAAATTAAATATAAATGAATTTAGAGGATTTGTTTTATACGAAGAAATAGCGCCTGTAATATTTATTAATAATAATGATTCTATATCTGCTAAAATTTTTACGCTCATTCATGAAATAGTTCATATTTTAATTGGTCAAAGTGCATCTTTTGATTTACGAAATTTACAACCTGCAAATAATGAAATTGAACAATTTTGTGATAAATGTACAGCTGAATTTTTAGTGCCAGCAGAAGGAATCATAAATATCTATACCCAAAAAACAGATTTAGAAGAGTTGGCAAGATATTTTAAAGTTAGCCAGATAGTGATACTGAGGAGATTATTAGATACATCTTTAATTACACAACAAGAATTTTATTTACAATTAAAAGATTTATACGAAAAAGAACTTAGAATAACACCGAGTTCTAGAGGTATTTTTTATCATACTATTCCTAATCGTTTAAGCAAAAGATTTTTATATATATTGAATAGTGCAGTTAAAAACAACACTATTCTATTTAGAGATGCATTAAGAATTACCAACTTGAGTGCCAAAACTTATGATAATCTTATTAATAGAACAATATGATATACCTAATTGACTCAAATACTTTTATGACTGCTGCAAGAACGTTTTACTCTTTTGATTATGGACCAAAATTTTGGGACTTTATAGAGGTACAAGCTAAAAATAATGCATTGGCGAGTATTGATAAAGTATTTGAAGAAATTAATAAAGGTAACGATGCGCTCAAGAATTGGGCAAAAGAAAAATTTTTAAACTATTTTTTAACAACAAAAGAAGAACCGATCTTTCAAAAATATGCAGAACTTGTGCAATGGGCAGAAAATCAAGATAATCATTATACAAGAAATGCTATAGATGAATTTATGAAAGAAGATAATGCGGATCCATGGTTAATAGCATATTCTTTAGCCAAAAATAGAAATTATACAATTGTTACCTTTGAGCAAGTTAATAAAAATAGGAAAAATAAAATCCCTATACCAAATGTATGTGATTATTATCAAATAAATTATTGCGATTTATTTGAAATGCTTAGGAATTTGAATTTTCAATTATGATTATTAAACCATTGATTTGGTGGGAGTAAAGATAATTTAAGATGTGTAGTATATCGCTTATAGTATTTTTGATGTTTTAAAAATTTAACACGATTTATTTATTATACTAATAAATAGGAGTTTTATATGTCATTTAAAGAAAGTATAATTGTTATTGTAGGAATATTTTTGATTATAACTATTTTTTTGCAAGGAATTCGAATTAAAAAGTTGACATCAGAGTTGTATGAAAAAACATTAAAGTTTAAATGTGTTGAAAGTATATTGAGGAGCTTAAATAAGTATTTTTGTAAATAGGTTTTAAAATATAAAATAAAGGAGTTTACAAATGAAAATAGTTACGAATTCAGAGTATGAAATTTTTAATGAATACTCTCCTGAAGGGCAATTGATTAAAAAATCTACATTTATATGCAATAAAACAGAAGAAAAAACAAATAAATCTATTGAACAAATTATTGAAATGCTTAAGAAAAATAAAAATTATTCTATGCTTGAGTTTGCTTGGTATCCTGTATTTATTAGGCCTGTTAAAGGCGACTACTTAGACAATATATTGAGAATATTAAAAAGATTTGAAAAAGAAAAATATTTAAATTGTAATAACTTAAAAGATGGCGTATTGATTTCAGGAAGTGGTAGAGCCTGGTATGAATGTCTTAAGGAAGATAAAAATACAAATACACTAGTAAGAAGTATTTACAATTTCTTAAATAAATTAAATCCATCATTATTCGATACACATGATGTTTTTTCTTCAGATGAATTTTATATTAAGTTATTAACAAAAGAAGAAATACAACTTTGTGAAAAAACTTTAAATTCAGAACCAATTATAAATGACAATAATATTAGAGAAAAGCATGATTGGTTTGCAGTAGCGTTCTACGGAGTATCTGGAAGTTTTATTTATGAAATTTTGCAACATCGCACAATGAGTTTTGCTACTAAATCAAATCGTTATGTCACAGCTAAAGATTTTTCTTTTCTTATAGAAGATGGTGCTTTAATTAACAATTCAGTAGATAAACAAAAACTTGAAGAATGTTTGGAGAAAATACAGTTAACATATAATTACTTCTTAAATCGTGGTCATAAACGTGATGTAGTGAGACAATTACTTCCTATCGGGTTTACAAATGATATAGTAGTTGCAGGAACAATAGAATGTTGGAAATATTTATTTGAATTTCAAACTAATCCAGAATCCCATTGGGAAATACGAACTATATTAAATGATTTAAAAAGGGAATTAAACGAGAAATATAATTATTCATTTGAGGAGTAAATTGATGGAGTCAAAGAAAAAAAGAATACTTTTTGTTAGTGACCCATTGTCTTTAGTGACTGGACTTGCTTATGTCGCAGGAAGTTTTGCAAAATATTTTGATAAAAAACCTGACCAGTATGAATTAGGTTATTATACATTGCGTGGAGTTTTTGAAGATAAAATTCGTGCAGTAGATTTAAGTGAAAAACAATTAGATAATTTAAAAATTTTTACTTCAAAAGAAGTAAATAATCCCAATCTTATTTTTAATAATTTCACAAAAGTTATTAGTGAATTTAATCCACATATTGTAATTACAGTAGCTGATCCGTGGGATTTAGAAGTCGTTGCTTTTAATGAATTGAGATATTCATATTGCTGGGTCGCTTATACTACTATTGAAGTGTCTGATATTTATAGTGATAGAGTATTTAATGATTCATCAGTAGTAAAAAGAAATTTTAAATCAATTTATGATATTCTTAGTAGAGCAGATTTAATAATTCCTGTGACACAGATGGGCAAAAATGTATTAAAAAATTTAGAAATAAATGGTAATCATCTTAATAATATTTGTGAAGAAAATATTTATAATGGATTAGATGTAGAACAGAGACTCGAAAAAAAAATATCAAAAGAAAAAGTTTTTCAAGGATTTTTAAAAGATGATAATTTTGTTTTTATGAGTTTAGGAGTAAATTCAGAAAGAAAAAAAATGGATCAAGTAATATTAGCTTTTCACCAATTTATGTTAAGACTTGCAAAAGAAAGAGACCACAATATTAATAAAGTAAAATTATATTTACATACGAACTTACATTCAGCTCCAGGTGGTCCAGACTTAATGGCAGTTATAAATGAATGTAAACTTTATGATAGCGTTCTCGGTATGGCTCAAAATTCATTTGCTACTAAAAAACAAATTTATGAATTATATAGAGCGTGTGATGTTTATATAGGGCTTCCAGGTGGTGAAGGTTTTGGATATGGTTTTGCAGAAGCGATGCTTAATGAATTACCTGTAATATATATTAACTATGGAGGGCATGTTGAGTTTGCAAAATATGGTGGATTACCTGTCAAGGTAAGAGATAAAATTTATGCTGTTAAGTTAGGTATGAAATGGGCATTACCAGATTTGAAAGATGCTTCTCAACAAATGTATAAATTATATAAAAATTCTCATTTAAGAAAAGAATTGGGAAAACAAGGAAGTGAATTTGTTATTAATAATTTGAGTTGGGATAAAATTGGAGATCAATTAGAAAGAATTATAATAGATTATTATGAAAAAAATGAAGCACAAAATTTATATGGAATGAAATTTAAAAGGATTGGGTGAAAACAATGAATATTTTGTTTATGGCACCAATAGGTCATGCAACAATAAGAGATAAAATAAATGCTATACATGGTGGATACGGAAATGCATCTTTTAATACTTTAAAAGTTTTGTACAAAATGAAAGAAGAGAAGTTAATTCAGCAATTGTCTGTAATCGATTTGAGTTCTACTTTAATTTCACAAGAAGTAGTTGATTCATTACTTCCTGAATATGATGTATGTATATGTGTTACATCACCTCTTGAGCTTAGTATAAATAAGTCGTTTTTATCATTTATAAAATCATTTGCAGAAAGAGCTAAAAAACGTTATATTCAAATAGTTTGGGAGACTGAAGGTTTTCCAAGTTGTTTTGATATACTATTTGAAGATAATTTTTTTGATGGTTACCTTGCTCCTTCTCACTGGGGTTGCAGACAATTAATGAAAAAAACAGAAAAACCAGTTTTTTATTATCCTCATTTTGTTGATTCTTATAATTTTAATCTTGTTGATATAAATAAAAAAGAAAATGAAGAAAAATTTATAGTTTTATTTGTTGGACAATATACAGCAAGAAAAGGTGTTAAAGAAGCTTTTATTTCTTTTGTAAGGTCTTTTAGCAATAATAGTGATTGCGAACTGATACTTAAAATAAGCAGAATGTCGAATCATGAAATAGACCCAAATTTAGAATTTAATTCGTTACTTGCTTCAAATACAAAATCATTAAAATGTAAAATTAAAATGATTGATGAAAGTATTTCTAATGAAGATTTAGGAAGATTATATGAAGTAAGTTCAGTGTTACTATTTCCAACAAGAGGTGAAGGATTTGGATTACCTATCGCAGAAGCGATGTTGCAAGGTCTTCCTGTTATATACTCGGACTGGTCTGCTTGTAGTGAAGTAGGAAAATCTCCATATACATATCCTGTTCAGTATAGTATTGACGAAGCTCACTCAATGTTTCAATACGGTTATGAAAAAGGATTAAAATATGCAGTTCCTTCAATTCACGACATAAGTAAAAAATTAGAATTATTGTATGACGAGTGGAAGTTTGATAAAAAAAAATATTATGAAAAATATAAACAAAACAGGGAAATTATCAAAGAAAGATATGGTTATGAAGCAATAAAACAAACTATTCTAAATATTTTTGAAGGGAAAAATATAATTGAAAAAATAATTAAAGGTTATATTAATGAAAAAACAAAATATCTTTCTTTAGATAAAACTGCAGAAGTAGGAAAAGATGAATTAGGTTATTTATGGATTTTAAGAAATGAAAGTTTTTACGATGATATATTACAAGATGAAGTTGGAGCTAATATAGAACATGAAAAAGAAATTTACAATTATATTTTAACATTAATAAATGATAAAACTGAATTTATAGATATAGGAGCACACGTTGGCTATTATTCAATTAGACTTGCAGATAAAGTGCGAAAAGTATTTGCATTTGAACCTAACCCAAAAAATTTTGATGGGTTATTAATAAATGTTATACTAAATAATGTTAAAAATATTAACATATTACCAATGGCGCTTTCAGACTCTGAAAGAGATGTTTTTGTTGTTGATAAAGGAAGTTCTTCGTTAATAAGTGATTTTCAAACAGAAGAAAGTATTACAAAAATAAAAACAGTGACTTTAGACTCTATTTTTAGTGATAAAAACAAAGAAAATGGTATTATTAAAATAGATACTGAAGGTGAGGAATTAAAAATTTTAGATGGTGCAACACAGTGGCTCGAAGAAACGAATAATATTTGGGTTATTGAATATCATGGTATGTCAAGAGATAAGATTGTTGAAAAAATGAAAATTTTTGGATATAAAATTATTCAAGAATTTTATGAAAAAAAGAAAATTGTATTTAAAAAATAATTAATTTATTTTTATTATTAATAATAAAGGTAAAGTTCTATCTATCATAAGATAGACTTTATTAAAATTTTTATTTAAAAAAAGGAGATTTTTGCTGATGGCAAAACCAAAAGAAGTAACGCTTAACAAAATTCAGAAACAGCAGATTCTTTCCTATTATAATGGGAAGAAAACTGGTGTTCCTGTAAAAAATGCTCGTAAAATATCTGAGAGCACAAATCTTAGCCGTAGGCAAGTGATGTACTTCCTCGAAAAGGAGGGTCTTAAAAAATATTCTCAAGGGTCGTATGTGTAATAAAATTTATTTTTTGAAAGTGTGCCTATTCATTTAATCAGATAGGCACACTTTCCATTTTTTTATTTTAGGAGGAATTATGAATTTTAAAGAATATCAAAAAAAAGCAAAACAGACAGCAATGTATATGAAAGGTTTTGACAAAAAATATCCTCTTGCGAAAGAGGAAGTTAGAAAAATTATAGCATTATCGTATGTTATGAATGGATTGGGAGAAGTTGGCGAAATTCAAAACAAATTTAAAAAAGTTATTCGTGATGATGCGTGTGTAATTACTGAAAAATTTAAACAAGATATTGTGAAAGAAATTGGAGATGTTTTATGGTATTGTGCAAATATTTGTGAAGAGTTAGGATTGAGTCTTGATGAAGTTGCAGAAAAAAATGTTGAAAAACTTTTTTCAAGACAGCAAAGAGGAGTTTTAACAGGATCAGGAGATAATCGATAAAACTTATTTAAACAAGAAGAAAAAGTATGAATAAAACTAACAACAAAAAAAATGATGCCAGAGACATAATTAACAGTATACGGTTTTACATTATGCTTGATATTGTCGTCGGTAATTCAGACTCTACAAAAACAAGTACTTATAAGTTTCTTAAAGAAGTAAGAGAAAAGAGTGGCTTTTCCAATGAGAAGATTAATTACTATGCACAACTTGCTCTCGAAAGTTTACCAAGTAGTTTTAGGGAGATTTTTGAAATTCCACCTGTCGAGAAGTTTTAGTTTTTATTATAA
>Ga0208197_1004449_pt1 | contig 10339 bp, 13 predicted proteins | sample AD_JPNNA4_MetaG_FD_184444 | JGI IMG/M metagenome (GOLD analysis project Ga0208197, IMG submission 184444) | Active sludge microbial communities of municipal wastewater-treating anaerobic digesters from Japan - AD_JPNNA4_MetaG (SPAdes) (version 2) | ecosystem: Engineered > Bioreactor > Anaerobic... | reverse complement strand
AGCTATGCGATCATCCGCAACCACGAGGGCCTGATCCGCGTCGAGAGCCGGGAGGGGCACTTCTCGGCCTTTCACATCCTGCTGCCCGCGGCACCGGACGAAAAGGCCGGCCGTTGAGCGGGGAAGAGGTTGAGAAACAAGGGAAACGGCGGGTGTGAATTTCAACATGCCTGAAATTGTTGGCTCCCGTGTGCAACGGGGGCTTTTTCATGCCGCAAAGCATGAAATTTGCAAATTGTCTCAATCCGCCGAACTGTCGGCGGCACTCAATCATCACGGAAGGATTCCTTTATGACGCTTCTTGAAAAGATCGCCTCCAAGCACGCCCGCGTCGGGGTCATCGGGCTGGGCTACGTCGGCCTGCCCCTGGTCATCGAGTTCTGCCGCGCCGGCTTCACGGTCACGGGCTTCGACGTGGACGAAAAAAAGATCGCCGCCCTGCGCAGGCGGGAGAGCTACATCCGCCACATCGACTCGTCGCTGCTCGCAAGGGAGATCAACGGCAACTTTACCCCGACCTCGGACTTCGAGCGCCTCGCGGAGGTGGACTGCATCCTCATCTGCGTGCCGACGCCCCTGAACCGAAACCGCGAGCCCGACATGCGGTACGTGTTCAACACAGGCCGCACGATCGCCCGTCACCTCCGCAGGGGGCAGCTCGTCGTCCTGGAGTCCACGACCTACCCCGGCACCACCGACGGCGACCTCCGGGGGATTCTGGAGGCCTCGGGCCTCGAGGCGGGCGTGGACTTCCACCTGGCCTTCTCGCCCGAGCGGGAGGACCCCAACAACAAGGACTTCAGCCTCCGGACGGTGCCGAAGCTCGTCGGGGGACTGACGCCCGCGTGCCTCGCCGCCGCCCGGTCCCTCTACGATCACGTCGTGGAGAGGACCGTCCCCGTCTCGTCGGCGAAGGTGGCCGAGGCGGCCAAGCTCCTCGAGAACATCTACCGCTCCGTCAACATCGCCCTGGTCAACGAGCTGAAGATCTGTTTCGACCGCATGGGCATCGACGTCTGGGAGGTGATCGAGGCGGCGGCGACCAAGCCTTTCGGGTTCCAGCCCTTCTTCCCGGGGCCGGGCCTGGGCGGGCACTGCATCCCCATCGACCCCTTCTACCTGACCTGGAAGGCGAGGGAGTACGAGTTCAACACGCGCTTCATCGAGCTGGCGGGCGAGATCAACACGTCCATGCCGGACTACGTGGTCTCGAAGGTCATGGAGGCCCTCAACGCGCACGGCAAGCACGTCAAGGGCTCCCGGATCCTCATCCTGGGGCTTGCCTACAAGGCCAACGTCGACGACGACCGCGAGTCGCCCTCGTACCGGCTCATGGAGAAGCTCGAGCGCCTGGGCGCCGAGGTCGCCTACAACGACCCCTGCATCCCCGTCATCCGCCCCTCGCGGGAGTACGCGAAGTATGCGGGCCGCAAATCCGTGCCGGTCAGCGGGGAGTACGACCTCATCCTCGTCGCCACCCCCCACGACGAATACCGGGCCATCGACTTTGCCGCCCTGGGCGTGCCCGTCGTGGACACCCGCAACGTGGTCCGCCAGAAGGGGGACTTCCTCTTCCGGGCCTGAAAACGGCAACTCACGGATTGGTTCCCTGCTCCGCAAACTCCGGGCCGGCAGCGCCCTCACCGTCCATCCGGGGCGGCAGGACGATCCGGACCGGCCTCTCCGGCATCCGCCCCCCGAGGTCCTGCACGAGCCGCCGGAACTCCCGGTTTTCGTACAGGAGCTTCGAGGCGATTTCCCGAAGATTGTCCACCTGCTCGGGCTCGAGGGCGAGGCTCGTGGGGACCGCGTTGAAGTAGTCCCGCTCCCTCTCGTCGGCCAGCGCGTCGAAGGCCACGTGCACGATGTAGAAGTCGATGGGCTTCTGGCCGTGGACCTCGTCGTCGTGCATCCACTCCCGGGCGACGTTGTGCAGAAACTCGATCGTCTCGAAATTGTACTTGTTGATCATGATGGTGGACGAGACCCCCAGGATGGCCCCGATGCCGGGGACCTCGTCGAGGATCTGCCAGCGCGCCTTTTCCTGGGTCTTCGCGTCCACGATCACGATGCCCACCCTCCGGGTCTTCTCCAGGCCCAGGGCCCTCAGCGATGCATGGATGCCCCCCCGGGCGATCAGGGACTCCAGGATGCCGCGGATCCCGAGGTTGTCCGACACCCCCCCGTCAATGAGGTGGATGTAGGGCTTGCGGCGCGCGTCGAGGTAGGTCTTCATCCGGAGGGCGTTGTAGTAGGTCCGGCTTGACATGTCCGGTTTGGCCAGGGCCTCCGTGATCCAGTGCGGCGTGCGGATGTCGCACTGGCCCGCGTAATTCTTGAGCACCACCGGTGAGAGCGCACCCGGGAAGGCGGCCGAGGCGGCCACGGCGCGGGAGACAGGGAATTTGTCGAAGTCGGAGCAGATGAGGGCGAACTGGCTCGGCGTAAAGGCGAAGCTGATCCCCTCGCCGGCCTCCGTGGCCAGAATTATGACGACGGGGCCGGGCTTCTTCGCGATATCCCCCAGCGTCGCGCCCCTGAATAGCTTTTCGTCGTAGTATTCCTGTGCCAGGTCGCTGCGGCCGTAACGGGGAGAGAGGAGCCGAAACCAGTTAACGGGGTTCGCCAGCCCCCAGATCAGCGATCCCTGGAAGTCGCCGTAGAGAAACTCGGTGCGGAAGTCGTTGAAGATCTCGCGGCCGTGCAGACCGTAATACGCCGCCGTGAAGCTGCCGCCGGATACCCCCGAGATCAGGTCCACCTCGTCGAGCAGGGTGTGCCGTCGGCCCTCCTTCGCGGGGGGCGCCGGGACCTCCACGAGGTCGAGCGCCTCCAGGATGCCGTAGGACAGCGCCGCCGCCCGGGTTCCGCCTCCCGAGAAGGCGAGAATCAGCAGCGTGTCGTGCGAGCGCTCGGGGGATGCGAGCTTGACCCGGTAGGGCTCCGCGCGGTCGATTTTTGCCACGCCGGGGTTCAGGGGATACTGGGCCGTGCAGGCGGAGAGCACGAACACCGCCATGGCATGCAGGGCGATCAGGGAAACGCGTGCCGGGGCACTCAGGCGGACCATGCATCCCTCGCAGCGGTCTGGAACTGGGTCCACTGTACACGAAGCCCCCGGGTTGTCAACCCGTTTCGCGGCGGGGAAACCGATCGATTCCACGGAGCGAAGCCGGCCTGTTTGTCGTGAAATCTTTTGACTCGGCGAGCCCTTTTTTCTATAATGCGCCTCACCCACAAGGTGTGGGAATGCATGATGCAAAGGAGGAAGTGCGATGCGTTCTCTGAGGGTAGCAGCGGTGCTTTGCGTGGTTGCGCTGTTTGTCGCCGGATCGGCCTTCGCCCAGCAGATGCCCAACCCCTACGGGCCGAACATCGGCCTGGAGGCGGCGAAGAAGGTGGCGGCGGCGGCAGCGGCCAAGGCGAAAGAGATGAAGGTCAACGTGGTCATCGCCATCGTGGACACGGGCGGACAGCTCGTGTACATGGAACGGTTCGACGTGGTCCAGTGGGGCAGCAACGATGTGGCGATCCACAAGGCCAAGGCCTCCGTCATGTACAAGCGGCCCACCCTGGCGCTCGAGAATGCCGTGAAGGCGAACGTGCATTACCTGACCCTGGACGGCATCAGCGCCATCGAGGGCGGTGTGCCCATCATCGAGAACGGCAAGATCATCGGCGCCATCGGCGTGTCCGGCGGCACGGCGCAGCAGGACGGCGTGATCGCGGCGGCCGGCGCGGCGGTGATCAAGTAGTCGGGGATTTCGTCAGCACAACGTAAGAGGGCCTCCGGAGGCATGCTGGAGGCCCTCTGTGTTTCTGGTGGGCCGTACGAGATTCGAACTCGTGACCAACGGATTAAAAGTACAGCGCCCGGATCAATGATTCCGATAGGTTAGATGGTGGGTGCTCGCGTTTTGCTCGCAAAAGCCGTGGTTATCAACAGCTATTTTTTATATGCGAAGTATCCAAAGGCCACAGCGCCGGCCGCAAAAACGAAGCCGAAAAACCAATCTCCTACCGTCACGGCGCCGCCCGTAAGAAGCCCGATGGCCGGCATGGCAAGCAGGGCGGCCGCAATCCATAAAATAGTTTTGCCCATCATTCGAACCTCAATTTCTGCATTTCCCGGACCAGGACGTCCTCGAGAATGTGCGTGTAGATCTTCGTCGTCGCAAGCTGACGGTGGCCGGCAATCTGCGCGACGACCTGGATCGGGATCCCCGAGGCGAGCATATAGGATACGGCGCTGTGACGGAGGTCGTGGAGCCGGGCCTCGACGCCGCAGGCCCGGGCAATCTCGTGAAACCTGTGGGAGACGGTGTCGGGGTGCCAGTCAGGGAACACGCGGCCGATGTCCCTTCTTACAGGCTCCAGAACATCGACGGCCGCCGGCAGGAGGGGAATGAGCCGTTCGCGGCCGCCCTTGCCGCGGACTATGCAGGTCCACCGGTCGAGCCGCACACGGGGCCACTCCAGGCCGAGGCCCTCACGCCGGCGCGTCGCCGTCCAGAGGTAGAACGTGAAGAGCCGCCAGAGGTCGGCGTCCTTCTCCAGCGCCTTTTCCAGGATCTTCTTGATATCCTCCGGCAAGATAATCCGGGGCAGGTCCCGGTCGTCCTTCCGGTACATCCGGATTTTGGGTTTTTTCTTGATGTAGCCCTTGTCCAGGGCAAAGGAGAGGGCCGCCTTGATGTGGCGAAGGTAGCCGTCGATAGTGATCTCCGAGGCGCCCCTGGCCCTGCAGGCCCTCTTGAACTCCTCGATCCGATCATCCGTGAGGGCCCGGAGGGGCAGTGACCGGCCGACGGCATCAGCCAGGAGCCCCAGGGCGAGGCGGTCCTTCTTGACCGTCCAGGGCGAGATCCCGTCGCGGCTCGCGATGTACATCTCGGTGAACTCACCCAGGGAGACCCGTTTTTCGCTCTCGAGTTCGATAAGGCGTCCGCGGAGGTATTCGCGCTCCATCTCCTTGAAGATGGCCTCGGCCGTCCTGCGGTTCCGGGTCTTGAGGGACTTCCAACGGTTCCGGGCGACCTCGACGTAGTAGACGCCGTTCTTGCGCTGAAAAAGCCTCATGGGCCTTTTCATAGACGAATTCCTCTCATGATTGCAAGGGCCTTTTCGCGGACGGTCGGCTCGAGCATCTGGCCCTCGCGGTAGGCGTCCAGGGACAGACGGTCGAAGACCCAGTCGCCGCGGCCGCTGTCGGGGTCCGGGGCTCCCTTGATCTTGCCGTTCTGGCTAGGGCTTTCAGGCACTTGATCCCGATGCCCGAGTAAAACCGGGCCTCGCGGAGCGTCAGCCATCGTTTGTCGCCGATCTGCACGGTCTTACCTGCTGAATTGAGAAGTGGCGGGCCGGATTCTAACCGGCTTTGATGCCGCATTGCGTGAACTGGCGTGAACGGCATTACCTTGAAGTCTCAGCGTGTTCCCACCACGCCGCCACCACCTCATTTTTGAACCCGGAGGGGAGGGCGGCCTGAACCCTCCGCTACCCGAAGTCGTTAGCAGGCCGACTCGCTCGGATAGCCTTTTGCAGTCTCCGGGGGAATTCCTCTATTCAGCTTTCACTTCCTTGTGCCAGGCATCGCATTTCCCGCAGTCGTCGCGGCAATAATCGATGTAGGGCTCAAAGTCCGGCCTCTGCGGGCAGACGATGGTCCGCCCGGTTCCCCCGGCGTCGCCGGGATCGGGAAAAAGATTCACCTGAGCCTCGTCGATCGTGTCTGTAAAGGTGTCCTTGATCCGGGCCGAGACGAAGCTGATTCCTGCTGCGAGACGGAAACCATTGACGGAGGGCTCGATGGTCAGCGAGAGGCCGACCTTCATCTTCTCCTCGCCGTTTTCCCGATAGGCCTTGTCGATCTCCGGCCGGTAATTCTGCATGAGTCGGGTCACCAGCTCGCCGCCGCGCTCAAGGATCTTTGCTGTGATCTGCATGCTCTACCTCCTGATCAGGCCGCAGCAGCCGCGATACGGCTGTCCCGTGCCAGCCTGCCTGCAGACGCCGTGCTCGTCATCGTCCCAGCACCACAGGGCGCAGGCAAAGGCGATGCATTTTGCGCCTTCGTTGTGAGAGGCCGAGGTGGCCGCTTCGCCGCCATGCGCTGTCGGGATAAAAGCAAAGCGCGCCATCGGACACCACAGGAGCTTCGCTTCCGTCTCGGTCATCATGTTCATCGCTCTACCTCCTCCCTCCCACTGCGATGACGGTTTCCTCGTAGACCTCGATCCCCGGGATCTTCGCCCTGCCGCCGAGGGCCGACACGACGCGCCCGATGGCCGCGTGGTCGACCGTCAGGTACTGGCGGGGGATCAGGGCTTCGTTGACGACGCGGTACTTCCAGACCTTCCGTGCGCTCACGCCGGCGAGCTTCGGGGCCGCCGGGGGAACGTGGACGACCGGGGCCGCCACGGGCTCCTCGAGGATCTGCTAGGCGAGCTCCTTCTCGCCTTCCTTCTCGGCGGCGATGGCGGCGGCGAGCCGGGCCTCCTCCCGGAGCCGATCCTCCTCCTCCCTTCGCCTGCGCTCGAGCTCGGCCTGATAGTCTGCGATTCCCTCCTTGAGGATGCGCTCGGCCTCGAGCAGGGGCTCGGCGGCCCGCTTCTTCTGGTTCAGGGCCTCCTTGTGGGCCTCGTGGGCTCGCTCCTCGGCCTGGGGTGGCTGCGGACCCAAGAGAAAAAGGCCGGCGTGGCAAAGTGACCAGGAGGTGAGATGCATGACCCTACCGACGACGAGCAACCGGGTTTCATATGCATGTGACGGCGTGACCACCGTCTTTGCTTTCACCTTCAAGGCGTACAACAAGGCGGACCTCCAGGTTATCCTGGGCGGCCCGGCAGGCTCCGAAACAATCCTCACGCTCGACGTCGACTATTCCGTTTCGGTCTCGGCCCCGGGCCCCGGAGGGACCGTTACCCTCATAGGCTCATACGCCGCGACCCCTCCCGCATCGGGCTATACTCTCACGATCTATCGGGGGCTCGCCATGACGCAGCTCATCGACCTGGTCCACGGCGACGCGATGCCCCCGGACACGCTCGAGGAGGGGTACGACAGGGCCGTCATGCTCATTCAGCAGCTCTCCGAGAGGATCGGGCGGTCGATCCTCCTGCCGGTTTCCTCAAGCGTGACGGGGCTGACGCTGCCGGTACCGGACCCCGGGAAGATCCTGAAGTGGAACGACGGCGGCGACGGGTTCGACAACGTGAACCTGGCCGACCTGTCCATGCAGGCCGTCAACGATTACTGGGCCGGCGTCCTGGCGGCCTCCGGGACGACGGTAGCCGACGCGCTGGCCGCGATGGGGCTCGATCCCGACCTGGCGACGCTCTCCCTGCCGCCCGGCGTGACGATCTCGAGCTTTATAAAGACGCTCCTGGACGATACCGACGCCGCGACGGCCCGGACGACCCTTGGCGCATCCGCAGAGATCCCGGATGCCACGGAAACCGTCAAGGGCATCGCGGAACTCGCCACGCAAGCTGAGGCTGATGCAGGGGCGTTCGACGACAAGATCATCACGCCGAAAAAGCTAATATCGGCCAGATACGTCTATCGGAAAAATGCCATCATCAACGGAGCGATGGAGATAGTCCAACGAGGGACGAGCTTCACAGGCATGTCCTCCGGACAATTCGTAGTGGATCGCTTTGGATATGTAAAATCGGGGACAATCTCTGCGGTCCACTCTGGAGGGCAAGAGTATGACGCGCCAAGCGGACTAGGGCTAAACTACTGCCTGAGAGTAACTTGCACGACAGCAGATACGTCAATAGGGGCTGATGAATATGCAGGGATTTTTTACAACGTCGAGGGGTTTGACTTCGCCAGATTCGCAGGGCGCCAGGCCGTTCTTTCATTTTGGGTAAAAGCCACGAAGACCGGGACCTACTCCATCGGGCTCCGCAATTACAACAACGACCGCGTCTATATTATGGAATATAGCGTTACCCAGGCAAATACATGGGAATTCATAAGCAAGCCAATCAATTTCGACTATTCCGGCGGGACATGGAATTACACGAACGGACGCGGGATATGTATCCAATGGAATTTAGCTTGCGGATCGACATATAAAACTTCCACGCTCGGATCTTGGCTGTCAACATTTTACTTGGCAGGATCAAACCAGGTCAATGCCTGTGACAGCACTTCCAATGTCTTCAAGTTGACGGGCGTCCAACTTGAACTTGGCCTGACAAAGACTCCGTTTGATTTTCGCCCCTATCCTGAAGAATTGGCCCTGTGCCAACGATACTTTTGGCGACTCGGCTACGAAAGCGCAGCCGGTGAAATTCCGAAAACTATGGAATATGGACTAGCGGGAAATGGAGCGTGCATAAACGTCTTCAACCCTGTTCCAATGCGTGCCGCGCCAACTCTCACAAAGAACGGAACGTGGGCGACAATAAACTGCGCTCAGCCGACTCCAACTGTGCCGACACGGAATGGGTATCTCATTTACTCTACAATAACGGCAACCGGCTACTCGGAATTTTACTCGAATTCGTCTGACGACTACGTTGATGCAGACGCTGAAATCTAATGCGGGGTGCTGTATGTATAAGTTAGACAAGCTCGATCAGAGATTTGTGCGCCGCCTAAGTGATGACGCAGTCATTCCACCCGATCCGGGAAACCGCGATTGGCAGGAGTATCAGGAGTGGTTAGCCAAAGGCAATGCGCCTCTCCCGGCCTACACGCCGGAGGAGCTCGCGGAGAAGCAGAAGGCTGACGAAGCGGCGGCGCGTGAGAAGCTCATCGCTGAAAAAATGAGGGAGCTTGCGATCTCCGAACTGAAGAAGGAGGGCAAGCTCCCGCCCGATTACAGGATGGATCAGAAGTGATAGGCCACGCCGGCCGTCACGGTATAGAACCGGATGTTATCCAGGTCGTTGAAGCCGGCCCAATAGGCGCCCTCGAGGCCGAGCGAAACCTGGTCCGTGACAAAATAATCGACGCCGAGGCCGACCTTTCCGCAAAGGTCGGTTTCGTCGTCTGATGCCGATGCGGAATAGCCGGGAATCGACGCTGACACTTCGGCCGATGCGTTCATGATCCCGCCGCCGATGACGAAGTAGGGCCGGACCTTTTGGAGGTCGAAGGGAGAGAACTTGACGGCGAGCGTCCAGGCCGCGACGTCCACGGTCATTTCCCCTGAGAGAGGCGTCCCGCCGACCCTCGTCGCGACGTCCCACTTGAACCCGGGAAGATAGTCGAAGGCGAGCTCTGCCGCGACGTAGCGGTTGAACTTGTAGCCGGCCCTCACGTTGAGGCCCCAGGTATCGTCAAAATCGGCCGAGAGGCCGGTCCCGGAGAGCTCCCGATCCAGGTCGCCCGTATCGAAATCCTGTTTCGCGAAGGTCCCGCCGATTCCAAAGTAAGGCCCACTCTCGGCCGCCGGCGCCAGGCCGGGAACCAGGAGGAGGGCCGCCACGATTAAACCGATTACCGTTGACCATGTTCCGCGCTTCTGCATCATACGAACTCCTCCTAAAGGTGTATTCCCCCTCGTGGGGGGTGCCCGCATTTTGATACCGTTTTTTTTGCCTCCATCGATAGGCAGCGGTTCATTATAGATGATGCCTAAAATAACCCGCAGGTCCTCAAAAATGCGTTCAACGCATCAAACAGCCATTTATAGGCCCTTTGGGGCCTGTTGGCAGGAACCACCCTGGCTGGCGCGACGCCAGGAATCTCCGTCCTTTAGGGCGGAGAGGATGTCAAGTGTTTTGAGTAATCATGGCAGCGATACGCTCTGCTGCACAAACCGCATCATGGCTACCGTACCAATGTCCACATCTCGCGCATATTCTGTCTTCGTCCACGCGCTTTGGCTTGTTCACGGCGAAAAATAGGTTTGGAAAACCAGAAATGCTCGCAAGCTGCTCTGCACACACGCAACAATATGTTTCGCCGCCGAAGCGATATGCTAATGCCTTCATTCACGACCCCATTGAAATCTGTCATCGTTTTTCGCCAGATAAGCCGGATTTTGAGCTTCATGCCGGACCTCCCGTCATCTGGTGACACTCGCTACATTCGAGCGGCACCTGCGGGCTGGTAGCCTCGACCGGTATTTCAACCACGCCCTGCCATGTATGGCTACATGCGTCGCATATGCACGGACCTTGCCACCAATGCGTTTCAGACGAAAACCCGCCAGCTGTCCTGATCGTCTGGCGAAGCTCGTGGTACAGGTCTATGTCGTCCTGTTTAAAATCACACGCGGCCATGCACTCTTCCATCCACAACAGCAGCTTTTGGGCGACCTTGAGGAGCGGCGGCGCGGCGCAGATCAGACGCGCATTGCTCCATGTCTCGGTAAAGG
>Ga0208197_1004442_pt1 | contig 10360 bp, 7 predicted proteins | sample AD_JPNNA4_MetaG_FD_184444 | JGI IMG/M metagenome (GOLD analysis project Ga0208197, IMG submission 184444) | Active sludge microbial communities of municipal wastewater-treating anaerobic digesters from Japan - AD_JPNNA4_MetaG (SPAdes) (version 2) | ecosystem: Engineered > Bioreactor > Anaerobic >... | reverse complement strand
TGGCCCTTGGGCCGATCGCGGAATTCATGGCATCGTGAGGCCGCAAATGAGAACAACGGATAGAACGATCAAGTCCCTTACCCTCTTTGAAGGCGCAATCCTGCGGCAGGCCGTCGTCCAGGCGTTTGTGAAGCTCAACCCCTTGCACATGATGCGGAGGCCGGTGATGTTCGTCGTCGAGGCAGGCAGCGTGCTCACATCGATGCTCTTTCTCCATTCCCTATTCGGGCAGGCGGAGGAAAGCCCCGGGTTCATCCTGGCCGTGTCGGTGTGGCTGTGGTTCACCGTTCTCTTTGGCAACTTCGCCGAGGCCATGGCGGAGGGCCGGGGAAAGGCCCAGGCACGGGCCCTGCGAAGCAGCCGCAGGGACGTGTCGGCCAAGCGCTTGGCGGCTCCCGACCCCGGGGCGGAGAAGAGCATGGTCGCGGGCTCGCGGCTCCGGAGGGGTGATTTCGTGCTGGTGGAGGCAGGCGACGTCATCCCCGGCGACGGGGAGGTGGTCGCCGGGATTGCCTCCGTCGACGAGAGCGCCATCACCGGCGAGAGTGCGCCCGTCATCCGGGAGTCCGGCGGCGATCGGAGCGCCGTGACGGGCGGCACCAGGGTGCTGTCCGACTGGATCGTCGTCCGCGTCACGTCGAGCCCCGGGGAGACGTTCCTCGATCGGATGATCGCCATGGTCGAGGGCGCAAAGCGGCAGAAGACCCCGAACGAGATCGCCCTCGACATCTTCCTCGCGGGCCTCACGATCATCTTCCTTCTGGCCACGGTGACCCTGCTGCCCTTTTCGATCTTCGGCGTCGCTGCGGCCGGCCGTGGGACGCCGGTCTCCATCACCGTGCTCGTTGCCCTGCTCGTCTGCCTGATCCCGACGACCATCGGGGGGCTTCTGTCGGCCATCGGCATCGCCGGAATGGACCGGATGATCCAGGCCAACGTCATCGCCATGAGCGGACGCGCCGTCGAGGCGGCGGGCGACGTCGATGTCCTGCTGCTCGACAAGACGGGGACGATCACCCTGGGCAACCGGGAGGCCGCGTCCTTTCTTCCCGCCGCCGGCGTGGATGCGGATAGCCTCGCCGATGCGGCGCAACTCGCCTCCTTGGCGGACGAAACCCCCGAGGGCCGCAGCATCGTCGTCTTGGCGAAAAGACAGTACAACCTCCGGGAGAGGGACATCGGGGCCCTCGGTGCCCGCTTCATCCCCTTTACGGCCAAGACGCGCATGAGCGGCGTCAATCTTGACGGGCGGGAGATCCGAAAGGGTGCCGCCGACGCCATGGAGGCCTTTGTGGCGGATCGGGGCGGCGCCTTTCCCTCCGAAATCCGTGCGATTGTCGCCGACATTTCGCACCGCGGCGGCACGCCTCTCGTCGTGGCCGACGGCCCCCGTGTGCTCGGGGTCGTTGAGCTCACCGATGTTGTCAAGGGCGGGATCCGGGAACGTTTCGTTGAACTGCGGCGGATGGGGATTCGCACGGTCATGATCACGGGCGACAACCCGCTCACGGCGGCTGCCGTCGCTGCGGAGGCCGGCGTGGACGACTTTCTCGCTCAGGCCACACCGGAGACGAAGCTGAGACTGATCCGGGAAACCCAGGCGGGGGGCCGCCTGGTCGCCATGACCGGCGACGGGACCAACGATGCTCCGGCACTGGCCCAAGCCGACGTGGCCGTCGCGATGAATACGGGTACCCAGGCTGCCAAGGAGGCCGGAAACCTCGTGGACCTCGATTCCAACCCCACGAAGCTCATCGAGATTGTCGGGATCGGCAAACAGCTCCTGATGACGCGGGGGACCCTGACCACATTCAGCATTGCCAACGACGTGGCAAAATACTTTGCCATCCTCCCCGCCGCCTTTGCGGGCATCTACCCCCCGCTTGCCGCTCTCAACGTGATGGGGCTGGCCACCCCTCAGAGCGCGGTCCTTTCTGCGGTCATCTTCAACGCCCTCATTATCGTCGCATTGATCCCCCTCGCTTTGAAGGGAGTCCGGTACCGTCCCATGAGCGCCGCTGCGGTCCTCCGTCACAACCTGCTCGTTTACGGGGCAGGCGGCCTCGTGGTCCCCTTCGTCGGCATCAAGGGGATCGACTGGATCCTTTCGGCCCTGGGACTGGCTTGAGGAGGTTCGCCATGAGACACGCCGTCCGCCCCGCGTTCACCCTGCTTTTCCTGATGGTTCTTACGACCGGGATCCTCTATCCCCTGGCCGTCACGGTGCTTGCCCAGCTTTTCTTTCCCCATGAAGCCAACGGCAGCCTCATTCTCCGGGACGGCAGGCCCGCCGGATCGGCCCTGATCGGCCAGTTTTTCGATGATCCCCGCTTCTTCTGGGGGCGTCCCTCCGCGACCTCTCCTTTCCCGTACAACCCGCTCCCCTCGGCGGCATCGAATTTGGGACCCTCGAACCCCGAACTCATCAAGGCCGTGACGGAACGAATCGCCGCCCTCCGTGCCGCGGACCCCGGCAATCGCCAGCCCGTCCCCGTGGACCTCGTCACGGCGTCCGGCAGCGGTCTCGACCCGCACATCAGCCCCGCGGCCGCTTTTTACCAGGTACGGAGGATCGCGAAGGCCCGGGGCCTTGACGAAGAAGTGGTGCAGGCCTTGGTCATTGCCCACGAGCGTCAGAGGGCCTATGGCTTCCTAGGGGAACCCGTCGTCCCGGTCCTGGAGCTGAACCTGGCGCTGGAGGCCCTTTGATGATTCTGCTACACTGCATCAGGCGGTCCCGTTTATCAGCCGCCGGTCGAGGGGTTTCCCGGCATGGATGAGAGGAGACCCGATCCCGAGGCCCTTCTCGAGCAGGTCAGGCAGGAAGAGGAGCGGCAGCGGCAGGGGAAACTGAAAATCTTTTTCGGCGCCGCCCCCGGCGTGGGGAAGACCTATGCCATGCTCGAGGCGGCCCAGAAGAAGCGGCAGGAGGGTGTCGACATCGTCGCCGGCCTCGTCGAGACCCACGGCCGCAGCGAGACGGAGACCCTGCTTGAAGGGCTCGAGACCCTTCCCCGCCGGCCGTTTACCTACAAGGGGAAGACCCTTTACGAGTTCGACCTCGATGCGGCCCTGGCCCGCAACCCGTCCATTATTCTCGTTGACGAGCTGGCCCACACCAACGTCCCCGGCGCCCGCCACAAGAAACGCTGGCAGGACGTGAAGGAGCTTCTCTGCGCCGGGGTCTCCGTCTATACCACCGTCAATGTCCAGCATTTGGAGAGCCTCAATGACGTCGTGCATCAGATCACCGGCGTCGCCGTCCGGGAAACCCTGCCCGATTCGTTCCTGGAGCGTGCCGACGAGATAGAACTGGTCGATCTGCCGCCCGACGACCTTCTGCAGCGCCTCAGGGAAGGGAAGGTCTACATTCCCGACCAGGCCCGGAAGGCGATGGAAAATTTCTTTCGCAAGGGGAACCTCATCGCGCTGAGGGAACTGGCGCTGCGACGCACCGCCGAGCGGGTCGACGAACAGATGGAGCTCTACAGGCGGGATCAGGGTGTTCAGGCCATTTGGCCTGCCACAGAGCGGATCCTCGTCTGCGTCGGGCCCAACCCGCGATCCATTCGGCTGATCCGGGCTGCGCGGCGCATGGCGGCAGGTCTTCGCGCCGAGTGGATTGCTGTCAACGTCGAGGCGCCCTCCCATGTCCGTCCCTCCGAGGAGGACAAGCGGCTGCTGGCGGAACACATGCGCCTGGCCGAAAGCCTGGGGGCCGAGACGGTGACACTGACGGGGCATCGGGTGAGCGAAGAGATCCTCCGTTACGCTAGGCTCCGGAACGTGGGCAAGATCATCGTCGGCAAGCCGACCCATCCCCGCTGGAAGGACAAGCTCCTAGGCTCCCCGCTGGATGAGATCGTCCGCGGCAGCGGTGACATCGACGTCTACGTCATCACGGGAGATGCCCCGGAAGACATGCCCCGCCGCGTTGAGAAACAGGCTTTTTCGTCTGCAAAACCCGCCGAGTGGCTCTGGGCCCTCTCAGCGGTGGCTGCGGCCACGGGGGTCGCCGCCGTCATGTTCCCCTATTTCGAGCTGCTCGACCTGGTCATGGTGTACCTCCTGGGGATCGTCGTTGTTGCGATCCGCACGAGCCACTGGCCGGCGCTCGCGGCCACCCTTCTGAGCATCGGGGCATTTGACTTTTTCTTCGTCCCGCCCTATTACACGCTTGCCGTGGCTGACGTACGGCACGCCGTGACCTTCGTCGTCATGCTCGTTGTCGCCCTCGTTATCAGCGGGCTCACCCTTCGGGTCCGCGAGCAGGCCGAGGCGGCCAGGAGGCGGGAGCGAAGGACAGCCGCCCTTTTCGGGCTGAGCCGTGACCTGGCGCGTGAGCGGAAGAAGGAAAGGCTCAGCGAAATAGCCGTAAAGCACATCGGTGAAGTGTTTCGGAGCCAGGTGGTCATCCTCGTGCCCAATGAGCACGGCCGCCTCGCCGTCCTCTCGACGGGGGTGGGGACCTTCGCCGTGGATGAAAAGGAGATGAGTGTCGCCCAGTGGGTCATGGAGAACAGGCAGGTGGCTGGTATCGGGACGGACACCCTGCCGGGGGCGAAGGCACTCTATCTTCCCATGATCTCCTCTTCAGGTCCCGTTGGCGTCGTCGGCATTCTTCCGGAGAATTCCGGGGCACCCTTCGAGCCGGAGCAGATCCATCTTCTCGAGACCTTCGCAAACCAGACGGCCATGGCCATGGAGCGGGTCATCCTTGCTGAGGAAGCGCAGAGGGAGAGGGTGAGCGCCGAGACTCAGAGTCTGCGGAATGTTCTCTTGAGCGCCGTGTCCCACGACCTGCGGACTCCTCTTGCAGCCATTACCGGCTCGGCGGACACCCTGCTCCGAAAGGGCGAGGACCTTGACGCGGAGACGCGCAACGGGCTCATCCGATCCATTCACGAGGAGGCGGAGCGCCTCAACCGGATCGTGAGGAACGTTCTCAGCATGACGCGCCTGGAATCCGGGGCGATCCAAATTCGCAAGGAGTGGCAGTCCCTGGAGGAGATGATCGGCGCTGTGGTCGACCGGCTTGCGGGCCAGCTGAACGGACATGCGCTGGATATACGGCTCCCGGCGGATCTGCCTTTAATCCCCTTCGACCCGCTCCTCATGGAGCAGGTTCTGACAAACCTTCTCGAGAATGCGCTGCGGTACACGCCTCCCGGCACCCCCGTCGAATTGACGGCCCGGATGCAGGGTGCGGGGGTACTCGTGGAACTGGCGGACCGGGGGCCCGGTATACCCGAGGGGCAACTGGAGCGGATTTTCGATAAATTCACACGCGGCAAGGTCGCGGGGGGCGGTGTGGGCCTGGGCCTCTCCATCTGCCGGGTGATCATCGAGGCGCACGGCGGCCGCATCTGGGCCGAAAACCGGTCGGGTGGCGGGGCCCTGTTCCGATTCACCTTGCCCGTTGAAGGAGAGCCCCCTCGGCTGTGAAACGGGAATTCAGCAAGTCAGGAGATGAATCGTTGGACAAAGGGCTTGTTCTCCTCGTGGAAGATGAGATCCAGATGAGACGCTTTCTGAAGGTGGCCCTCGAAAGCGACGGGTATCGCTTCGTCGAAGCCGGAACAGCAGGAGAAGGTCTTTCGCAGGCAGCAACCCGGAACCCGGCTGTGGTGCTTCTCGACCTGGGGCTGCCCGACATGGATGGGCTCGAGTTCATCCGACGGGTACGGGAGTGGTCGCAGGTGCCCATCATCGTCATCTCCGCGCGCGAGCAGGAGAGCGTCAAGGTGCGTGCGCTGGACGCCGGCGCCGACGATTACCTCACGAAACCCTTCGGTGTGGGTGAGCTTCTGGCCAGGGTTCGCGTCGCAATCCGGCATGCCGAGATTCAGGAGAGCGGCCGGGAGGAATCGGTATTTGCAGCCGGCGATTTGCGCGTCGATTTTCCGAGGAGACAGGTGTTCCTGGGGACCACCGAGGTCCACCTGACTCCCCTGGAATACAAGCTTCTGCTCGTTCTCGTGCGAAACGCGGGCAAGGTGGTCACCCATCGCCAGCTTCTCAAGGAGGTCTGGGGGCCCTCTAACGTCGAACACACCCAGTACCTGCGCGTCTACATGACCCAGCTGCGGCACAAGCTGGAGAGTGACCCCGCCCGCCCCCGATACCTGCTCAACGAACCCGGGGTCGGGTACCGGTTCAAATTTGAGCCGGGGATATGAGTTCAAGACCCTTCCCCCGCGCCTGTAATCCCTTCTATGATATCAACACGCCATGCCGGAATGGGCTGAATGAAGCCTCGTGTCCGGGTGAGCGTCAAAACGGCAATTGTCCCGTTGACACACGCAAGAGCGCATCCTATACTCCGGCCGTCAAAAAGCGTCGTCTTTCCGCATGAATTCACCTGCGGTCCCGGTCGTATGCCGGGAGCGTAGGAAAGAGAAATTTCCGATCCGGATGTACGAAGAAGATGACAATGACCGGACTGGGAGGCTTTGACTGGGGCAGGGGCCGATGGGTCAACGCCGCGGTCCCGCAGGCCCGGGCCGAGATCGTCATCGCCGCGGACTGGGCCCCCATCCGGGCCTTCGACGGGATCGTCGCAGAGACGCCAGGGGCGGTCTACGGCGACCTGATGCCGGTCCTGCGCCGGTGCGACCTGCGCATCGTCAACCTGGAGTGCGCGCTCTCGGGGGACGGCTCCCCTGTCTGGAAGAGCGGCTCCGTCTTCAAGGGCCGCCCCGAGCACGTCCGCGGGCTGACGGCGGTTCCCTTCGAGGTCGCCACGCTCGCGAACAATCACGTCTTCGATTACGGGCCGGACGCCTTCAGGCAAACCCTGGAGCTGCTCGAACGGCATTCCATCCGCTCCGTCGGGGCGGGCATGTCCCCCGATGAGGCCCGCCGGCCCCTCGTCCTCGAGGTCAACGGGGTCCGCATCGGGATCGTCAATTTCAGCGAGGGAGAGGACCTGACGGCCGCCGTCTCGGGCCCCGGCGTCTTCGGGTGGGACATCGGCGCCGTCACGGAGAGCGTCCGCGCCGTCCGGCCCGGCGTGGACATCGTCCTGGTCGTCTGCCACGGCGGGGTCGAGTACATCCCCTTCCCGCCGCCGTATCTTGCGGAGGCCTTCGGCCGCATCGCCGCAGCCGGGGCCGATCTCATCGTCGGCCATCACGCCCATGTCCCGCAGGGCATCCGGTTCGCAGAGGGGGTGCCCATCTGCTGCAGCCTGGGGAACTTCGTCTTCTGGCAGGAGACGGACCTGCTCTACCGCAAGCGGGGATACCTGGTGAAGGCCGGCGTTGCGCGGGAGGGGCTTTCGCACATCGAGATCATCCCCTACGCCATCGGCCCCGAGTCCCTCCGCCTGCTCCGGGGGGACGAATCGGCGCAGTTCTTCGAGGCCCTGCAGAAGGTCTCCCTGCCGCTCGCCCGGCCGGGGGGCATCACGGATGCCTGGCACGGGTTTCTGCGACATTACGGCATCCGCGGCTTCCGCGACGAGGTGGCGATGATCCTGGCCACGATGGACCGGGAGCCCGCCAAGGGCGCCGCCATGATGCGCAACCGCATCGCGACCATGCAGCACCGGGAGCACTGGATCGACGCGATGACGCGGATCATGGAAGGGACCATCGACGAAGCGCCCGAGTGGGCCTTCGACCTGGCCGTCGAGTGGCTCACCCGGAAGCAGCCTCCGCGGGGGGCGCGTTGAGATGCGCGCCGCTGCGGTGAAAGAGAACCTCGCGCTGCTCATCGCCGACTCGGGCATGGGCGGCCTCTCGATCTGCGCGGACATCGTTTGCGGACTGCAGGCGAAGGGGGGGTTGCGCTCCGCGTCCCTGACCTACTTCAACGCCTGGCCGGAACAGGACCGCGGCTACAACCTCCTGCCCGGGATGGCCGAGCGCATCCGCGTCTTCGACCGGGCCCTCTCGGCCATGCTCCGCTTCGGGCCCGACCGGATCCTGATCGCCTGCAACACCCTCTCGGCGCTCTACCCCGACACGCCCTTCAGCCGGCGGGCCCCCGTGCCGGTGACGGACATCATCGGGTTCGGCGTCGATCTGATGCACGCGTACCTGAGCGCGCGGGCGGAGAGCCGCGTTATCCTCCTCGGCACGCCGACCACCATCGAGGCGGGCACCCACCGGGCGCGCCTCGCGGAGCGGGGCATCGACCCGGGCCGCATCGTCTGCCAGCCCTGCGACCGGCTCGCCGGGGAGATCGAAAAAGCGCCCGAGGGCGCAGCCGTCCGGGCCATGATCGAGGACTACGTGGGACAGGCCGCCGGGAACGTCGCGGACAGGCGCCTGCCCGTGGCGGCCGCCCTGTGCTGCACGCACTACGGATACAGCCGGCGCCTCTTCGAGGAGGCCCTGCGGGCCCGCTTCGAATGCCCCGTAGAGATTCTCGACCCCAACCGGGCGATGAGCGAGGGGGTGCTTGCCGAAATTCCCGCCCGGGGCGGGGAGGAGGTCCGCATCGACCTGCAGGTCGTCTCGCGAATCGCCTGGAGCGGGGAGAAGATCGGGGCGATCGCGCGCCTGCTGGAGGCGGCATCGCCCCTGACGGCCGATGCGTTGAGACGATACCGGCACGACCCCGATCTGTTTACATTCTGACGCAAAGGAGAGACCTGCATGCGGAAGGTGCTGATCGTGACGGGCCCGGGCGGGGATGCCCAGGGCTGGGGCGACATGAAGGTGACCGAGACGATGTGCGAGACGCTCAACACGGGCGACCTGGCGGCGGAGATCGCCTACGTGACGACGACGGAGGAGTTCCTGCAGGCCCTCTCGAGCCGGCGCTACGACATCGTCTGGAGCGCCCTGTACTACATCTCGCAGCGCGAGGACATCATCGGGCTCGGGGAGGACAGCGAGTGGGTCGCCGACATGCTCGACGAGAGGGGCATCCCGTACATCGGCCCCAACGCGCAGACCATGAAGGACCTGATCCAGAAATACGAGACGCACCGGATCATGCACGAAAACGGCGTGCCCGTCCCGGCCTTCGCCCTGGTGTCCCCCGGCGACGCGCTGCCGGAGGTGGCCTTTCCCGCCTTCGTCAAGCCCAACTGCGAGTCCCGCTCCGTCGGGATCAGCGACGACAGCGTCGTCCACAACCGGCGGGAGCTGGCCGAGCGCATCCGCTACGTCCACGAGAAGCTCGAGCAGGCCGCGCTCGTCGAGGAGTTCCTGCCGGGCGAGGAGTACACGGTCCTCATGCTCGGAAACGGCAGGCTGCAGGAGATCCTCCCCGGCCTCGTCACCGTCGACAAGTCCCACTTCGGCAGGCATCAGATCCTGCGGAGCGACCTGCGGGGGGTCGGGCTGACGAAGATCAGCATCCCCGCGGACAGGCAAAGGGCGCAGGAGGCCCGGGAGCTGACGAAGAGGGCCACCGACGCCCTCAAGTGCTGGGACCACGTGCGGGTCGACATGCGCGTCGACGCGCAGGGGCGCCTGCGGGTCATGGAGGTCAACGGCATCCCGGGGCTCAAGCCCGTGAAGAGCTGGAGCCCGCAGATCTACTCGCTCTACCACCCCTCCCCGGGCGGTCCCATGGAGGAGTACCGCAACATGCTCCACCTGATCGTCCACTCCGCCCTGGAGCGGCACGGGCTCGGTTCAGAGAAAAAGAGCGGAACCGGGAAAGAGCCATGAGCGTTCCCTTCGATCCCGGGATCGTCGAGCGGCTCCGGAGCGCGACACGCGTGCAGGGGGAGGCCCCGGAGGGCGGCTTCGCCTTCGACCTGGACCTGTCGACGCCCGCCCTCGCCGTGGCCGTCCATGCAGGACACCGTGTTCGCGAAGAGCTCCTGCCCCTGATGCGGATCCCGGAAAAGGACCGCCTCTTCGAGGAGGACCCGGCGACGGACCGGATGATCCGGGGCAGCGCCAACGCCGTCTGGGGTCTGGATTCGAGGGCCGAGTACGATCTGAACCGCCCCCCGGAGCGGGCCGTGCCGCTGACGGCCGAGCAATTCTGGGGCGTGCAGGTCTACAGCGGCCCCCTGCCCGAGGCCATGGTGCGCCGCTCCCTGGAGAAGCACGAGGCGTTTTACCGGTTTCTCGGGAGCTGCATCCGCCTTCTGATGGAGCGATACGGCCTCTGCGTCGTCTACGACATCCACTCCTACAACCTCTCGCGCCAGATCGGGAAGGGGATCCGGAATCCCCCCCTGTTCAATCTCGGGACGGCCCTGCTCGACCGTCGGCGGTGGGGCGGCCGAATCGACGCGTGGATGCGCGAGCTGGGCCGGATCGACGTCCCGGGGATCGCCGCCACCGTGGAAGAGAACCGGGTGTTCACCGGGGAGGGGGAGCTCTGCCGCCGCCTGACGGAATGGGACCCCCGCATCCTGGTGCTGCCCACGGAGATCGCCAAGGTCTAC
>Ga0208197_1004440_pt1 | contig 10361 bp, 8 predicted proteins | sample AD_JPNNA4_MetaG_FD_184444 | JGI IMG/M metagenome (GOLD analysis project Ga0208197, IMG submission 184444) | Active sludge microbial communities of municipal wastewater-treating anaerobic digesters from Japan - AD_JPNNA4_MetaG (SPAdes) (version 2) | ecosystem: Engineered > Bioreactor > Anaerobic >... | reverse complement strand
ATCGGCGGCGGCTGTGGGCATGGCGGTGTTGTCGGCGGGCGAGTCAGGGGCAGGCGCCGTGAGGTCCGGCGTCAGCTGCACGGCGACCTCGCGCCACAGCTGCTGGGCTGAGCGCAAATAGCGGCTCGCCGTGCGCGCGAATTTCACCAGCTCCTCTGGTCCAAACAACAGCAGCCCGATGAGGAGGATGACGAGGAGTTCGGGCGTTCCGATGTTGAAGAAATCCATGGGGTAAGTCGTCGGCCTGAAGTGACTTGGGGGTGAGTCAGGCCCTCACCCCCAGGTCAGGCAGTCTATGCGCCGTCGTGCTGGCTTTCGTCAGCAGGCTTGTCCTGCTCTTTCAGCCCATGCTGGAAGGCGTGAATGCTCTTCCCCAATTCGCCGGCGACCTTCGTGATCCGTCCCGGCCCGAAGATAAGCAACGCGATCACGAGAACTACAATAATTTCCGGTAAGCCTATTCGCGGCAACATCTCGTTGTCCTTTCCTGGGTGCGCCCCTGACTATAGCGCCATGAAGTATGGTGATTCACAGTGTACACCCGCAGGGCGAAAAGACAAATTGCCGCAGGGGCTGTACCTCAGCGGAGATCTATCCCATAACGTTCCAGCAGCTCTGCGATGATGACCGGCTGCCCTGTTTTCACCGATTCCTCGGCTGCGGCGCCCACCACGACGGACCAGAACCCCTCGGCTGCCGTGGCAGTTTGCGTCTGCCGCCCCTCGATGTTCTCGATGAAGTTGACGTGTTCGTAGAAGGTGCCGCCGTTGTGCCCGGTCTCCTCGATGTAGGCGGGATAGCCGGGGGCGCCGACTCGCCCGGGCCGGTCCTCGCCGTGCAGAATTTCCAGATGCGTGTGCGGACGTGCCAGCGCCAGGAAGTCCTGATTTTCGTAGGCCTTGAGCCGCCCTTCGTCGCCGCAGATGACGAGCTCCTCGTAAAACATCGGCGCGAACATGCACAGGTTGAAGCTGCCCAGCACGCCATTGGCGTACTGCACCGTCACGAAGGCATTGTCGAGGATGTCGGATTTCTCGCCGCGGTACTCAAACTCGCGGAAGTTGACCGCCATGCTGCCCGTGGCGAAGACGCGCGTTGCCCTGGCCTGTGCGAACAGGTTGAGCAGGTCGAAGTAGTGGCAACACTTTTCCACCAGCGTCCCGCCAGAGTATTTCGAGAATTTGTTCCACTGGTTGACCTTGTCCAGAAAGGGGATGCGGTGTTCCATGATGCTGATTTGCTTGACCTCGCCCAGCGAGCGGCGCACCAACGTCTCGTAGATTGCCTCGACGTAGATGGCTTTGTACCGGTATTGCAGGCCGACCTGGAAAATGGCGTTGTGGTTTTGGGCGATTTGCAGGATTTCATAGGCGTCGGGAATGGTGGTCGCCATGGGCTTTTCCAGCAGGATGTGCTTGCCCGATTTCGCCGCCACGCGCACCAGCTCCAGGTGCGTGTAGTTGGGCGTGCTGATGATCAGTCCATCCACTGCCGGGTCATGGCAGGCCGCTTCCAGCGAGTCATAGACGACCAGCTCCCCCTGCGGCACAAATTGCTTGTAGGCGCGCTGCGCGCCGGCGACGCTGCCGGGGTTGGGATCGTAGATCCCGTGGATGGTGGCGCGCCCTTCCAACAGGGTGATGTGGAGGTGCTCCTGGCCGTTCACGCCCACGCCGATCACGTTGAAGCGATGACGGGGTCTCTCCCGCGCCATCAGATAACGGTCGGGGTCGGGCAAATAACTGAAATTTGGGTTCAGGGTGAAAGCGCGGCTGCGCAGTTCTTTTCCGGTCATAGAAGTTTTCCTCCTTAAGCGGTAGCGCCTTCACGCGCTGCGATACAGTTTGGTCAGCACGAACTCGTTGTGACGCAAGCCCTCGGCGGCGGTGAGGCGCCCGCAAATGGTGCGCTCCAGCATCCCCAGCAGGTGATCGGCGGCCTCATCGAGGTTTAGCTCCACCCGCAGCAGCCCGGTGAGGTCCACGTCAATGTGCTCCGCCATTGTCGCCACGGTGAGCGGGTTCGCGCAGAGCTTGATGACGGGGAGGATGGGGTTGCCGATGATGTTGCCCTGACCGGTAGGGAAGAAATGGACGACCGATCCGGCGGCGGCGCAGAGCGTCACCATTTCTGCCGCCGCGCTCGAGGAGTCCATGAAGTGCAGCCCCGGCCCTGAGGGCTCCATGGCGGGGCCCAGCACCGATTGTACCGTGCAGCGTCCCATCTTCTGAATGTTGCCCAGCGCCTTCTCCTCGATGGTGGTTAGCCCGCCGCGGAGGTTGCCTTCCGTGGGCTGCGAGCCGAGCAGATCCACGCCCTGGCTGGCGATGAGCGCCTGGTAATCGTCGAAGACGCGCTTGAACTCGGCGGCGACCTCTGGCGTAGCGCACTGGCTCATGATGAGGTCCTCGCCGCCGGTGACTTCGGTTGTCTCGCCGAAAATCAGCGTCGCTCCCGCTTTCGCCAGCCGCTCGAAGACACGCCCGACGGTGGGATTCGCCGCCAGCCCGGAGGTGGTGTCGGATTCGCCGCACTTGGTGCTCATCCACAGCTCATGGATGGCGAACGGCTCGCGTTGCAGCTCGCTGGCCCACTGGACGTACGCCAGCGCCTGGCGCGCGGCCATCTCGATAGTTTTGAGATCGCCGTAGCGTTCGATGCTGAAGCCGGCGACCGGTTTGCCCGTTTCGGCGATGCGGTCCACGATCCGCTGCGTCCATTTGGGCTCGATGCCGATGACGATGACGGCGGCGACGTTGGGATTGCGTCCCGTGCCCGCCAGCGTGCGGAAGGTGAGCTCCAGGTCCTCGCCGAATTGCAAGCGCCCGTAGGGATGGGGCAGCGCCAGCGTGCCCTGGATGAGGGCGCTCACGCCCTCGGCGGCGGCGTTGGAGATGTCATCTACCGGCAGGATGAGCACGTGATTGCGGATGCCGACGCGGCCATTTGCGCGCCGGTACCCCAGCAGCTGCAGCGTCTCCGGTTGGCGCCCGCCGAGCGAGAGCCGCTCCGGCGGCTTGACGGACGTCGCGGGCTTTTCCGCCCGTTCCAGGTCCCAGCGCATGGTTTTGAGGTTGTGGATGTGGACATGCGCGCCTTGGGCGATGGGCTGCGTCGTCTTGCCGATGGGGCGCGCGTACTTGAGCAGCACGTGCCCGGCAGGCAGCGCGCGCATGGCGATCTTGTGCCCCAGCGGCACCGCCTCGGTCACCTTGAGCGTCGTCACGAAGTCCCCTTCCAGGGTTACTACCTCCACCTCGTCGCCGGGGGCGAGGTCCATCACCGCCACGCCTGCATCGTCGTGGATGGAATGCATGAGAATGCCGTGTGTCATGGGATGCTCCTTGTGTGCTGATTGGTTATTTTCTGGCCATGGGCTCACTGCTCACGATTCGCCGCTCGCTTCCCATTTCCCGCCATCATTCGTAGGGCGTCTGATCCCAAAAGCCCTGGAAGCGCGCCAGGCCGAGGTGCGTGTAGGGATGCTCGAAGGCCTCTTGGTAGACCGCAAAACCCGCGGTGACAATGTCCGCGCCAGCGACGGCGGCATCCACCATCTGCCGCCCGTTGCGGAGCGCCGCCACGAGCACGCCGGTGTTGAACCCGTAGTTGTCGCGGATGGCGACGATGTCCTGAATCATGCTCAGCGTCTCCTCGGCGTTGGCCTCTTTCCAACCGATGAAGGGCGAGACGTAGAAAGCGCCCATTCGCATCGCCTGCAGCGCCTGCGCCGCCGAAAAGACGAGCGTGAGATTGCTGCGGATGCCCTTTTCTTTGAGCACGGCGACGCCCTTAAAGCCGGCCTCAGTGGCGGGCAATTTGATGACGAAATTAGGGCTGAGCGCCGCCAGTTTCTCCGCCTCGGCGACCATGGCCTCCCAGCTCGTCAGGTGCGGGTTCACTTCCACGGAGAGGGTCTTATCCGTGCCGGCAAACAGCGCCGCGATCTCCCGAATCACCGCCAGGAACGGCTTGCCGGAAGCCTGGATGTGCCTGGGATTGGTCGTCACCCCGTCCAGATTCCACATCTGGAGTGCGTGTTCGATCTCATGCACGTGTGCGCTATCAAGAAAGAATTGCATTGCGAGTGCCTCCTGAAGGATTTATTTGTAGGGTTGGCGCAGCGAAAGCTACAGCCCTAATTCAGCCAGTTTTGTCGCGGTGGGACGTCCCTGCTCGTCCCAACCGCGCAGTGAATAATACTCGCGCAATTGTCGCGCCAGGTCGGGGACTTTGCCTGCCGCCTCGCCGGAGGGACGCGGCGTGAGCAGGCGCCGGGGCAGGGTGTCATCGGCAGCGGTGATCCCCAGCCGCAGGTTGATGAGGCGTTTGAGGTTGAACAGACGTTCGCCGATCAGCCGCAGTTCCGCCGTGCTGAGGTCCCATCCTGTCGCTGCCTGGAGCAGTTCTGGCAGCCGCTCGTAAAGCGCCCCCACTTTTCCCGCGAATTTGCACAATCCCAACGGATTGTACAGGCCGGTGTAATCCTGGAAGGCGATCGCGTGTGCTGCCGCCCCTGCATCAGAAAAGCGCTCGTAGGGGACGGGGTACCAGGCGTCGGGCTCGATGCCGTACAGGGGCCAATACGTCAGACCCTCCAGGTGGCAGCCGCCCCGGTTCGCCGTGGCGTAATTCGTGGCCATGGAGAAGAACGCGCGCGGATCGTGACAGGCGACTTCCAACCCTTTGACGTGGACGGCGTAGACCTCGGAGCCGTGTCCGAGGTGGGCGGCGGCGGCGCGCGTGCCTAGCGCCAAATAGGCGCCCGCGCCGCGTCGCGCCAGGATGAGCTCCAGCGCTTTGAACAGGGCATCCACGCTGCCCCAGCTCAGTGGCACGCCGTCGGTCTCCTCGAGGGTGAGCAGCCCCTGCTCAAAAGCTTCGAAGGCAAAGGCGATGACGCCGCCCGCGCTGATCGTATCCAGGCCCAGGCGGTTGCAGATCTCGTTGGCGCGGTTCACCGCTTCCAGGTCATCAATCTCCAGCATCGAACCCAGGGCGGCCACGGTTTCGTATTCCGCCGCTTCGCCGCGTGTGCCGGCGTGAGGCCCGCTGTTGATTTCGATGAACTTGCCGCAGCCAATCGGACAGGCGTAGCAGAACGTGTCCTTCGTGACGTACTTTTCCCGCAGCACCTGCCCCGAAAGGGCGTGTGCGCCCTCAATGAAAGTCCCGCCGGCCCAGTTGTGGATGGGCAAGTCGCCGCGCAATTCCGTTCCTGTCATCCCGCCGGTGGTGCCGTAGAGCGAGGCTCCTGCCTGATGGTGTTTGATGATGGGGGTGAGTTCCTTGACGACGGTGCGAAAGGCATGGGGGTCGCCGTAAGCCGGCTTCTGTTTCCCCCGCGCCACGATGGCTTTGACGTGTTTGCTGCCGAGCACGGCGCCCATACCGCCTCGCGCCGCCGCGCGGCTGTGATCACGTCCCCCTTGCAGGATGGCCGCAAAGGGGATCAGCGCCTCGCCTGCCGGGCCGATGACGGCAGCGCGCGCTTTGGGATCCGTCTGTGCCAGCAGCGCGTCGTAGGCGTCAAAGGTGTCCAGTCCCCAGAGGTCCCTGGCGTCGCGGATTTCAGCGAGCGGCCCGTCGGGGCCGTCGTGGAGGTAGAGGTACACGGGATGCTCAGCCCGACCGGTGAGCACCAGCCCATCTACACCCACGGCCCGCAATTCCGCGCCGATGTGCCCGCCGACATTGGCCTCGTTCCAGATGCCGGTGAGCGGACTGCGTCCGCACCAGCTCGAACGGCAGCCGGTGGGAGCAAATGTCCCCGTGAGCAGGCCGTTGAAGATGTAGAACGACGCGCGCGGGTCCAGCGGGTCAAGCGCGGGGTCGAGGTCTTCGGCGTAGAGCTTCGCCGCATAGCCGCTGCCCAACAGATATTTGCGCACATCCGCCTCGGCGATGGGCTGGAGCTGGATGTCGCCCATTGTCAGGTCAATGTAGAAGTATTGCCCGGCATAGGGATGTGCCATAGGGTTTCCTCGGAAAATTAGCGAATCAGCGAAAAAGCGAATCACTTGCGTGGCAAAGGTGGCGCGAACTTCAGGCCGCTCTCAGACCGTTTGCCTCGGAATGAATTCCGGGTCTGATACGCTCTCAAACGACGCGCTCTGCCAGCGTCACTTCATGCCGGTCGTGGCGATGCCTGTGGTGATGTATTCCTGCAGGAAGGCAAATACTACGCTGATGGGCAACAACGTGAGCACCGTCATCGCCAGAATGTATTGCCACTGCACGTTGAGCTCGCCCTGAAAGGCATTCAACCCTACCTGCAAAGTGAACAGCTCCGATTTGGTGACGACGATCAGGGGCCAGAGGAAATCGTTCCACCGCCACATCACTGATCATCTGGGCGGTGCTGCGGAAGCCGGGCGTATCAATTTTGAAGCCGTCTTCGGTGATGTAGGTGGCGCAACGACTCAGTGAAGGTCCCCAGAAGCGGTGACCGGTGCGATCAATGGCCACTGCGTAGGGCGTCCCGGTAGCGGCCGCTACCTTCTTAGCGGCCTCGACCCACGTTTCCCAGGTCACTTTGTCGGAAGTGTCGCTGGGGACCGGCACGCCCGCCTGCTCAAACAGCGTGCGATTGATGAAGGGACCGGTGACAGTGAACTGCGTGGGAAATCCATGGAGCCCCTTCGTGTCGCCTGGAACGCGCAGCGAATTGAGGACCGCCTCTGGCCAGTTTGCCGCCCAGCCATCGGGATCGGCCATATAGGGCCGCATATCCAGGTAGTATTGCTTGAAGCGGTTGACGTCCGTGACGCGGGCCAGATCAGGCCCGGTGCCGGCCTCTACCTGCCCCTGAAGAATAGTGTGGAGGTCCGCATACGCCACGGTGTCCATCACCACCCGAATATCGGGGTTGGCGGCTTCGAAACGATCGAGGAGGTCGCGCATCACCTCACCCTCGACGCCGTCGTTGTACCACATCATGCGGAGCTCCACGACTTCCGCTGGCGGCGCCTGTGTCGGGGCTTGCGTCGGCGTTGCCTCCGAGCCGCAGGCAGTCACGATCATGCTCAAGATGAGCAACAGGATCAAACTCTTGGGCGATTTCATTGAAACTATGATTTACCGAGCTGCATCACCGGCAGGCGGAGTAGCCGGGCCAATTCCAGCAGCGGCGCGAGGTGTTCGCCATACGTGAGACAGATGTGGTGATCCAATCCCTCGTTCATGAGGGTATCCAGCACGGTTTGGGCGGGATAGTCGAAGCGCAACACGCCGGAGGTGCCGGAAAAGCTGCGCGGGGCGCGGAGCATCTCGCCGCTGCCCACCACCAATCGCAGCTCGCCGGCCGTCCCGCCACCGGTCAGCCGCGCCAATGTGACCCGCCCCGGTTTCAGGGGAAACTCCAGGAGCAGAGGCAGACCGCGATTTGAGTGCACCGTCCCGCGCGGGCGTACAGTCGGATCGGCCATCGCCAGCGGCGCCAGGCCACAATGCCACAGCACTGCCGTGTTGGCCTCCATATCAAAGGCCACCATGTCGGCGCCGAAGGCCGGTTCCCCGCTGAGCCACTGCAGCACCAGCTGCGTCACATTCCCATTGATGTCCGCCTCACAGCTGCAAGGGATGAGCTCCTCGCTCAGCAGCGACATGGCCCCGCAGGCAGCGCACCCCAGCTCGGTGAAAAATTGCGGCCAGCAGCGCACCGCCAGCCCGTCGAGATGCAGCCGCGCCGCCAGGTCGCGCAGGGTGAGATAGGTCGCTATCGTGCCGCGCACCGCCGTCTGATCCAGCGCGTCGAGGCCATCGAGCCGGGTGCGCAGTGTCGTCAGCGCCTCGGCCACGGCGTCCGCGGGGGTCGCGCGCGCGCCGGCAAAGACTTCCTCCAACGTCAGCGGCACGATCTGCACGCCGAGGCGCGCCGTCAGCGTCGGTTCGTCCAGCGCGCAGGGCTCGAAGCCTTCAGGGGCTTCGCCCACCCGTCCGATGCGAGCCTGGCGCAGCAGGCGTCGCAGCCGCCCGCCTTGCGCCAGGACGCGCGCCTTCTCCACGGCGGCGAGATCTTCCGGCGGCGCGTACACATACGCATACGTCAGCCCCCGTCGTTTGAGGGCGAAAGCGCCCAGGTTGATCCCGCATAACGAGTTGAGTCGCAGACGCTCGCCGCTGGACGGCTCCGGCACGGCCCACAGCAACAGCGGGGCCGCGACGGCTTCGGCAAGCGCTGTGAGCATCGTGCTGTCGGCGAAGGTTGCCTGGAAAATCAACAGCAGGTCCGGCGGGTCTTGGGCCAACTGTTGGGCCGCGACCTGGGCCTCCTCCAGGCTTGTCACCAGGGCTTCCGGTCCAACCAGCCTGAACCCTGCCTCTGCCAGGGCTGACCGCGCCCGCGCCGTCATGGCCTGCGCCAACGGCACATCAAACGTCGTCCGCGCCAATGCTGCAAAGCCTACCGTCAGGGTTGAAGAAGGCATAGGCTACTCCTGCCGACACCCGTCGCGCGTGAAATTGCTGGCTCCGGCCATGAATTCACGTCGCTTGATAGAAGAACGAGTTGAGCGCCAGTGCCGCCGCGCCGATGACACCGACATTAGGCCCGAACTGCGTGATTTCCAGCCGCACGCGTTCACCGAGGCCGGCGAACGCCCGCGCGCGCATGGTGGCCTCGGCCGCGGGCATGAGCCAGCGCCGTCCCTGAACGAACAAGCCGCCCAAAACAATCAGGTCCGGATTGAGGACGTTGACGAGGTTGGCCAGGGCAATGCCCATGTAATGGGCGCGTTCTGCGAGCATCGCGCGGGTGGCACTGTCGCCCTGCTCCGCCGCGGCGAAAACGCGCTCAATCAGGGGGCCCTGCCCTTCGCGCAATGTCATCGCCAGCAGGCCATCAGGTGCCTGCTCCGCCAGGGCCTGGGCGCAGCGCACGATGACCGGTTCGGAGAACAGCGTCTCCAGGCAACCGACGTTGCCACAGCGGCATGGCTCGCCGCCCGCTCCCAGCAGCGTCGTGTGCCCGATCTCTCCCGCGCCGGCGACGCTGCCATGATAGAGTTTTCCATTCACCACAAGCCCGGCGCCGACGCCGATGCGGGCATAGACAAACGCCAGGGCTTCTGTCCGATGATCTTCTTGCCCGAACATAGACTCGGCCAGCGCCATCGCGCGGACGTTGTTGTCCACCCACACCGGCACTCCCAGCGCGTCGGCAAACCAATCGCGCAACGGCACGTCCCGCCACCCCAGGTTGGGAGCGAACAGATTGACGCCGCGTTCCAGGTCCACCAGCCCTGACGCCCCCACCCCCACCCCCACCAGTGCGGTCGGACGGATGCCACTTTCGGCAATGGCGGAGCGCACTAAGGCGAGAGTGTCCTCGAGCACTTCCTCAGCGGGGCGTTCGAGGGGATGTTCCAGGCTCAACGTGAGCAGCGGCTGTGCCAGCAGGTCGGTGACTGCAACGCGCACACTGCCGACGCCGAAATGGACGCCGACGGCATAGCGCGCTGTTGGAATCAGCCGCAAGGCCGTGGGCGGACGTCCTACGGTCGGAGCGGTGGGCGATTCTTCCGCGCCGATTTCCTCTATGATGCCCTCAGCCAGCAGCTCGTTGACGAGATGGGTGATGGTGGTGTTCGAGAGACCCGTGAGGCGGGCCAGTCGCACGCGCGAGATGGTTTTTTGCTGCAGGAGCGCCAGCAATACGGCGCGGAGATTGTGGAATTTGATGTCACTGCCGTTGGTACCGGTGAGTTCGTGCTGTTTGATCAAGAGCTTTTCCTCGCCTCCGGTTTAGAGAGATGCGGCCAATCCTGGCCGGCGGTAAGAAATCCTGTCGCGTTCCCGCTCCCTTGCTCCCACGGTAATTAATTTCGCAAGAGGATAAATTAATATACCTTCATTATACGCACTTCTGTAGTGCCTGTCAATAGGGCGACCTTCCATTCCATAGACACTTGTCCCGATGGCGTTGGGGAACTTTGTCGCGCCGTTTGAAGTTATAATGTCATGAGCGCCCGAAGCGCTCACGCAGTTTTTGTGGCTGAGGGAAATGGTCTTCACGAAATTCAGGAGGTCAGAGATGAAACAGCGAGTTGCGGTTGTAGGGATGGTGTTGCTCATGGCTTTGGCGATCAGCGCGTGTGGCTCGAAGCAGAACGAATCTGCCAATCCGGGGATGCCCAATCCTGCCTCGGTCTATTGCGAGGAGCATGGCGGGAAAGTAGACATCCGCACGGCAGAGGACGGCAGCCAGACGGGCATCTGCGTCTTCGAGGATCACAGCGAGTGCGAGGAGTGGGCCTTCTATCACGGCGAGTGTCAGCCCGGCGAGCAGGCCGAACCGGGCAGCGGCATTGCCAATCCCGCCTCGGTCTATTGCGAGGAGCATGGCGGCAAGGTGGACATCC
>Ga0208197_1004436_pt1 | contig 10368 bp, 12 predicted proteins | sample AD_JPNNA4_MetaG_FD_184444 | JGI IMG/M metagenome (GOLD analysis project Ga0208197, IMG submission 184444) | Active sludge microbial communities of municipal wastewater-treating anaerobic digesters from Japan - AD_JPNNA4_MetaG (SPAdes) (version 2) | ecosystem: Engineered > Bioreactor > Anaerobic... | reverse complement strand
CCGGCTACAACCCCTGGAGACGGTCTCTTGAGGCCCGCCTCACCGAGGAGCCGATAAAAGGACGGGCCAATAAGCAGCTCATGGAGGAGCTGGCCAGGACTCTGGGAGTACCGGAGCAGAATGTGGTGGTGATGAGCGGCCAGAAGAGCTCCAAGAAGAGCATTCTGGTCATGGGCTTGATGAGAGATGAGGCATATGCACTTCTAGCCCAGAAACTTGCCTTGACCGATATCCGGAGCAAGGGCTGAGGACCGTGATCAGCGCGAGAGAGTTTAAGGAGAGCCGTTTCAAGGGAACCTATGATCTAGAGGCGCTGGAGGAGTTGATTGCCTCCCTTCTTGAGGCCTCCAGCCAGGGCGCAGCGGTTATTGTGGAGGGCAGACGGGACCTCCTGGCCCTGCGCTCTCTGGGCCTTTCCGGTCCGGTGATCATGGCTTCACATCGCTGTGCTCTGGACCTGGCCGAGGAGGCGGCAAGAAATTATTCCGAGGTTATACTGCTGACGGACTGGGACTGCAAGGGCGATGAGATGTGTCAGACCATCGGACGTCACCTTCGTTCTGCCGGCATCAGGCCAGATGGCCTTATCCGCAGTCGGCTTAAAAAGCTGGTAAAAAAGGAGATCAAAGATGTGGAGAGCCTGGGCCGCTACGCAGAGAAGATGAGGGAGCTATATGGTCCTTAGAATAGCAGTAACCGGACCGCCGGGTGTGGGCAAGTCCACCCTGGTGGCAAAGGCGGCAGAGGCCTCTCGTCTAAAGGTAGGAGGGGTACTGGCCCGCGAGAGGCGATATAAGGACCGAAGGGTCGGATTTGAGCTGCTCGATTTATGCAGCGGCGCAATGGGGATTTTGGCTGACGAGACCGGCAGCGGCCCGCAGCTGGGCAAATACCGGGTCCATCCGGAGGAGCTGGATGGAGTGGGGGCTGGAGCCATAGAAGCAGCCCTTAAATGCGATCTGATTGTTGTGGACGAGGTCGGTCCCATGGAGCTGACCAGCCACAGGTTTGTCTCGGCGGTGGAGATGGCCATAGCCTCATCCAAGCCCATGCTGGTGGTGCTACATGAGTGGTCCAACCACCGTCTGGCAAAGAAGATCCGCAACACTTTCAAGGTCCTTGCGGTAACCAGAGAAAACCGGGAGGCTATGGCGGAGGAGATCGCAGCCGCTCTCTCGGCCAAAAAGGGGAGCTAAAGACCCAGTTCCCTGGCTCTGGAGAGCGCCTCCTCGGCCTCTTGATCGCGATGCAAAGCCCTGTAGGCCAGGCCCAGGTTCTTCCAGGCCGTGGCATACTGCGGCTCAATCTCAATGGCCTTTAAAAAGCAGAGCACGGCTTCCTCATGGCGGGACAAAATCCCCAGAGCCACACCCTTGTTGTTCCAGGGATAGATATCGAATGGATCTATCATCAGCGCCTCGTCATAACTCTCAATGGCCTCTTCATGCCGGCGCAGATTGTCCAGGGCAGCGCCCCGGTTGTTCCAGGCCCTTCTGCCATCTGCTCCCATGGGGCAGAGCTCAATGGCCCGAGCGTAACTCTCCACGGCCTGCTCGTACTGGCCCCTGCGGTGAAGGGCAAAGCCCCTTACAATCCAGGTCCTGGCGTTGCCGGGATCAATAGCCAGAGATCTTTCAGCGGAGGATAGGGCCTCATCATCTCTGCCTATCTGGCTGCAGCAGAAGGCATGAGCCCTCCAGGCGTCGGGATTCTCGGGCTCGATCTGGAGGGCTTTTTCTAAACAAGCCGCTGCATCTTCGAGTCTTCCCAGCCGGCGAAGCGACTGAGCCTTTCTATAATAGATGGAAAAGCTCTTTGAACCTCCTCTCTCCTCCTCCCATGCCGCAATTGCCGCCTCATAATCTCCCTGGCTGCAAAGGGCATCTGTCCTGGCCATATCTTCATCGCTGTCCCCTTCGCACCTTCTGTTATCCATATATCTCCTCGGACCACAATCTCTATATCCTGAGCTTTATTTGAGAGCTAGCTTAAACTGATGTCGGCATAAATTGGATCCGCAGGAAAGCTAAATTAAGTATCGGCTCATATAGTAAAGCTTATATTATATGCATCACAAAAGAATATCAAGGGTAATGGTAGCTAGGAAGGGGTACTATGAAAGCACAGCGGTCTGAGATATTTGGCCGGATGGTCAGTTTCCTCAATCTGGATTCAGATGGTCTTAGGCGTGCGGTCTTGGAGTCGATACTTGAGGCTCGGGAGTTTACTGTGGCCTCTCTTCACGAGATGGTAAGCAGACGGCTGGATGTGTCCAAGAAAGCCATTGCTTCGATGATCGGCTATATCTGTTCGAGGCTGGGGATACTCCATGTCAATAAAAAGTCATATCGTCTGCCCACGAGCTATATACTAAGAGAAGAGTATGCCGATATAGCCAGATCCGTGCTGGCTGGTCTATGACCAATGTAAAGTCTGCTCCCCGGACTGCCACGACCATCAAGGTAAGATCCAAATCCGAATTCGCCATAAGCAGATCCAGGGATCCTTACCATGAGCTTATGCTTCGACTCTTTCAAGAGGAGACTACGGCAGACCGGGGTGGAAGATTTCTCTCTTTGGTGGAAGAGAGGCAGAAGAGCGGTAAGCCCCTGAGAGTCCAGGAATGGGAGGAGCTGCTGAGAGAGCTAAACGTCAGCCGCTCCGCCTTCTACGCCATGAGAAACAAGCTTCTCGGAGCCGGACTTATCACAAACAAAGGCGGAGAGTATCGCCTCTCCGGCATGTTCAGCCGCGATCTGGTTGACATGGCCCGTTGGTGGTGGACGGCAATTCTGGGCAACGATTTGGATAACCTATAAACAGGATTTCAATTCCTTTATCTGTCTCTCTATGGTATCCACCACTTTGGCGTTCTCCATATATTCCAGGCTGCCCTGACAGAAGGGGCAGACAAAATTGGCCTCGCTGGCCTCATCGAATATGAATCTGGCACAGCCCTCGGTACAGGCATAAAAGATGTTCTCTCTCTCATAGGCCAGCCTTTCATCCAATTTGCGAAGCAGCCTCTTGGCCTCCGACTCCAGAGCCTTCTCAAAATTCTCAGGGCAGAGCTGCCAGAGATATGTGAGCCAGCCCGAGTCTGGATCCCTTTTTCTTCGATATATTGCCAGCCTGTGTTCATAAAGCAGGTACAGAGTGCGCCTTACGGTATTGAGGCTGATTCCGGTCAACTCAGCCAGCTTTTCATCAGTAATCTCTTCGTCCGGTATGCATTCAACAATCCTTAGGCCTTCCTCACCTACCAGCTTGTTTAGATAGGCTCTGTGAATGGACTCTTCGATGACCGTCAATGAACCACTACCTCAATTATGGGCTGCAACTTGGATCTGCCCTTTTAGAGATCAAAGCCATCTGCCATCTACTTTATAAACACACCGTATGGCTGCATGGCAGACGAGCCTCAATAAGCCCTTGTTTTGTAATAGGGCTTTCTTCTATTTATCCCCATCGTGATGCCGTTCCGGGACAGGCATGCAGCCACGCCGGAAGATAGGGCCCATAAAGTGCAGATGCAGATTCGGCATCAAAGCTATGGTCTGTCATCGATTGAGGCTTTTATCCTGAAGGTGCGTCCCTGGCAACTGAATGTTTTTACTTAAAAAGGTATTTTATCCCTTTCCGGGACGTCCTTCCGATCTCTCAGTTTGAGCCGGGCTCTCCCAGGAGAACTTTGAGCTTCTGTATTGACTGCATGGCCTGGTTTGCTTCCTTGAGCTTCTCCTGTTCGTAGAAGGCCAGTATCTCCTCAATGGGCGCTTTGAGTCGATAGACCTTCATGGGACGGCCGGTGCCATCGCTCTTGCTCATCTTCTCCTCCACCCAGTTGTTTTTCCTCAGGGTGCGCAGAGCAATGCTCACCTCCGGCTGGCGCAGGTCTGATCCCCTCTCTATCTCTCTTGAGGTGGCCTCATTTCCGCTGGCCAGATAGGCGATCATATTGGAGACCTTTCTAGGCACGCCGAGGCTCTTTAAGGTCTCTACTACCTCGATATCTTTTTCGTCAAATCTCATTACGAATGATTCCTTCATTGCTATCTTCTCCCTTATTTTTGGTCCCTTGCAATAATTGAAGCACCTTATGATATAAATAGTTTATTTCTGTCAAAAAATTTTTTACTATTATTACTACAATAGTTCTGTTATTTCAGAGGTAGACTTTGTAAAAATTATGTTAAATTCTTTTTATTTTTTCTATGAATCTTCTCTTCTTCTCCACAGCATTCCTGGCCGCCAGATCAACTTTAGCCCTCATTTCATCTACATCCCTGGCAGCATCCTGCCCAACGGCCTTCTTGATAGGAGTGTAGGCCGCCTCCCGAAATCGCGGCGAGAAGTCGGTCAGCCCTCCATCCGTCTGGAGATAGGCTCCTCTTCCCTCTTCTACTATGCCGATCTGATCTATGGCCACTCCGGTCTCGCGAATGATCCGGGCAATCTTTTCCGCCTCCTTCCTAGGGGCGATTATGAGCAGGGCATCAATAGAGACTCCCAGATAGTCGATCTCCAACTCCTCCAGCATCTTCAGGACCCTGGGATTGACCAGCGATCTCATCTTCTCCTCTTCGAAGAGCAGCTTGACTGCTGCGGTATAAGAGATCTCCTTGGCGTCGCCACGAATGCCTCCGTTGGTCACATCGGTCATGGCATGGATGGTCAGATTCTCTTTGAGCAGGGCCTCGGCCGCCTGAAGGAACTTGATATTCAGCGTCTCCTCCACCACCTCGTGCCGGTCATAGTAGAGGGCAGCCGAGCATACCGTCCCGCCGCCTGCGCCCTCGGTCATCATAATCACATCACCAGGCTCTGCGCTCTTTCTGGGGGTGATGCTGTCCGATACCCCCACAGCGCCGACGCAACCTGTAAGCCTGTCCCCTATGACCATATCTCCTCCGATGCGAAGGGTGCTGCCGGTGATGAGGGGAACTCCAATCAGCTCGGAGACCGTGGCTATGCCCGCGATGTGGTCGAATAGCTTGGAGACATCTCCGTCATCGGCCAGATGGATGTCGGACAGCAGGGCCACGGGCCTTGCTCCCATGACATAGACATCGCGGAGAGCAGCGCGGGTGACATGAAATCCGGCCAGGAAGGGATAGTCGCTGAGCCGGGAGTGCATGCCGTCCACGGTCACGGTGATCAACTTTCCTCCCGCCCTAACCACACCGGAGTCATCCAGCTGGGCGGAGTCCACCTCGGCACTGGTGCGACCTATGACCTCCGCGATCTTGGTATGAGTATAAAAGTCACCTGAGCCTCTCGATCCTACCCCGAAGTCGCCCATGCTTACCCCCACATTCTCCAAAGAAAAGACATCCCCTCTGGGGTGCAGGGTGGCCCTGGCCTCTTCCAGAACAGCTTTGGCCAGGATGAGCGAATTGTGCTCCGGTATCTGCTTGACCTCTCTGATCAGCCAGACCAGCTTGGCCTCAATCTCCGGGTCCTCCCGAGACAGGCCCCTCTTGGCAAATCCTTCCAGATCCATGAAACGGTATTATCCTTCATCCAGAAAAGTATTCTGCCAGGATATTCCCGGATCTGAAGCCCGGATCGGTGGCCGGTCAAACCTCATACTTGAAAAATCATTCCGTCTTCAGTTAAAATTCTACAACAAAAATTGATATTTATAGAGTTATAAAAATCTTTGCCTTCTGTTTAAATTATATAAAGTCTAATTATTGATATATCTAAAAAAAATAACCGTCCATCTAGACGGGCAAATTAGACTTGATGATATGTTTCCCATTAAAGTCTCTTCTTGGGACTGCGAATTTCAGCGATTCGAAATCCTCATATTGGTTTGCATCACATGTCTACCTGTGACCTGACATGAGAATTCTAATGGTTTTATTGATGCTGCTCTCTCTTTTTCCAGCAGCAATGGCTGAGGTTGATGATGCAAAGTCCATCGAGGCCACCACTGCCCTCACCCTTCCTGTGGACTCGGTAACCATCTATCCTGGCGGACTGATGGCGGTGAAGAGAGAAGGAAGCCTTGATGTGACCGAAGGAGTGCACAAGTTTGTGATCAACCTTCCCGGCAAAGCGGAAAAAAGCTCGGCTCTGCTCTCGGTCAGCAATGCAACCCAGGAGAGGGTAATATATGAGGCCAGCCCGGTCTATACCCTGAATATCACCCATGCTGGGGGTCAAAGCTTCGGCCTCTCCTATCTCATGCCTGCTGCTGCCTCCTGGCAGCCCAGATACGACCTGCACCTGAAGGACGACGCTGTCCTTGTTCGGGCCAGCGCCCTGGTCAGGAACCTGGGTGGCGAGGATCTGAAGGGCGTCCAACTCAAGCTTGTATCAGGACTTCCTGCCAGCCATCCATATCCTCAGGCCAAGACGGAGGCGAAAGCAGCTCCGAGAGAATATGCTCTGGCAGCAGCTGAAGCAGCTGTTGAGGAAGTGGCATATGATATGGAGAGCATGCCGCAGTCATCCGGAGAGCTGGAGACACTTTACATATTCGAGCTGGATGGGAGGAAGGATCTGGTTATGGACAAAGAGATTGGATTTCCCCTCTTCGAGATTGAGACTCCTATGCACAGAGTTTATACCTGGGATGCATATGATCAGGCAAACGGACCGGTGAGACAGGAGATCAGGGCCAACAACAGCCTGACTAGTCCCTGGCCCGAAGGAGAGGCCCTGCTCTACAAAGAGGGGGAGTATGTCTCTCGAATAGAGATGCCCTACACACCGGCCCGAACCAATGCTAGCCTCGACCTGGGTCCATCCGCAGACATCAAGGTGGAGAGCAAGCTGTCCGACTACAATCTCACCGAGAACATCAAAGCGATTGAGTCAAAGGGTGGAAATCACAGCATAAAGGAGATCATTGAGACCTGGACCTACAATTTATCCCTCACCAGCAATCTGGACCGCTCCGCTTCTCTGGAGGTAACTGACAGCATACCCCCAGAGGCAAAGATGCTATCTGTCATGCCCGTGCCATCCGAGAGCACTGCCACAAGCCTCAAGTGGAAGATAGAGCTATTGCCTCGCCAGAAGACAGCCATCAACTACAGCTATGAGGTTACCAGGACAGAGAGCATTGACGGCCTGTATAGGTGACCTCCTTTATTCTATTTTATTTTTTTCTGAAAATCATATTAGTCAAAAGCATAATGCTTTGTCCGAGACAGCCTAAGGAGGGAGGCAAAAGTCTTCTGGTGTAGGAGGGAGAAAAGAGGCCATCGACTTTTGCCACTTTAGTATACGTCAATTGCCGATATATAAAGGCTTCGGCTCATGGGGGAGGCAGAATAACTCAATCAAATCAGGTAAAGAATGATCCTGGAGAGGTGAAAAGGGAAAACATAGACCGGCAAAAAGATATTTGTGCCGCTTATGCCCCCGACCGTGTATTGGCATGAGATGCCCTTGGAGAATTGCTGCGCCAGCTACGGCACGCAACTTTTTTAGAGTCTCCATGGCCTCACAGGCATCTCCTCCGAATGCTGTGCCACGACGGCATGCATCTTCCCCGGCAGAGGACTGAGATCTGCCGGTTATTGGCAGCTTGCCTCTCTTTAGAGAGCATCCGAATCCTCTTTCATGGAAAGCATTGTAGGATGAGTTGAGCCCACGGCACGCCCACCACCCTTTACGGCATGAAGCGGCAAACTAACCATATAATCATTATAGATATTTATAGATGGCGCTCTGATGCAATATCCGCTCTATAACATGGCCTATATCCTCAGCGGCCAGTTCATTCTTTAGCCAGATCGAAGACCCAGCGGCTGACGCCGGGAGCCACATTGCCGCAGCGGCGGCAGAGCACAGTCTTCATCCCCAGATCCTCATAATGCCCCACCAAAGCTTCTATCTCCGGGGCTTTCTTGAAGACATAAATATGCATCATCCCGCCCGGTCTCACCAGCGGCAGCACCACCTCCAAGATCTTCTCCCTGCCATATGGAGCGGGGATCACCGCCCGGTTGAAATGGCCGCGGATGAATTGAGGCATGCAGAAGGCATCTCCGTTTATTATCCAGACCATCTCCTCTACCCGGTTGCGTCGGATGTTCTCAGCCAGATAACGGCATGCTTCGCCGCTCTTCTCCACCGCCAGCACCCTGGCACCCTTAGCAGCCAGGGGAACGGCAAAAGGGCCCACGCCGGCAAATGGGAGCAGCACATCCTCGCCAGCCTCCACCTGCTCTGCCAGCCTCATCCTCTCATAGCCCAGCCGGCTGCTGAAGAATACCCTGGAGAGATCCAGGCGATAGGAGAAACCGAATTCCCTGTGAACTGTGACCGTATCTCCCTGGCCAGCCAGGATCTCGAACTGTGCCACCCTTCTCTCCCCCTGCAGATTGGAGCTCTTATTGAGCACAGTATGAATGCCCGGGCCGTTGGAGAGCACCGCCTCCGCGATCTCCTTCTTATAAGGCTCCAGCTTCGGAGAGAGGCAAAGGATGGCGATATCCCCGATGACATGAAAGCGATTGGAGAGGGGAGCTAAAGCATCCTCTGGAATCCTGCCCCTAAGCTTATCTTTGAGATTCATGGCTGGAAGTAACACTTTTTAGATACAGTTTGCAGGAGATCCGACATATCTTTACAGATATGTCATTTGGATTATTTATATCCAGGGGATCGCCAGGGATAAATAACAAGAAAGATAGGGAAAATTTGACGCTTGGTTACATTGAATTAGGCGGGAAATACATGATTAAATCGACAAGCATTCAGATATTTTTATCGTGCTCATTTCATGAAGAAGACAAAGAAATCGTTGATTTCTTTGCCAGCATCTGTCATGGCCTTGGCATCCAATGCGTCAATGTAGATAAAGGATTTGGGAAAACACCACAAGAAACGGCTCGTCAATTAGTTAGCGATTCTCATGCGCTTTTAGCTATTGCCACCTGTCGCGATGAAATGACGAAGGGCAATTTTATGATGCCAAAGGCGGTAAGCGAGGAAATAACGATGGCCTTTGCCAATAAAAAGCCAATCCTCATTTTTGCAGAAAATGGTGTAGATATGGAGCAAGGTTTTATCAGTCCGTATCATACACACCTTCGCTTCAACCGAGAATCATTAACCGATCCAAAATTCCTAAAGAAAGCTATTGAATCAATCCACGGTTTGAAGATGGGTGTCATCTCTCCTGAAGATCTCCAAGTTGCTCAATTGGGCCAGGAGCACATTTTCGCGGAATATGTCAGGCATTTAGTTGAGCTGGTTGAGCAGTCCGGTTCTTTGGTATGGAGGTATTCTATAACACGTCGTTTAAAATTTACCTCACGATTCACTGAAGCTATCCAGCACGGAGCATGGGAGGCTGTACCACCTTCTGAAACAAGTGGCTGCAACATTAAGTGGTCAGCCCGCTTCCATAATGGTAATAAGGCATTCAAGTTGACTCCAACCGAGGAGATCTGTACAGGTGACAATTGCCAAATATCCTTGAACATCGAGCCAAAACCTGAGGCAAATGACTTTATAGAATATTCTGTGTTATTTGTGTCTCCATATCTAAATCCAGTATTCCTGGAAGACATTCGAGATCCACGCGCTAAAATCATAATAAATGAAACTGAGTTCCTCTGCACTGACGGCATGGTTCCGATTGTTCGTACTCAAAATTTAAAAATCCATTTTAGGTTTCCACCCATTCTCGGATTAAAGCCAGAAGAATTTGTACCGATTGTTGGCAGTTACACGAACAAGATTGATTACCTCGTTGAGAGCGAGATGAAAAGGATGATCGTAAATAAAGAAAATTTTGGGGGAAATGTCCTTATAGATATCTACATCCAAAGTCCATTGCTTCAACATATGTATGGAGTGGCCTGGAATCCGGTTAAGAGACCATTTGAAGTCACTTAATTTATTCTGCATGAAGAGGAGATGGTAGCCCCTTAATATCGTGCCTAGGTTGTGTTATTGCCTTATTAAGCACCCGCATTATTATAGACATCGAAGGGCTCCGGAGATTTTTGATTCAACCGATCGATCTGCGATAATCCTCTCGCGGCGGGCTGAATGTGTCCACCACCACCGAGCTTTCCAGAGCTATGGCCGAGTGGTTCGCCCCGGAGGGTGCAGAATAGCTGTCGCCCGGCCCCAGATCAGAACTCTTGCCCTCAACAATCACCCGAATTCTTCCTGAGACCACATAGCCAGCCTGGTCCTGGGAATGAGAATGGCCCGGGATCTCGACACCCTTCTCCAGATCAAATCGACAGATCATCAGCCTGTCATCGCTGACCAGCGTTCTTCGCACCAGGCCAGGAAGCATCTCCACGGCCTCTGCCCGGTCAAAGAAAGAGAACATTTACTTGACCTTTACTGCCTGGGTCAGATATGCCTTCACATTATCGGCTTCGCTTG
>Ga0208197_1004431_pt1 | contig 10374 bp, 7 predicted proteins | sample AD_JPNNA4_MetaG_FD_184444 | JGI IMG/M metagenome (GOLD analysis project Ga0208197, IMG submission 184444) | Active sludge microbial communities of municipal wastewater-treating anaerobic digesters from Japan - AD_JPNNA4_MetaG (SPAdes) (version 2) | ecosystem: Engineered > Bioreactor > Anaerobic >... | reverse complement strand
CGCTCCAACGAAGCCAGCAGGAGGGGTACATCATCCACGCGTTCAATGGTTACGTTAAGGTTTTCGGTCATGCCGCTAGATTACTATATTTTCAGAATCTCGCCGATAAATGAGCGAACCGAGAGTTAGTATTTTACCCCACTTGATAATTTCGGCAAAGGCACCATTTTGGGTATCTTATACAGAAAAGATTCGGCGTAAGATGCCTGAGAGGGCGTTTTTGTGGAAACAGATAGTGGGGGCTTAGGCGGAAGGAACTCCGTATAATTACAATGTTGGGTGGCCCTACAAGGAGCGAAAGATGAAACTGTTCAGACAGGATGTTCAGGGAAGAAGCCATTCCAGCGTGGAGACTGTTGTACAAGGAAACACCCAATTCGCCTTTGCTCTTTACCAGAAGTTTAGGGCGGAGAAGGGGAACCTTTTCTTCTCTCCCTACAGTATATCTACCGCGCTGGCTATGACCTATGCTGGCGCGCGTGGCAATACGGCAGTGCAGATGGCGCAAGCCCTCCACTTTCTCTTGGAGCAGGAGCAACTCCATCCAGCGTTTGCGTCGCTGGAAGACCGCTTGAGCAACATAGGACGGAAGGGGCAGATCCAGCTCAAGGTCGCCAACGCGCTATGGCCGCAGGTGGGCTATCCATTTCTTGAAGAGTTTCTTGCTCTGACGAAGCAGTACTATGGCGTGCTGATCACCGCCGTTGATTACGCGGATACAGAAACGGCGCGCGGCATCATCAACGCCTGGGTCGAAGAGAAGACGGAGAAGAAGATCCAGGAGCTTATACCACCGCGTATACTTGATGCTTGGACTCGCCTGGTCTTGGTCAACGCCGTCTATTTCAAGGGTAACTGGGCCAGCCAATTTAACCAGGGTCGTACCAGCGATGCACCGTTTTGGGTCACACCCGATGAGTCAGTCCAGGTGCCGATGATGACTCAGGAGCACGAGTTCAGGTACGGAGAAAGCGATGGGTTGCAGATCCTCGAATTGCCCTATGCCGGGGATGATTTGTCCATGGTTGTGCTCTTGCCCCGAGAGATTGACGGGCTGGCGAAACTCGAAGGATCTTTGACGGTAGAGAATCTGGGCATATGGACAAGGAATCTATGGAAGGCGGAGGTCCGGGTATTCTTGCCGAGGTTCGAGATAACTTTTCCGTTCAGGCTAGACGACACGCTGAAATCAATGGGAATGGTTGATGCATTTGGGGACAACGCCGATTTTTCTGGTATGGATGGCAGGAAATGGTTGTACATCGCGGCGGTCTTGCACAAGGCTTTCGTAGCTGTAAACGAGGAAGGCACCGAAGCAGCTGCTGCGACAGCGGTCGTAATGAAAGGACGGTCATTGACTCCGCCTCCACCTGTCTTTCGTGCCGATCATCCGTTTGTCTTTCTGATACGTGAGAACGGCACAGGAAGCATCCTATTTCTTGGCAGAGTGGTTAATCCAGTATAAGGGCTGCCCAACACCGTGTGGAGCCGACGCCCACCCTTGCGCTTTAAACTATCGTGCCTTGCTCGCAAAGGCATCAGTGATTCAAGCGTGTCCTGCCAGCAGGGGCGGGTGGGCGCGGCTCACACCAGCCGTTAGCCGCGGGAAGTGTCACGGGGCACATAAAGGGAATACCCATACAGGAGTTGGTTGGTCGGTGCAATAATGTGGGGGTCGAGCCGCAGGCAGGCAAACGGCCGTGTCCCCACAGGTAGAGGGGGAAGCGGCTAACCCTCGCTGTAGCCGACCGCCGCCTCAGCGGCGCAGTAAAGGCTCGCGCAGGGTAAGGCTCTGGGGCCATCTGGGGCTCCGGCAGGCGAGGGACGGCGGCGGCGGCTAAGCTCTCCCGTTAGCCGCCGGAGAAGGGTCACGGGGCACATAAAGGGAATAGCGATACAGGGGTTGGTTGGTCGGTGCAATAACGTGGGGGGCGAGGCGCAGGCCGGCAAACGGCGTATCCCGACAGGTGGAGGGGGAAGCGGCTCACGCCGCGTCCAGCCGACACGCTCCGCTGCGCTCCGCGTGCGGCTGAAGCGCGTGCCGTTGGGCGGCTGTATCAGACAAATAACCTACATCAGGAGCAACAACCTTGAAGAACAGAACCGTTTCCGTTGCTTTCATCGTAGTGATGCTACTCGGCGTATCCGTTGTAGCAGCCCAGGGGCCGTCTCCGCAGGCCGCCATCCGCTACGCCGCGCCGACTGCGCAGGGCAGCGGCGATTGCTCCAGTTGGGCCAATGCCTGCACCCTGCAGACCGCGCTGGCGCAGGCCGTCAGCGGCAATGAAATCTGGGTCAAGGCCGGCGTGTATTATCCCGGCGCAGCGGGCAACCGTGAAGCCACTTTCATCCTGAAGGACGGCGTAGCCCTCTACGGCGGCTTTGCCGGGACGGAGACCAGCCGCGAGCAACGCGACTGGCAGACCAACCCCACCATCCTCAGCGGCGATATTGACCGGAACGATATTAACAACGACGGCAACTTTATCGCCGAGACATGGAATGACATCCGGGGCAGCAACGCCTATAACGTCGTCATCAGCCACCGAGTTACCAACGCCGTGCTGGACGGCTTTGTCATCACCGCCGGGCAAACAGATTTCTGTGGCGGTGGGATGGATAACAGGGACACCAACACAACGCTGACGAACGTGACCTTTAGCGGCAACTACGCTTCGCGCGGTGGTGGGATGTTCAGTGAAGACCGCGGCCCTACGCTGACCAACGTAACCTTCATCGGCAACTCGGCCTACGAAGGCGGTGGGATGCTCAATTGGTATAGTAGCCCGACGTTGAGCAACGTCACCTTCAGTAACAATTCGGCAAGCTCCGGTGGCGGAATGTACAGTGCTTATGGCAGGCCTCACTTGGTAAATGTTATCTTTTTGAACAATACATCTGATCGGGGTGGCGCCGTCTTTATCAGCGAGGCCAGGCCCACCTTCGTCAACGTACTCTTTTACGGGAACACCGCCACATCAACAGGCGGCGCAGTTTTCAACTTGACGACCTTTGAACCGTCCATCATACCGGTATTTATCAACTCCATCCTATGGAGCAACTCCAGTCCACAGGGACCCCAGGTTTATAATAGTGGCGTTTATGCGATGCCGGTCTTTTCCTACTCCAATATTCAAGGCAGCGGCGGTTCTGGCGCAGGTTGGGACGCATCTCTGGGCACCGACGGCGGCGGCAATATAGACGCCGACCCGCGCTTCGTGGATGCCGCCAACGGCGACCTGCACCTGCGACTTGACTCGCCCTGCATTGATGCTGGCGATAACACCGCCGTGCCCGCCGGCGTCACCACCGACCTGGACGGCTATCCGCGCTTTGTGGATATTCCCGAGGTTCCCGATACCGGCCGCGGCACGCCGCCCGTCGTGGATATGGGCGCGTACGAAGCACAGTTGCCTGAGACCCTGCCGCCTACTGTCATCTCCATCACCCGCGCTGACCCGAACCCGACTCGGGCTGCCAGCGTGCGCTTCAACGTGACCTTCTCCAAAGTGGTGATCGGCGTGGACGTGGCCGACTTTGGTCTGACCACGACCGGCGACATTACCGGCGCGAGCGTGACCGGCGTGAGCGGTTATGGCGCAGCGCGCACGGTCATGGTCAACACCGGCAGCGGCTACGGCACCCTGCGACTGGATGTTCCCGCCTCTGCCACCATCACCGACCTGTCGGGCAACGGGCTGGCGAACCTGCCGTACACGTCTGGAGAGGTCTATACCAAAAAACCGTTTGAATGCTCTGATGTGACGGAAATCCCCCAAAGCCAGTGCCAGGCTCTGGTGGCCCTGTACAACGCGACCGATGGGAGGAATTGGGCGCGCAAAGACGGCTGGTTGATCACGGACACCCCCTGCAACTGGTACGGTGTCTGGTGCGCAGCGGGCAACGTGGACCTGTTATGGCTGTCGAGAAACAACCTCAGCGGGACGCTGCCAGGCGAGATCGGCAACCTCAGCGCGTTGACCTACCTGGACCTCTCCGGCAATCAACTGACCGGCCTGCCGGAACAGTTTGGCAACCTTATGGCGCTTCAGGTTTTGCATCTGCACGATAATCCGTTGAGTGGCGCCATCCCCGATTTTATGGCCAATCTCACTGCACTGGGGGGCGGTGGCGGCGGGGATATCCCCCTGACGTTCTATAACACCGACTGGTGTGTGCCGGCTACCGGTCCGGTGCCGGCGTGGCTTGCGAGCATCCCGCACGAAGGCACCGGTTTCGTCTGCGGCCAACCGGCTGGCGCCATCAGCGGGCAAGTCACCCGGCCTGATGGGGCCCCGCTGGAGGGGATCAATGTCCAACTCTACCGCTCGCTGGCAGGTATGGAAAACGAGTGGCTGACTGTGGCGCAGACGAGCACCGCCGCAGACGGCGGGTATCAGTTCGGCGGCCTGGGACAGGGCATTTCATATCGGGTGTACTTTGTGGACCCGACCGAGCAATACATCCCACAATACTACAACAACCAACCCACCCGAGACACCGCGACGTCCTTGACGGTCACGCTGGGCATCACCCGCACCGGCGTTGACGCCATCCTGCGTCCGCCTCCGCTGCCGGTGGGCGATGTTGACCCCGGCAACGGCACGGTGAACTTTAATCCCGATGGCACGGCCAACATTCAGCAGTTCGCCGGAAATCGCAGCCCTGTGACCGTGACGCTGCCCATCACCTGCAGTGGTGGGATGACGCCGACCAACGTCAACCTGGTGCTCTTGACCTCGCCGGTGAAGGAGTATGCGATGAACCCGGTGGGCGCCGACCTGTATCAGGCCACCATCCCGGCTGAAGACATTGAGACGGCTGGCGTTGAAGTCCGATACGCCTGCAACGGCAATCCGGACGAAAAGACCGTAGGCCAGATCACGCTCTACGATCCCAGCGGCATCATCACCGACGCGCGCAGCGGCGCACCGGTGGTCGGGGCCAGGGTAACGCTCTACTATGTGCCGGGCTGGCTGCCCCGCGCCGATCCTGCCGATACCCGCCCTAACACCTGCGAATCCAACCTCTCCAAAGCGCCGGGCGCCCCGTGGAGCCAGCCGGCCCCTGTTGACCTGGGGGTGCTGGTCAATCCGGTGGCCAGGCCGGTTATGCCGGCAATCTCCTATCAACATACCAATGCCATCGGTTACTACGGTTGGGATGTTCCCGAAGGCTGCTGGTACGTGCAGGTGGAGGCGGAAGGCTACGTGCCGCTGGTCAGTCCGGTGGTGGGCGTCCCACCGGCGGTCACCGACCTGAACCTGGCGCTGAGGCCGATCCAGCGGATTTATTTGCCGCTGGTGGTCAGAAACAAACCGTAATCGGGTGTGGCTGTCCAACGACCAGCGACTTAGCTGTCGGTCGTTGGGCGGCTATAGCACTCTGGTCGCCAAGGAGTGAAGGTCATGATAAAAGATAGTAACAAATCTTCCATTCGCATGACTTTACGACATATCCTTTTCCTGATCTCGGCTTTCACCGAACTGGTCACATCTGTCATAAAAATCTTGGAATGGGTGGAGAATCCGCAAACGCTGCGAGTCGTTTCAATTGTTTCAGTTGTCGCCTTTGTTATTGTTGGCGCGATCGTGATTGAGTTTGCATACAAGACCAACCAAAATCAATGGCGATGGCGCAGCCTGGTAATGCTCTACGTTGCTACCGCTCTCTATTTTACGTGGGTAGGCAGCTGGCTGATCGTGCCCGCACCCAAGCCGATCGTCATTGACGATATGACGGGCGTTACCCTCTGGAGCAGGTTTGAATACGGTGGATCTTCCATGACCGTGCAGGGGGTGAGTGATAAAACAACTTCTGCCCTCAAACTCGATTACACGGTTGAAAAGTATGGCTGGGTAGCCATTCACCGAGAGATCAGCCCTGCGATGCTGGCCGGCACCCGAGCTATCGGGTTTTCCTACAGAGGAAGCGGCGCGCCTAACACAATCGAACTCAAGCTGTTCCGCAAACCTGATGAGAACGGCAGGAGCGCTATCTTTGGTGTGGTGTGGAACCACGCAACAAATGCAGACGATTGGAGATCCCTCGAAGCGCCCTATAGCCTGTTTGTGTGTTGGCAGGATACCGGTTGTAAGCCAGGCGAAGTTTTGGACCCGAATGAGGTCTGGAAGATTGACATTGCGATTTCCAACAAGGCTGGCGATATCCCCGGCAGTGGAACCGTGCTCATCGGCCCTATCAAAGGCATCCCGTAGCGGAGGGTAAGATGGAGGCCCATGGCATCAGAGGGCAATGGATAGATCGCAGAAGCGCATATCTGGCAGTGCGGGCCTGCCTGGTTGCGCTGTTGCTCTGCGGGCCGGCGCCGGCGGCTGTTGCCTCGGCCGATACGATATCGCGCCCGGCCGGCGGAAACGTCACTGCTGCTCCTGATTTCCTTGACACCGTAGCGCGCGACACCTGGACCTATCTCCGCTCCAACCCGACCACCGCTCATCACCTCCCCTACAGTTGGTGGTCGCCTACCCTCCCCGACGGGGACTATGCCAACCCGGCCGAGATCGGCCTGTATGCCCTGTCCTGGCTCGCCGCCTACGACCTGGCCCGGCCCTGGAGCCCCACCTGGAACGAAACCGCCGCCGAGGTGGGCGCGATTCTGGACCAACTGCGCGCCTGGCAGACCGGCTCCCAGACCTACCAGCCCCACGGCCCCAACGCCTACCAGAACAGCGTCTTTTACCAGTGGTACTGGATTTCCTGGGACCCGCCGGTCGTGGGGGCAAACGTGGGCGATAACCACCTGGTGCCTTCAGTGGACAATGCCTGGCTGGCCGCCGCTCTCATCACCATCCGCGAGTACGCCGAAGCGCACGGCCACACCTCCCTGGCGCAAAAGGCGGATGCCATCCTGCGCGATATGGATTTCAGACTCTGGTACAACCCGACGACGCGTCGCTTCACCTGGGGGGCGGTGGAGAACCCGCAGGGCGGCGGGGAGGCGGACTATTACTCCAACGAGAACCGCATCATCAACTTTGTCGCCCGCGCCCTGGGACACCTGGACGCCGAAGCGTTCCGCCTGAGTCTGGATGCGCTGACCGGTCTCTCCGGCAGTTATGGCGACATCACGGTTGCGCGGATGGCCTGGGACGGTTCCTACTTCACCTATGCTACCCCGGCGCTCTTTATCCGGGAAATGGGCACGGGCTATGGCCGCGATACGCTCCTTCCGGCGACGCAGGCGCAGATCGCCTATGCCCGCGACCAGGGCTATGCGGCCTGGGGGCTTTCGGATTGCTTCGATGTAGGGGAGGGCGGCTATGTCCAGCAAGGCGCGCCGCCGGCCGCCAGCCCCGACCCGCCGGAGACCCGTCCCGGCCTGGTGACGCCCCACGCGGCCGGCCTGGCGCTCATCACGCCGCTGGCGTCGGAGGCCATCACCAACCTGCAGACGCTTTCAACCACGTTTTCCTGCGCCTACGTACCCGGCTATGGCTTTCGTGATTCGGTTATGACCCGTCCGGGCGACGCCGATTATGGCCGGTGCAGCGACCGCTACAGCGCCCTGGCACAGGAGTGGCTGTTCCTGGGCCTGGTCAACCGCGAGACAGGCTTCGTTTGGCGCTACTTTTACCGCGATGCCGGTGTGCTGGAGGCACACATCGAGATGTACGGCGGGGCGCGGGTCTACCTGCCGCTGGCGCTGCGTACCCACCCGTAGATTCGCAACCTGCGGGAAAAATGGAAAGGAGGTGAACCAGCCAGGGAGCATTGCCAGGACTTGCGGATGGATGTTTATCAGCCCTATGAGTGAAAAAACAGGAGGACAAAAATGAGTAACACAACCCGTAGACTCACGGCGGGGATTGCCCTTCTGCTGATGGGGCTATCCCTGACCACCGCGGTCAACCTGACCGCACCCCGTATCGTGCGCGCCGATCCCAGCGTGCTCTATGTCGCGCCCACCGCACAGGGCAGCGGCAACTGCTCCAGTTGGGCTAACGCCTGCACCCTGCAATACGCGCTCACCCATGCCGTCAGCGGTGACGAAATCTGGGTCAAGGCGGGGACCTACACGCCCGGCAGCGCCCGCACGGATTCCTTCCGCATCGAGCGCACCGTACAACTCTACGGCGGCTTTGCCGGCACAGAAACCGCCCGTGACCAGCGCAACCCACGCGTTAACCAGACCATCCTCAGCGGCGACATTGACCAGAACGACCTCAACACCGACGGCAACTTTATCGCCGAAACGCCCGCCGATATCCAGGGCAGCAACGCCTACCACGTCGTCAACAGCGGCAGCACGAATAGCACCGCTATCCTGGACGGCTTTGCGATTACGGCCGGGCAGGCGAACGGATCGGGGTCAAGGGGGAACGGTGGAGGGATTGTCAGCTATGCCGGCAGTCCCACCCTGGCCCAGCTCGTTATCGTTGGCAATACGGCGGCGGGATGTTCAACTATAACGGCAGCAACCCGGATTTGAGCAACGTCGTCTTTGTCAACAATGTCAGCGCCAATAGCGGCGGCGGGATGAAAAACTATGTCAATTGCAGTCCAACGCTGGCGAACGTTGCCTTTGTCAACAATAAAAGCACGGGGAGCTTTGGCGGGGCGATGTCCAATTATCAAAGCAGTCCAACGTTGACCAACGTCGTCTTTAAGAATAACGATGTTGGTGCTGGAAGCCGTGCCGGCGGTGGAATCCATAACGAGTCCAGCAGTCCCATGACCAACGTCACCTTCAATGGGAATGCAGGCTCTAGCGTAATCTACAACATCAACTCCAGCCATCCAGTACTACGCAATGTCATTATGTGGGGCGATAGCGCCACATCCAAAATCTACAGCGTCAACTCCAGCAATCCGACGATCTCCTACAGCGACATCCAGGGCTGCGGCGATTCCGACAGTTGGAACAGCGCCCCTGTCCACCTGGACTGCAGACCTGGCCTGGGTGGGAGAGTGGGTGGCGCCACCCCCACCGCCGTGGTGGAAGACGTACAAGGTGTATGTACCATTGGTCCTGAAGAGCCCATAGCAGACGGGCTGTAGCCTGGCCGTCAACATAGCCGAGGCGCGGGCGGCAAAGTCCGCCCGCGCCTCTTTTCGAGCCGGTCAGCCCGTGGCGGCTTTCGAGCCTGGGAGAATCCTCGCGCAAAAATAACCTCCCTCCTGACGTTTTCCTGAGGCTGTCGTATTGTAGCACAGGATGAATCCTGTGCTACGACGCGGTCAATTGCTCAAAGCACGGGTGGCCGTGCAGAGCACGCAGGTCGGGGGCCTGGCGCGCCCATTGGCGTGAAGTCTGGCGTTTTTGCAGGGCGATGTCCAGCAGGCGCAGGGCTTCTTCGATGTCGCCGCAGATGGCGGCAAAGCAGGCGCGGAGGGTCTTGAGCAGGCGTTCCTGAAAGGGCAGGGTGAGCGGCTGGGCGAGCGAATCGGCGCGCGGGTTGACCTCGCGGCGGCCGCTCCCGCAGCGGCGGCTGAGGTCGTCCACGAAAAGCAGCAGTTTATGGTCGGGGACGCCCTCCAGCCGGCGGGCCGGGGGTTCCAGCAAGCGGTCGGGCGGGAGATAGAGCACCGTCCAGCCTTCGGCACTCAGCGTTTGCGCCAGGTGAGCGGCCTCGCGGGTTTTGCCCAGTCCGCTTTTGCCGCAGACCAGCAGGGCGCGCTGCTGGAGGAGCAGGTCTTCCATCTCGCGGCGCACGCTGCGCCCTGGCAGGCGCTCTACGTAGGGGATGCGGCGGTCGTTGAGCGGGGAATCGAGCGGGTCGGGCAGGGCCACGGCCAGCACGTCGCCACCGGACGGGATGATGATGAAGGGTTGTCCCTCGCCGCCGCGCTGTCGTTCGCGCCGCAACTCGATGATCCAGCGGATGAGTTTGTACAGTCCGCCGAGCAGCGCGCCCACGATGCCCGTGCCGAAGAGCCAGCCGAGGGCGTCTTTGTGGTCGGTAATCCATTGAAGCAGTTTGTCCCAATCCATTGCTGCTCCTGCGTCAACCCAGGCATTCAGGCCGGCATCTAAAACTGCACTTCCTCCCTACTCATCCAGCTCAGGTCTGGGCGTAGGGGGCAACTATGGCTTCCACTCAGGTGTTCTGTGACGAATGTCGCTTTCGGCAGGCGGGGCAAGGTAGCCGGCTCCACGCAGCGCCTCCATAGCCCACTTGCGGATGGACGCCTCGCAGGCCGGATGGCGCAGCGCTTGCTCCAGCAGCGCCCGCGCCGATGCGATGTCCCCTTCCCGCAGCAGGATGTCCGCCCGCTGCACCAGCGCTCTGGCGGCGCGGAAGCCGTTTTCCGTAGCCTGGATCAACCCCTCGGCTTCCGTCAGGGCGCGGTGGGCGGCGGGGAGGTCACCGCTTGCCAGCGCGACCTGGCTCAGCAACAACAGGCTATCCG
>Ga0208197_1004420_pt1 | contig 10400 bp, 13 predicted proteins | sample AD_JPNNA4_MetaG_FD_184444 | JGI IMG/M metagenome (GOLD analysis project Ga0208197, IMG submission 184444) | Active sludge microbial communities of municipal wastewater-treating anaerobic digesters from Japan - AD_JPNNA4_MetaG (SPAdes) (version 2) | ecosystem: Engineered > Bioreactor > Anaerobic... | reverse complement strand
GTGAAAAAGACGGTTTGTTTGAATGTACTTTTACTCGGGCTCGTGATTTCTTTGGGCTTTGACAAAAAGATCGATTTACAGAGGCTCGCTGAATGGTGAATTGGTAAGGGGGCTAATACCATTATAAGCCCGATACCCCCATACGAAAAACTGGTAATAAGTATGGCAGTCGGAAAATTTGAAGTCTACACAGACAAGGCAGGCAAGTACCGTTTCAGACTGAAGGCGTCGAATGGAGAGATTATTGCAGTCGGAGAATCCTACAGCTCCAAATCCGCCTGTATGAACGGGATTGAAAGCGTAAGGAAGAATGCAGCAACCGCCACAATCGAGGAAGTGAAGGACTAATACTCCTATTCCTCACATATTTTTAAAAATAATTCATTGTATTGCACTTTTTTGCTCGAATGGATTCCTCGCAGGTTTACTGGAAAGGGAAATGAATACCGGATGAACGAGCAAAGGGAAAGATGCACATGAAGAATGTGGTCCTGATATAGGCATTTCATTCCCAATGAAGCCTGACTGAGATTTCTCTCCGGGCTTATTCAACCCGCTCATGGCCAGGTAAGTATATTCGGTCCGTTTGCTTGTCATAAACCAAAAGATCCCGGAATGTAACAGATCTCTCCTTGTCGTCGCGGTTCCAGTAGGTCACCTCGTAGTGACCGGGCGATATTTCCTCCCAGGTTCCTTCAAAATTCAGACCAAGCGCCTCTGCATGAAATGAATGGTCTGCATCAAAGGTGTAGCGCTGGGTATATCCCTTCCCGTCGGACCATTCCCAGGTGCCGGTCGGCGGAGAGGTCTTATCGTCAATACACCCGGTGCATGAGAGAGAAAGAAGTACGAAAGTCAGCAGGATAGTGGAAGGTATCAGGGCAGGCACTTTCCACCCCTGCACCTGCAAATTGGTCCGATCTTTTCCTTTCAACAAAGGCACGATATACAAATGGAGTGGGTATGTGTCCCCTTCTTTGACTGATTCAGTTCTGGATCTCGCCATTCTTTATCCCGCGGAAGAATTCCCACTGGAATGGGCCTGTTACAAATTCTTCTCCAACAAAGATTCCCGACGTATCGTCAGCGAGCACTACTATCCTGTCCCTGTCTGGGTGATGCCGTACATCAAGGTGCTGTTTCTCGCTGCTGGAGCCGATAAAAAGCCGGTCGCCTTCGGATTCCCAGGGAAACTCCATCGAGCTTACGAACGGGGGATCGGTATCAGGAACCAGCATGTCGTAACGCCCTGTCATGTTCTCGTAGAATGTGAACAGGATGGTGGCATTGTAGGAGCCGATGTTTCCCTGGTATACCCATGTTCCTGGAAAAGGGTTCTCCTGCGGAGTGCTCGCCTGCTCGGTACATCCCGCGGTAAGCACGGCTCCTCCCAGCCCGATGAAAACGAGGATGATGAGTCCCCCAAGTTGAAGATAGAGATCTCTCATAACACAAGTCTCCCTTCCAATCATTTTTCCCTATCAAAAATCGCCTGATACATTCAGAACCTGTAGCGAGGTATCTGGTCCTCTTTGAGATTGTCCTCCATGGTCCAGAACCAGGCTTCGCCGTCCTTAACCTGGAACACTGCAAGGAACTGGTCTGTGTCCGTTCCAAGCGAGCGAATCCACGGCCTCTCCTCGAGAAGCGCGTTCACAAGAGCGGGCTCTTTTCTCCACTCCACTCTCCCGGTGACTCGTAGCATCCTTCCTCCACCCTGCTCAGGGGGCGCCGTATCATAGAAGCAGAGCTCGACTTTCGGGTTCATCTGCAGCTGCTGATAGATCCGCTTCATCTTGCCGGTGTGAAAGAAGAAACCGCTCCTTTCCGCACGCCACATGAGAAAATACCTCACCCTCGGCTGGTCCCCTTCGACGGTGGCAACGGCACACACCGGGTGCCTTTTGGCAAAGTCGACGCAATCTTCAAATGACATCGTATATACTCTCGGGTAAACTTTGGTTTTGGAGAGAATAAAGGATTTCTCAGGAGAGAGTCCGGAAAACCGACCTCCTTTTGACCGTAGAAGGGTCAAGAAAAAGCGAGATTGTCCCAAAAAACAAGAAGACCCGCCGGGGACAGCTCATTTGATGGGATATTCAACTGCTTCCTTGGGGGGTGTCCTCGTTCGGAACTGGTTCTGCATATCTTCCCAGATAATCTCTTTTATCTGTGCGACAAGCCTCATGCTTACCTCCCCGGGATCTTCGCCCGTCTTCATCGCAATCTCCTGGGATAAGCGGGGGATGATCTGCTCATTGTAAGGAATGGAGAGTCCCGTTATCTTCCAGATCGCAAATTCGAGTTCGTCCTTGAGTCTTGGTCGCATGGTATCACACTTCCGGAGCTGTAGGAAAATCCCTGTTTATGTACTCATTTCATTTTGATAAACCTGATGAATAGAGCACATGCTTCCCACACGGGGACATTCCGATCCTTCCTGCCGATTGACAACTCTTACGCCAACTCGTGGTCAAGGGGTGGCTGGACGATTCGGCCTTCGAAATTCGGCCCGAAATCCAAAAAACACGAGACAATGATGTCTATATGGTGACAGACATAATTCAGTGGATCATATTTCTAAGCCCCAATGGGGGCACTCTTTCTGATACCCGTTGCTCGATTCGCATTATGGCGGGAGAATGCCGCTCTTATAAACAAATCCCGTTCCGTTTCAGCTACCTTTTTTTTATATTACCTGCAACTTTGGTTTTGAGTCTTCGGGAAACCAGTCATGAGTGCCCGACCGCAGCCCTTCAGGGAGAGCGCGCAATTCTTACGTGTCTATCTGAAAGGATACCGGATTCGGGGGCCTTTCTGCATCGTGTGTGCCGTTCTCCTCATTCTTCTCTTCTGCCCGGCTTGCGGGGACATTATCCACGATACTCAACGAAAGGAAGTGCTCTACCTCAACTCGTATCACCGGGGCCAGGAATGGTCGGATCCCATCACCGATGCCATTGAAGAAGTTCTCCTCAATTCAGGGACTCCCGTAAATCTCCATATTGAGTATATGGATTCCAAGCGTTTCACAGAAGAAGAGTACGTGATGACCCTCCGTTCCCTGTATGCCCGCAAATACAGTGATACGAGGTTCGATGTCATCATCTGCTCGGACGACAACGCATTCAGGTTTATCCTGGACCATCGCGACACACTTTTCCCAGGGACACCAGTCATTTTTTGCGGGGTGAACTATTTCTCACCTGACATGATCCAGGACACTACGGGAATTACTGGCGTTGTGGAGACATTTGATATCAAAGGCACACTTGACGCCGCTCTCATGCTTCTTCCGAATACAAAGGAAGTCTATGTAATCAACGACGCCTCGCTCACCGGCCAGGCGAATATGATGGTGATCAATCAGGTCGCCTCCGGATATGAGGGAAGGCTGAACTTCACCTTTCTGGAAGACTATACCATGGAAGAACTCCAGGAGAGAGTCTCCACCCTCCCCGAAGAGAGCATCATCCTGCTGATGACATTCAACCAGGACCGCACGGGAAGAGATTATTCCTACCTAGAGAGCCTGAATTGCATCTATCCCCATGCGAAAGTACCCATTTTTGGAATCTGGGAGCTCTATATCAGCCACGGCATAGTCGGTGGGAAGCTCACCAGCGGGCATGACCAGGGGCGAATCGCCGCATCGATCGCTCTTGATGTGATGAATGGTACCAATGCCTCCGATATCCCCGTCATGATGGGGGCAGAAAACAAGTACGTATTCGACTACCGGGAGCTGCAACGGTTCCACCTCGATCTCGCGTCCCTTCCTGCCGGCTCACGTATCGTCAATATGCCTACGACTCTCGTTCCCATCCCTGAATATATCCTGTGGACAGCAGTGATCAGCGGGACATGCATGATACTCCTGATCGGGGTCCTTGTCTATTCCAACTCGCGCTTGCGCCAGGTATGCAATGCACTCGACGCGAGTGAACGCCGGTACCGGGCAGTGGTAGAAGACCAGACAGAGCTCATCTTCAGGATCCGCCCTGATGGAACATTTCTCTTTGTGAACGATGCATTCTGCCAGTTCTTCAACACACACAAGGAAGCGGTCCTCGGCGGGTCTGGTCCCCCTCCGATCCCTATGAATAACCTGGACGCCCTCCTTGAACACCTCAGGTCTCTGTCGGCAGAACAGCCCTCAGGGATAATGGCAGACATGATTGTCCTTCCCGGAGGGTCCGCCAGGTGGATCCGCTGGTCCAACAGGGCCATATTCGACGATGCCGGGGACCTGAAAGAGTTCCAGTCGGTTGGCAGGGATTACACCGACCTGAAACATGCGGAGGAACAGCTCCTCGCATACCAGAAAACGCTTGAGGCCCAGGTGGAGGCACGGACCAACGAACTCGCCCTCGCATACGAAGGTCTCAAGAGCGAGATTTCTGAAAGGAAAAGAGCGGAAGAACTTCTCGCCGCAGAAAAAGAACTCCTCTCTGTCACATTCAATTCAATCACAGACGGCGTGATCAGCACCGACCTGGATGAACGAGTGCGGTACCTCAACCGGGCAGCATGCCACCTCACCGGCTGGAACCCGGATGAGGCTGCAGGACAACCTCTCGAACGTATATTTCCTGTCACGGGGAGCGCCGGGCAGAGCGAAGGGAGCCTCCTTGTGGGAATGTCCCCCCAATCCGGAGGACTTGAGGTGCAAAGAACCACCACGCTCGTCAACAGGGATGGTCACCAAATACCAGTCAGTGTCACTGTTACTCCCGTTCGCGATAAATTGTCAAAGACTGTCGGCTTCGTGATCGTCTTTCGTGATACTACGGTACTGCAGAAGTATGAGCAGGAGCTGATCCGGAGCCAGAAACTGGAGGCGATAGGTATTCTCGCCGGGGGAATAGCCCATGACTTCAACAATATCCTCACCAGTATTCTCGGGCATGTTTCACTTGCAAAAATGGAGACTCCATTGGACACATCGCTCCATTCTGCTCTGTCAACTGCGGAGGATGAGATCTTCAGGGCCAGGTCGCTGACCCAGAGGCTGCTCACATTCTCGCGGGGTGGCGCCCCGGTCAAGAAAATCGTGGATATCGGCCCCTTGGTTAAGGAGGCTGCCGAGACTATACTCACCGGCTCTCGATCGAAAGCGGTTTTCTCCATCCCTCCCGATGCCTGGAGGATCGAGGCAGACCCGGACCAGATCGCTCAGGTGATCCAGAACCTTGTGATCAACGCAGACCAGGCAATGCCGGATGGCGGTGTCATCGATGTAAGGATATCCAATATCGTTCTCCACGAAGAGCGCACACTCCCCCTCCCTCAAGGAAAATACGTGGCAGTGTCTGTCAAAGACCATGGAAAGGGCATCGCAAGGGCCATACGGTCAAGGATTTTTGAACCCTATTTTTCCACCAGGGAAGGGGGGAGTGGTTTTGGTCTTTCATCAGCCCTTTCCATTGTGAAAAAACACGGGGGGACCATTGACCTTCTCAGCCAGGAAGGTGAAGGGGCATGCTTTATTGTCTACCTGCCTGCAATCGACGGCTCAATGGCCGCGAATTCCTCATCCGAGGACTCCTCCACTACAGATACCGGAAGAATTCTTGTTCTCGATGATGAGGCTGGGATCAGGGATATCCTCCAAACTATACTGACCAGGAACGGATACCATGTCGATTGTGTGGCGGATGGAAGAGATGCCGTTGCAAGGTTCAAAGAATGCCTTGCGAGGGGGATGCCGTATGACCTCGTCATCGTGGATCTCACCATTCCCGGAGGCATGGGTGGCCTTGCAGCTTTTCAGCAGATGCGGGAGGTGGAGCCAGAGGTGACAGGGATTGTCTCAAGCGGGTATTCCACTGACCCGGTGATGGCAGATTACCAGGCATACGGGTTTTCCGGCGTAATCCGCAAACCCTACCGCCTTGAAGAGATCGTGGGGATTGTCGGGAGACTTATAAAAGAACATCGGAAACGCCATATGAGATAAGGCGGGGAGCAATACCCCAATGGCAATCTGCGGGATAGTGATGAACATTACATCCCCGGTGAGTTTCTGCGGGAGGCCCCGGTAAAAAGGACTCATGCCTGTTTCATTTCTCCAAAAAACATCAATTCAGGAAAGGTCACACGAGAGTATCTACTTAAATGTTCTTGGAATTCCCGCAATCCATTCCCAACCGGAAAAGCAAGCATGAAATAACGGGAACCTGAATCATTTACCAGTGGGAACATACAGATGATCTGGATTGCCTGGTTCACCATACTCCTGGCTTTCCTGTTTACCTTCACGAACGGCTTCCAGGATGCCAGCAGTGTCGCCGCCACGTTTATCTCTTCCCGCTCGGCAACACCCCGGCAGGGGATCATCTTCGTTGCTGCAATGGACTTCATTGGAGCCCTCTTTGGGGGGAGTGCCGTGGCGTTTACCATATCCGGTCTCCTTTCCCTGGAGAGTGACGCCCACCTGGTCCCCGTCTTGCTGGCAGGAGTGCTTGCGGCACTGATCTGGAACCTCCTGACCTGGTGGACAGGGCTGCCATCGTCATCTACTCACGGGCTCATCGGAGGTCTGGTTGGTGCGGGACTCGCTGCAGGCGGCGTATCTGGTGTCCACTGGGGGATAACGGGGTTCCTGGAACCACCCCACGAGATAACCGGCCTCACCAAGATTATCATGTTCCTGGCAGTATCCGTGTTGCTTGGATTCATGGCAGGATACCTCATGCGAAAGACCACAAGGATCCTTCTTAGAAATGCAAAACGTTCGGTAAACAGGCATATCGTCAGGCTCAACTGGATTGCCGCGGCAGTAATGGCCTTTACCAACGGCGCGAACGATTCCCAGAAACAGCTCGGGATTATTGCCCTGGTTCTCCTCGCCGCGGGCCTCTCTCACTCTCTCGATATCCCGCTCTGGGCACGCCTTGGGTGTGCTTTCCTGCTCGGTGCAGGTACTCTTAGCGGGGGCTGGCGTATCATGGCAACCCTCGGGAGAAAGATCTTCAGTATCGATCCCATCCATTCATTCGATTCGCAGGTGTCATCCGGTTCTGTCCTGGCAGCATCCACGATGGCAGGGGCTCCGGTATCATCAAGCCATATCATCTCCACATCGGTTATCGGTGTCGGGGCTGCAGAGAATATCCGGAAGGTGCAATGGTCTGTCGGAACAGAGATAGTGCTCGTGATGATCGTGACCATCCCTGCAACCATTCTCCTGGCATTCGGGATCTCTCTCCTCCTCTTTCCACTCACCGGGAGTGCATCATGAAGGAAGAAAACAGAAAAAGAAACAAAAGCAAAAAAGGGCTTTTCGAATTTATATTCCCCGTAGAGCATGATTTCGAGGCAATGCTCGCTCTCCAGGCGGAAAAGACCCTCGAGAGCGTATACACCCTTGTCCAGTGGCTGAAAAAGACGCCTCCTGATGAACCGCAGCAACTGATGCAGCTGGAGATGCAGGTGGATGCCATGCGATACGACCTCGAGGAGAAACTCATGGCATCATTCTCCACTCCATTCGACCGGCAGGATATCTACAGCCTCTCCCGCCAGATGGACTACATCGTGAACTATTCCTACGAGACCGCAAGGGAGATCTTTGCATTCGGAGTGCAGCCTGACGAGGCAGTCCTGGGGATGGCCGAGTCGCTCTTCAAGGGCACAAAGTGCATGGCCGCAGGTGTGCGGACGATGGGGAGGGATAAAAAGAGGGTGGAAGAACTCATTCATTCAGCAAGGAGTGCCATGCGGACAATTGACGATATCTATATCCAGAGCATGGCAAAACTCCTTCGAACCGACGACCCGATGGATGCCATCAGGAAAAGGGAAGTCTATCACCACCTGCGGGACGCAGGACGGGCATTAAGGACCACCGTCGATATCCTGCACCATGCGGTCGTGGGATTGACCTGAGTGGAATCTCGATTTCCGGGGATATGAGTACTTCCCCGGGATGAGAAAATATCCCCCGATCTTCATAAAACCTATTCGGAGGAATTTTTCTGCCTTAACCTATCCCAAAGCCATTTCCGCCATTATCAGGGGTGGCTTCCCGCACAGGGTTTCCCAAGCGATGGTGATATACCCATCCTTTTTATTCGCTCTATCGCCGTCGTCACGGAGAGTAACGAACCAATTTGAGTGGGAAGATATTGTTCTTAATTAAGATGGTTTTGAACCTGTCTTATCATCAATATTTTTATACTTCTTTTTCAATCCCCCAATGAGGCGCAAATTATGCCAAAAAAAGCGAAGAACGCACCTGCAAAGAAGAGCGCAAAGGCGGCCCGCAGCAGTGCTTTTGATTTGCCTATCGCCCCTGTCATAAGGATCGCAAAGAACAACGGAGCGAAGCGATTGAGCAAGGATGGGACCAGGGCAATTGTAGCAAGGACAGAGAAATACATTGCTTACATCGCCAGGATTGCTTCAAATGCCGCTGCATCAGAGGGAAGAAAGACTTTAAGAGCAGAAGACATAGAGAAATGCTAAAAATATCTTCTTTTTTCACGATTGTATCCTTTCTTACCACTGCATAGGGGGGTCCCCAAAGATCTGGGTCCTTTGCACGGAGGGTTTTTTGAATACCGTGTATGCACCAGGGAACGGGAAAACCGGACAGGTACCTTTTGGGTGATTTCCTGCCACAGGACCCACCCTGTTTCATTGTTCAGGAAAACCGGTATTTCTCTATTGGTTTACGCAGCATTGTCGGCTGGGATAAAGGGACGAGACCGCGACTTTCTCATACAGGCTCATACGGGCCTGTATTCCCTCTCGACAACGAATTCTTTGATCATCTTCTCAACATCGGGCTTGTTTCTGCTGTACACATTCTCTGCAGTTGAGTAAGGACCACTGTAGGTAAGGATATACACCTTCTTGTCGAGGATTGTGAAATACTGCATAAAGGTCTTTGATGGGTTTCCTCTGGAGTCCCGGGTATAGTATTCTATCCAGTATGCCTTGTTTCCGGAGAGCGTGGTCGGTGCGCTCTTGCTTGTCGCGGTAATCGCCAGATCCTTCTGGAGTTTGGAGACCTTCTTATTGAAATAATCCTCGAGCACAATAGTTTCAGGCTTCTGGTCAATGGATACTGTCAGGGATGCGATGAACTGGTAGCACTCGGTTGTCTGGGTACTGCATTCGGTCTCGGCGGGAGCGCTCAACGTAACCGCCGGGCTTGACGCTGACCCCTCCTTCACCTCCCACGTTGGTGGATATGGGATAGTAAAACGCCATTTGGCACTGGAATACTCCTTCCATGCATTGGGATCAGAAGTCGGTTCCGGTTCCGGGGCCACCTCCAGTGGTTCAATACTCACGTTCCATTCTCTTTCTGCAAGGAGCATCAGGAGGTGTTCCTCGTCAAGTATCCCCTCGTCATCCATCTTCAAAAGAATGTCCCGGAGAGAGAGGTTCTCTCCGGTAAAATCAGTCTCTCCCGCCGCCGCACTTACGTCGTATGGGGACGTGATATTCCCGTTTTCTCCGAGATCCTCCGTGGTGTTCTCCAGCGGAGGGAATGCCTGGTGATAGGCATACATGAGAGGCCTGCCGACTCCACTTGTGAACTGGCTCTCGCTTCCACTCATGATGAGAAGAATATTCCCACCGAGAGAGAGTGCAAGCAGCACCAGGAGAACCTTGACTTTGTCCATTCACGCACCTTTGTGGAGAGGAGCGCCAGGAACTCTCCTCTTTTACCTATATTGAGAGCCATTACACCTTATAGGTTCATATCTGGCCAGAAAGGAGACCGGGAAGGGAATGACTCTCCCGGAAGGAACGTGTCCGTATTCGCAAATCCTTCTAGTCTTTGACCAGGATAGCCCCGAATATGAGCAGGAATATACCTATCAGGATCGCAAGAATACCGATCACGCCTTTGAGAAACACGATGACGTCGGGGAGAAAAATCCATACCCCGTATGCACCCAGGACAAGAAGGATGATCCCTGCAATAAGACTCGCAACACCTGTTTTATCCATTTTGACTACGTCCTCTCCTCTTTTTCAACAGTTTTCGATCTCCTAGAAGATAAGCATATTGATGCGCGGGGATGAAGGCGGGCTCCGGCTTTCCGGAGAGGTTACATTGCGTCAGAACTCTAAAAGTGTGCCTTGATCATTCTGATTCCTGCATGGCCGCGTAGACCTGCCTGAATATCTCGCGGGTTTCGAGTCCTTCCTCACGGGAGATCTTCTGGATCGCAAATCCTACGTGCACCAGCACAAACTCTCCTACTTTTGCATCGACGAGGTCAAGCCTGACCTCCTGCTTCAAGTCGCCATAATCAACGACCCCAATATTGCCTTCCTTTATTTCCACTACTTCAGCAGGAACTGCGATACACATGACCTTCACCCAGACTATCAACGAAATATTGGTATTTCAAAGGGATAAATGGTGCTCTTGAGTA
>Ga0208197_1004414_pt1 | contig 10411 bp, 10 predicted proteins | sample AD_JPNNA4_MetaG_FD_184444 | JGI IMG/M metagenome (GOLD analysis project Ga0208197, IMG submission 184444) | Active sludge microbial communities of municipal wastewater-treating anaerobic digesters from Japan - AD_JPNNA4_MetaG (SPAdes) (version 2) | ecosystem: Engineered > Bioreactor > Anaerobic... | reverse complement strand
GCCGAAGGACATGAATTCCCGTGTCCGGCCCAGCCTATCCGCCTGCTGCCTTGCCATCCGGCAGACGTCCCTGCCCGTCATGCCCGGCCGCATCGCGCCGATGAGGTGGTCCGCAATTGCCAGAAGATCGTCATGGAGCGCATGGACGGCCTGCCCGGCACTGCCGGCGCAGTAGGTTCTCGTCTGGTCGGCGTGGTAGCCTTCGACGAGGGTGGGGATGTCGACGACCACGGTCTCGCCCCTGCGTATCGCCCTGCGGGAGGGACCGGCCGGCACGGCGGGGCTCAGTCCCACGCCCGTGATGGTGTAGACGACGCCGCTGATCCTCGAGAGATTCGGGCCCGCCGCGATGGGGCCCCGGCTCATGAAAAAGTCGGGCAGCCGGATGAAGAAGACCCCCTCGTGGCCGGCAAGCCGGTGGGCGTTTTCGACGGCAGCGGCCAGCTCCAGCTCCGTGACCCCCTCGCGCAGGGTGTTCAGGACCGCCTCGTGGCCCGCGTGGACGGCATCGCAGGCCCGGCGCAGTTTCTCGATCTCCCCGGGCTCCTTCGCCTTGCGCTGCTCGAGGGTGAGGCTGGAGACGTTGACGAACTCGACTTCGGGGGCCGCTCTCCGAAGCGCCTCGAACTGCTCGGCCGTCAGGACGTCTAGCTCGGTACCGATTTGTGCGGGCTTTCCCGCCAGGCGAGCGAGCAGGCCGTCAAGAACTCTCTCGAGGCGCCGCTCCTCGGCAAGCGTTTCGCGGGGAATGCAGACGTCGCGGGCGGCAAACTCGAACCCGCTTCGGACATGGAGCATGTAGTCATCCGGGGTGACGGCCAGGCAGGCCGGCTGGGCCGTCCCCGTGTAGTAGAGGATATCGCGGGAGTAGACGAGCAGGGCGGCGTCGATTGTCGCGTCGGCCAGGCGCGCTTGCAGAGCCCTGATCCGGTGGTCGGGTTCCCTCGTCGGTGCTTCGTTCATCTCTGACCCTCGGGCCGTGTTGGCGCAAAGGGGCTTCGCTGCCCTGTGGCCTCTCCCTGCGCGCGGCCATTATTATAACCCTTTCGACCGGCGGATTCACAAAAATTCGGCGCCCCGCGGTCCTCAGTCCGGGGGCGCCTTTCCTTTCCGGCAGGTCTGAACCCGACAATCTCCATCCGGAGGCGATCAGTAAGGCGGCATGGTGATGAGGCCGCTGTTGGTTACCGTGCCCGTCTCCTTGCCCGCAGGCAGCACGGCGTGGGTCAGGGAGATCTGGCCAGAGCTGACGGTCATGTTGCCGGAACCAAAGGAGACGTTGGCGGACTTCATGTAGCCCGAACTCGTGAGCTTCGCCAGGGAATCAACCGTCCCGGACGGGTAATCCGAGAAATAGGCCTGTGCCGCCGTGAAGGCGTTTTTCAGGTCGGCGTTGAGCTCGGCACGGTATCCCCGCTTGCGGTACTCGGTGAACTGCGGGATCGCGATCGCGGCGAGAATCGCGATGATGGCGACGACGATCATCAATTCGACCAGCGTAAACCCCTTTTGTTTTCTTTTGACTCTGAACCGGTTCATTGCAGGATGACCTCCTTTGTGTTTTTTAATTTGCCCCCGAGGTGAGCATCGGGCGTGCCGCCGGCCGCAATTTAATTATTACTCAACGATTACAACATGTTGAAACACATCGCTCTTCCCCTGCCCCATCGCGGTGCCTTGCCGTTTTGGCCCGGCGCAACACCTATGTATGCGAAACACCGGATCCCTTGGGTGCGAAGGCCACATTGGGAAGGTAGACTTTGGCATGGTCGGCCGAGCGTGAAAAAAAGGGCAGGGCCCGCTGCGGCCCCGCCCCTCGCCCGGCTGGGAGGATGTCTTCGATCGCTTTGATGCGCGTTTGTTACAGGCTGTCGTACCGGGCCTGGATCTGCTCGGCGCTCAGCGTGTCGCTGCGGATGATGACCCGGTCGATGACGCCGTCCCACCCGAGATTTCCGTACCCCGCGTTGTACTTCTCGGCCAGCTGCGCTCCGATGATCAGGCTGCCGGCCGTGTCGCGCACCCCGCCCGTCGTGTTGACCGTCTCGTCGTCCAGCACGCCGTTGACGTAGAGGCGAAGCGTCGTCTCGTCCCAGGTGCCGACGACGTGGTACCACTGACCGGGCTTGAGATCGAAGCTGCCATAGACGCCGATCCACTTGCCGTCGTCGCCGGTGATCATGAAGAGCAGCCGCGCATGGGAGCCCTCGTGGTACCAGAGCTGCAGGCCCCAGGCCTCATCGCTGAAATCCCTGCGCTCGCCCTTGTGCACGATGCCGGCATAGGGGTGAATGCCGTCCACGCGGAACAGGACCTCGACGGTGCCGTTTTTCCTGAGGGTCAGCTCGTCGCGGTCGGGGGCGATGACGTAATCGAGCGTCGCGGGATCGCCGTCGAACAGCCGGGCATTCATGTTCCCCTTGTAGCCTTCGACGGCCGGGGCGTCGGCGATCACGTACTGGCGGCTCTCGGGGGTGAAGCCGATCCACTCCGCCACGATGGCCGGGTCGGGCAGGATGGCCACGGTGTAGGAGGCCTTCGTGCCGTCCTCGGCCGTCACGACGATGAGGGAGCTTGCGGTCAGGCTTGCCGCCCTTGTCCGCCCGTCGGCCTCGCAGATCGCGAACCGCGCACCCGGAGCGACCACGATCGCCGCCTCGAGGACCTCAACGGTCGTGCCGAAGGGGATGTTGACCAGTGCATGGCCCTGCACGTCACCGATCGCCGAGGCAAGAGAGGTATCGCTGCTCAGGACAACCGGCTCCGCCTTCGTTTCGGCAGGGGGTGGCGGACTGCCGGAACCCGAGCACCCGATCACGAGCACGATGAGCGCAAGGATGATCGTTCTGTATGTTTTCATGGCTTCCTCCGTGTCAGGGTCTGCATTTCGTTGCGACCATCCCAGGAGCACGGGGAATGCCGAGCGGCCCATAAGCAATAAAATCATTCAATATCAATGACTTATATTAAATCGGCGGGCCGGAGCGGCCCGGCCGGGGGCACCTGAACACATCCATTCAGGCCGCAGAGATGATTATCATTCAATTATTTCAAGATATTGAATGTCCTATGCCATTTTGGCGCAGGAACAGATTGGATGCCTGCGAAACGGCAAATCAGGGGGGAAGAGAAGAGCGGTCAGTTCTCGCCGAGAACCATGACGAGGGTCTCGAAAAGTTCTTTCTGTGTCCTGTCGTACAGCCTGCCCTTGATGAGGTTCAGCGCATCGAACGGCGTCATCTTCTGCCGGTAGGGCCGATCCGAGGTCAGGGCGTCGTACATGTCCGCCAGCGCGCAGATCCTAGCGTAGACATGGATCTCACCCCCGAAGAGGCCGTAGGGGTAGCCCCGCCCGTCGTCCCGCTCGTGGTGCTCGAGGACGATGAGTTTGCACTCGGTGGTCAGCTGATTGGTCTCCTTTAGGATGTCGAAGCCGTAGAGGGGGTGCCTTCGCATCTCCGTCAACTCCTCGTCGTCCAGAAGGCCCTCCTTCATGATCACCCCGGGGCTGACCCGAGTCTTCCCCAAGTCGTGGAGGAAAAAGCCGATGCCGAGTTCGCGCAGGTCATGGCGGTCGGAGCGCCCGAAGTATTTCCGGGCGACCAGCAGCGACAGGACCCCCACGTTGACGGAGTGCGTGTAGGTGTATGCATCATAATCCCGGATGGAAAGAAGGTAGCGGCTGAGATGATCCACTTCGAGGATGCAGTCGATGATCTCGTAGAATCCCTCCTTGGCCTCCTGGATGGTCTCCTCGTCGGGGGTACTTTCCATGAGCCGCTGCATGACCATCTTGGAGCAGGCTTTCACGGCGGCGGCCCTGCAGTCCGGGGCGACGCCCCGATCGTGCATCGTTTCCATCAGCAACGGAGGGACCGTTTCGGGCGGTTCAGCGGTCTCGGGAAACCCGGGCGGGTCCTCCTCGAGCAGAGGAGACATGACGGCCCGCGGGGAATCGACACTCACCGTCCTGACCCCCCAGTGTTTCATCTTCTCGATGTCCCGCTGCGACTTGAGGGTGAAGCGGCTTCGGATAAAGGGGTGCCTGAACCATGACCCCGGGATGGTCACCTGCATCCCGACCTTCAACTCGCTGACTGGAACCGTCTGCTGCATGCTGCCTCCAACCTCGAAAGCCCGGCCGGCGGTTGAGCGGAACGGGCCGCTCGTTCCGTGCCTACCGGCACCTCCATTTCCCCCTGGCCGTCCCGAAAACCCCTCGCTCCGGGATGCCGGTAGCGGTGATCTCGATCTCGCTTCCCGCCACGGCAAAGCTCAGCCGGTAGTCCCCGGCATCGGTGCTCACCGAGGAGAGGATCGCGTTCAGGTCGTTTGCCTCCTCCTGGGAGGTCATCAGCTTGATGGCGTACTGGTTTGTGAGCCTGTTCTGCGCCTCCATCACGGCCTGCAGGGCGGCCCTGTTTTCGGCATCCGTTTTCAGGCCGATGAATTTCGGCGCGGCCACGGCGCTCAGGATCCCCACGATGACGAGCACGGCAATGATCTCCATCAGGGTGAAGCCCCTCTGATTGCGGCACCGGCCTGTGAGGGCAAACGGGTTCATCGGATTCCTCTGAGACTCTGAATTCATGGCTGCCTGTCGCCGGAGCATGGACGATACCAGGCGGGCCGCCGGCCGAAGAAAAAAAATAAGCCAATGAATTCAATGTATTGCATATTCTCACTGCGGAGGGTGCCCTTTGGGCCCATAGCAGCGGATAGGCCATTTCGGACCCGTGCGACGATAAAATCACATTATTTCAAACAGATGGAATGATGATGCCGTTTCGGCCCACGCCGGTATGGCATCTTGGGCAGGAGGGCGGGCCGGTTCGACGCCTGAGCCGTTTCCCGAAAGGACAGGACGAAAGAAAAGAGGCGGGGGGTGCCCGCCTCTTTGTTCTGCCTGCCGTCTGACGACCTGTTAATCCCTTGCCATCTCGGTCTTCCAGACCTTCCAGACGTTGCCGACCAGGTCGGGGCCCGGCTTGAGAGTGAGCTTGCCGGGACGCCAACCCGAGGGAGTGGCCTCCGTGCCGCCGCTGTTGCGGACATGCTGGAAGGCCTGCACCTGGCGAATGCTCTCCGAGACGTTGCGGCCCACGGGCGGGGTCAGGACCTCGTAGCCCTGGATCACCCCGTCGGGGTCGATGATGAAGCGGCCCCGGGTCTCCACCCCGGCCACGTCGTCGAAGACGCCGTACGCCGTCCCTACCTTGCCCCCCACGTCGGAGAGCATCGGGTAGGGAACGACCCCCGTCTTGACCATCTTGGAGATCTCGTGATCCACCCACATCTTGTGGACGAACACGCTGTCGATGCTCATGGTGAGCACCTGGACTCCGAGCTTCTCGAATTCCGCATATCTATCGGCGACCGCCGATATCTCCGTCGCTCAGACGAAGGTGAAATCCCCCGGGTAGAAGCAGAGAAGCACCCACTTGCCCAGGTAGTCCGAGAGATGCACGTTGATGAACTTTCCCTGGAAATACCCCGGCGCCATGAAATCGGGCGCTTTCCTGCCGATCATGATCATGGATCTCACCTCCTTCTTCGGTTCCGCCGCTTCCGCTGGTTTATCCCCCGGGGGCTCCTCGCCGACGAGCCCCCCTGTCGGCCTCGCACAGCCTGCTTTGATCTCTTCAGCCAATGGGTCCACCTCCTTTTTCAACATGATGATGCATTGTAAACGGCCGGGTCGTGCCCCGCAAGGGTCTTTTCACCCCCGGCCGTCTCCAGGGATCACTGGGGCCTGTCCGCCGGCAGCTCCTCGCCGAGGGCGAGCCGGCAGAGGTCGCTGATCATGTAGTTCTTCATGCCCGCCTCGCGGACCTTCTTGTTGAGGATCGTGAAGCACATGGGGCAGAGGTACACCATCGCCTCGGCGCCGCTGGCCTTCGCGTCCTCGACGTTCTTCACCCGGAAGGGCTCGTAGTTCTTCCCGCGGGGGAAAAGCTTGAGGCCCGGGCCCGCCACCTCCACGCCGCAGCACAGGGCGTCCTCGCCCTCGTACTGCCGCTTCATGCGCGTCACCCCGATGAGGTCGAAGATCTCGTTGACGACGGGGTCCTTCTCCGGCGTGTAGCGCGAGGCGCAGGGCCTTTGGTAGGCGACCTTCATGTTGAGCTTCTTCAGGCTCCCCTTCTTTTCTTTCAGGACGTCCCGGAGGTGCTCGAAGAGATGGATCGGCTTGAAGGGGATCTTGATCCCCAGCTCGGGGGCGATGCCCTTGAGCGCCGCGTAGCAGTCGTCGTGCAGGAAGACGATTTCCTTCGCCCCGGACTTGGCCAGGTTGTCCACCATCCCCTGGATGCGCTCGCGCAGGATGGACTCGTCGCCCATGTGGGAGAAGAGCACGTTGCAGAAGTAGTGCTTCCCCTTGAGCAGGGGGATCGTCTCGAAGAGCTGCCCCTGGATGGCCCAGGGCATGTTGCCCTGCATGACGCAGATCGACATGACGCGCTCGGCAGGCGGCACGGGCTTCGGCTCCCCCTCGGGCTTGAACCGCGCCGCCATGTCGGCGCGCAGCTTGGGATCGGTGAAATTGCCCGCCTCCTCCATCCGCTTCATGATGAGGTCGAAGGGCCGGGCCTTCGTCGGGCAGTACTCGTCGCAGGCCATGCAGGTCACGCAGTCGTAGATCCAGTCGGACGTCTCGCCCGCGGCGAGCTTGCGCATCGCCGCCGAACCGCTCTCCCTGTCGAAGTCCAGGTACTTGCACCGCGCCAGGCAGTCGCCGCAAAAGTCACACCTCTCCTCGTGGAACATAATCTCTCTCCCTTTCGCACTCGTGTTGCATCACGTGACGTCATCCGCCTTTCATGATGCTGCTTCCGTTCCTCTTCAGCCTTTCCGGGTTTTCCCGACGGCGTAGTCCCGCAGGGCCTTATGAAGGGCCCGGGCCGCCAGCCGTGCGCAGTGCAGGTCTCTCTCAGGCATTCCGCCGAGATACTCCGCGATGGCGCTCTGGTTGATGTTCAGGCAGCCTCGCAGGGTCCTGCCCCTTGCCATCTCGGCCGCGGCGGCCATCGACGCAAAGGCGGAGATGCAGCCGTCAATGGTGAAGGCAGCGTCCTGAACTTTGCCGTCGGACACGCGGAGGAAGAATTCCACCGTGTCGCCGCACTCCCCCGTGAGCGTCGCGTAGCCGTCGGGCTTTTCGATGCGGCGGTTGTTCGTCGCGTCCGTCCCGAGCCGGATCAGTTTCTCCGTGTATCGCCTGCCGGTCCGCTGGAAGAGCATCTCCAGCAGCGCCCGTATCGTTTCCGCGTCACGTTCCATCGCAACAGGAACCCTCCGTGCCGATCCGTCCTGCTCTCACCACTAAGCACATCGAATCCCCAAAATCAACATGCGGATTTCTCGTCCCTGCACGACGAAAGGCCTCTCCTCCCTTCCCAGACCCCTTCTCACATTCCGGAACAACAAAAAAGGAGGCAGGGTGTCCCCTGCCTCCTTCCAACCGGCAGACCGGATTATTTCTTTGCTGCCGCCTTTGGGGCTTCGTCGTCCTCCATGCCCATGAGCTTCTTGGCGATCTTCTTCTTTTTCTCGAAGTCCGTCAGCACCGTGAACATGAAGCGCTGGGTCTGGGGCGCGCCGGCGCCGTGCCAGGTGCCCGGGCCGTGTAGGCCCGCGGACCAGTGCTGGAGGAACTTGGCGACCTTGAGCCGCTTCTCGGCAGGGGCCGCCGCTCCGAAGACCTTCTTCAGGGTCGGGCCGACCTCCGGGTCCTTCAGGTCTTTGAGCCTGGGCATCGTCACCACGAGACCGCCGCCGATGTCGCCCGCGTTCTTGATGATTTCCCAGAACCCGTGGGCGATGTTGAGCTTGGCGGCATTCCCGAAGAGGTCATCGGGAAGGTAGACGCCGGAGCCCTTCGGTTCCTCGCGGCCGCGCATGGCCGCCGCGATGGCGCAGGCGTGCGAGGTCTCACTGAGGCGGACCATGTCAATGATCTTCTCCTGGATGTGGGGCACCTTCTCCACGCCGATGTACTCGGCGGCCAGCATCGTCCCGCCGATGATGGCGTCGGCAAAGCCGACCTTGCAGGCCCCGCCGCAGTTCATGCGGTGGGCCTTGGCGAACCGTGACACGAGCCGGCCGGCATACTTTGTCTCGCCGCACATGAACACCCGATCCCAGGGGATGAAGACGTTGTCGAAAACCATCGTCGACGTCTCGCGCTGGCCGTAGACGGGGTTGCCCAGTTCCTCGATCTCGTCGCCGAACATCTCGCGCTCGGCCGAGTAGGCGTTGTACTGGCAGATGTAGGAGAGTCCCGGGACGCTGTTCTGCACCGCAAAGGCCAGGGCGCAGCCGCCCTCGTCGTCCTTGAGCCCGCCGCCGGGCAGGACGAGCGTCTCGTGGGAGCCGATGGCGCCGCTCTGGCTGACCTTGAACCCCCTCACCACGATGCCGTCGTCGCGCTTCTCGACGAGGTGCAGGAACACATCGGGCTCATCCTGCTGGGTGGGCCTCTTCTTGCGGTCGCCCTTGGCGTCGGTGATGGCGCCTGAGACCGCCAGGTCGTTCTTCTGGGCGTATGCAAGCCACTTGTTGAAGCGTTCATTGTACTTCGTCCCGAGGTCCCGGTCCATTTCGAACGTCGTCGATGCCAGCGCGTTGAGGGCGTCGCAGCCCACACAGCGGTAGTTGCACGTGCCCACGGTCTGGCTCGTCAGCAGGGCCATTTCCTGGCGCATGTCGAGGTCATGGATGCTGGTCGCGACATTGAGATTCCGGTTGACGGGTTCGCCGGTCAGGTGCGATTTGGCCACCATGACCGCCTGGTGCTCGGGCTGCTGCGCCAGGTCATAGATCGCCGCGTTGGCCATGACCATGGACTTCGTGACGGGGTGGTCGAGCAGGTTCTTGACCCACTTCCCTCCGATGTACACTCTCGGGTTCAGTTTTCGGATACTGTCCAGATACTGCTGTGACGTGATCAATGCCATAACTACCTCCCTTTTTTTTCCTTGTCCTCTGATTTGACCCCTATGATAAATGCCGTATCGACCCCTTGATGAGGATAGGCCCCGACGTTCTGCAGGGCGATATCCACGATCTCGATCAGTTTCGGCCGGGTGTGATTCCCCGAAAGCGTCAACGTGAGGGTCTTGTCTTTCAGTGCGGCGCGTGAGAGAAGACCCTTCTGATGGAAACCGGCCAGTGTCTTCTTGCGAAGACAGCAGTCCACAAACGTGGCGAACGTGCCCCCCAGGCCCTGGTACGTGCCCGTCACCTTGCCGCCGATCTTGACGGCGATGCCTTCGAATGCCGCCTCGTATTCTTTGGAAACCAATGTCGTCCCTCCTTCGCCCCGCTGCCCGTCATTCGGCGTGTTTTTCGGCCGGCGGATCTTCTCAAAAAGCCGCTCGGAAGATGTCGCTGATCATGTCGTTCATTATCCCGCCCTGCGAACCTTCAACAGGCTCGGAGCGGGGGTTCGGCAAGGACCGCTTCCTGTTCCGTCCCTGTCCCCTGTGGCTACAACTTTCTCGCCAAATCCTGCGCCGCGATGTGGATGGCATCCCAGGCCCCGCCGAAAACGGGCGCGTAGGGCAGGTCCACATAGCCCAGCTCGTCAACAGTCAGGCCCGACCACAGCGCGAGAGACAGGGCGAAGACGCGCTGTACGGCGCCCTTCTCGCCCACGCACTGGGCCCCTAGGAGCTTGCCCGACTTCTTGTCGCCGACGAGCTTGATACCCAGTTTCTCGCCCTGCGCCATGGGCCTTCCGATGGGAAGCCCCCAGATGATGGTGCCGGCCGGCTCGAAACCGTATTTCGCGGCTTCCTCCTCCGTGAGGCCCGTGGCGGCCACTTCGAGCTTGAAGGCCCTGAATGCCTGGGAGCCGACGATGCCGGGGAACTCGACCGGTGCGCCGCCGATGTTCTGGCCCGCCACGCGGCCCTGCTTGTTGGCGACGTCGCCCAGCGGGAAGTACACCCATCGGTTGGCGACTTTGTGGAAGACCTCGCAGCAGTCCCCCACGGCCCAGACGTTGTCGAGAGAAGTCTTCTGGTGGAAGTCCACCTTGATGGCGCCGCTCTCGCCCATCCGGAGGCCCATGGACTTTGCCAGATCCGTGTTGTGTCGGGTGCCCACACCCATCAGCACGAGGTCCGCATCCAGGACGCCGTTGTTCGTGGTTATCCTCAGCCTGGAGGCCTTCCCCTTCTCGATGGCCAGCGGCTTCGTCTCGGGCATGAACTCGACCTGGTTCTTGCCGAGTTCCTCCACGAGCAGCTTCGTGAACTCCGGGTCCCACCGGAAGGCGGGGCGCGGCAGGATGTCGATGACCTTCACCTCGACGCCGATGGCGCGCAAGGCCTCGCACATCTCCATGCCGATGTAGCCCCCGCCGATGAGGACGGCCTTCCTCACGTTGCCCTCGTCGAGGTAGGCC
>Ga0208197_1004413_pt1 | contig 10412 bp, 5 predicted proteins | sample AD_JPNNA4_MetaG_FD_184444 | JGI IMG/M metagenome (GOLD analysis project Ga0208197, IMG submission 184444) | Active sludge microbial communities of municipal wastewater-treating anaerobic digesters from Japan - AD_JPNNA4_MetaG (SPAdes) (version 2) | ecosystem: Engineered > Bioreactor > Anaerobic >... | reverse complement strand
TGTTGACACAACGTAATCAGTCTTCCCGCAAGCTGTTTCAGCGTCCCCAACAACGTAATCAGTCCACAGACTCATTACGCTTTTTCGTAATCGCAGCGTAATCAGTCAGGACTCCTCCAACCCTCCTCGAACGGATCGAAGTGGGTGAAACCAAGAGAGATCGAGAGTGGGGATAGGAATAGTTGACCTTTCAGTATCCTCGAACGGATCGAAGTGGGTGAAACTAAGCCTCAAATAACCATAGCTAACAGTACTTCCAACACCTTTCAGTATCCTCGAACGGATCGAAGTGGGTGAAACATTGATAACTCACAATGGCTATTCTACGCAAAAAAGTCTTTCAGTATCCTCGAACGGATCGAAGTGGGTGAAACACGGCTATAGCCTGCTTACAAATGTGCAGAGTGTTCTTTCAGTATCCTCGAACGGATCGAAGTGGGTGAAACCTTATAATGCGATTCCAGGGGTACAGTATCAATCTGCTTTCAGTATCCTCGAACGGATCGAAGTGGGTGAAACTACCGTATGAGATAGAGAAACTTTGGAGTACATTATCCTTTCAGTATCCTCGAACGGATCGAAGTGGGTGAAACAAACCACGGATTGGGGCAATGGCGCAATGCAGGTTACTTTCAGTATCCTTGAACGGATGGGAGCAGGGAAACGTTATTTGTTTTCTCTGCGGCGCCCATCCGTGGTGGCTTTCAGTATCCTCGAACGGATCGAAGTGGGTGAAACCACCATCGGATTGAGAAAAAATGTGCAGCACATCATCTTTCAGTATCCTCGAACGGATCGAAGTGGGTGAAACGAGCCTGTGCAGATTTCACGCCACCGAGTTGACCAGCTTTCAGTATCCTCGAACGGATCGAAGTGGGTGAAACTGTTTTACAATCTGCTCCAATACAAATGTCATAGCTCTTTCAGTATCCTCGAACGGATCGAAGTGGGTGAAACAATCCCGGATAAAGAAAATTATCCGGGACCACGAAAGCTTTCAGTATCCTCGAACGGATCGAAGTGGGTGAAACATCAAAGTCGCCCATATGTCCAACCCGAAAGATTACACTTTCAGTATCCTCGAACGGATCGAAGTGGGTGAAACCATTCGTAAGCAGGCTATAGCCGTCCTTCAAGAATTCATCTTTCAGTATCCTCGAACGGATCGAAGTGGGTGAAACCTAGGGGGGACGGCGCAGGGGAGATTGTAAACCGCCTTTCAGTATCCTCGAACGGATCGAAGTGGGTGAAACACAATTACGGCCCGGCTACTGACGATATGTTCATTGTTCTTTCAGTATCCTCGAACGGATCGAAGTGGGTGAAACCAAATACCACCGTCGGAGGGAACATGGAGATAAGAACTTTCAGTATCCTCGAACGGATCGAAGTGGGTGAAACTTCCAGAAAGGTTATCCTATAATTGACTGGGGCCGTCCTTTCAGTATCCTCGAACGGATCGAAGTGGGTGAAACTCATTTGTCAGCTTAGTGAGCGTGAGAAAATTGCTACTTTCAGTATCCTCGAACGGATCGAAGTGGGTGAAACTAGAGGGTGACATAGTCGAGACCGGAGCCTCGCTAGAGACTTTCAGTATCCTCGAACGGATCGAAGTGGGTGAAACATTGTTGAGGCGATTATCGAGTTGATTCCATTCTTGTCTTTCAGTATCCTCGAACGGATCGAAGTGGGTGAAACATTTGATATTACAGTTAAAGTAGCAGATTAAGCAGGCTTTCAGTATCCTCGAACGGATCGAAGTGGGTGAAACTGAATACGTCGGGTATCTCAATCTTGCCCTCGAGGACTTTCAGTATCCTCGAACGGATCGAAGTGGGTGAAACCTGTGGATGACAAAATAGCCACAATTTATGGACAGCTTTCAGTATCCTCGAACGGATCGAAGTGGGTGAAACTTTAATGCCGGAAACACCACTATACTCTGCCTTAGCCCTTTCAGTATCCTCGAACGGATCGAAGTGGGTGAAACAAATGGTCCGCTCTCTACTGCCGGTGGTATCGTGTCTTTCAGTATCCTCGAACGGATCGAAGTGGGTGAAACAAACCGGCACGCGGCGTGCTAGCGGTGGGAGTTCCGCTTTCAGTATCCTCGAACGGATCGAAGTGGGTGAAACTAGGATTGTTTTCAATCGTTAATCGTTAGATGATTTTCTTTCAGTATCCTCGAACGGATCGAAGTGGGTGAAACCTGACGGCGCTTCTTCTTTCTTCTCTCTTTCCTCACCTTTCAGTATCCTCGAACGGATCGAAGTGGGTGAAACAACAACGCTGGCCGCGGAAACCGGAGGGAAAAACGACTTTCAGTATCCTCGAACGGATCGAAGTGGGTGAAACGAATCCAGTTTCGACTATGTCTTAAAGTTGGTGAACTTTCAGTATCCTCGAACGGATCGAAGTGGGTGAAACGAATCTGGTGTTGTGCATTTTGCATTTTAACTGACTTTCAGTATCCTCGAACGGATCGAAGTGGGTGAAACTCACCGAACACAGCACGCCGTAACCGCCTTTTCTCTTTCAGTATCCTCGAACGGATCGAAGTGGGTGAAACGAATATGGACCTGATTCCTTTTTTTGGGCGACTAGTCCCTTTCAGTATCCTCGAACGGATCGAAGTGGGTGAAACAGCCTGAAGCCATCGCCTCAGGCTTGCCGTGGGGGCCCTTTCAGTATCCTCGAACGGATCGAAGTGGGTGAAACAAGATGGTGAACCGCACGGGACACACGAGCGTCAACTTTCAGTATCCTCGAACGGATCGAAGTGGGTGAAACTCAATGACAGTGGAGTACAAGTAGATCGTGCTGCGCTTTCAGTATCCTCGAACGGATCGAAGTGGGTGAAACTTTAGATTCGGCGCACCTCCCCGAAGCTGAAATGGTACCTTTCAGTATCCTCGAACGGATCGAAGTGGGTGAAACCATACTGGAGCGCAAGATACGTCATGGCCTATAGTACCTTTCAGTATCCTCGAACGGATCGAAGTGGGTGAAACTATACTTTCTTCGAGGGTATGGTAGAGAGAGAGCACTTTCAGTATCCTCGAACGGATCGAAGTGGGTGAAACAAATGGCACGCAAAGTCCCGCCACTAATAGTGAGGAGCTTTCAGTATCCTCGAACGGATCGAAGTGGGTGAAACTCATCTTGACTGTCAAGTTCGTTTAAGCTATTTTTACTTTCAGTATCCTCGAACGGATCGAAGTGGGTGAAACTCCAAGAATACCCACTTCGGGTGGGCGTTCTTAGAAGCTTTCAGTATCCTCGAACGGATCGAAGTGGGTGAAACTCAAGCCAGGCTCGCAGCGCAGGCGCGTTCTGATGTACTTTCAGTATCCTCGAACGGATCGAAGTGGGTGAAACATATTTGGGTCAATACGGGCTGCGGCTGTCGGGAAACTTTCAGTATCCTCGAACGGATCGAAGTGGGTGAAACTCAAAACCTATGGTTCGCTCAAATTTAGACAAGTTTTGAGAATTGTGGTAAGCTCTCGGTATGAACGAGAGTCTTACCGTGATCAGTGAACGCGTTGATGACATCCCCTTGCTGTTGGCCCAGATGGAGCAGATGGGGACGCCGTCCTTGCTGGACGAATTCTTCCCCACCCACGGCAACTGGCAGGGTCTTAGCCTGGGGTGGGTGGCCACGATCTGGTTGGCCCACATCCTCTCTGAGGGTGACCATCGGCTGAACCATGTCCAATCCTGGGCCGAGAAGCGTTTGGAGACGCTGAGTCGCTGCACCGGCCAGGAGGTGCGCGCCCTGGACTTCAGCGACGACCGCCTGGCGGATGTGCTGAGTGCCCTCAGCCAGGATACCGCCTGGGAGAGCTTTGAGGCCGCGCTGAATGGACACCTGCTGCGGGTGTACGACCTGGATCCACAGCAGGTGCGGGTGGATAGCACCACGGCCAGCGGCTACGGTTCGGTGACCCCCGACGGGTTGTTCCAGTTCGGGCATAGCAAAGACCACCGGCCGGACCTGCCGCAGGTGAAGGTGATGCTCTCCACCCTGGACCCTCTCGGCCTGCCCCTGGCCACCACGGTACTGCCAGGGCAGCGGGCCGATGACCCGTTGTACATCCCGGCCATTACCCGGGTGCGAGAGGGCCTGGGCCGACAGGGGCTGTTGTATATCGGGGACTGCAAAATGGGGGCGCTGCTGACCCGCGCCTTTATCCAGGCCGGTGGCGATTTCTACCTGTGCCCCTTGTCGGAGATCCAGCTGTCGCCAGAAGCTCTGGAAGAGTACCTGACCTCGGTTTGGCGTGGGGAACAGAACCTTACTCCCATCTATCGGGAAGAGGAGAATGGCGAACGGGAACGGATCGCCGAGGGCTACGAACGGCTGGAGGTGCTGACGGCGGAGTGTGGAGGGCCCAACCATCATCTGGACCGAACGGCGGCTGGTGTTGCGTTCGTTGAAGCAGGCGCAGGCAGCGGAAGCTGCCTTGCGCGCCCGGTTGGCGAAGGCCCAACAGGCGGTGACCGCTCTGAATGAGAGAGGCTGTGGCAAGAAGCGGTTGACGGCGGTAGAGCTGCGGCAGGCGGCAGAAGCAATCGTAGAGCAGCACCAGGTCCAGGGACTGTTGCGCCTGAGTTATGATGAAGAAGTGCGGGAGCGGCCGGTGCGGCGCTATCGGGGACAGCCAGCGACCGTACGACAGGAGCGGGAAGTGCGGGTGACGGTGGTCGTGGATGAGGAGGCGCTGGAAAAGGCCATTCGTCGGCTGGGCTGGCGGGTGTATGTCACCAATGCATCGGCGGAACGGCTTACCCTGGAGCAGGCCGTGCTGGCCTACCGGGGTCAGTATCTCATTGACCGGGGCATGGGGCGTCTGAAAGGCCGGCCTTTGTCGCTCGTGCCCATGTATCTGCAGCGGGATGACCGGGTCACCGGCTTGATTCGGTTGCTGACCATCGGCCTGCGGGTGCTGACGCTTTTGGAGTTTGTCGTCCGGCGCAGCCTGGCCGTGGAGGGGGCGAAATTGGCCGGTCTGTATGCCGGGAACTCCAAGCGGGCGACGGCGCGGCCTACGGCAGAGCGCCTGCTGGAGGCCTTTCGGGGCATTACCCTGACGGTCATTCAGGAGCCCTATCAAACCCGTCGTCATCTTACTCCGCTCTCCGAGGTGCAACAGCGCATTCTGGCGTTGTTGGGCTTCTCTACAGACATCTACGCCAGGCTCTGCATTGATTCTGCCAAACCGCCATAAAAATGAGCGAACCATGGGTCAAAAGACTTGACAAAGACTTTTTCGAGAAGGTACTTTCAGTATCCTCGAACGGATCGAAGTGGGTGAAACCATCTTCGTTCCTCCATACACGATGGAGGACGCCGTCTTTCAGTATCCTCGAACGGATCGAAGTGGGTGAAACAGCAAGGTTATAGTTTACTCACGAATGTACAAAGTGTGTCTTTCAGTATCCTCGAACGGATCGAAGTGGGTGAAACCTCGTGATCTGATTCAGCGTCCCCGTTGTCCACTACTCTTTCAGTATCCTCGAACGGATCGAAGTGGGTGAAACGTGCCTGAACGGCGACAAGCCGACCTCATTCTTGTACACTTTCAGTATCCTCGAACGGATCGAAGTGGGTGAAACAAAATTTTATCGGTGACCCCAACAGTGCGATGATAGACTTTCAGTATCCTCGAACGGATCGAAGTGGGTGAAACCCAAATGATCTCCAGCATCTTCTATTGAGGCACAGACTTTCAGTATCCTCGAACGGATCGAAGTGGGTGAAACGAGTTGTCCGTTAGATACTCGGCTGCGTAATGATTCTTTCAGTATCCTCGAACGGATCGAAGTGGGTGAAACTCCAGGGCGATTTTTCCCGGTCGGCGATGTGTGGTAGTCTTTCAGTATCCTCGAACGGATCGAAGTGGGTGAAACCTTGTGCGTGCAAACGACGGAGAGCCAGGGCAAATCCCTTTCAGTATCCTCGAACGGATCGAAGTGGGTGAAACTTTGTCGTAAATCAATTCCAAAGGAGGCTTGCCATGTTCTTTCAGTATCCTCGAACGGATCGAAGTGGGTGAAACGAGTATCTAACGGACAACTCGAACTTCTTCTCCTCTCTTTCAGTATCCTCGAACGGATCGAAGTGGGTGAAACTTGCTGAACTGATTGCTGTTCTTGGGGACCAGGGCCTCTTTCAGTATCCTCGAACGGATCGAAGTGGGTGAAACGAAGGGCGACCGCGAGTTGCCGGATACGTTGCGCACTTTCAGTATCCTCGAACGGATCGAAGTGGGTGAAACCAATCCAGACAAGGCCCGGGCCTATTTCGCAGCGTTCTTTCAGTATCCTCGAACGGATCGAAGTGGGTGAAACGCCCGCTACGTTGATTTCATATCTTGCGAAAGAACTCTTTCAGTATCCTCGAACGGATCGAAGTGGGTGAAACAATATGAACCGGCATCCGACGCAGGTATATATACTCTTTCAGTATCCTCGAACGGATCGAAGTGGGTGAAACTTGATTTCGTCAGCAAACCGAATAACGCCAATAATGTACTTTCAGTATCCTCGAACGGATCGAAGTGGGTGAAACCATTGCTTGTAATTGGGCGATGGCTGCTGAGGAGTTAGCTTTCAGTATCCTCGAACGGATCGAAGTGGGTGAAACTTGTGGGAAGGTGGGCAGTCAGCCCACAAGGACTGGAACTTTCAGTATCCTCGAACGGATCGAAGTGGGTGAAACTCCTCACGGCGCGCCAAGAAGCGGCTTTGTTGTACTTTCAGTATCCTCGAACGGATCGAAGTGGGTGAAACATAGCTTATGAGAATGACGATTCTGGTTACTGATACTTTCAGTATCCTCGAACGGATCGAAGTGGGTGAAACCAAGGCGGCGGCGACCTGCGGGGCTGGATTCTTGCGCTTTCAGTATCCTCGAACGGATCGAAGTGGGTGAAACAAAATCACATCGCGCGTCGTGGGATACGTCGTCTTCTTTCAGTATCCTCGAACGGATCGAAGTGGGTGAAACCTGTACCGCTACTTTGTTGACCGTTAGTTGAGGGTCTTTCAGTATCCTCGAACGGATCGAAGTGGGTGAAACATATCTTTTAGTTCTGGTGGCGATGATGATGATTACTTTCAGTATCCTCGAACGGATCGAAGTGGGTGAAACCTCCGCGAGCGTCAAGCGATGATGCAAACGACCGTAACTTTCAGTATCCTCGAACGGATCGAAGTGGGTGAAACTCGCTATGAGTGAGCAAACAAAAAACGCCCCCGACCTTTCAGTATCCTCGAACGGATCGAAGTGGGTGAAACTACCGAAGCCGAGGTCAGCGAGTTTAAAGATGAGATAAACTTTCAGTATCCTCGAACGGATCGAAGTGGGTGAAACTTCTGCTACCCTGCGAGTATTAACGACCTTCTAGGCTTTCAGTATCCTCGAACGGATCGAAGTGGGTGAAACAAAATTTATAATTACCAGTGTATATAATTCTGCAAACTTTCAGTATCCTCGAACGGATCGAAGTGGGTGAAACCGCAAGCCCGCCGCGTTGGACTTGTCTGTGTAGTCACTTTCAGTATCCTCGAACGGATCGAAGTGGGTGAAACGTCGAGACCTTGAGCCGGGCGGGCGGTTCTACGACCTTTCAGTATCCTCGAACGGATCGAAGTGGGTGAAACGACCAACTGACAAGCAACAAGCCCGCAATCCTCGTCGACTTTCAGTATCCTCGAACGGATCGAAGTGGGTGAAACTTTGAGAGCCAAGTTCGCCCGCAGAGTTATTGACAACTTTCAGTATCCTCGAACGGATCGAAGTGGGTGAAACTGATTGCCGGAGAACGACCGTTCTCCGTGAATGAACTTTCAGTATCCTCGAACGGATCGAAGTGGGTGAAACTTGTATTGTGTGCGTGGCAGTCCCTTGCCACCCTGCGTGCGCTTTCAGTATCCTCGAACGGATCGAAGTGGGTGAAACTGATGCTCTATGACAAACCGCATACAACAGTCTCCCTTTCAGTATCCTCGAACGGATCGAAGTGGGTGAAACCATGCTATAATATAAGCAAATACAAAAGGAGACAAACTTTCAGTATCCTCGAACGGATCGAAGTGGGTGAAACACAAGCGACGAGGGGCACTATATCGAGGATCACGGGTTCTTTCAGTATCCTCGAACGGATCGAAGTGGGTGAAACACTGTGCAGGGGCTATGGGTGCAGGGGCTGGATACGGACTTTCAGTATCCTCGAACGGATCGAAGTGGGTGAAACCTCGCCGTCACATCTAGCAGATGAAAAATCTCATGCTTTCAGTATCCTCGAACGGATCGAAGTGGGTGAAACTCTTCTTCTGGTGGTGGCGCAGATATTACTTATGTGCTTTCAGTATCCTCGAACGGATCGAAGTGGGTGAAACGTGATAAAATGACCATTGCTGAACTGATTTCTGTTCTCTTTCAGTATCCTCGAACGGATCGAAGTGGGTGAAACTAGTGGAAAAGGCGTTGAGGGCTGTTCCATCGCGGTACACTTTCAGTATCCTCGAACGGATCGAAGTGGGTGAAACGGATAAGAACATCAGCATAGTCACCGCGCAAGGTATCCTTTCAGTATCCTCGAACGGATCGAAGTGGGTGAAACCATCCAGACCCGCGCTGATGCGTTGGAATTTTAGACTTTCAGTATCCTCGAACGGATCGAAGTGGGTGAAACTACTTCATTTTGGCTGGCGCTCCATTCGTGAGTGCCAGACTTTCAGTATCCTCGAACGGATCGAAGTGGGTGAAACCCGAATACCGCAACTGACAGTAGGTGTTGGGAGTGTTCTTTCAGTATCCTCGAACGGATCGAAGTGGGTGAAACGATCACGTCCACTTCACCGTTGGCGAGCGCCGGTATCTTTCAGTATCCTCGAACGGATCGAAGTGGGTGAAACTATAAAGTGATCCTCCTGATTGCATCGCGCACACGCACTTTCAGTATCCTCGAACGGATCGAAGTGGGTGAAACTACCAGTTCATTGGCACGGGCGCGGGGACGACGGCCTTTCAGTATCCTCGAACGGATCGAAGTGGGTGAAACCGAGTGTGGGAAGGCGGCCTTGAGCGCGGCCAACGACTTTCAGTATCCTCGAACGGATCGAAGTGGGTGAAACTCCAGGGCCGCGGCGCGGGTCTGCACGTCCGTGCGCTTGCTTTCAGTATCCTCGAACGGATCGAAGTGGGTGAAACAAAAATAACATATCTTGAGCGGGTCCCGTATCCGCATCTTTCAGTATCCTCGAACGGATCGAAGTGGGTGAAACAAACAATCAATGACAGAAAAGGCAGAATGTCGAAACTTTCAGTATCCTCGAACGGATCGAAGTGGGTGAAACTAACACTGAGCGTGGAAAGACGACCAGCGCAAACGCAAACTTTCAGTATCCTCGAACGGATCGAAGTGGGTGAAACCAATCTGTGGTACTATCTACCCAAGTGGGCACAGGGAAACTTTCAGTATCCTCGAACGGATCGAAGTGGGTGAAACACCCATCCGGCCGTGCAGTTCTGCAAGCATAGCCGCAGCTTTCAGTATCCTCGAACGGATCGAAGTGGGTGAAACCATCGTATTGTGGTAGCGCAAGTGGTCAGTACAGTTGCTTTCAGTATCCTCGAACGGATCGAAGTGGGTGAAACCCATTTGTGGATTATCCATTTGTGGATTTTCCACAAACTTTCAGTATCCTCGAACGGATCGAAGTGGGTGAAACGTGAGAACAATGTTGACGATGTGCGCGGAGTATTCTTTCAGTATCCTCGAACGGATCGAAGTGGGTGAAACAATTCGGTGGTGGCCGCCGGGGACGGGTTCATTCAGCTTTCAGTATCCTCGAACGGATCGAAGTGGGTGAAACAAAAGCAGATTGCGTTCCTAAATGGACTACTAGAAGCCTTTCAGTATCCTCGAACGGATCGAAGTGGGTGAAACAATCCACGCCGGAAGCGTTGATCCGCGATATGTCGCTTTCAGTATCCTCGAACGGATCGAAGTGGGTGAAACCCGACAGTCCAATGCTGACGGCGCTGCTGGATGCACTTTCAGTATCCTCGAACGGATCGAAGTGGGTGAAACCAAAAAGAGTTTTTCGACAAGCACACGCAAAGCACGCCTTTCAGTATCCTCGAACGGATCGAAGTGGGTGAAACTAATCGCCGTAGGATCCATCGAAGGACGTGCGTACCTTTCAGTATCCTCGAACGGATCGAAGTGGGTGAAACCGCACGTGCCCACCGCTCATACAAGCTTCGATGCCCCTTTCAGTATCCTCGAACGGATCGAAGTGGGTGAAACCCGCCTATGCCCCCCACTATAGCGGATTTCAGGGCTTTGTCAAGCCCCAATCTATCCACAGTGGGGATTTGTTAAGGTGCATAGCCGGAT
>Ga0208197_1004389_pt1 | contig 10453 bp, 8 predicted proteins | sample AD_JPNNA4_MetaG_FD_184444 | JGI IMG/M metagenome (GOLD analysis project Ga0208197, IMG submission 184444) | Active sludge microbial communities of municipal wastewater-treating anaerobic digesters from Japan - AD_JPNNA4_MetaG (SPAdes) (version 2) | ecosystem: Engineered > Bioreactor > Anaerobic >... | reverse complement strand
TGCCGTAGAAAAGCGCTCCCGCAGGAACGGTTAAACGTAGCATTTCTTCCAGGCACATTGCCTGCGCGCAAAGCTGAACCTTGTCACTATCATCCGGTTTGGGTTTGCCGCGTTTGTATTCCACGGGGAAAGCTTGCCAGCTTCCATCCGGCTGTCGGTGATATTCGATGACATCAGCCTTGCCGATCAACCCAAGTTTGGTAGAACGAAGCGAGACGCCGCGCTCGATGCGCACATCGCCGCGCGTTTCGCTGCCTTCTTCGTGCACGCGCTCATGCAAAATCCGGCCTTCGACAGTCAATCGATTTTCCGTCCAGATCTGCTCTATATGAATAAGTGCACACTGCCTTGGGCAAAAAGCATAATGTTGCAAAGCGGAAAGCTGGATGAAGTCATCGGGCTGAATCATTTCATTACCTAATTTATTACCTAATTTACGAGTTATTACCTAATTAAGCGCTTTACGCCATTTTGCAGAACGTCCCCGCCCAAGGCAATCCACCACGCCTTGGGCCTGCATATCTTTCAAGACGCGTCGGATCATATCCACGCTGACACCCGGAAGCTGTTTTTGAAGATCAGCCACACTGAAATCGCCGCGCTGGCCATTCACCGATGCTCTTACAAGACCGGTCTTCTCACCCCTGGGATGCGGCATGTCACCCAGCCTCTCCTCAAATTCTTTATAGGCGCTTCTGATGATGAAACACAGATAGTTGATATAGTGCCACGGATTATGCTTGCCTTCATGCCACCCCTGTGAACTGAGCCTTAGTGTTTCATAGTATCGCTCTTTGTTCTGTTCAATCAGACGTTCCAGACTGATGTACCGGCCCACTTCAATTCCAGCATGATAGCACTGGAGAAGAAGCAGCAGACGCGACACCCGACCGTTGCCATCGCGAAACGGATGGATGCACAAAAAATCAAGATTGTATGCGGCAAGGCTGATGATCGGGTGCAGTTCCGTCGCTTTAATAGCATCCTCCCATGCGTCATGGAGCTGCTGCATGGACTTGAGCGTTTGTTTTGCCGGAACTGTCTTAAATCGAACGCTGGCCGAACCATTTGCCCGCTTTTCTACGATGTCGCTGTCTTTATCCTTGTATTTGCCCGCATCCCATATTTCACCACGGGTAAGCGAGTGCAGTTTCCGGCAGGTCTCCTCCGTGACATGTAATTGGTGTCCCGCGCTATGAATGAGGTTCAGCGCTTCTCGGTATCCGCGCACCTCTTCCTCCGACCGGTCGCGCAAAAGCGATTTGCCGAAAATAATCGTGCCGATGCGCTTCTGCTCTACCTCGACCCCCTCGATGCGATTGGAGGAGACGGCGCTTTCAATCAGGGCGTGCTCCTTGAGCGAATTCAGCCGCTGGGGCGATTGCTTTTTATAAAGCTCCTGCCTGCCCTTGGATTCGCTGATCTCGGCAAGATACCACGACGTTGTCGCGGGAATGCTCTCCAGACCTGCAATAAATTTTCTCAATGTTATCATTGGTTTAATATTACACCTTTTCTTATAAAGGCTCCACCCCGATGCCCGCCACGCGATGGGTTCGGGGTGGGCGCTTTGGAGGTGGTTATATTCTTATTTCCGCAGTTACACCCGCCGGGACTTTTGCGGAATCAAATTTAACTTCGTAATCGCTGAAATCTCTGGCTGGTTTATCGCTATTTTGAACCCGATTAATTGAGACAAGCTCAAAGAGCTTATGCGCCGGCACATTGCCTAGCTGTGAATCATGCTTGAATACAATCAGTTTTCTTGTCGCCATTTGCCCGCGCGCGGCGGAGTGGTCATGCTCAAACATATTGCACAACGCATCCCAGAAAAGATTCAGATCGTCTTCACCAAAACCTGTCTGACCAGCGAGCGGCGCGGATATAAAACCGTGGCAGCGATATAGAGCGTAAGGCAAGGTAAATTTTCGGCCCATCGTTCTGTTATCACCGGATTGTTTTTCTGATTCTTCCGGCGTCGTAACGGCCATACGAGTAATGCTATGCTCCAGCGGCACAACTTGATCAACACTGCGTGAAAAGGTGATTTGAATAGGTCCGCGCACTTGGCCAGCGTTTTCGCCAGTCATCATGACCGCGCCAAATGTTCGCACATCATAATATTTACTACACATAAATTGCTTAGCAGCTTCAGTTTTTTTACCTTTTTCTTCAATTTTTTTAACTTCCTCATCCTTATGAGCTTCAGCAATTAAATTATTTAATATCGCTTTTTCTTTTATGAATATTTTATATTTGTCAGCTTCATTTTTAACTAACTGCACATAATTCCTCACTTTTCGTTTAATACAGACATCCGTGACTAGACCATTGCCTGTTTCGGGATCAATGCGGGGAAGGTTGCCGGCGTCGGGATCGCCGTTGGGGTTGCCGTCTTTTACGTCGAATAATAATACGAAGTCATAGCGGTTCTGGATTGCGTTCGTCATGATGTTTCCTCCTTTTGATATGTTTAATTATTGTTCTTATTTTCTTTAGTGATGAAAAAGTCCTGGCGCTGATGGTAGTAACCGACCGCGAAACGACCCTGATCCGGCAAAGGCAATTGGGCAGGAAATTCACTAATACCGGACATGATTTCTCCTATCAGCTTTTCAAAGTTAATGGCCCGACCGCGGTTTTCCAGCTTAGCGATATGATGGTTTTTAAGCTTCATCAGGAGCGCGAAGACCGCAACTGGCGTACTTGATGCTGCGCCGTAGAAACGGTCGCGGATAGTGGCGTTAAGCCCGGGATTTGCTTCTTCCTGTACTTTTTCCAGAACGGCAAACAAGCGCCCCAGTCTGTAACCTGTGTTGTTGTTAGTGATATCCAATGACATGCCAACCTCCTTTTGATTTGAATTGTAGTATCTGGCATCACGCGCCAGGACTGCCTTTATCAAAGCGGCGCGTGGATAGGTTATTTCTCTTTCTGCTCTGACTCTTCTAATCGCCGATGATAAAAGGGATTTTGGATAGGGAGTGCCTGCCAGAATCGCCCGCATCATGTCGCCTGCCAAATTGGGTTGTATGTTTTCCGATTTACCCTGAACTGCCGTTGAGACAAGCAGACGAAATAATGAAAGTGTTTCCGGCTGCTTAGGGCCATGAATAATTGTGCAATCATCAAAGTGTTGTTCAATGTGGTCAAGAATCTGCTGAACCGTGCCCTCATACCAGAAGCGCACAGCAATGCGCGCGGCATTTGGCGCAAGACCGAGAACATAAAATTTTGTTTGCGGGTCAAGCTCCGGTCTAGCGCCAATTTGCGGGGCGCGCAGTGCGGCAATCAGGGATTTGATGTCCTGTGTCTGGTCGTCTTTGGCCGGTTCTCCAAAAAAGTCCGCAAAAACGTTTTCCAGTTGGTGCTCTTTTTCGGCCCAGAAGACAGTTGTGGCATCGCCTGCCAGTAATTTCTGCTTTGATTCTTTTGCCAATAAATAACTTAATGCAGTCGAATAGGCAAATGATGCCTTTTTGCTGACAGGCGCATTATAACTTTGCTCTTTTCCATAAGAATCAAATCCCATATTGGTCTGAAAAGCGACGATTTTGGCGTTACTTCTTGCGCCAAGGATAGGTGTGCGTGGATTCAATCGGGCAATAACTGCTCGCTCGCCTGTAACTAAACAAATGCCTTCCTTATCCTGAAGGTCATTGGACTCATCTGCGTCTTCTTCGTTAGTTGACGCATCGCTGCACCATGATTGAATATCCTCATTTTCACAAACCAATCTGGTAGAGCCCTCAAGAATAAAACTCAGATTACAACCTTTGATTTTCCTGCACTCCTGCCATTCCTGACTGGCAAACACATCATCAAATGTTTCTTTAGCAAGAAAATTTTTCACGGCTTGAATTTCGATATTATTCGGATATGTGTTGGATATTAAAGCAATCGCCGTTTTGAAAGATTGATGCTGCTTTTTTGCCATCTGTATATCAGAATCGTTTTCTGATTTCGGCCAGCCCAAAACGTAACCATAATGATCCCATAGTATGTTGGCCATCTTCCAAGCATTTTTACCTGAACGTCCTTCTTTCTCTTTTGGTACAGTGAATTTTTTTGAAAATAGCTTTTTACCATCCTTTGTCCTTGTATCCTGGAGTGCAATAAATTGACCATTTTTGTCTATGACAATCAGAAAAGGAATTTCCTTGGACTCAAATCCCGGCGGCGGCAAATCATCCTTCTTTCTGTTATATAAAGTGTGTAGCGCCTGAAGTATCATGCCCGCACCTCCGCCGTTTTCAGATTTATTGAGCCATTGATGATTTGCGCCCGGAAGAAAGACGGGTGACAGGCATCGTTGCAGGTATGGATATGGCCGCCATTGTCCCCTGTTGCATCATGACACATGTCATAAAGCATCCAGCCCAGATCGCGCGTGTCCCTGACCGGTTCAGGCAGGGAAGACTCGTCGGGTATTAGCTCAAAATGGGCGGAGAATTCCCGGCAGCCCAGATAAGGCCGGTTAAAACACTGTCCTTTCTGAACACGGCGCGCAAACATCTCCTGAAATTTGTTGACATTGTCATCCGCGCCCGCCTTTTCCGTCATGGTGAAATGTGCGTGTATTGTATAAGCTACGTCACGCAAAAATAATCCGGCGCGCTGCTGACGCTGCTCCTCAATAAAAATTCCATCGGAGCGCGGCGACATGCGGGACCCCACTTCATTTCTCCTGACCGATGCCCATTTCACCGGATTGAGAATATCAATCTGCTCCACATGCCAGCAAATAGCTGGTTTCCATAAAATAGCTTCCAGCACACCGCGCGCCGCCGACGGCGTTATGACATCGTATGAAACGCGCTCCACTTTCATTTCGGGGCGGGTAAAACAGGCATTCTCACCCCAAACCCTGACAAAAAACGTCTTACTTTTCACTTTTGCGTCATTCATGTGACCTCCCTTCCTTTAAAATTTTATACGATTAGATCATCCGGCGCATAAACCGCCGAACGATCGGCGCAAAAACCAATTTTGTCATCATACATGGCGCTATGGCCCTGGATGTAGATGTCCTCATGAATCAGGCGTATCGCGCCTTCGTTAACCAGTTTATTATGCAGATACCGCGGTAAGTTGACGATATAACGCTGCAATTTCCTCATCAAATACCTGTCCGGCTTTCGTCGGGTAAGCTCTTCAATCAGTTCCGCGCCTTCTCCATAAGCGACAATGACAGGGGCCTGCTTTCTATCGTCAATCATTTTGAATTTCCAGGCCGCCGTTCGATAACTGAAACGCAATTCGCCATCCTGAAGATCAGCAAGGATGCCATGCTGATCCAGTCTCTGACCCTGTAACCAGTAAAGCTCCTGAAAATATTTAGAAAATTGTTCAGGTGCAATCAAATCAAGGCTTTCTTTTTCCAGCAGTCGCTTGCCAAGACCAGCCGCGTGTCGCAAGTGGCCAACAGGCGGTTCGGTGGGAGGCCTGAATACACACACCTGTCCTTCTTTCAAAAGCCCCTCACGATTGCAGCGCCCAGCCGCCTGCGCGACGGAATCCAACCCGCACAGCGCGCGAAAAACGACAGGAAAATCGAAATCAACACCTGCCTCTACAAGCTGTGTGCTTATGACGCGCGTCGGGATGCCTTCCTGCAATCGCCGCTTGATTTCGGCAATGCTTTGGGAACGGTGCGCTCCGCACATCAGTGCGGACAAATGAAATGTGTCCTCCGGCATCATCTGCCAGAGTTTGCGGCAATCATCCCGTCGGTTGACAATACACAATACCGTTGGGTAATTCTTTAAATGTTCGATTAACTCCTCCCATTCTACGATTTCGTCAAGAGATTTTAGAATTTCGACCCGGACACGCTTCATCTCTTTGTGGAGCTGAAGCGGCGAGGAGATGATTTCATGCGTATCCTTTAAACCATCAAAATTAAATGACGGCTGAGGTATAAATGCCGGCTGGGTTGCGGTGGATAAAAGCATTGTCACGCCATAATATTTTCTCAATTCTTCCAGGGTGCGAAGTATCGGCTTGAGAAATTCCGGCGGCAGTAATTGCACTTCATCAAGAACGACTACCGCATCGGCTATGTTGTGCAACTTTCTGCTACGGCTTGTCCGGCTGGCAAAAAGAGATTCAAAAAACTGAACAGCGGTTGTCACAATAATGGGCGCATCCCAATTTTCGCAAGCAAGCCGCATTTTTGTTGCCGATTCATCCAACTCATCCGTTTCCAGATTGGAATGATGCTCAACGACAGCATCGCCAAATATTTCGTTAAACTGATCCGTGGTTTGCTCAATAATACTGACGTAGGGGATTACATAGATAATGCGTTTCTTGTTGTAAATTGAGGCATGGTGGAGAGCAAAGGCCATTGAGGAAAGAGTTTTTCCGCCGCCTGTCGGAACGGTCAGAGTATAGATGCCCGATGGCTCTTGCGCTTTTTCAACACATCTTTCCAAGATTATTTTTCTTAAACGATTGACATGCGTATCTTTCGCCTGGATGGTTTTTTGATCCATGAATTTATTAAATAAAATTAGTAGTTGATTGATATTTTGATATTGGCCGCGCAAGCGCGCCTTGTCTTTTTCAAAAAAAGATTCCGTATCTAAAAAATCAGCATCAACCAGACAGGAAAAAAGCATGCGAATCCAAAAAGCGGGGTCAGCGCCTTTGGGCGGTTTTTCATCCGGCAAAGTCTTGTCTAATATTTCGGGAGGAATTGTTTCTTTTGTGGCCAATTCCAGAAGCTTATTTTCTTTAAGCCGGACAGACAAAGCCGCATTGCCTGTTTCATCGGCCTGCCAATCCGCCAATCCTGCGTGATGACCGGCAATGGGATAAGAAAATATCCGACCGAGAGGGCCGAACTTTTTTATTGCCCATAGAGCGCCGGCCGTTGAATGATTTACTTTGTATGCCGAATTATTCGCATCATCCATCATGTTGTGGGCTGTTTTGATCATTCTTTGAAATGGCTCAGAGTATTTTCCCAGATCATGCCATAACCCGCAAAGGTATCCCCATTGCGCAGCGCCAAATACGGCGGCAAATTGAGATGCCAACTCTGCCGTACATTTTAAATGGTTGTCCAGAAGATGAATCCTCTTATCTTCAGAAATATGAGCTATGTATGTCATCTATTCACGCCAATCAGACCCTTGATGTTCTTTTAATCGTTCCTCGCATCTGAATTTTTCATTCATAAACGATTTAGGTCACAAGCCGGACACTTGCTCCGGTAATTTCTTCGGCATTTGTTCATTTCTGGTAGTACCGCATCGAAGCGCAACAAATTGAGCAACCCCTTCCCTTCTCTGCGGTATGGGCACATTTTCTGATCTTCAAATTCTTTGACTGATTTTGCATGGAGGTCGCCCAGGATCTTTACCGGATGCAATCCGTCATCATTGCTGATGACCTGGCCGCTATGTCTGCATGACTTCATACGCCGATTCTCCGCTTAATTCAAGGGCTGCATCAATATTTTTGCTGCATGATGGATTCCCCCCCACCAATCGATGAGGTTTCTACAGATTTTATAAGACCAGAGGACTTCAGATGATGGACATACGCTGCCTCACAGCCAACATGAACGGGCCTTTGCCGTTATCTGGCACAGAGCGTAGGAGGTTCCAACTGCCATTTCAAGGGCGAAACGACAACCGTAGGTCGCTTTATTTTCAATCTGTGGATTTTTTAATGGATGATCAGAATGTTTTGTCCGGAGCAGACGTGTTTTGTCAAAAGTTCATTGAAAACGCCGGAGGGAAGGAAGTGGTCATTAAATAACGAAGGATTAAAGGGGGTGTGATGAAACCCCCTTTAACAAATTGATGCAAGACCGAAAAACTGGTCGCCCTATGCCGCAAACAAATGATGCAGAACCGGAGAAAAAGATTCGTCTTATGCAGCCGTCATCGAGCGCGAAGCCCAGGACATATGCCCGGCATTTTTAAACGAACGCCGGACGGGGCGCCTGGTTGCGGCAGGTCGCGATGAAAACGGATTTTTCCGGCTGGGAAATCCCTTTGGCGCGGCTGCGGGTGTTTGCATGGACTCACAGGCGGATGGTCCGATGGTTAACCCTTCGACGTTCTGATAGCGCAGTTTGTCGCCCAGCAGCTTTTTGAGGGACCGCATCTGTTCGCCGTCCTGTCCGGTCATGAAGGTAAACGCATCTCCGGTTCGCTCGGCGCGTCCGGTTCGTCCGATGCGGTGCGTGTAGGCATCGGTGGTCGCGGGCATGTCGTAGTTGATGACGTGCGAAATCCGGGTGACGTCGATGCCGCGGGCGGCGATGTCCGTGGCGACCATGACCTGGTAACGACCGTCCCGAAAGCCGTCCAGGGACTGCCTGCGTTTCTGCTGCGTGAGGTTGCCGTGCAGGGACGTCACTGTATGTCCTGCTCTGTTGAGTTGTTCGGCCAGGTTTTTGGCGCGCGATTTTGTCCGGGTAAAAACCAGCACGGAAGATGTCTCGGTTTTTTCCAGAATGTCTTTGAGCAGCGCGGTTTTCTGGTCCATCTGCACCGGGTAAAAGGTGTGGGAAACGGTCATCGCGGGGGCGATGTGTCCGATCTCAACGTGGACGGGGCGGCAAAGCAGATCATCCGCCAGGCTGCGAATCTCGTGCGGCATGGTGGCGGAAAAAAGCAGGGTCTGGCGCTGAGCCGGCAGATGTTTGACAATCTTGCGCACGTCCGGCAGAAATCCCATATCGAACATGTGGTCGGCTTCGTCCAGAACGAGCACTTCGACGCCTGATAAATCAATGGTGCCGCGGCCGATATGGTCGAGCAATCTGCCCGGGCAGGCGGAAACGATATCCACGCGCGAACGCAGTTTGGTAATCTGGCTCTGGATGCTGACGCCTCCATAGATGGCCGCGCTGGAAAGCCGGGTCTTTTGTCCCAGCTCGCGAATCGCCTCGTGGGTCTGTTCGGACAATTCCCGTGTGGGCGCGAGGATCAGGGCGCGAACCTGACGCGGTTTCCCCGACATCAGGCGCTGTAAAATCGGCAGCACAAAGGCCGCGGTCTTGCCGGTTCCGGTTTGGGCCAGTCCCATGATGTCCCGGCCTTGGATGATCGCCGCGATGGACTGATCCTGGATGGGGGTCGGCTCCTGATAGCCGGCGGCGGCCACTCCCGCCATAATTTTTTCATTCAACTGAAACTTCTTAAAACTCATTTTATATCCTTAATTTTATGTACCAGCGTCTGTTCAAATTCCATCCGATGCAAAACCGTTATAAGGCTGGTAAAAGCCGGCGCCCGCAAACGCTGATGATGACGTCTGAAGGACAGGCCTCAAACACGGCGCGGATCCTGTTGTGATTAGCGGGATTATCCTTAACAAATTTCTGATTTAGAAAGGTGGGAAGGTCAATGGGCTTCGCTATTCATTGCGGCATGAATACAGGCAATCCGTATAAATAGCAAGGAATATCTTTTGAAATAAACAGACAGGCGAGGCAGCCGGGCCCCGCCTGTCTTGTGTTTCTATTTTTGCTTTTTCCAGGTGGCCAGTTCGTTCCTGGTCCAGTCCTGCAGCAGAATGTAACTGCCTTTGGGACCGCATTTCTGGATCTGGACGGAGTCGGTGCCCTGATGCACCTGCGGCGTCCAGGTGATCGGCGCTCCCAGTCCCTTCCAGTTTTTGAATTTATTGAGCTCGGTGATGACGGCTTCCGTACTCAGATTCGGGCCGGTTCGCTTGAGGGCCTCGATCAGCGGCTCCATGAACATGATGCCGGCCAGAACGTATGTGCCCCAGGTTTCCTCCGGCGTGTATTTCTTGGCGGCTTCCCGGTATTTTACAACGAGCGGTTCATTGGAGTCGATGGGCGGCACGAACGCGGCGGTGATCACACCTTCAAAGAGTCCTCCGGTGATTTTGTACATCATCTGATAGTCGGAAAGGCCGTCAAACGCGATCCATTGGGGCTTGTAGCCGACCGTCTGGGCGTTCTTGAGCGTGATGACCGCCAATGTGGGGCTGACCCACATGAGGACGCATTCCGCGCCGGAATTTTTCATCCGGAGCATCTGCGAGGTCAGGTCTTTTTCATTCGGCTCCACCGGGGCTTCTTCGGCGGGCTTCATCTTGTAAGTTGCCAGGCGCTGCCGCAAACCGGTCAGGCCGCCTTTTCCAAACACATCGTTCTGGTAAACGATGCCGATCTTCTTGTATTTGAGTTTTTCCACGGCATACTTGGTGACAATGCTCGCCTCATCCTCAAACAGGGGGTAGGAGCAGTAACGGTAAAGGCTCGGCATGCCGTTTTTGTCCCTGTCGGCCACCGTGTTGAGCGCGGCGGTCCCCGGAACGACCCAGAGCACTTTATTGGCCGCCAGATAATCTTTCACCGCGTGCCCTCCGGCGCCGGAAACGCCGCCGGTAAAGGCAAAGATGCCGTGTTTGTCCACCAGCTCCTTGACCACCATCTGGGCCACCGCCGGACTGTACTGAT
>Ga0208197_1004380_pt1 | contig 10470 bp, 8 predicted proteins | sample AD_JPNNA4_MetaG_FD_184444 | JGI IMG/M metagenome (GOLD analysis project Ga0208197, IMG submission 184444) | Active sludge microbial communities of municipal wastewater-treating anaerobic digesters from Japan - AD_JPNNA4_MetaG (SPAdes) (version 2) | ecosystem: Engineered > Bioreactor > Anaerobic >... | reverse complement strand
TTGTTGGCCATTTGGTACGAATACCTGCTGGCGGGGTGGGACGTGCCAAAAATCGCCTTTTATACCAACAGTTATTCCGGCGAGGTGATGAACGCCGTCTATGACAAGTTTTACAACAACGCCGCCCTGGCGGCGCAATATCCGCGACTGGGCGAATTGTGGCTGCGATGGGATGGCAAGCCCATGATCATAGGCAAGGCCGACGACTCCGTCCTGCGGCCGGACGTCAAAGCCTATTTCAGGATCAAAGCCAGCCAGTGGCCCAACGAGGACCGCGTCGCCGACGGTTTCCCGTGGATGGAGTTCGGGCGTTCGCTGACCTATCGTGCGGTGTACGGCAAAGGCCTCAGGCGCGAAGTGATGAGCGTATCCGGCGCGCAGCATTCCGCGTCGGGCCGCTTCAGTTCCACCGCCTGGTACGGGGCCAACGACCGGACCAGGAGCTGGCATGATGGAGCGAACGACAAGCGCGCCGACGCCGAAATATACGGTTTCAATTTTGCCGAACAATGGGAGTTCGCCATGTCTTTTGACCCGGAAGTGATTTTCGTGACGGGATTCAACGAATGGACGGCCCAGCGCCAGCCGCCGATTCCGGGCGAGCCCATCGTTTTCGTCGACAGCGCGGATACCGTTTGCAGCCGCGACGTGGAGCCGATGAACGGAATCCTCGGCGACAACTATTACCTGCAGATGGTCGACTATATCGCAAAGTTCAAATCCGGCGCGGCCAAAAAGCGGGCGGCGGGGGACATGTCCATCGATATCGACGGCGGTTTCGCCCAGTGGGACGACGCCCGCGTATCGTCCTACCGGGACTTTACCAACGATACGGTGAACAGGAACTGCGCCGGCTTCGGCGGTTTGCACTATGTCGACACAAGCGGCCGGAACGATATTCAAACCCTGAAAACGGCCAAAGACAGCCGGTACCTCTACTTTTACGCGGACACCGTGGACGAACTGACACCCGCGCAAGACGCCGCGTGGATGAATCTGCTCCTGAGCGTCGACACGCAGAACCCGAACCTGAACGGATACGATTTTCTGGTCAACGCGAGCCGGTCAGGCGGCAAGGCCTCCGTCAAACGCTATGACGGCAGCGCGTTTGTCGATGCGGGCGAGGCTGATATGGCGGTCGAAGGCAACAAAATCATGTTCCGCGTCGACAGGAGCATCCTCGGCCTCGCGGGCAAAAAAATCGACATCCGCTTCAAATGGGCGGACAACTGCGACATCGAGGATATTTACTCGTTTTACACCTCGGGCGACTGCGCGCCTTACGGCCGGCTGAACTTCACCTTTGCGGAATAATAAGACAACGGATACAAAAAGAGGGGGCGGCGCCGGCCGCCCCCTCGAAGTATGGAAGGGTCAAATGTCCCGTCCGGCGGCGCCCCGGCGCTCCGCGCAGAAATCCGTGATAACGGGCAGGAGCTTTTTGCGGTAAACGATATAGCTGCCGTGGCTCTCGTGCTTGAGGATGCGCAGTTCGCTGCCGGGGATATGCGCCGCGATGTGCCGGGTGTGTTCTTCTTTGATCAGATCGTATTGCCCGGCGAGGACCAGGGTGTCCGCGGTAATCCTTTCCAGTTCCGCATCCGTGATATCCGGCTGCTCGAGCATCAGCTTTGTCTTATTGTCTTTGGTGACGGCGTACATCAGTTTTAACAGCCGCACCCAGCCGTCTTTGGTGCCGTCGGGCGAGGTGTTGGCGCCGCTGACAATGAGTTTGCCGACTAACTCCGGTTCCTTAGCGGCAACCAGCAGCGCGATGATGCCTCCGTCGCTGAAACCGTATAGGCAGACGTCTTTCAGCGCGAAAAAATGAATCAAGGCGATCACGTCGTCCGCCATGTCGCGGTAATTGTAGTCCCTGACCTTGCCGCTTTTACCGTGCCCGCGCGAATCGAGCGCGTACACCGTGAAGCTTTCCGTCAGCGCTTTGGCCAGCCGGTGAAAAATCCGATGCGTCATCCCGTTGGCGTGCAGCAGGATAATGGGCCTGCCTTTGCCCGACACTTCACAGTACAAGTCAACGCCGTTGACATTGACGGTCAACCGGATTCACTCCTTCCGCGGCGGCGCGAGTTTATTATTGATTATTTTGTGTTCGCTCCGCTTGGCAAACAGTTCGTAAGGAAACAAAGGATAAAGTTTCAATAAAAATTATATGAGCTTAACCGGACAAATACCTTTATCGGCTGGGTCAACGCCTTATTTTTATTCAAATCAAACATGACCCCGTTTCGTTTTAAAACACGATATCTCTGAGCACATTCAGCAGTTCCCCCCAGCTGACCGCGATCAGCAGCAGCGTTTTCACGACTGCCGCCATTTCGTCAAACAGCCGCTGTGTGCGGTCCAACGGTTCCTCCGTTTGAAGTGTGCCCGGCGCTGATGTTTCGCCGGTGATCTCATAGCGCAGGCGTGCCCGCGCGGCGTCATGGTCGCTGTACATTTTGCCGTTCCCATCCTCGGCGCGGAAATAGCCGAACGACTGCGCGCTCAATTCCACCCCGCCGCCGCTTTTGAACATGATTTTGTCATAAGTTTCGTAAAACGAGGGATGCCAGCCGGTGCCGCCGTCATATGAACAGTCGCCGTTATTATAAATCTCGGCCCAACAGTCCTTGAGCCCCGCGGGCCCGACCAGGTTGGCGTAAAGGTCTTCCGTCCCGATGCGGTCGAAGGTGGAGTTGAAATCGCCCATGACGATGACGGCGCGCTGCTGTTCCCTCGTGCGTATCATATCGGCCAGCTGGCGGTAGTTATCGGCCCGCGCCCGCGCCGACTGTTCGTCGTTTGCGGCATCGGCGTGCAAAACATAGAGGTCGATATATACGCCCTCGCCGATTTCAACGACGCACGCCAGGATCCCTTTGCGCGCCAGCCTGTCCGTCCCGGAGGAAAGGACGCCGTACGACTGGTTCCATTGTGTATGCGCGACGTTGTAAACGGGGTACCTCGAAAAAACGCTCAACCCGTCGCCAAGCGGCACGCCGCCGCTCGTTTGCGTTTGGTAAGGGTAGGCTTGCAGCATGGCCCCGGCCAGCGCCGCGTGATGGTTGAAGTCCTCCTGCGTGCCGATGATATCGCAGCCGGACTCGTTTGTCAGCACCTCGCCGATCTTTGCCATTCGGGCGTTCCCGCGCACTTCCCTTTGCGTACCCTGAAAGTCCCCGAGCACCGGAATGCCCGCCACGTTGAACGTCATCACGCTGAACTCGCCGCTTTCATTTTCCGCTGCGTGAACGCCGGCCCAGGGAATCGCGGCCAGCATCGCCAGGGCTAAAACGGCTGATATCATTTTTTTCATACGGCACCTCTTTGCGGATGGTCTTGCGGTTCCACGCCGCCTCCTATACTACAATGCCGTGGGCGCGAGGTCAAGCAAACGGCTGCGGCTTGCGGACGGGGCGGTTCTTATGCTATGTTGTACGCAGAAAACATCCCCGCCCCGGCCTTGACGCCCCGCGCGCCGCTGTAGCCGAAATGAGAAGGGTTTATGAAGCGAACGCTTGCCTTCTTGACGGTCATGATGATTTTTACAGGCCTGTTTTGCGCCTGCGATATGACGCGCCATGAAAGCGGCTTGGAATACGCGGAGCAAAACGGAGAAATCGTCATCAAGTCCTATAAAGATCTGACGACCAGGCGGAAACTTGCCGTGCCGGATTGGATTGAGGGCAAACCCGTTACACGCATCGATAAGTTCGGCATCGCCAACGCGGAAAGCCTGCTGGTCATCGCCATCGGCAAAAATCTGCGGGAGATTGACGACTGGGGCATCGTAAACAACGCCAACCTTTTCCGGTTTGAAGTGGATGATGGAAATAAGTATTTCACCGCGGCCGGCGGCGTCCTGTTCACGAAAAACATGGCGAAACTGGTCGCTTATCCTCAGCGCCGCAACGACCCGTACTCGGACGGTTATCTGGATACGGCGAAGTACAAGAGCATCGCCGCGCTGCCCTCGGTTCAGGGCGCGGCGAACCGAACTTATAGGGTGCCTGACGGCGTGACGGAACTGGCGCCGCAAAGTTTTTACCGCATCGATACGCTTCAAAAACTAATTTTGCCCGGCACAATCAGGCATATCGGGCCAAGGGCCCTTTTCCAGATGTACGCGCTTGAAGAAATCAACTTTCCCGAAGGGCTGCAAACCATCGGGCGGGACGGCGTTTCATTTTGTTCCGCCCTGACCAAAATCGAATTGCCGTCGACCCTTACGAGTTTGGGCGAATACGCTTTTTTTGACTGCCGCAACGTCAAAACCGTTACCGTAAAAGCCCCGAAAAACCGGGTGGAACTGGGGCGCCTCTGGTATCCGACCGACAACGGCAAAGAGATGCCGGACCTGCGAATCGTCTGGCTCAACGGCTGATTTCTTGAGGTTTGCTATGCGGAAAATCAACGAGTTTATCCACTGGGCAAAGTTTCAAACAACCGAATACTGGAACAAGCCGCGTGAAGGCGAGTGCCTGTCCAACAAGGAGGGCGTTTACTACACCTTGATGCAAAGCGGCATGAATATCTATAACTTCATGGGCATCAACGGCTTCGGTTTCGGTGCGGCGGCCGTATTCGCCGGCGCGGTCATGGGCATCCGGCAGATGGACTTCGCCACCATGGGGCTGATCGGTTCGTTCATGGGCTACGCGCTTATGTGGATGTCCCCGGTCAATATGCTCATCTACGAAAACCACGGCGTGCTGAACAGAAACACGAGGATTTACGCGCATTGCGGCGCCGCCCTGCTCACGGCGCTGGCCGCCGGGCTTTATTTTGTGCCGCCGGCTGCCTTTGAGGGCATTATCAAAGGCCTGCCGCAGCTGGTTGCCAACGGTTTGGTCATTCAGGTCTTCAATATGTATACGGACTGGTTCGTGCGCAAAAAATTCAGCTTGAAATACGGCAGAATCAAACCCTTTATCTTGGTCTACGGTCTGCCCCTTTTACTACTGACGAGCGCCGCCGCTTTTTTCCCCGCCCGGCTGGAATACACCAGGAAACTGATTTTGCTCAACCTGATATTCGGACTCATCGGCACCATGCAAACCGACTTTTCACAGGCGGATTCTCTGATTAAGTTTATCTCTTATAATACGCAGGAGCGCCAAAGGCTTTATTCGATTGTGCCGATATTCTCCTACATGCTGTTTGCGGTTCTCAGCGCCGTTTATCCCTGGCTCATCAACGGCAGGCAAAACAGTCAGATCGTGTATAAAATCTGCGTGCCCGTGTTCGGCGGCATCGGCATTGCCATGGCCAGCGCCGTCGCCGGCGTCAAAGAGCGGGTCATCGAAAATAAAAGCGCCACCGAACAAAAAGTCAAGTTTTTCCGCGCGGCAAAAAATGTCCTACGCGACAAATACCTGTGGCTGACGCAAATATCCGGCGTGTTCTCGGTATGGCGTTTTTTGACGGATAATTTGCTCGTCTGGTGGCTGCTGTACACTTTCCGGCTCAGCCGTTGGGCGGGGCTGTTCGCCAGCATACTGGGAATACCCTATTTTTTCGGACACATTCTAACGGTGCTGATGAGCAAACGCTTCAACAAGCGTCCCATCCTGCTGGTGAGCAGGAGCATCCGCGTGCTGGTGCTGTTTGCCGATTTGTGGGCCGTCCAGAACGCAAACCTCCCGGTGTTCATCTTTTTCAATCTTTTCCTCAGCCTCGCGAACGCGGCGGATATGGGCATCAGCGCCGGGATGATGCCGGATATTCTGGACCGTCACCAGTGGAAGTACGGCGAGCGGTGTGACGCGACGATGGGGGTTTTCAACTGGTTTATGCCGCTGATCGCCATGCCGCTGGCGTATGTCATGCCGTTTTTGCAAAAGCGGATCGGCTTTTCCTCGGACTGGAACATCCTGTACGACAACGAAATCGCGGTGCAGGTGTTCAGTTTGTTTATTGTCATGAACATTGTCGGCGTCATCCTGACGACGGCGCCCTTTGCTTTTTACAACATCACCAACGAACAGCATCGAATGTTCATACGGGAGATCAAAGAGCGGGTGGAAAGAGAACGGGAAAACGCCCCGGAGGCCGACGAAACCGGCCCGCCTCATATATATGAAAAGGCTGTGACCATGGAAGGGGAAAGTTAAATGAAAACCGTCATTGCAAAGTCCCTGGCGCTCCTGGCGGCGGCCGCCGTCGTTTTCTCCCTCGGCGCCTGCGGCAAAGGGGAAATTACGCAAACCGCGGCCCCGTCGACCGCCGCCGCAAGCGAAAGCGCCTCTTCGCAAGCGATGACGGCGCCGGAGACAACCGCCGCGCCCGGTGCGGAAAATACGTCCGCCTCCGGCGAAACGGAAACAACCTCCGAACCGGCGACTGGCGGCGAAACGTCCGCCTCCGCCGAAACAACCTCGCCGGCCGCTCGGCCGCCCGCGACCAAAGCCGAAATCCTTGCCGCTTATGCGGCTGTGATGAACGGCGCAAAAGCGGACAAGCCCGGCTTCACAAAATATGAGTATCAAGCCCTGCCTCCGGATAAAATCGAAATCAGCGAAGGCGGGAGAATACTCAGCTTTGCGCTGGATCTTGCCGGGCGGTTTATGACCACGGAAGAAAAAGCGAAAAAGGAACCCGGCGTCAACGAGAAAGGCGGCAGCATGAGCGACTTCCCGGTCAAATACTCGCCCAAGGGCTGTATGATTACCGACCCCGGCGCCATCAAGCGCGCGAAGTGCGAAGTGCTTCCGGACGGGAACTACCGGCTGACGCTGGTCCTTATCGACGAGATGAACCCGGAGCATTACCAGTCCGGCTCCACAGCGCCGAGCATCACGGGCGGCATGTTTACCCCGCTTTCCCCGAGAGATTTTGAGCAGCAGTTAGACAGCGGTATCATCAAAGCGGCCGTCGGCAACCTGAAATATTCCATGAAATATTACGACTGCACCTCGGTGCTGACGTACAACCCGAAAAACGGCCGGATTGTTTCCCTAAACCAGGTCACCTACACCGTCATGGATATCAGCGGCAGAATCAAGCCGCTGTTTACCGACGCCGCGGCAACGGCGATTCTGGAAATGTACTACAAATATTTTGATTTTCAGTATTAAAAACCGGTTTCGTTATTTACATTCGCGTTGATGAAAAATGTATGTCTTCGGGCAGGAACATCCTGCCGTGAGCCGCCGCGCCTTGCAGACGCTGCCGAGGTATGGTATTTTAAATTATCGGCTTTTTCAAGGTTATGAAGGTTAACGCTATGACGCTCTTTCAGTTTTTAAGGAAAACGGTGCCCGTGTTCGCGCTGATATTCGGCATCCTTGCCACGATATTTCCGTTCGCGGCGCCGGACGCCGACGCTGTGCGCATCGTCGAGAACAGAACCTTCCAGCGGTTTGACGGCTGGGGAGTCAGCGGCGCCTGGTGGGCGCAGTTTGTCGGCAATTCGCCGGTCGACGAAGAGGTCGCGCGGCTCCTTTTTGACGGGGAGTCGGGCCTCGGCCTCGACATTTACCGCTACAATATCGGCGGGGGAGAGGCGGAGAATCCCGCTTCCCGCATTTGGGGCGGCTGGACAAAGACCGAGAGTTTCTACGTCCTCAACGAGCGGACGGGCAGGTACGAACTCGATTTCAGCCGCGATGCCAACGCGCGCAGAATGATGGATTTGGCGGTGCGAAACGGCGCAAGCGGCATCGTTTTATTTTGCAACAGCCCGCATTTTTCTTTGACCGCCAGCGGCCATGCGTCGGGGGGGCTTACGGCGAACGCCTCCAACCTGCCGAGAGAAAACTATCAGCGGTTTGTCGATTACGTGCTCGCCGTAGCGGACCATTTCGTTGCCCTCGGCTACCCTGTCAGGGCCGTTTCCCCCGTCAACGAGCCGCAGTGGGGCTGGGGCGGCGACTGGGTCGGGCAGGAGGGCTGCCACTACACGCCGGAAGAAACTGTTGACCTGCTCGAGCTCTTCGCGGTCAATATGATGCGGCGGCATTCGCCCTACGCCCTCAGCGGGCCCGAAAACGGCGCCATGTCCAAAGACTGGTTCGCCTATCAGCGGCTGTATTTCCAAAGCCCTGTCCTCAACGCCTTCTGCGACACCTACAGCGGCCACTCCTACTGGATGGACAACGACATCAAAGGCAAATGGCTCGCCGGCAAACGTTTTGCCCTGTGTTTCCCCCGTAAAAAGTTCGAGATGAGCGAATGGTGCGAACTGCCCTGCACGCTTGATTCCAATTCCATTGACAGCGCGCTGTATATGGCCAATGTGATTCAGCAGGATTTAACCCTGCTGGGCGCCGCGTCCTGGCAGGCCTGGACGGCTGTCGGCCTGCACGGCGAAACGGGCGGCGTCGTTAAAAGCGACACGCTGCTGCGGGTGAATCCGGCTTACACGAAGGTCAGCTTCAATAAACGGTACTACGCCTACCGCCACTTCACGGCCCATGTGGAATCCGGCGCGTTCCGGGTAGGCGTCCTCACCGGCTGCTCGCTCGACGACGTAGCCGCCGTGGCGTTCAAAAGCCCCGGCAAACTGACGCTCGTGATGATCAACAATGCCGCCGTGGCAACCGCAATCCAACTCAACAACACCGGGGACCGCATGCAGGTGTTCACCACCGATGCTGTCCGCAACTACGAACGGACTTATGACGGCGCCTGCCGGAAGCAGCTTACGCTCCCGGCGAGAAGCATCGTCACCGTCGTGATCACAGCGGGCGGCTGAACGCGCGATTTTATATTCCGCCGGCGCGATATCGTATCCCGTGCCGGCGGGATGTTTCACTGTTTCCCGCTGCAGATGCTTCCGTTTTGCCGCAAACGCTCTTTCATCCTCCTTGCCTCTCCTTGGCAGGGAGAGGTGTCAGGCGTCAGCCTGACGGAGAGGTCGTTTCCCGCCCGCATATCCAAACTTAAAAATGAATTCATCTTCCTTGCCTCTCCTTGGTAAGGAGAGGTGTCAGGCGTCAGCCTGACGGAGAGGTCGTTTGCCGCCCGCATATCCAAACTTGAAAATGAATTCATCCTCCTTGCCTCTCCTTGGCAAGGAGAGGTGGCAGGCGTTAGCCTGACGGAGAGGTAGCCTTTTTACCCGCATATCTAGATTAAAATGATTTCATCCTCCTTGCCTCTCCTTGGCAAGGAGAGGTGGCAGGCGTCAGCCTAACGGAGAGGTCGTCACCCGCCCACTCTATGGATGCAGCGGCAACGCCGCATAAAAAGCAAACGATTGTCCTGAAATATATACAAACTATGTCCAGTAAATGATATAATATTTATTCAAGATAACCTTATGTCAAATTAAAACTCCAAAATCCAGCAGTTCAAATGAAATCCATTCGCGCCGGCCCGCTGCTTCGAGGTGTCGTTTGTGACCGACCTGGAACGGTATTATCTTGAATATGACCGCTCGGCGGCCGAGGCGAAAGCGCGCGCGGTCAATACAATCGTCAACAATATGATTAATATCGATATTGTTGTCATTTCTCATATTATGCCGTTCATCTACCGGTACAATATGGACAATATCCCCGTCGAGCACCATTGGCTCGCCGACGGCGCGGAAAACCGCCTGGCCTTCCCGATTGACTCCGAGGGCTCAGGCGAGTCGGCGAGATATGTTTCCATGCTTGAGGACGGGAACTTGTATTATGTGCCTTCCGCAGTCGGTGCGGGCGTTTTTGACCCGAAAAAAATCCTCAACCTGAGGCTGCGCACGCCGCTCGACAGGGAGTGGCCGGAGTGCCCCGACCAGGAGGCCTACCGCTTCAGCGCGGCGGGCGCCCGAAAAAGAGCCGGGGAACTTGGCGCGCCGTCCTATCTGCTGGCGAAATGGGACAGGGAACTCGCTTACAGCAATTTCTATTATCATAACCAGTACCTGAAACGGTACATCACCTGCGGGGTCGGCCAAACCCCCTTTGTGTTTATCGCCTGAATCCGGTGACGCCGCAACGCTAATAAACACAAGGGCGGCCTGCCTCTCGGCAGAAAAGCGGCCGGCCTGTCCGGTTAGCCGGCTCACCCGGAAACGTTGCGGCCGGGAAAGCCCGCGGAATCCGTCTCCGCGCAACGGAAAGGGGGAGAGCCATGGTTCAGCGGTTCGTTTCGCTGCTGATGCTTGTGTCGACCGCCTTATCGGCCGTGTTCGGGTTTTGTCTGCCCGCCGTGCCTGTGACGACGGCCGTTTCCGAGCCGCGGCCGGCTGTGCCGGAGTGGTCCCTTTGCGATGAAGTCGGCGGTGTGGACGGCAGCGCCTTTTATATCCTGAGGCCCAACCCGGAGCGTTTTGCAACGGTCTGCGCTTCGGATTTCGGGCTTAACCCGGCCGCCGCCGACAATTACGCGGCTTTCGCCGCCGTCATCGCCTATTGCCGGCAGCATCCGCGTACCCGCGTCGTGTTTGAACCCGGCGACTACGCCTTGGCGACCGACGCGGGCTTTGGCCTCGACGGCTTGAGGGATATTTATTTTGACGGCAACGGCGCGCGGTTTGTG
>Ga0208197_1004378_pt1 | contig 10483 bp, 7 predicted proteins | sample AD_JPNNA4_MetaG_FD_184444 | JGI IMG/M metagenome (GOLD analysis project Ga0208197, IMG submission 184444) | Active sludge microbial communities of municipal wastewater-treating anaerobic digesters from Japan - AD_JPNNA4_MetaG (SPAdes) (version 2) | ecosystem: Engineered > Bioreactor > Anaerobic >... | reverse complement strand
CTACAATGAGATTCAGAAAGAGATCAACGGCTACTTTACCCGAAAATACGGTCAGAGCAAGGGAATGCTCATCGCCTATACCCTTCCCGCCATCAACCGAGCATTGCAGGCTGCAGGCAGGGTTATAAGGGCTGAATCGGAGAGGGGCGTCCTATTATTCTGCGATCGCAGATTCACTGAGCTGGGTGTGGGGGAGGTGGGAAGCTATCTGCCCGGATGGGCCAGGGAGGAGATTATAGAGGTCGATGCAGGAGAGGGAAGGGAGATGATCCAGAAAAAGATAGCCCAATGGAAGATGCAGCCGGCCTTATGCCAGAAACCAGCCGAGCCGGAGGCCTCGTTTCGGCAGGATGTTCCGAAGGCAGGCCGAAGTGGTACAGGCAGGCCGGCCAAGAGGGATCTGCGGGAGCTGGCCCGGTCTCTGGGACTGGGCGGCCCCTCTGGGACCATCTCCTCAGAAAAGAAGGCGGGAAGATCCAGGAAAAAGGCGACTTAATCGATCTGGGCCGTCTCCAGAACCCGCAGGGGTATAGCTCCCAGGGCTCTGCCAATGGTGGACTTGGCTATGCGCCCGGCATGCTCCTCGCTCTCGGCATTGAATATCTTTATCTCAAAGAGCAGTGCCACCAATGCGGTGCTGGCCACCAGAAAGACTCCTGCCAGGGGCTCGCCGCACTCCGGGCAGTCCCACTGGCCCATCTCTACCTCCACAAAATCCATCTTTCTCTGGTTCAGCCTCATTCCCGCTTCAGATATGGCCACGCCGATGGCATCATCCTCGGTCTTGACATCCCTGACCAGCCAGGCGCCCTCCAGAAGAACATTGAAATTAGGCATCTTCCAAGCTCTCTGGATGATGTAGCATATTTACCTTACCCGTGCTTGAGCGTGAGATAATCTGCATGGATTTTGATTGAAGAGATGGGAAGAGCTTATGAAATTAATTAAATTATTAAATTTAAGTTCAATCACCAGGTTATCAATGAAGCATGTCAAACAGCGGCAGAACGTACGATGCGGCATCTGAAGGATAATAAAAATATAAAAGTAGATCTGTTGAGACGATCCATTTACAAGCTCAGCCTCTATTCGATGGTCATCAGCACATCTCCCGGCGTCACCGTCGTGCCGGCATTGATGTAGATCTCCTTGACTGCGCCGTTCTTGTTGGCCAGGATGTTCTGCTCCATCTTCATCGCCTCCAAGACGGCAACTGCATCTCCTTCTGCTACATGATCGCCTTTTTTAACCTTGTAGCGAATGATAACGCCCTGCATGGGAACAGTAAGGCCGTCCTTGGGAGCCTTGGGCTTGGCCTCCTCTATGGTCATTCCCGCCGGTGCTACCTTGACCAGGTAGGACTCGCCATCGATCTCTACATTGAGGGCCATGGGCTCGGCGTTGATCGGTGCAGACACAGCTGCAGCAGGTGATTTTTTAATCAGTTGCTCCTCCGTGGCAGCTCCCTGCAGGAACTTTAGAGCCACCTGGGGATACAAGGCATAGGTGAGATAGTCCTCCTCCTGCTTGGCCAGCTTGAGAGCATCTACCGCCCTCTTGGCGTTCTGATACTCCGGGGCAAGCATATCCGCCGGCCGCACGGTGATCGGCTCCTCGTCACATAAAACCTTGAGCCGCACCTTGGGATCGATCATAGCCGGGGGCTTTCCGTACAGGCCCTTGACGTAGTCCTTGACCTCTTTAGGAACCATCTTGTACCTATCGCCGGTGATTACATTCAGCACCGCCTGGGTGCCTACAATCTGGCTGGTGGGAGTGACCAGAGGAGGATATCCCAGATCCTTTCTGACCTTGGGTATCTCCACCAGGACCTCTTCGTACTTATCCATCGCCTTCTGCTCCACCAACTGGGAGACAAGATTGGAGAGCATTCCTCCAGGAACCTGGTATACCAGCACATTGGTGTCCAGGCGCGCCGCTATGGGATTGAAGACAGGAGCATAGATCTCCATGATCTTCTCGAAGTATCTCTTGATCTCGGTCAAAAGCTCCAGATCAAGGCCGGTGTCATAAGGAGTGCCCTGCAGGGATGCCACCAAACTCTCTGTGGCAGGCTGAGCGCTGCCACCAGATAGGGGAGACATGGCCGTATCCAGGATATCCACTCCTGCCTGACAGGCATAAAAGTAGCTCATCTGAGCCATGCCGCTGGTGCAGTGAGTATGCAGATCTATAGGCAGGCTGACCTCCTTTTTGACCGCCCGAATAAGCTCATGGGCATTCTTGGGGGTGATGAGGCCGGCCATATCCTTGATGCATATGGAGTCGCATCCCAGCTCTGCAAGCTGAACCGCAAACTGGGCGAATAGCTCATTGCTATGCACCGGGCTGATGGTGTAGCTTATGCCCCCCTGAATATGCTTTTCCATTTTCTTTGCTGCTTTTATGGAGCGCTCCATATTGCGAATGTCATTCACAGCATCGAATATCCGGAAGATATCAACGCCGTTGACGGCTGCCTTTTCAACGAACTTGTCCACCACATCATCGGCATAATGCCTGTATCCCACCAGATTCTGCCCCCGAAGCAGCATCTGCATCGGTGTATTGGGCATGGCCTTTTTCAATGCCCTGAGCCGCTCCCAGGGATCTTCATTGAGATACCTAATGCAGGTATCGAATGTCGCCCCCCCCCAGGTTTCAAGAGAGAAGAAGCCAACCTGGTCCATCTTCTCTGCTATGGGCAGCATATCTCTGGTCCTCATCCTGGTGGCCAGAAGAGATTGATGAGCATCCCTAAAAACCGTGTCTGTAAGCTTAACCCTGCTCATGAAGATCTTCCCACTTTCGGTTCCTATTCTTTAAATTCCCTTCGCTTCGACCCTATGCAACTGAATGCATCGATATTAATTCCCAGCACAACCGCCGATATGCTATATAAAACTGGTGGAGGGGCGAAGTATGGCTTAAAAAATGCAAATTGAAAGTTTTTAAAATATCAAGAGGCTATATTTTTATAGATACCAGACAATATTGTCTAATATGTGGACCTCCTAAGGCCGCATATGTTTCAGGAAAGTATATCCGATGATCAGCGAGGCTTTCGACATACATTGGCTGCGCCAATGGTCCATTTTAAATAGGCCAGCCAAAAGACAGACAAGCTAATTTTTGCCGCACATCAAATGTTTATTGAATTTGAACTGGACGCATCTGTACAGCTTAAGTGTCTATTAATAATATGAATGCATCCAAGACAGTGGAGTGACTGTTATGAGGCTCAGAGTCGTCAGTGCAAGAAATGAGATACCTAACCTAAATCCTAATGAGAAAATGATTCATCTGGCCTTTCGCGCCAGTAATGTGGATTTCCTTAATCTGATGCAAAGATGCCCCCGGCTGAGGATGATCCAGGTTCCGCCCTCCTACAAAAAGACCATGTCCAATGCTATTCAGGTCTTTTTGGATATGCAGGGCATAGAGCTCCTGGAAGGAGATGTCTGGGGCCACAGGAAGGATCTGGATGAGTACTTCACCATCGAGGATGCCGCCATGGAGGAGATCCGATCTCTCGCCGCCAGCGGCGCGGACATGGATGATGTAGCTGGGCAGATGCAAAAGAAGGCCAGGCTCGGATCGGATCTGGTAAAGTATATTGCCAGGACCAAGATCACATCTTAAAGCCAGCAAATAAGGCCGGATACCCTCCATCCGGCTTTATACCATTCGGCTTTAATATCATGTTTTTCCGTAAAACTATGCACTCAGAGCTCTCTTGTACGGAGAGTTTTTACCCGGATGGAGGGTAGGCATGCTTTCAAAGAAAGACAATTTTAGGATTAGATGGATATAAATATCATTCAGTTATTTATTAGCGGCCAAAGGGCGATGAAACCTGTGATAATATGACAAAAAGAATTATTATAGCCACCGATGGATCGGATATGAGCAAAAAGGCGGTGAAGGTTGGAGTCAATATCGCACATCGTGGAGGAGGATGTGTTGCTGCGATCTATGTCATAGACATCTCTCGCCTTTCTCATCTTCCGGGTTACGCCATGCTGCCCGGTTTAAAAGAAAAGATCTCCGAGCTGATGAAGGAAGAGGGAAGGCAAGCCACTCAACTGGCAGAAGATATGGCCCGCAATTTGAATATTCCCTGCAAGAAGATCGTGGTCCAGGGCAATCCCTGCCAAGAGATCCTCAAGTCGGCCCGGGAGATGGAGGCGGACCTAATTGTGATAGGCAGCAGGGGCAGGACCGGGATTGAGAAATTTTTGCTGGGAAGCGTGGCGGAGAAGGTGGTCTTGCAGTCTTCGATTCCTGTTCTCATGATCAAAGGAGAGGCAGACTGAGTCTCTATGAAACATTCTGTTTTATAGATATTGATCAACTCATTTTGTATGGCCGGCCCGGGAGGAAGCTGCCTCCCTGCCGGGAGCTTCAACTCCGGGCGTTATCCTGGAACTCTATGTCCTTTTGGGTCTGGAAGGAGCCGGAATACTTCTGATCCGCCTTCATCTTCTTAAAGAACTTGGCATACTTGGTCTGAATGTTCCAGGTTCCGTCAAAGGCCTGGTCAGTCTTGAAAGAGAGGGTATTGTTGGCCGGGCTAATGCTGCTTACTCTGGATGTCTCGCTTTTGTCTACGTGGCTGAGGTTGAACCTCTCAGTGACCGAGGCACCCATTCCCCCCTGGAACTTCGGCGAGGCCACCGTCTTTCTGCCTTTGAGCTGGCCGCCGGTGAATACCAGATCCTTCTTCTCGGTGAAGTTGTCCGTGGTTCCCTCCCGGTTTATCACCCGCAGGCTCTCCAGGCTTATGGAGCCGCTTCCCTTGAGCTTTTCATCGAACTGGACATTCGATCCCATGACCGTGTCCTTGATGGAGACCTCGCCTCTGCCTTTAACCGATGTTGACTCTATGAAAAGCATGCCGTTTCCGGAGGACTTTTTTGGCTCTTTGCTGTTTCTCTCTGCCGCATTGACTGTGCTCCAGTGAATCAAATAAGGCCCACCCTCAGCAGTGCTGATTCCATCGGTTATCCAGAGGGAGAGGGGCATATAGGTCCCTGCACCCCTGCCAGGAATGCTGCCGCTCCAATAGCCGTCTTTGACTGTTCCCGACTCCAGGCTCAAGGCACAGTCATAGATCCGGGCCACATTGAGCATATCCGACTTGGTTAGGGGCAGATCGGAGAGGCCGTATCTCACCAGAGCGCTCTCTATTCCCTCCGGGCTCTTCAGATGGGCCGTCACCTTGATCGGCTCATTGGCGGCTGGCTGGGATGGCTGGGCATTGACATCCAGGATGACTATGGCTCCATGCTCTGAGCCCTTCACCCCGGCAATAGAGAGCTCATAATTCTGCGATCCTGCCAGATCATCCCTGCCCTGGGGAGCAAAGCTCGGCGCAGAATCCTGTTCCGGGACCTGCAGATGGGACGGATTTGCGGTCGAAGAGGCTTTTGCCTTTTCATCGCCCAGCAGGCTCTCAATATAGCGGAGCAGATTTGATATTCCTTCCGCAATGGCATTGTTCTGCCTCATAACAGATCTGTCCAAATCCCTGGACATCTGATGGGAGACCTCTCTTTCCGTCTCCTCCTGAAGCGGGAGGCTGAAGGGCTGGCTGATATTGCCGAAGGTGATATTGGCCCAGGTTATATCTGATGAGGATCTGCCGGGCTCCGGATCCTCTTCCGGAAGAGATGCCCCCCGCAGCTGGCGGGAGCTGACAATCTCTATCCTCAAAGGCGTGCTTGCTCTGACCGATGTCCTCTCCTGGGTGAATCCCTCCGCAGTGATGGTATCCTCTATGGCAGAATTGACAGTCTTATTTGCCGCTATTTTGGTCTGCCTCTTGGGATAGAGGCATTCAATATGGCCGAGCGGCCCCAGCCTCTTGCTAATCACAAATATATTGTTAAGGGTGACCTTCCCGGTGTTGGCTACAGTGCAGGTGATCTCGCAGCTCTCGCCGGGGGATACCGCGGCAGGAGAGGCGCTGGCGAAGACCTTGAGGGCAAGTGTCACGCAGTTGACCCTGACTGCCGCCGAATGCGACTGGATTTTATGCGCCGAGTCCTCTCCCAGGGCCTCAAATTCAATGCTGCAATTGCCGTAGATCGGGGTCTTGGATTTGATCACCCGGAACTCGCCCGGCAGGAGATTGCCTAATGTGGCTATTGTCGAGCCATTCGATCTCAAGAGCACATTGTCCAGGCCATCGTCTCCAATGTTGCTGACCAGCACATTAACCTCTGCCTCCTCTCCCGGGCAGGCCTCTATTTCAGATGGCATGGCCTTGATGGTGATGGCGGGACGGATGGCCTGTAGCAGCACTCCGGCCCCGTCTGAAGCCTCGAATCCATTGCCGTTAAATCCCCTGGCGGTGACATTGATCCAGGTAGTCTGATTGTTGCTGTATATGGCAGCCACATCCACCGATCTGCCGGGCGCCAGCTCCCTCAGAATGCGGCTCTCTCCATCTCCCTCCAATGTGATGTTGTACAGCGTCTCCTCTCCGCTGTTCTTCAGATGCCATAGAACCTCAGCCGGTTCGCCCGGATAAATCCTGACCTCTTCGGAGCTGCCTTGGATCTGCAATGAGGAGTTGATCAGATCAATGCTCAGCCTCTGGCTGGTGTAGACCCTCTCGCCTGCCTGATTTTCGGCCTCGGCCGAGATCAGATCCTGTATTCTCTGGTTGACTATGATCTTCTTTTCCAGGATCCGGCTCGATCCGGCGGAAAGCTTATTGATCCTTCCAATCTCACTCTCGCCGCAGCGGACCAGTATATCGCTGAGATTATCATCCCCCCTATTTTCAACTCTTATGGGCAGGATTGTCTCATCTCCCCGATGCACCCTTGGGGGATAGGTCAGATCGAGGATCAGGCCGGAGGAGATGAGGCGGATCTCGGCCGAGGCATTGCTGGCTAGAATATCGCCTTTGGGATTGGAGGCCTGCACTGCCGCCTGAAGCCTGGTATCATTGGAAATGGTTATAAATCCATCCAGATGCAGCTCCTTGCCTGAGGTGAGATAGCTGGTGGATGCGACCTTTCCGGCACAGTCGATCTGCACATCGGACAGCTCATCTGGCCCTGCATTCCTGGCAGTGCACCTGTAGCCTGCAATCTCTCCTGCCCGTCCGTCCGATCTGTTGACGGATATGGTCAAGAGGAGGGGAGTGCTCTGGCCCTCATATTCTTCTGCAACTGGGATTGCCAGATCGGAAGGAGATGAGAGTGATGCGGACTGCTCACTTGAGAGAGCAACGGGGGAGGTCCGGGATGTACGAGATGAGGGAACGGACTTTGTGCTCAGGGCTGAGCCCTCTCTTATATGGCTGCTTCTCACCGGGGCGGATTGGTATTCCACCTGAGCTCTGACAGGAAGAGCATCTTGGTCCAGGGCCAGGACTGCGATATCCTGGGGCGAGCCGCTCACCGCCAGCACCTTCTTCTCCTGGCGGTCAAGCATAGAGATCTTTCCCAGAGATCTACCCCTACTGGTGATCTGGATCTGATGAAGCGGAAGTGATCCGGTGTTCTCAAGATGGACCTCCGACATCTCCTGATCCAGCTTGACCAATACAGTCAGGGAAGCATCATTTCTGGCTGCATTCGGCGAGGGATTGCGGGCAGTGATCTCATTGTCTTCCATCTGGGGTGGGAGGGATCGCTCTTGTGAGGGAGAGGAAACGGATTTTAGCTCCAGAGGAGTAAGGAGACCAGAAGAAGGATCGGGGATCAAGCCGGAATCAGGAGAGCCCGGAAAGAGATAGAATAGAGATGCAGCTATTACAGCCAAAAACATGGCCACCCTCAGGAGAGTCGAACTGCCCTTACGGCTGAGCCTCCCCCGAGGTAGTCTCTGCTGAACACCTCTTCTCATGCTGCTACTCCCTTCCCTTCAGACTGTCCCTGGCCGGACCAACTTATGCAAATCCGGCTTAGATTAGATCCCTTTTACACCGTTTTTATATTTCTATCTATAAATGGGTTTCGGATGTTTCCGAAGATGGCGGGACATGCATAATCATGCTTTTTATACCTAAAATGATATCCCTGAGAATATGGAGACTTTTCTTGCTTTTCTGGCCGTGGTCGTCTCCGCGAGCCTGGTCATAACCAGGCTGGGCCCATTCCTATCCTTGATCCTGGCATCAATCGCTTTTGGCCTCCTGACAGGCATGGGGGCACAGATGCTGGAATACATCTCCGCCGGCCTATCCCGCATATTCTCCTCTCTGGCATTGGTGGTATTCTGCGGGGCACTGCTTGCCGAGTATCTGCGCCGGACGGAAGGCCTGGGGAGAATAGTCTTTGATCTGCGAAAGCTAACTACAAAAATACATATTGTTTCCGGGGCAGCAGGATATCTCATCTCCCTGCCGGCCATGTGCAGCATCACCGCCTATATGATACTGGAGCCGGTGGTCAAAGGCCTGGCTGAAAAGGCAGGCAGCGATGGCCGAAGAGCCCTCTTCATGGCTGCCGCCTGCTCCATAATCTCCTTCAACCTCATCTACCCCTCCCCGGTGATGATCACCCTCTCCTCAGGATTATCAACACCGACCTTTGATCTGCTGCAGCGATCCATTCCCATATCTCTTATCTTATTCGTTTTCTGCTACCTGCTGATGAGGCATATCTTTCCGGAGGCAGAGACGCAGGAGGTGAGAAGCCCCGCTCCAGAGATGAATAGCACAAGGGCATGGATCCCTTTGCTGGTTCCATTGGGGATGATGCTTCTGGGCGGGTTTTATCCTCCTTTGGCAGTCTTTGCCCGCCCGGATATGGCTCTGCTGGCGGGAGCCCTGCTCTGCCTGTGGCTGGAGAGAGGCATGGCTCAGGAGATGGTTCATGCCGCCTCCCGAAGATCAGGGGTGATATTGCTGGATCTATGCGGGGCGGGGGCTTTCGGCTATGTTATAGCTGAGAGCGGCCTGGCCGGGGAGATCTACCAGTTGGGACATCTCCTGCCCGCCCTTCTTCTGCCCTTCTTTCTCTCCGCTCTTCTCCAGCTGGCCATAGGATCAAGGGTGGTCTCTGCCGCCGTGTCCTGCCAGGCTCTGGCCGGCTATCCTCTTCCTCCGGTCACCTTGGCCCTGCTCATCGCCTCAGGAGCTTTTGTTCTGCCTTATGTCACAGATCCCTACTTCTGGCTGATAAAAAGGTCAACTGGAGCGAGTATGGCCCAGATGGTAAAAGGATATACCTTGCCCCTAAGCCTGCTGGGGATGGCCTCCTTTTTCCTGGCAGCCATCTCATCACTGATCTGGCTTCAAATCTAAAGCCGATCAGAAAGCTCATTGCACATGCCATCCATATCTTGCACCTCTAATGTCTCATTATCCCGGTTACTGTCTGCTGCCCGCTCAGGAGCTGCAAGATCGCGCCAATGCCGCTCTCGCCCGCCTGGCATGCTGCGATCTCTGCCCCCGCTGCTGTGCCGTCGATCGCCTCTCCGGCCAGCGGGGCTTCTGCCGCACCGGCCGGCAGGCTCGTGTGGCCAGCTATGCTCCTCACTTCGGGGAGGAGGACTGCCTTGTTGGCCGGGGCGGCTCAGGCACCATCTTCTTCTCCGGCTGCAACCTCTCCTGCCTCTTCTGCCAGAACTACGACATCAGCCAGCAGGACGCCGGCAGGGAGGCATCTGCAGAGGAGCTGGCCCGGATGATGCTGGCCCTGCAGGATTGCGGCTGCCATAACATCAATTTCGTCACTCCCACTCATGTCGTACCTCAGATCCTGGAGGCTTTGGTTTTGGCCAGGGAGGGGGGTCTAGATCTGCCTCTGGTTTATAACAGCGGAGGATACGAGAGCATAGAGACCCTGCGCCTGCTTGACGGAGTATTCGATATCTATATGCCCGATGCCAAATACGGCCAGGCTGGGCCGGCTCTCAAATACTCCGCCGCCCCTGATTATGTGGAAAGGATGAAAGAGGCATTAAAGGAGATGCACCGCCAGGTGGGCGATCTGGTCATAGACGATGAGGGTGTCGCCCGGCGCGGCCTTCTGGTCCGCCACCTGGTGCTTCCGGAGGGTGCAGCAGGCACGGCGGAGGTGGTCCGGTTCATCTCCCAGGAGATATCCAAGAACACCTACCTGAATGTCATGGCCCAGTATCATCCGGCCTATAATGCCAGCCGCTTTCCAGAGCTGTGCCGCCCCATCACCGCCCGGGAGTATGCCCAGGCTCTAACCCTGGCGGCAGAGGCAGGCCTGACCCGGGGTCTGGCAATGCTTTAAAGCTTATTAGCCTCAATAAAGAAGCAGATGATTGCCTTCGAATATCTGGAGCATACCGCTGATGTTATGTTTCGGGCCTACGGAGAGACGGCGGAGGAGATGCTATGCAATGCCGCTTCTGCCCTCTCCAAGGCCATGGTGGACCCGGCAAGCATCATGGCTCAGGAAAGTTGGACGGTAGAGCTGGATGGGGATGACCTCGAGGATCTGGCCTACCGGTGGCTCTCTGAGATCATCTTTCTCTCTGAGACAGATTT
>Ga0208197_1004370_pt1 | contig 10508 bp, 14 predicted proteins | sample AD_JPNNA4_MetaG_FD_184444 | JGI IMG/M metagenome (GOLD analysis project Ga0208197, IMG submission 184444) | Active sludge microbial communities of municipal wastewater-treating anaerobic digesters from Japan - AD_JPNNA4_MetaG (SPAdes) (version 2) | ecosystem: Engineered > Bioreactor > Anaerobic... | reverse complement strand
TTTATTTTTCCTCTCCGTTATATAAAATTTCTATTTCAAAGTCTTTATTAAATACCTTTTTAAATTTTTTCATAAAACTATCTCTTTTGTTTGTTGGAATTTTTATCATAATTAAATCGTCCGCTATACTAATATCTAATTTTTCCTTTTTCGTACCGGTACGACTTTTCTTTTTTATAGGGTTCGGGTTTTCATTTTCCCTTAATTTTGCCCTTGCTCTTTTCATTGTTCTTTCAGAAATTCCCGATTGTTTTTTTATTTCTTCAATTTGATTAATTGTATCGTTAGTAATACTTTCGTCCAATTGTGCCATTTTGGCACTTTTGAAAAAATTCGGGTTTCCTCGTATATGTTTTATACCTAAATCATTTTCAAGTTTAATTATTAATTTCGCTTTTTGTTCTTTCGTTAAATGCCTGCGTAAAAGGTTATCAGTAATTAAAAATATCTCTTTTTCTTCTTTACTCTTAAACGTTCTTATAACACACGGTAACGACTTTAAATTAAGTTCTTTAGCAATTTTAAAACGTTGATGTCCTGCTAATATTCCGTAGTCGTCTGTAATAATCAAAGGTGTTAAAATCCCGTTCTTCTCGATATCCGATTTTAAGTTTTCGTATTCATCCGCAGGTAGATTTTCAAAGTAAGTTAAGTTTTCCGGGGTTTCCTGTAATCTTTCAATCCTTACCATTTCAATATTTTCTTTTTGCAATCCGGTAAAATCTGCATTACTTGCCCTTTTATCAGTATTAATTAAATCGATTTTGCTTAATACATTTTTTTTACCCATTTAAAACATCTCCATTTGATTAGACACATTCAAAATGTCAAATATGAACTTAGATAAAAGTTCAAAAACCTTAATTTTATTTTTTGCCTGCGTTATGTGTTCTTTATTTTCGATATATCGTTTTATAACTGCGGTGTCCGGTATATAAGCAGGTATAACTTTATAATTTTCTATAAAGGTTTTCAAGAAAATATTATTTTCCTCGTTGTCGGTGTGTTTTATTCGGTTTATTGCTAATTTTGCCGGTGTTTCGATTTCATAATCGGTAAATTGTTCAAAAAGGAATGTAACTGCTTTATAATCAAATAATGCAAGATTAACCGGTAATATAATTAAATCCGTAGCTTTAAAAACATTAATCAAGATATTATCAAAAGTCGGGGGAGTATCTATAATAATAAAATCACATCCCTGCAATTCCTTAAATGCTTTTTGTAATATGTTCGTTCTTGCTGTATTTCTAAAGTTAATTAATTTAAGTTGGGACGGGATTAAACTAATATAATCGGTTATAGGGATAATATTATCTGTAATCTTTTCATCGTTAAACACGTTAAATAAGTTCTTATCTTCAATTTGTTCAAAATTATCAAGGTAGTAAAAACTCATACTATTTTGAATGTCCGTATCTATACATAACACCTTATATTTATTTTGACTTAGAATGTTAGCTGTCAAGATTGAAAGTGATGTTTTCCCTACTCCCCCTTTAATATTACTAAAAGCTATTACTTTCATTTTTCCCCCTCTGGATTATATCAAATAAACTTTAAAATCTGCGTCCAAAGCAAGCTCTATTAATTTATGAATGTCAAAAAAAGAATAAGTTTGACCGGTGCGTTCCTTTTCAAAATAATCGTCACTTTCAGAAAGAATAAAACTATCTCCCGTTTTATTATCAAATATAGTAACTGCGGAAGTATGATTTATAATATCTGAAAATAATTTTAAATTAATTGCTTCACCATTAATCAACTCGATGAAAATATCAAAACCTGCGTTCCAAGCAATATTTAATAATCCTAACATTCTTGTTCGTGAATAAGTATGCTTATTTAAAACACCATTTTTTTTAAGTATGAAACAACCCTTATCTTCACAAAAAATAAATCTGTCTTTTACTTTATCATGATGTATTAAAATTTCTGTAATATCTTTAAGGTTTATATTTTTTAATGCTTTTCTTAATTCAATATCTATCATTTTTTACCCATTTATAATTTTACTTGCCATTTCTCTCAATGGATCATCGTCTGCAATCTGATATTTATGTTCTGTTTCGATTTTTTGTGTATAGACGCCGGCTATTTTGTTTTGTAAGTCGATGGCTTTAAGAATTAAATTACAATCTACTTTTTCCTTATTCCATTCTTTATACATTATTCTTTCAAGTCGTTCAAAATTTTTCCACGCTATACGACTACGGGAATTTTCAAATTCTTCGTGGTTCATAGTATTAACAAAACTTAAATAATGGTATGCGGTTCTTTCTGATATATTATACTTTTGTTTTAAAATATTAATTATTTTAGTAGTGCTTTGATATTCAACTATAAGAGTATTTATTAACTCGTATATTTCTTTTTTGTTCTTTATTTTCATATTAGTTACCCATTTTTATTATATTTATACATATTCTCACACCTCGAAAGAAGAACGCTAAAAGTATTATAAAATACTAATAACGTTCTTTTTTTCTTTAAAGTTCGTCCGGGTTATCTTCTTTCTTACTTTCGTTCTCTTTATTACTTTCTTTTTGAACGAAATACATTATATAATCCGGTTCTTTTTCCGACTTTTTAAAGTCGTTAGGCAAGATAACGATGTCGGTATAAAGATTTAAACGTCCTCTTAAAAACTTTTTACCGTCCTTATCGTGTTTCCATAAACCCGAAAACTTTACTCCATTATTCAATTTAGAAACCTCACTAAAATAAAATTGTTTTGCGTGTACACCCTTAGTTTAAAATTCCGCTAAAACATTCCTGAAAGTTAGGTATGTCTTTTTCTAAGTTTATATCATCATTATAGACTTGTAACATTTCAAGGGATTTATGTCTTGTATATTTTGACACTTGAATAATATTCCCGTTGTAATGTTTAATAAGTCTTGTAGTAAAATAATGTCTAAAACCGTGTGTAGTTTTTTCTACTCCGATTTCATTCAATAAGGTTTTAACTATACCTCTAATTGTTCGTGTAGATAACCTTTTATTCTTTCCTCTATTCGATACGCTAAAAAATAAAGCTCCCGATTTGACGTTATAATCATTAATATAATTTCTTAATGCTTTAATTGTGTCGGTGTGTAAGTAGATTTTCGTTTTATCGTCCTGTCCTTTTCCCTGAATAAAAGCAAAACCGGATTTTAAATCTATGTCCTCTATATCAAGTCTTGTAAGTTCAATTTGTCTTAACCCTTGATAAGTAAGTAGGGTTATAATTGCTTGAGTTCTGGTATCTGTATTTTTAAGATTAAGGGAGATTGTTTTAATTTCGCTTTCTGTGATCCCCTGCTTTTTATGTTTCTTAACCTGCGAAAATACTTTGACGTTTTTTGTAATGTCCGGGATAATCCCTCTTTGTTGTAAGACGTTCAATAATACCTTTGCAGTAATTAAGTATTTGTTCTTCGTTGATACACTCCAATTATTTTTATTCCGCAGGTAATTTTTAAACTCCATATATGAATTAAAGTTGAAACCGGTGTTTCCTATGAACTCAATAAATAATTTAATCCGGTTCTGGTAATCCTGCTTTGTTGTTTCTGAAATATCCAAAGTTGAAAATAACTTTTTTACATCGTCAAGATTTATTGATGATAGGTTAAACTTTGTTATTTCGTTCATTGGATTTCCTCTAAATTAACTACTGATTAAAGTATATATAATTATTTAGTAAAAGTCAATACTTTAAGAAAAAAAATATTCAATATATGATTTACTTTTTATTATTCTTTTTTATTCTCCACTTGCCTATTTCTTTCGATTTTATACCATAATTTTTTTAACTTTTTTCTTTGATTGTAGATTACGCAGGAACGAATTTTAAAATTTCGGTAAGGGAAACATAAAGGTAAGGTATCAAAAATCGATTGTAGAAAAGATACAAGCGAACAAAACAAGATTTTTACTAAGGGAGTATCGAAAGTATAAATTGAATGTTTTACTTTATGCAAATAGTCAATTAATGCCTGCTTAATGTTCGATTAACGATTATTTAACAGTATCAAAAATATTTTCATTGATTTTTTTCTATTATGTTTTAAAATGAGTATAGGGGGATTATTATGAAAAAAACTATAACAATTTTAATTTGTTTAATTCTTTTAAACTTAACACAATGCAGTAAACTTGATAAAAAACTTTTTGGAAAATGGATTAATACTCGATACGGTTTAGGCAGTACAATTTTAACTACTTTTAATTTTTTTAGTGACGGCAAATTTTTATATAATGAAAGTATGATATTAAAAGAAATGCCTAATTCTCCTATAAATAAAATGGCTTCGGGGACGTGGAGTATAAGTAATGATGTCATTAATTTTGAAGTCAAATCAGTAGAAGGCCTAAATATGACATTAGACACCTTTAAACCAAAATGGAAATTTGAAAGTGTATCAAATAATAAAGCTTATATATATGGTGTACAAACACATCATTTAGAAATAATACCTAAAGAACTTTTTGAAAGAATTAAAATTTTCGACTAACAAACAACAATAATTGAACGATAACGAAACAATAATTAACTCGTAATACACCGGTAATTAAACAGTAACGATATAAATATTACTCCGTTGCTGTCGGGGGATTTAATACTATTTGAAACCCTACATTTCCGGTATGTTCTACTTTCTCCGTGTAAATTCCACACATCTTATTTTCTAAGTCGATGATTTTTAGAATAAGGTTAAAGTCCGGTTCTGCTTTTTTCATTTCCCTATTCTTTAAAAATTCTAACTGATTGAAATTGACTGCGGTAACGTGTGAACGATATTTATTAAAGTCATCTGTTATTAAATCCTTGACTTTGTTAAATCGTCTATAAGCTGTTGTCTGTGGGAGTTCGTATTTTTCTTGTAAGTTCTTAATGATTTGAGATTGAGTATAGCCGGTAATAATCAATTCACTTATAAATTGATATAATGCTTTATTTGAGATGTTTCTCATATTTTTTTCCAAATATGATTTTAACGACTAATTAAGTTGTTAGCCAGTTCTCCGGTGTGTGATTGATTAAGTTGTCAAATTACCACTTTTTACCGGAAATTTTCCATACCTGAAAGTGAAAATAATCAATTTATTTGTGTAAAAAAAACAATTTTTAAAAAAATGAAAAGAAATTGAATTTTTAAAAAATCCGGGTGATTGTTACAATTATTCTCTATCCAGTTAATAAAATTACCCGGAAATAAACTCCATAATTTTTAATCTCTATTTTTCTATTCCAAAGGATCGCTCAGAAAATGTTGCAGTAACTCAAAAACGAAATATCATTCAAAGTCAATACTATTCTTGCTTCACTTCAATCTTATACTTTTTCCTTACTGTCTATTTCTGCATATTTTATTTAGCTTACAAACCGGAAACAAGTTTTATCTTTTTTCCCGGAAACTATTAAAATATGCAACAACGTGCAACAAGTTTTATCTTGTATAAACTCAATAATTAATTAAAAAATAAGTATTTACAAAAATGGCAATCCGTAAAAGGTGGTTGTATTTTCCAAAAAGGGTGTCGGTATTTTTTATAATATACAAGATTAAATAAACTCTTTGACACACGTCGATTTTTCCGTAAGGAAAAGAGACGTGAAATAACCTTTATTTTAAGTATAGATTTATTTAATAAAGAGTATCTTTGTTTTTAGATTTCTTCTCTTAGTAACACAAATGGCATTTTCTTAAAAAATGCCTTTGTGTGTATTTCAATATATTTCAATATATTTCAATATATACGATTTTTATTTTAATTCATTTTAACATACTTTATTTGTTAATAGATAATATATTATAAGACTTTAATTAAATTAATTTACTGCGTAAATAGGGTAGCTGAATTGCGTAAATAGGGTAGCTGAATTGCGTAAATAGGGTAGCTGAATTGCGTAAATAGGGTAGCTGACTATTCAGTATAACTAACTCTAATTTTATCAATATTTAATGTTAATATGTATATTCTATTTTGATATTTATAATTATCTATATATCCTATTTCTTTAGCCATTTCGCAACATTCAGTAATTAATTTTTCCATTTCTGAATATCGTTTATTTTTTAATAAATCTATTCTGTGAATTGCTTGTACGATAGTTTCAATTTTAAGATTTCGTTTCATAGTTTTATTTATCTGTTTATTTTTTTTAGCTTTATAAGTTGTTGCTAAGAAAAAAAGATAATTACAAAATAAGATATGTCTATTTGAATGTTTAGGTTTAACTCTTCGGATTTCTTCAATGAAATTTGACGGGAAAATAACAAAATAATTTTTATTTATTCCGTGTGTTAATATAGGGTTTAATATAACATAAATATTCGTTTTATTATGGTGTTTTTCCATTATTGTAATATCTTTTACAGCAATAAGACTTTTATCGTCCCGCGATAAGTTGCTATATCCATCAATTTCAATTCTATCAATCTCAAATAATGGTTTTTCAGTAAAACATAATTTAGTTTCCTTGTCATCTTTTTCATACCAATAAATGAAAAATTTTTTATTAGGAATTTCATTAATTAAAGAATTGAGTATTGAATTTCGTTCATTTCCTGAAAATTTTAATTTACTATCTTTCGTTGTGATTTTATTTATTGGAATTGCATTACATAAATCGCTTAATGTTATCTTCATTATTGGAGTTTCAATTTCAATGGGTTCTTGATTTCTATTATTTTCTTGATAATAAGTCGTTTTTATTTTACCAGCTTCAATATACCCTTTTTTATAATATAAGACTTGTAGTCCCCATATTGTTTTTAATTGAGGTGATGATAAATTCCCCGGAATGTCCTCAAATTTAATAGGGGGGTTAAATAATTCCCCTTGTAATGTTTCTCGCTTATTTTTATTAAATTTTTCTTCGTTTCCTGCATACATCACTCTATCTACATACGCCTTTGAAACCTGTATTTGTTCAGTAGGTCTCTTTTTTTGTTCTTTTAAAAGTTCTGATTTTAAATAGTTTTGATATTCTATTGTAAGGGTTAATGCTTCTTGTTTGATTTTTTCCTTAATTTCATTTGTTACTTTATTGTCGTAAAATTCGGTTATACCGGACGATAAACTAATACTACTTTCAAATATAGGTTTACTTTCAATTAGTTCTAAGTTAAGATAAGGTGAATAGTTATCAAAAAAATTAGTTGATAATGTCCTTAAATGAATATTTTTGACTTCTTCATTTATCTTTTTTGGAATATTTGCCATATTATTAATCCTTTAGTATGTTCTCATTTCTTCATTTTTACGGTTGATTGTTTGGTTTTTAATTTTCTCTGCTTTATTAATAATCAGGTGTTCTAAATCAATCTCCGCTTCATATTCTCCCGTAGATTTTCCATTTCTATTTTTAGCAATATAGAATTTCATATTATCATCTTTTTCTTTCCAAAGGTTAATAAGTAAATTTGCGTCTTGTTCTATATCCCCTGCTTCTCGATATTTTGCATCACTTTTTATGTCCTTGTATTCGTCCACTTCCCTATTAAATTGAGCTCCTAAAATAAGATATAAATTATATTTTTTTGCAATATCTAATAATCTGGAATTAACGTGTTTTAATTGTTCTTGACGTGTTAATTTATTCATTGTGTTATCTTGAAAGTATATCCATTGAATGTAGTCAATGAAAAATACATCTACTCCGTGTTTCTTATGGTAAGATAATATTTGTTTTTCTAAGGGTTCAATTTTTGACGGTGTATCGAATATAAATATTTTATCAAATAGATATGTCATTTCGGGTTTATATTCTTGATATTCTGAATGTGATAAATGCAAGTCTATATATTTATTTTCATATTTCGTTTTATTATTCCAATAACTTACAAATAATTTTTTCGTGATAAATTTTCTATGTTCTTCTAAGCTAATAAAAGCGATATTATGTTCACTCCCTTTTATTATCATCTTGACAGCTTCATTCATTAAGTAAGTAGTTTTACCGTGTCCGGTTCTCCCCCCGATGAAACTTAAAGCTCCCCCGTAATAAAAGATGTCTGTTAATATGTTTGATTGAATTTTAGGTTCTGGATTTTCAAGGTCTGAAAAAAAATCGTTTACTGTGTAGTGTGTTGCTGTTAAATCTTGTAGTCTTTCGTTTTCTATTCGTTCAATATCTTTTTTTAATTCGTTTAAGTTGTCTGAAAAGTCAACACCGAGATATACTTTATTACAACTAAGTTTTAAGGTCTCTATATATTTTCTTTCTTTAGCTCTATCTTTAACAATACTTAGGTAATACTCAAAATTTGCTATTGACGGGAGATTATTTTCTAACAAGATTTGTAAATAATCTTTTCCTACGATGTCAAGTTTATTCTCTTTTTGTAGTTTTTCATTTACTGAAATTAAATCAACGGGATTACCTTCTAATGCAAGCTTAATAATCGCTGAAATAATATGTTGATGTTCTGTTCTATAATAATCATCTGCATTTAGTTTTTCGCTAAATGTATGTACTGTTTCCTTATCTAACAATAACGATACTATTACAGCTTTTTCAGCTTCTATATCGTTTATAGGTTCTATCTCAATTCCCATATATTTAAACTCCATTAAGGAAAATATTTATAAAAAGTGTTCTTATTCAAAAATCTAACTAAATAAATTATGCTGTCTTTTATTTCAATCCCTATTCTGTAATCTCCAATTCTTATTCTATAATGCTGTTTGTAATCAGTAAGTTTTTTAAAGTTAGGGATTTCATTTAGAGTTTTCGCATTTTCTATTTTTTCAATTACTTTCAGTATTCGTTCTAATAGTTTTTTATCTTTGATATTTTTCAGATCCTTTTCAAAAGACTGTTTAATTTCGACTTTCATTTTATCCTGCTCTTTAGCTTTTTCATAAATTTGTCTTTATCAATAGTCTTTGTTTTCATTCCGTCGTCAATAGCTTTACTTAATGCGATATTCTCCATTATTTCAATCAATCCTTTTTTATCTTTAAGAACTGTTATTAATGCTTCTTTTACTGCATTAGTTATAATTTGATTAAGTTCTTTTTTGTCGATTGTTATTGTTTCCATTGTGTACCCTTTAAAGTTTAATTTTTTTCGCTTGTAGATTGCATAGAAAAGGTTTTCCGGTGTTACCCTTTATGTTTCCTTATTTCTATCTGTAATCTTTTATAATCTTCATTTTTTATTCTCACTATATAACCCTTTTTTCTATTTCCTGTAATTAGCGTTATAGGAAATTAAACTACTTTTTTTAATTATAATAGATATACTGAAATTCTGATAAGCTATTTAACTCTTCTAATAATCGCTGACCGAATTTTTCTACAATTTTATAGAAAGCTGATTCAATTCGATGTTGGTTTGAGTTGTATTTACTAACTATTTTATAATAAAGCAAGCCGTCAGCGTTATAACCTGCAAGTTCGATTTCATTTTTGTTACTGTCATATTTATGTATCTGTTTCCCAACAAGAGAACCGTCTTTATTATATTCTGTCTCTTCAGTCAAATTCCTACTACTATCATACTTGTAAATAACTTTATAATAGAGAATATTATCCCCATTATAAATTGCCTTTTCAATTTTATTCCTGTTACTGTCATATTTATATATCTGTTTTCGAAAAAGAGAGCCGTATACTCTATATCTGGTCGCTTCAATCCTATCTCCATATTCGTTGTATTTGTAAGTTTCCTTTTCCTTAAGTGAGCCATCTCCGCTATAAATAGCCATTTCTATTATATGGTGTTTATTATCGTATTTGCAAATAACTTTTTCACCAAGAGACCCGTTAGAATTGTATTCTGACCATTCTGTATTATTGCCATTACCATCATATTTTTTAATTATTTTTGATATTAATGAGCCGTTTGCTTTATAGTTTGACCTTTCAACAATACGCCGATTATCGCGTTTATAAGTTGTCTTAGCGATACCTAAAATATCCTCTACTATCATCCCTCTATCGTTATAAGTAGCCTTTTCAATCATATCTCCATTGTTGTCAAATTTGGAAATAGTTTTTTCTTTAATAGTCTTTATAATGTTGCCAAATTTTTCTTGAATATTATATTCAATACTTATTATTTCTTTAATCTTCTTTTTATTTTGTGCTGAATAAACAAGTGAGGTAAAAACGATAAGTAATATAACAGTTATATTTTTTTTCATAAATAACTCCCTGTAAATTGATTATTTTAAAGACCTATTTTATTTCTCTTTTACGTTATCCGCTCCCCTTAAATATTCGTTTAAATGTTCTTCACTAACAAGCCATTTACCTTTTATTTTAATTGCTTTTATTTTCCCGTCCTGTATATAACGTCTTGCAGTAATTTCAGAAACATTTAAAACATCTATCAAATCGGCTATATCAAAAAACTTTATCCCGTTAATTTCTTTAGGCATTTATTTTTCCTCTCCGTTATATAAAATTTCTATTTCAAAGTCTTTATTAAATACCTTTTTAAATTTTTTCATAAAACTATCTCTTTTGTTTGTTGGAATTTTTATCATAATTAAATCGTCCGCTAT
>Ga0208197_1004363_pt1 | contig 10522 bp, 5 predicted proteins | sample AD_JPNNA4_MetaG_FD_184444 | JGI IMG/M metagenome (GOLD analysis project Ga0208197, IMG submission 184444) | Active sludge microbial communities of municipal wastewater-treating anaerobic digesters from Japan - AD_JPNNA4_MetaG (SPAdes) (version 2) | ecosystem: Engineered > Bioreactor > Anaerobic >... | reverse complement strand
GAGAAAGCGGTAGGTATAGACGTTGGTATATCCAACTTTGCTGTATTCTCTGATGGAACTTTCATAGAGAACCAGAGATATCTCGCTGAATGTGAAGAGAGGCTTTCCAGAGAGCAGAGTAAAAAAGCCAAGCTGCCTAAAGGATCTCCAGAGAGAAAGAAAGCCGCCAAGAAAGTCAGCCACATTTATGAGAGGCTTGGAAACCTTCGGGACAATTTCGCTCACCAATTGAGCCGTGATGTCGTAGATGAATATGGCATCATTTGTCTTGAAGATATCGATATCAGGAACATTATAGAGATGAAGCCATACATAGCCAAGAGCATCCTGGATGCCAGTTGGGATCGATTCCGAAATTACGTTACGTACAAGGCTGTAAGTGCTGGTCGCAATGTAGTTCGGATTAATCCTGCCTATACATCTCAGATGTGCTCTGGCTGTGGAACCATTGTAAAGAAGGATCTCTCCCAGAGAGTTCATCGTTGCCATACATGCGGATTGACTCTGGATAGAGATCTCAACGCTGCTAAGAACATCCTTCGACTGGGATTACAGTCCTTGGTTGGGATACAACCTAGATGCCCCCGACTTCAGTCGGGGGAGTAGTCACCTCCTGGCACGGAGATTAGACTTACGTGGTCGGTGATGCCAGAGGGTGAAATATAGGATTGGTGAGGTTAACGGATGAATTCTATGCCGTCTATTATATGGTGCCGTGATATGTATATATATATATATTATGCTGTGATATATATGATGCCGTGATATCTCACTCGATCTCGACCTGAATTTAGATCGAGTGAGATCTTCTTGGATTTCCGCAAAGATATGCCTTTTGAAATAGTCCAGGCAAATATCGCAAGTTTTACCCTATTATAATTATAGGGAAAGGTGTACGTTCTTTGTCTGGACTCCAATTGCGCTCATCGCCGATTCAACTCAGGACCTCTCATCCGTACCCCATTATAATCGCATCAAAAGCCTTCGGTCGGGTGGTGGCGAAGGGTGGTCACCTAGAAGAATGGTTATTATAAATGACGGAGTTTAGGTTTGGGTCGTTAGGTGACTTTTAATGAGATCGTTCCACCGTGGTCAGACGCTATTTTGGCATATCTGGCTGCCTAGATTGGCCTGATATATGGAAAACCAATCGGAGGAAGAATAATTGAACCAGGGCTCGACTAAGAATCAATTTTCATACGCTGTATGTCTTGCCGTATGTGGTAATTTCTAGCCGAAAGTGGTAGAATGCTGGCATTGTTATCTCTAGAGTCATTGCCAGAATCCCTATATTATTATGGGCAGTTAATTTGAAATAGATATACTACATTATTTAATAAGTGGGGATCTTATGCCTTCTGACCCTTCCATTAGATCATGGAAAACAAGTCAGCCACAAGCAGGCTATCCTGATTGGTGGCCACGCTGGCGCTCACCTGATGTATTTGTAGATAACGATGGGGACGCGCTGGAGTCTTGGGATGGATCGTTTAAATACTATCAGAATGTAGATGAAATAGGAGAACCGATCAAAGGTGGAGAACGCCCAAATTATCTCAATGCTGTGGTGAGAAATCTAGGAACCAGCCCTGCCAACGAGGTCAAAGTCAAATTCTCTTATGCGCCATATGGAATAGTAAGTGGAACGCTCTATCAGCATGTTCACTTCAAAGAGATCAAGAGTGTATGGGTCAACCTGGCTCCGGTTGGGCAACCCAATGCCGAAAAGAGGGTTGAGGTCGAGTGGGATCTCAGAAACTTAAGCGAGAATAATGGTGGTCTTTGGCCGGCGCCAATAGGATTCTTCGACCACTTCTGTGTCAGAGTTGAGCTTATATATCCCGGAGATGCCAACCCAGGAAACAATTCAACTCAACATAACTTTGCAAACATACCGACAAGTTCTCCTGCAGCCCCCATCTATTTGCTGGCGTCCAATGCAGATGACAAGGAAAAGAGCGTCAAATTCTCAGCCAATGCTACTAAAAGGAAGTCAGCTCTGAGGGTACGTGGGCTCGATAAGGCAAAGGCTCCGTTCTCCGTTCCTATGTGGGGACCACGAGAAGTCATGAAGACTATCGAGAAAAGGGAGCTGCTTTCCGAGCTGGAGGCAAAGAAGTCCCATGCGTTGGGTTCATTGATCCTTCAGCCAAGGGAGAGCAAGCTGATAACCATCTCCATTTCAGCTTCGGAATTGAGAGAGAAACAGTTCATCGAGCTATCCTTTAAGACCGATGGAGAAGAGGTGGGCGGGGTATCCTTGGGCATTAGGAAAGCAAGACCAGGGTTTAGACGTCTCGCCAGTCGAAGGGCGCCATACGTGCCGCGCGGCATCGTGTCATCATCGACTCCAAATAAAGGGGTCGGATTGATAAAAGGGGGGAGAGCCTAAATGGGGACCTATGTAGTTCAAGGGGCCATAAAATCGAAAAGAAATGGATTGCCAGTGCCATACGCCAATGTGGAGATACTCAAGGTCGGGACCGGTAACACCGTGGAGCTGATCGGAAGTGGCATAAGCGATGTCAACGGATATTTTGAGATCAGCTTCGATTCAGCCCCACCTGGAAGGCCGAGCATAATCATTAGGGTGTCTCAAAAGTCAGGCGGATCTCAGGGGCCGGATGCTGTAGTCAAATACATTTACAATGAGAATCCTGCTGAGGATACCCGCTTCAATATAGGCGATGTTCTCGGTGTCGATATCAACGTCGATGAAGAGTGCCTAACATGCAATACTCCAGCAGGAGGCGCACCTTACAACCAGCTTTTCGTTTTCACTCGAGTAGGAGTCATTGCAGTCGCAAATATCGATCAATTGGATGGATATGCCAATTCCGATATCGATCCAGCCGAAACGCCGGGTTCGCCCAATATATCGGACTCGAATGTCCCCTTTGGGAGGACTCTGGATATAGCAGGCTGGTTCGGCATGTTCTGCGATGTCGAGTACTATAAGGTTCAGTATTCCACCGATGGAATAATATGGCAAGATATTGCTGACCCGCTTCACAACAATTGGTACGATGTGGCTAATGGGCATTGGGTAACCGAGGCCATGGGTCCATTGAATCTGGGCAGCGTTGCGAACCTTTATAGATTGCCAAATAGGTCGCTGCCATGGACATTCCCCGATCTGCTCATTCAGTGGGACACCACCAAAGTACCGAATGGGCTTTTTACCCTGAGGATATTGGGGATGAAGATGCTCTCAGGGAGCATAATTCCAGCGGCATATCTGATTATTGATCCTTCGTTTGGTACGCTGAAGCTGCAGATAGACAATACTCCTCCCAAATGCGAAATAACAGATGTCTTGCATAATGGCACGCAATTGAATCCATGCGCCATAGTCAACTTCTCAACTGGAACCCTAACCGTCGTCTTTGAAGCTTCGGATAACGCTGGTCATCTGAGGAATTACGCCCTCAATGCCTATTATGGGCATAATAGCATTGTAGTACCCACGCCCATTCTGCCATCGAAGGCAGTAGATGACTATTCGAAGCATATCGATGCATCAAAGAGATGGACAGGAGGCACATATACCATTGAATATAAAGCCTCGGAGTATGACAGCATCGAGATGCCCACATGTGCATATCAGCTTAGACTTCGAGCTGATAAGAGGACGAGCAATGGTTATGGATTGGTGTATTGGGGATATGAGGACACCGTACATATAACATTGATGAGATAAGTCAATTTTTGAGAGGAGACTTTGGAGACGGCGAAATTCTCCTCTCTTTTATTGATAGCCCCATCCGGCTTAGAGAAGTCGTCTCAAAATTCTAAATCCTCCTCCAGATAATGAGAAATGCTGCCAGCTGGATGAATCCCATGAAGCACGCATCATGTCTCTTATGGCGTGTCGAGATTCTCCGAAATCCGAGCTTTGGCCATCCAGAGAATCGCTCTAATGCGCCTCGTTTTCTATATGCCGTTCCATCGAACATGGTGGTCTGCCTGCTTAAGCTTTCATCCCATTTCGATCATTGTGTGATATGCTGCTTTCGAATCCCCTTCTTCGAAGGTAGATCACGATCATCTCAATGTCATGAGATGCATCTGCTGGTATTTTTAAATTTCTTGTCCTCTGGCTCTCTCTAGTGATGTCGATCTTGATGCTTATGATATGTTCGAATCTCTGAGTATTGTGATAGTTCCAAGATACATATTAAAACTTATTTTTAGGTCATGCCGGATTGGACTACGGCCAATTCGCTACACACTACCTACGTATTCTATCCAAATGACCTGTTATATTTAAGAAAGATTTTTACAGAAGTATTGTTCGATAACTATATGAACTAAAAAAAACAGCTATGATGGAAAATGGTCTTTGTATTGCACATAATCAGTTGGATGTCGTCGGTAATATATAAAATTATGATATAAATACCAGCTATTTGGGAATATAATATGGCAAATTTGCATCTTGCAGTAAAAAAATGGAGATTTCAAAAAGCTCAATCCGGTATCATCTATCAAGTGAATTTGGCTAAATGTAGTAATTTTTATGATTTAACTAGCAATAAAGTGAAATTATACACCAATTAATAATATTATAGTTGCATGCATACTAAGACAAGAATTGAAGCAGGAGGAAATCTATCGTGATAGATATAGATCAAGTAGGTGCAGTGGGCTACGAAAAACTGCAGGTGCAGATGAATGGTCTCGGAACGATTGTTGCCATGCCGCAGTGGTACATCAACTTCAATCTTGCCAAGTTGCTTAAGTATGGCAAGACGACGGAAGGAAAGTCACTGCAGGACGTTCAGCTATCAATCGGAAAGGGGAGTATGTGGCTCAGTGGCAAGATTGATAAGATGTGGACCGAGGTGTTCGTATCAGGCTCCACTCATAAAGTCAAATTTATTTTGAGATTTGCAGGTGGCAGCATGGATTATTATGACCTTTCCCAGAACCCGCCCGAACCTCAGCGGGCCGATATTGCGGGTCTACAATTTGGATTTGACGTCGATCTCAATCGCGCCGATGTTTTGGATAATGCATCCTTGCCGGAGGATGTTAAAAAGCGCGTATCTGAGTTGCTGTCATATCTCGGCCCAGGAGCCTTTACGGTCAAACAGTTGTTCATGGACTTTGAAAATGCAACACTCTCTCAGTATGATCCCTCTGTGACTATCTTTCCTCTGAAATTTCCGGATAGCGCTGTTGCCTCCTTCCCGCAATACCTGATCACCTACTTGAAGGGGCTGAGTTCTGCCGGCGGAAATATTCTGGGCTATGCTATCAAGGTCGACAATCCGGGTGGGGCAAAGGATCCGGTTGCAACATTCCCTCCCACCGATCTGCAATTTGCGACCAATCGCTACACTCCATCACAGAATCCAAGACCTGACGAATGGAAAAGTGACCTGGATACGATCAACTTCCAGATGATGACCGGAGGTCAACCGTTTCCGACAAATCTCCCGGTATGGTTCGGGAACTTTGTGGATCCTGCTGATGAGACCACTGGCTGGTACGGCACCATCTCAATGGCACACAGACTCTTTGTGCAATCATTTCTGCTTTCCCGGCTGGCTCCTCTGGTCACACAGTACTGGCGGCTGAAAGACAATGCCGAATCTCTCGATATTGGCCATGATCCTGCAACGGGCACTCTCGCCTACAACGGCCTTGGAGGATCGTGGAACTCAGGCGTGCAGAGCAGCCATTCGCATAAGTCGGGTTACGATGCTGATTACAACTTCGTATTCGATGTAAAATTGAGCATAACACCTGGCTCGAATCGGATCGTAATTCAGAGAAACACGGATTTCGACATAAAGATAAATGGTTTCACGGTCCGGTATTCCGTACCTCTCACAATAACAGTCGAACTGCAGGGAGTGCAGGATGGCAAGCTCGTCGTTGCTACTACAACACAGACGAAACAGCCCGATCCCGACACCCTCTATGGAGATCCATATGGCTGGTTAATTACAGATACCAAAGGAGATTATTCGATCTGGTCAGCCGTCATCAAGATAATGGATAAGGTCATCGAGAATGCGGTAAACGCCGCCATGCCAGAAGCTCTTCTGCCGAACATTGTGAAAGAGATAACCGAGAACCTGAATCTCTCACCATTTGTATTTCCGGGTGGAGCCGAGCTATTCATGGCTAACCCTGTGTTCAACAACGAAGGCGACCTAATGCTGGGTCTCCAGTACAAGTAATTGAGGTGAAAGCGATGAGAACCACGATCAACTCCCAATTGATGAAGAACCACGTTGCTGGAACAGTTCTGCAGAAGCAGAAATACCTGGGGGTGGCATATACCTCAGATGATTCGCCAATCCTTTTCTCCCTGAATGACGTCGGGCTGCTGCAAGTGACCCTCCCCTCCACCTCCAGCCCAATGGCCTCCATCACAAGCGTCACGGACTCCGCCCCCAGCGCCACGGGATGGGAACAGGTCAACCTCACCAAGCAGCTTGCTGATCTCGGGACGCTTGGCGCCTCGCCGGTCGTTCAATGCTTTGCCGTTTCTCAGGATGCCGACGGCTCGATCTGGCTCGTGATCGGAGCATCAACAGCCAAGAATGGTCCCTCACAAGTGTTTATTAGCCCAAAGATGCCAAACACAGGATTTGCTGCCGATTGGTCGAGCCTCGGCTCAAAGCTTGTACAACGCCCAGTGGCCAAGAATCTTGTGCTGAGTCATATCACAATCGGTACAGCTGACGATATGGCGACCGCCCCACTCATCGTCGCTGCCGGAAACGAATCAGCGGGCGGAATGGTGGTCCACTACCAGATCAATCCAGACCCTGGTGACTCGTCATGGGGATGCATGCCTCTGATCCTGCCGCAAAACGCGACAAGATGCCTTGCATCTGCAGTCGGCAATGTCCCGGAATTGGGTCGCGGCGTGTATATGCTATGCGAACTTGGACCAGGCCTGAACCTGACTTTTACAACTATGCCGCAGTTCTTCGGCGAGCATCTCGTCACGGAGTCGATCGAGCTGGCGATTCCCTGCGGTCTGATGCCCAGTTCAATTGCGGCTTTGGCAGTCGAAGGCGGACAGACAGAGCTCTATGTTGCCGGCAACGGTCTAGTTCGATACCCTGTCTCGGCTCAGACCGAGTCACACCTGCCACCGATCTCGATCTCCGACTCGAAGCAGTTCAGCGGGATTCAGCAACTGTTAGTGGATCGTGATGCTGCAGGTATTGAGGTCGGCATTTGGGGTGTAAATATCAGCGACCAGCTGGTTCATACCGTGGGTACGCACAATGGACAGGATTATACCTGGCAGGTGCCCCTGTTCATTGCAAGCGAAGTGACGGCAATCGCCACCTGCCGTACATACGATACCGGCACAGATATCTCGATAGTCAATGTGGTTACCGGCAAGACGGACGGTTCGCTCGCTCTCGTCACCCAGGATTCAGGCACAATGTTATGGCGATCGCAAGCTGTGGCCATCAAATCCACCAGAGACGTTGTGGAGCTCCCAACATACACGGTCCGAATCGCCGTTATGGATGACGACGGAATAGCGTTAGGAGGGCAGAATGTAGGTCTGCAGCCCTCCTTCGATTGCTCAGCCCTTGTAAACGGCCAGTACTACGCGCTCAAGTCCTCGGTTTCCAAGGCTGCCACCACAAACGCGGCTGGAACTATTACTGTCGTTCTGCAAACGCCTGATACCAGCGCGCCGGTCTTCACCATTACGGCCGGTTCCAATACAGCTCAGCAAACCGATCCTTCAGCCAGCGTCGCATCCAAACTTCGAGCCATTAACACCCGCGACCAAATCAAGAATGCTGTCAGAAGCGACGGAAAACCTGTATTTCCAGGCGGCATTGCCGATGACAGGTGCGACGTGGCCCTCAGCGCGCTAGGAAACCTCATGCAAGCGCATGATTCACTGCCCACGACTCCACCGTCCGGCCACCTGCGTCGAGCCGCTGCCGTCGCTGCGGCTGCCAGAGGCGTGAACATCCGGCAGCTTCGCTGCGTATCATGTACAGGTTATCGTTTGCAGGGGGATGAACCTGCTATAATGCGGCATGAAGAGGCTTTAGCGGATCTCGTTGCCCGAAATGGTCTGAGTGATTTCCTGGTATCGGTCGGCGACCTTTTCGCTACCATCGGGAGCTGGATCGAAAAGGCTGCCAAGTTCTTTGTGGCCAAGCTGGAACAAGGATGGGCGTTTATAGTCGATCTTGGCGATCGCATGCTACATGCCATCTTCGAAGTAGCATCTCAGGTGTTCGGGGCCATCAAGTGGATCTTTAAGGAAGTTCTCGGCATTGATCTGGATGAAATCATTGCCTGGCTGGGCTTCGTCTTCAACTGGGGCGACATTCTCAATAATCACAAGGTAATAGCGAAAACTGTAAATCTCACATTTCAAAAGACGGTAACAGACATTCAGGCCTCTAAAGAGACTATGAAGAAGGCGTTTGAAACAGTTCGATCCAAGCTCATCAACGATAAACTTGTTGTGGACCTATCAAACGAGGTGTTCGATAAACGAGTCCGCAGCAATCCGGTACAGGAGAACGCGACTGATTCTGCCGAGGCAAACTGGGGTCTGCATCAGTTCGAGGTAAATAGCGGTTCGATAACGCATTCTGATACGGTAATCGGAGATATCGAGAATCTCTTCTCCGATCTGACGGAAACGCAAATCCAGATAATCCAGATTGCCGTATCCCAATTCCAGAGGCAAATTCTGGATAATTTCGATCGGATGAGCTTTCGAGAGATACTGAACCAGTTTTTCGATATAGTTGGGGCAGTCCTAATCAACACCGCTGAGAATGTGGCCATGACATTTCTCGATGCAATGCAGCTGCTGGTATCTGCGTTGCAAGCGCTGCTCAATACACGTTGGAACATTCCGGTTCTGACTTATGTATATGAGGAGATAATTTGTCAGGGTGATGGCAGCAAGCTTACTCTCATTGACGTCGTTTCATTGCTGACATCCATACCTGCAACAATCCTCTATAAGTCGATCACAAACACCAACATGTTCACTGTCGACCAGACCAGCCGAGCGCTTGCCGCAAATACATGGGACGACTTTATCGGAGTGTTTTCGAAACAGAAGTTGTCTTATGCCGAGCGCACGGAAGCGGTAACCCAAGAATCTAACGATGCCGCAGCCGCGTTAGGCATCTCAGCTGGGGAGGCCTGTGCGCTGGCATTTCAGTGTGTGTCAACCGCATGCCGCATAGTCAGCGCCAGCCTGTCAGTAATCTCGGATTTCATGGAAAAAGGTCCGAAAGTGGATATAGTAGGTCGAGTCAAGGTTTGTTTCGACTGGGCTGTATATGCATCCTCATTAGCCAACTTCGTAATCGTCACGGTCTCCAAGGGAAAGGCAACCGCACGCTATGTTCTCGATGGGATTCTCACCAATTCTCAGGTTTTGCTGCGGCTCAAAGATACATTTCTTGTGGTCTGGAAATACAAGAAGAATGCCGACTCACCTCTTCGCAATGGTCTCTCCTACGCCGAGTCCGTCTTTGGCGTTGTATTCATGATAACTAGCGTCGTCTCGTTCGCCCTCGAGCTGTATGAAGGTGTTCCGGCAGGCATCAAGCCAACCGCCTTTGGCGTTCTAGTCGGATTTAAGCTTGACCAGAACATCTTTAGTGGCGCCCATTCGGGATTAGCCTTCATGCCCAATTTGAAGGATGAAAAAATACGCCTTGTTGGCATTGCGATCAGAGGTGCTCTGACAATTGGTCGTGCTGGTCTTAGCACGGCTCGTTGTATCGGTGAGCCAATTGCGAAATATGTTGATACAGACCTATAATAACATCTCATCGGCTTGATAATGGAAATTAGGTCAGGCGCTGCAGAGGATAGATTGAAAGGAGAGTCGAGTGGGCGGATTATGCCTATTCCTTCAGAAGGACGGAGAATCAAAGAGGCTTAACTCGCACGCGATTCGCCTTGGTGAAGGGATCTCTCGCCTGACCTAAACTGCTGGGATGACGCCAGTTAACGTAGCGACTGACATGAGGCGAAACCTCGAACGTCTTTGAGATGGGGTCCCAAGCCTGCGCCTTTAGCCTCTTGGTTGGCAACCCGGATGCTTTAAAAGTCTTCGATTTCTTCGCAGGATATCGATTTTGAGCCTCTTCCTCTATCGTTTCTATCATGATATTACCGAGACCAAGTAGATATGATTTCCAGACGCATTAACCAAAATCCTGTCACCTGAGATCAATCGAGATTCGGTGGCATATAGAGTAAAATGAAGTGGTAAGTGATTATTCTGGACATTCGGAGCTCAAGGCATACCAAGGACAAAGAATGTGAATGCTCCCCTCCCTAAATGGATGGGCTTCTATCGCGTTTGCGAAGAGATTGCATCCCCAATCTCAGAATGTTGATAGCCGCATTCTCGTCGCGGTCCATGACTAGCTCACACAAAGGACACTCATGGACCCGATACGATAGCGATTTCGTGATTTTAAGACCTCACCTGGAACAATAGCTGACTCGTATTCCTGGGATTTACTAGAACCGCTTTCGAACC
>Ga0208197_1004357_pt1 | contig 10541 bp, 7 predicted proteins | sample AD_JPNNA4_MetaG_FD_184444 | JGI IMG/M metagenome (GOLD analysis project Ga0208197, IMG submission 184444) | Active sludge microbial communities of municipal wastewater-treating anaerobic digesters from Japan - AD_JPNNA4_MetaG (SPAdes) (version 2) | ecosystem: Engineered > Bioreactor > Anaerobic >... | reverse complement strand
AAGTCGTACAAATCCTGTAGGGTTAGGTTGTTTGTGCCGTCAAAAAACTCATTTACTGCCCTCATCAGTTCCTGGAACGAGATGTATCCATCAGCATCGGAGTCAACAACCCTTAGTTTTTCGGGAAGCTTACCCGGTGTATAGTTCAAACTGTGCGACCAAACGTGGGTAACAGGGATTAAACGAACCTGCTTACGCGAAACAGCCTCGCTCTTTCGGTTAAACATGGCAGCCAGAACATCGGCTGTTACCTGCGAACCACTTTCGTCAACAATAGCGCCCTCCGGAGTATTAGGCTCCTTGTCCATGTAGTCGAATACACCATCAAAGTCCGTATCGGATGGGCAACCTATTGAATCGATAGCAACACCAGCCGGGGTGTCGGGGCACTCGTCAAACCTGTCGAAAACCCCATCTCCATCTGCATCGCTAAAGAAAATCTCGTAATCGTAATCCTCACCCAGCATAGCAAAAACCCTCTCCACAAGAATTGTTTTTGGATCGGAGAACAGGTCGAAATTCATGGTAAAGTAGGTAAAGCTAAATATATCCTTAATATTATTCTTAACAGGATATCCCTGGGCTTTGGCTATTTTACTGTCGTAGTTGTCAATTTTATCGCTAAAGCAGTAATTAAAAGCAGCTCCCACCCTTAGGTTTACCCTATCGGAGAGATAGAAGTCGAACCCAAAATCAATTGGAACTGAGTAAGTTTGTTGCGAGATACTACCCTGCTTATAGAGATCTTTTCCTGACAAGTCTGTTTCATAATCGCTGTCAAATCTTACTATTCTTGCACGGTAGGCATCAGGCCCATTCTCAGGGAAATTTCGCATAGTTCCATCGGACCAGAAATAGTAAAAGTTACCCGATCCGTTGTTGAGGAAATTGCCCTTTGGGCTAAAGAAAATGGTTGAAAAACCTACTGATAGGTAGGGTTTAAAGCGTTTTGCAGGGCCAAAAACATGGCCAAAGTTGTACTCAAACGATAAACCTAACTGGAAGATGTTGGTTTTAAAGGCCGAGTTAACAAAAATAGGATTATTCAAATCGTCGAGGGGCAAAGGCTGCTGTTGCATAAGGTAGGAGAGCTTGGGGTCGTGGGCAAAAATATCGCCATATATGGCAAAGATATTTCCCTTAAAGTAGTGCTTGCGGCCCACCAGGTTGGAAACATTAAGCTTTCCTGCAACATTCCCGTAAAGGGGAGAACTGATAGGATTTCGTACATCACCCCAGAAACTCAGGTAACCAACACCCAACGAAATTACTGGTTTGTAAACCGGATTTTGAACTTCAACTATGGTATCGAGTATTCCCTTATAGTATTCTTCCTCATCAATTTGGGCATGAAGCGCATTTGGTAGCACAACCAAAAGTGCCAAAACAGTTACTAACCTCCCTAAGTGTAATTTAATTAGTTTTTTCATAAAACTACCTGTACCACTTTTGACTAGTAATCATTAACGCTTCCTGCACAGTAATTCGAGTCCCGTTGTTGTAAGCAGTAACAAAGGCATCGTTAATTCTTGTGGAATTCCAGATAAGAATTCTAAAATCGCGAGCCTCCTTGTACTCCTTGAACGAACCTATGGAATACTTATACCATCCCTCATGTTTTTCGGTTCTAACATCATATTTGATGTTATAGCGGGTAAAGTATCGTTTAATATCAATGGGTTTATGTCCGGCTGCAATTTGAACCCTATAGTAAACCCCTTTTTCGGGCATAAGCATAAAGGGTTCCATATCAAATTCCGGCTTGGCTTTACGTTTTGGCTTGTCTTCAATTTTTTTATACTCAATTGGAATGTCAATTCCACCTTCGGAGTAAGGGGTAAAACCTGAGATGATATTTGCTCCTTCGGTTGAGAAAGTTGAAGAAATTAGTCCGTCAAGCGCAGCAGGGTCGATGTTCGTTAGGTCGATATCCTTTTGAATGATATCTATAACCCTAGTAGCCTCTCCCACAAGGTATGAGAAGGTTCCCTTTAAGCTAACGGTAATATTTCCTTTCCCATCGGGGGCAATGAGTTTGTACGATACAACAAATCGGGGTTCGGCCGGGAGGTTCATCCAAAGGAATTTAACCTTTTGGTCCTTAAAGGTGAAAACAGCATCCTTGGTTTCAATCGCTTCGGCTGTAAATCCTTCAGGAACGTCTTCTTCAATTTTGGCAAACTTTTGGGCATTACCCTTGTTTACTAGCAGTTTTACCAGATAGTCATTCTCAGCACCTGAAGGGATAGGGGTTTGCCTTATGCATCTAACATTGCTAGCCACAAATCCAACTGGCGCTTGTGGTGGTATAATGGTTTGAAACTCGTTAATGTCAACAATTAAATTGGGGTCAATCCTGGTCGATGGGTTAATACTAATGGTGGAGGTTTGGAATTCGGCTGTTTTTCGTTCATTATTGTCAACGTAGGCAAAGGTCCCTTTTAGCGTGAACGACCCTTTAAGCCTCTCGTCAACCTTTACCCGGTAAACCAAACGCATCTCCTTACCCTCAGGAAGACGAAGCCATACGAATCGGAGTTTTTGTTCGTCAAATGAAAAGTCGCCAAGCGACGATTCCACTAGCTGGGCAGTTAAACCCATGGGTAAATCCTGTTGTAGGCGAGCAAAACCGCTAAGGTTTCCCTTTTTCAAGATAACTTCAACGTCAAACTCGCTACCGGCATTTACTGCCTTCGGAACATTTACATTTAATGCAACATCGTTTCCAATCAGGAAACTCAGTAGGGTAATGCCAACCAGGTTATATAACGCTGTAACGATACTAGGCATCGTTTATTGGGCTAAGGTTTAGGTTCACAATAGGGTTAATTAGTTACAATATTAAGAAATAATTGTTTAAAATGTAACAAAAAAGCCCAAAAATCTAATCTTTTGGGCTTTCAAACGAGTAATTGTTACTAACAAAAAATATGCAAACGGCAATAAATCAGCATAATACACTGTTGAAAACTTTGTGCTATTTATAGGAAAAAGTGCTACCTCCCAGAAACTCACGTATGATTGAGGTGGGTGGCACTTCGCGTTCAGATATTGGAGTGAAATAGCTTAAGAACTTAAGCAGCCGTTGGGCCTCATCGTATTCTGGCCGGGTTGGCGGAACCTCCTGGATTATTGGTTCAGCAAAGCGTTTTAAAACGCTAAACTCGTAAAGCAGGGCAGAGTTAAACATAACGTTGGCCTCCTCCTGGAATGGGAAGATGTTTTTATCCTCGCCACGACGAACACTTTCCCACCTGCCAATAGTATCCAGCGCGCTATACCCCCGATACCGATAGTCCCTTACTATTCTGCGAATTAATCGGTTATCGGTGGTTGGTATTCGGTTTATGCCATCGATTGAAATTGAGGTTAATGCCGAAACGTAAACCTTGAACTTTTGGTTATTAGGGATTAAGTGGGTTAATGCTGGGTTTAGGGCATGAATACCCTCAATTATTATTACGCCATTGGGTTCAATCTGAAGTTTGGTGTCATCAAAAAAGCGCTTACCCTCCTCAAAGGAGAATTTTGGTATTTCCACCTCTTCGCCCTTAAGCAGCCTGACCAGGTCATTGTTAAAATACTCAACATCAAGCGCGTCCAGTGCCTCAAAGTCGTAGTTTCCGAACTCATCCTTAGGGGTTTTCTCCCTGTCAACAAAATAGTTATCGAGCGAGATGGTGTATGGTTTTAAACCATTAACCTTTAGCTGAATTGCTAAACGCTTAGCAAAAGTTGTTTTACCTGATGATGATGGGCCAGAAATAAGTACAAGCCTTACCGGTTCGGGTTGCTGGTGTATTCTATCGGCAATGTCGGCAACCTTTTTTTCATGTAATGCCTCTGAAATTTTTATTAGTTCACTGGCATTTCCTTTGGCTACCTCTTGGTTAATAGCTCCTACATTCTCAACGCCTAAAATCTCAAGCCAATCCTTATATTCCTGAAAGATTTCAAACATTTTGTTCTGAATAACTACATCTTCCACTTCATCGGGCTGGAACCGTTTAGGCACCCTCAGCAGCATTCCATCGTAATACTTAGTGAGGTCAAACACTTTTAGGTAGCCCGTTGAAGGGACAAGACTTCCGAAGAAGTAATCGGCCATGTCGCCAAGGTAGTAAACTGAGGTGTAAAGGGTAGGACGAGTTTCGAATAACCTGGCTTTGTCCTCGTAACCCAAATCCCTAAAGAGTTTGATAGCATCGGATGTTAATACCTTATCGCGCCGAAATGGCAAATCTGCCGCCACAATCTCGCGCATTCTATCGCATATGTTGAATATAAGCGGTAATTCCAGGGGCAGGTTGCAGCCGTCAATCTCGCAGTAGAAGCCTTTGGATACGGAATGCTCAATTCGTACCTTGGCACCGGGGATAATATCGCGCACAGCTTTTTGTAGCAGGAAAAATAGCGATCGTTGGTACATCCGCATTCCTGCAGGGTGAGTAATATTGATGTATCGAACTGTTTTGGGTGTAAAAACCTCATAGTCTAACTCCTTGACCTGGTTGTTAACCATTGCCCCCAGGATCTGGTAATCGGATTTTATTTCGAATATTTTTGAAATTTCCAGAAGTGAGTGTCCCGGGGTTACACGAACCTTTTGCCCGGTATTCTCAATAACTATTTCAACCTCTTTGCGCATATGAGTAATATTTATTTAAAGATACAATAGGTTTTTTACAGTTTCACATTGTTAAAGTATAAATCTTCAATCCTATATTGTGGTCTAATGTTCATTTCAACGAGTATCTTAAGTACCTCGGTATTACTGCTTGAGTAAAAGTCGATACTGGTGCTATCTACTAGATTTTGATTACAAAGCAACCCGCTATTTTCGGCTACCCTCTTAGTTTGCAAGGCAACTGCCGGTGCAGGGTCCACAATGGTGACATGATTAGGTAGCATTCTCTCCAGCACAGGTTTTAGGAATGGATAATGGGTACAGCCCAAAACCAGATGGTCAATATTACAATCAACCATTGGGTCGATATATTTGTGCAGGAGCTGTTCTGCCTCAGGGGAATCAGCTTTTCCCGATTCAACTAGTTCTACTAACCCTTCGCCCACCTGGTAACATACGTTAACATCGGCGGCGTACTTTCGGCTGGTTTCAATGTACAACCGTCCTTTAAAAGTTCCAGCCGTAGCCAAAACCCCTATGCTTTTGGTTTTAGTATTTTGCGATGCGGGTTTAACTGCTGGTTCCATTCCAATAAATGGTATGCTGTATGAGTTTCGCAGGTAATCTATTGCAGCTGCCGTTGCTGTGTTGCAGGCCACAACTATAACCTTGCAACCTTTTGTTGTTAGGAAGCGTGTTATCTTGTCCGTTAGGTTGATAATTTCCTCTGCAGGTTTGGAGCCGTATGGGCAATTCGCTGAATCGGCAAAGTATATGTACTTCTCGTTGGGCATAACCTTAACCAGTTCTGAAAGAACTGTTAGACCACCCGCACCGGAGTCGAAAATTCCTATTGGATTACAATTGCCGCTCATTTGCTTCCTAAATAAAATAGGGGTTAAACGAACAAAGTTCAGTTTATCCCCTAAATTTAAAGGTATTGTAGGTTTACTTGGTAATGCCTAACTCTTTCTTAACCAACGGAGTAATATCGATACTCTGTTCCGAGAAGTAAAGGAGAACCCCTGTGCTGGTATCGAAAATGTAAGTAAATCCATTTGCCTTGGCAACTTTCTTAATGGCTTCGTCGGCTTTATCAATTACAGGTTTCATGGTTTCAACTTGGTAGCGCTGGTAATCCTGCTCAGCAACCTGCTGGTATTCCTGAGCCCTCTGCTGCATATCGGTGAGTTCCTTTTCTTTCATCTCACGTATTGCATCGGTGAAGGTGGCACGTTTTTGCAGGTAATCCTGATATTTCTTGTTGAACTCTACCTGAAGTTGCTCAATCTGATCCTCTAACGATTCGGCGTATTTTCTAATTTTAGCTTCGGCGCTATCCCTGTCGGGCATAGCTTTAAGTAGTTCCTGGCTGTTAATATGACCAAATTTATAGTTTTGGGCGTTTACTCCTGAAAAACTAAACGTTAGTAGAGCAACTATTGCTAATCCAAGAATCTTTCTCATTGTTTATCGTTTTTAGTTTAAGCAAATATATAAAAATTATTTAAAACCTAAGCGCTGGAGAACTTCTTCGCTCTTGTCGAATCGTGGGTTGGTGTAAATCATGTTAGGTGAAGCGGCAGCGTCAAATATTACGGCATACCCCCCTTCAACTGCAATCTCTTTGATTGCGTTAAAAACCTGATCCTGTATGGGTTTAACCAGTTCCTCCCGTTTTTTGAAAAGTAACCCGTCGCGGCCAAAGTACTTCATTTGTAGTTCCTTAACTTGACGCTCTTGGGCTATTATTTCATCCTCTCGTTTCTTTTTCATTTCTTCGGTCAGAAGAACTTTTTCGGTTTGGTAATCCTTGTACATCTTGTCAACCTCGGCATACTTTTCCTCAATTTCTTTCTGGTATTGCTCTGAAAGCTTGTCGAGTTGTTCCTGTGCGGCTTTATACGATGGTATTTTTTTAAGTATGTACTCGGTATCGACGTAGGCAAATTTTTGAGCCCAAGCCCCAAGTCCAATTGTAAGTGCAGCTAATATCAGAATGGTTCTCTTCATAACTTTTTGATATTTGGTTCAGGTTAAAGTTACACAATTTATATGCCAAGTTTAACAGTTTTAACCGTAAGGATTAAAAAGGCATCCCAATAATGAAGTGGAATTGACCCTTATGTGCATCGGGACGTCCGGGCACCTTATCGAAACCATATCCCCAGTCAACGCCTAACATTCCTAACATGGGAAGGAAAAAGCGAGCCCCAACACCAGCTGAGCGATGAACGTTGAATGGGTTAAAATCGCCAGCGTTCTGCCAGGCATTACCAGCTTCAAGGAAGGTAAGCAGGTAAATTGCAGCCTGCGGCTTCAGTGAGATTGGGTACCGCAGCTCAACGGTGTACTTATCGTATAGGTGTGCATTCCCAACTAGGCTCTCACCTATGCGAACGTATGGTGTAAGTGAGCCGTTCTGGTAACCCCTTAAACCAATGGTTTCCTTTCCGTAAAGGTTGTACCCCGACATACCATCACCGCCAAGGTCAAAACCCTCAAATGGCGAATGGCCTAGTTTGCTATTAAAGTATCCCATTACCCCCATCTGGAAATTGGTGTAAAGAACCAAGTTCTCAACCAGTGGTATATACCATTGTATTCTTCCAGTCCACTTGTGGTATTCAATCCATTTGTACTTTTCCGAGTCGGTCATGGGTTTACTGTAATCCTTGCCATTGAAAAGGGAGTAGGGTGGGGTAATTTGAAGCGAGAGCGAAAAGTTTGAGCCGGTTCGGGGGTATATCATCTGGTCAGTTGAGTTTCGGCCAAGGGTAACTTTGTAACTAAGGTTGTTCGACTGCCCATCGGTAAAGATAAAGTAGCCTGACCAGTTGCTCAGCTTATAGTTTTGAATTCCCACCTCATTGTAAATGGTAAAGTAATCGTCGGGCCATTTCAAACGGGTGCCTATTCCAACTGAGGCCCCGCTCACCCTAAAGTATTTATCGCTCGATTGATAGAAGTAGCTAACTCCACCTGATTGTATGGTTCTGTAGAGCGAGAAGGAGAAGTTAGTTGGCTTACGTCCGCCTAGCCAGGGTTCAGTAAACGAAAGGCTAAATGCCTTATAGTATGTTCCGTTGGTTGATGCTCTGATTGCTAATGACTGGCTATCGCCCGATGGAACGGGACGCCAGGCATCTTTATCGAAAATTCTCCGAACCGAGAAGTTTGAGAAACGGATACCAATGGTTCCCACAAACATCTTGTTACCCCACCCCCCCGATACTTCGAGCTGGTCGTTGGCCTTTTCTTCAACCGAATATTTAAGGTCCACGGTTCCATCGGCCTGGTTGGGCAGGGGATCAATCCCTAGTTTTTCGGGGTCAAAGTGACCCATCTGGCCAAGTTCCCTAAGGGTTCGGGTTATTTCGGACTTGCTGAAAAGGTATCCGGGTTTTGACCATATCTCACGGCGGATAACATGCTCATTGGTCTTTGTATTTCCGGCAATAATTACCCTGTTTACGGTAGCCTGGTCGCCTTCATAAACTCTCATTTCAAGGTCAACCGAGTCGTTTTGAATCTGAACCTCTACCGGCTCAAGATGGAAGAAAAGGTATCCATCGTCCATGTAAATGGTTGAGATTGAGTTTTCATCGGTAAAGAGACGTTTTTCAAGTAAACTCCTATCATAAACATCGCCCTTTTTCATCCCCAGAACGGCAGTGAGCGCCTCGGCAGGCAATTTGGTATTGCCAACCCACTCAATCTTGCGGATATGGTATTGTGGCCCTTCGAAAATTTTGAAGTGGATACCAATTCTCTTGGGGTTGATGGTGTAAATGGAATCGCCTAGAATTTTAAAATCCCGGTAGCCGTGCTCGTTGTAAAAGGCAACGAGGTTATCCAAACTTTCATCGTAGTCTGCTTCAATGAACTTAGCCGATTTAAAGATGTTGAGGTCGCGGCGGTGTATCTTTTTAAGTGCCCGGCGTAGGCGTGCCTGACCGTAGGCTTTGTTACCCTCAAAGGTGATTTCACCAATTTTAACCCTGTCGTTCTTCTGGATATTGAAGGTTAGCTTTGTTCCGTTGCTTATTATGGTGTCATTTTCCAGTACGGGATTAACATCAACGTTCAGGAACCCTTTTGCCCTGTAATGTTTCTTTATTATGATAATGCTATTTTCTAGGGTGGCTTGAGTTAGCTGGGAGCCGCTTCGGAGTTTAAGTTTATCTTTCAGGTCGTCGGCCTCACCTTTGCGAATGCCAGTAAAATTTACTGTAGTTAGGCGGGGTTGCTCAGTTAGGCTGATCTCAAGGTAAATATCATCGCCTTCGATACGAGAGGCTTTAATATCCACATTTGAAAAAAGTCCTTGGCCCCACAGTTTTTTAACTGCTTTGGTAATTGCTTCACCAGGAACCTGAATGGTGTCGCCAATACTAATAGCGGTCATGGAGATTAAAACATCAGGATTTAGAAACTTTACCCCCGATACAGTGATCTCCTTAACGCAATATCTTTTTGGAAGTTCGTAGCTAAACGGTTTTTCCTGGGCAAATGCTGAAACCCCTATAAAGAACATGGCAAGTGCCAAAAGCCTAAATCTCATCATATCAAATTAGTTACTCTTTTATTTTGACGCGTAAAATTAGTATAATTTCCTATGTTACAAAGCAAAATGCCGAAAGTATTATAACCTTCGGCATCAAAAATATGATTTTATATAGCCAATCTCCAATAACTACTGTTAAAAATTACGAACGTTTAAAGTTGCTCACTGGTTTTTCCAAACCGACGTTCACGTTTCTGGTAATCAACTATTGCTTCAAAAAAATCCTCTTTGGTGAAATCGGGCCAAAGAACTGGGGTAAAGTAAAGCTCAGTATAGGCCAATTGCCAAAGCAGGAAATTGCTGAGCCTCAGCTCACCGCTTGTTCGTATCAGCAGGGCTGGATCAGGAATGTTTGCAGTATATAGGTATTTAGAAATAATTTCAGGGGTTATTTGGTTGGGCGATATTGTTCCATCCTTGGTTTGAGCAGCAATTTTTTTTACGGCTTCAGTAATCTCATGGCGCGAGCCATAGTTAAGGGCCAGAATGGTAGTTATGGTATTGCAGTTAGCAGTTCGTGTTATAACATCGTTAAGTTTACGCTGTACATCAGGCGGTAGCATGGACTGATCGCCTATGGTCAGTACGCGAATCCCATTTTTCAGGAGTGTATCCGTCTCGGAGTTGATAGTTTCAACCAAAAGACTCATCAAGGCATCTACTTCCGACTTGGGGCGGTTCCAGTTTTCGGTTGAGAAGGCAAAAAGTGTAAGATACTTAACCCCAATTTCGCCTGCGGCCTCAGTGGCAGCCTTAACCGCTTTTACACCGTTCTTATGTCCATAAATTCGCTGGTTGCCACGCTTCTTAGCCCATCGACCATTCCCGTCCATAATAATGGCAACGTGCTCAGGGACTCTGCTCCTGTCAATTTTATCAATTAGCGACATGACTCTATCTATATGCGGGGCAAATATAGCTGTTATTTGGAATACGATAGGTATAAATCAATCCAATAAATGAGAACCAATCGTTATTGTGTAAAAAAGGTTTGCGGCCATCGTTGGGGCTGCTGTAATCGTCAATTTTATCGGTAAAGGTTTTGTGAAACCTCCATTCCAGGGCAAAGGTGTGCCTTTGACCAGGGGTAAATTTTAAACCTACGCCAAAAGGTATGTGAAAAATTAACGAGGTACCCATTTGTGCAAGCCCAACCCCAGCATTTACATATGGCGAGAGGTTTGCTTTGCGGCTGCTGGTTGGGTTTATGGAGTAAAAGTTAAATTCGCCCATTGCTTCAGCTCCAATTATATTTTTTGAAAAGCTGATGTTGGGATCGGGAATTATATTTGCCGATGACGACGAGCCGCTAACATTGGCATAAATTGCCGATGCCCGTATGGAGTA
>Ga0208197_1004356_pt1 | contig 10546 bp, 11 predicted proteins | sample AD_JPNNA4_MetaG_FD_184444 | JGI IMG/M metagenome (GOLD analysis project Ga0208197, IMG submission 184444) | Active sludge microbial communities of municipal wastewater-treating anaerobic digesters from Japan - AD_JPNNA4_MetaG (SPAdes) (version 2) | ecosystem: Engineered > Bioreactor > Anaerobic... | reverse complement strand
TCTTAAATGTTTAAGCGTTTGGACGTCTATATATGAAAAAGCAAAAGAAAGACCTTAATAAAATAAAGTTTGATAAAAGACAACAAAAGAAAATAGTTAAGAACTTCGGTAGTTTCTTTAATAATTTCCTCTCCGAGTATGAAGAGAAAAATAAAGACTGGGTTACAAGACACTTACTAAGAACTATATTTTACTCTCTCAGACAATTGAAATATTATATAGACGACCCCGAAGACCCCGAAATAAGCTGGGAAAATCCTTTTACCGAGCTACAATACCCCGTTGAAATAGACTGGGGAAAAACTAATTTGAGTCCTAACGCTCCATACTTACAAACAATTTGGCATAGGATAGACAGCAAAATAGAAACCCCTACGGACTTAGCAAAAGTAACAATAGAGAGTTTCCTCAAATCTAAAGACGTAGCTCTATTTAGGGAGTTAACCGAAGACATAGCATTTATAGTGAAAGACGAAGATATAAAAGTATTACTACCCCCCGAAGTCTTAGAGTGGTTAGAAAAAGAAGTCCCTAAAGAAGACTACGACGACGCTATAGAGGAAATTTCAACTAAAGAGTTATATTTTCCTCTTACCGAAGTAACCGAGCTAATTTGGGAAGAAATAGAAAAAGCGGGTATAACAAGAGAAGACCTTAAACAGCATTTAGGAGCGGTTATAGATAAAAAAGGAGCTGAGGAGTTTTTAAACAATCTACTTAATAAAAAGACCGAAGAGGGAAAAGAATTTGAGAACTTCTTAAACACACTCAGCAAAGAGGAAAGAGAAGAGCAAATTAAATATATCAATTCAAATGAGTTTAAAGAGCGTCTCTACCAAGAGTCCGAAGACCATATTTATTTAAAATTTTCGGGTCTTACCATTAATTTAGACGAGAAAAAAGCATACTACCCTATAGTAGTAGGTCTTTCTCTCCCCAGTATTACTCAATTACTAACGCTTAACCAAGACAAGAAAACCCAAAATGAAATAATGAATACTCTTTGGGAGGGTATGCATTCAGGTATAGAAACAGAGTTAGAAAAATTAGATAGACAAGAGAAATACCCCGAGAGAGCTTTTACTACTTTACGGATAGATAACGAAACTTTCGCTATACCGTCTAACCCCCTAATGTTTACTTTACTTGCTATGTTTTCGGGGAGACCCGAAAGGATACCCCGTAACCTACTCGAAAAACCACACAACGAGAGAACTCCCGAAGAGAGAGAGGTAGCAGACAAATATATAAACTCAATTTTTGATAAGCAAACAAGCGTAAGCTATGACAAAAAAGGAAAACCAATAACAGAAAATAAAGTTATAGCGGTTATTTCAGACAATCCAAAAGTAGAGGCAAAAACAGAAATAGGAACTACTCTATTTGGAGACGACCTCAGTTTTAAAGAGGGGTCTTTAGCAATTTACATAAAGAGAACTTTTGGAGCTGAGGGTCTTAGACATTTATTAGCTATTCTAATAGGGTTAGACGACGCTGGAAGGACGGGAGAGTATGTTTGGAGTGTTAACGAACATTTAGATCGACTCGGATATAAAAAAATGAAAGTAGGAGCTTATGCTTATGAGTTAAAACAAACAGCTCTCGAAATTATAAAAATATTTACGAGCTTATTCATAACCGCTACAAACAAGGATAAAAAAGGAACGGGGAAAATAACGGGGAGAAGACTTTTTCATATAGAGGGGTTTGAAAAAGAGTATAAAGAAAATTGGGTAGTAGATGAAAAACTAACAGTAAAAGCGTCTGACTTTTGGTATAAAAATTCGTTTGAGTCTTCGGAGGGTAGCTCTCAGCAATTCACAAAATTATTAAAAGAAATAGCTCGGGAAAACCACCAAAACCACGCTCTAACTATTTATTTAGCTCCTTTATTAGCTGTCTTTTGGAGAATTAACTCAGAGGTTAGAGAACTTTCATTTAAAAACTTATTAGAATGGTGCGACGTAGATTTAAAAGCAGACCCTACCCACAAACTAAGAATATTGAAAAACATTGAGTCAGAACTCGAATATATGAAACTTAAAGGTTACTTAGGGAGGTGGGAAAATAAAACTACGAACGCTCTACCCTCAGAAAGTAACGACCCTTTAAATTGTATTTTAGCTTTTTACCCTCCCGACTGGTTAAAAGAAGAGTTTAAGTTAATCGGCTCTAAGAAAGAAATGTATTTAGAGGAGAAACTTAATAAAGAAAAAGCTAAAGGAAATAAACCGCTTACTAAAGAAGAGTTTAAAGAAATATTAGATAATAGCGGACTCAGTAATAGACAATTTGCAAATAGAATAAATGTAAGTCCCGCTTTAATTACTCGGTATGCTAACGGGGAGAGAATTATTACTAAAGATATTTCTCAAAGAATAAGAGACACTTTTCAAAGTGTTGACAAAAAATAACGGAGTGTTGACAAAACCTATGCCTCTTAGGGACTTAATTAAATACTCTTATTTATATGTTATTTTATTGAATTAATAGGGACTTAATAAATAGACTTACCTTTGCCGAGTGTTGACAAAACCTATACCAAGTTGGTAAGAAACCTATACCAAGTTGGTAAGAAACCTATACCAAGTTGGTAAGACCTCCTCTTAGACACCTTTATAAATCAATGACTTAACCCAGTGTTGACAAACCTAATAATATTCTAATAATATTATAAATGTCAACACTCTTTCAGAGCGTTTACACTCTCCCCCTTTTCGCTGACGCTCGGGGGAGAGAAAGAGGAAAAAAGAAGAGAGACCCCCAGTATTTTTTTCTACTATGGAAAAAGAAAAAAGAAATTTCAAATCTTAACGGCTCGGAACTGAGAAAACAATAAAATATTTAAAGAAACGTCAAAAATAATAGAGTAAACATAAAAAATATTTGCATAATAATAAATTATATATTATATTTGTATTGTATTTAATTGTAAATTTAATTTGAGTTTTTAAAATGAGTAATTTTTTAGCTCTCAGAGAAACAAACAGCATAGTAAAAAGCAAGTCTATGGACGCTCTTATAGACTCGTTTCTAAGAAGTCAGGACGTAAAGACCTCTTCTAAGGATACCTATAGAAAGAGCTTAAAACAATTCTTACTTTACTCTACCGAAAGAAATTTACAAGACCCTACCCGAGAGGACATACTCAATTATAAAACTTATTTGCTTAATGATAAAAAGCTCTCCCCTACGACCTTAACGAGTTATTTAGTAGCAGTAAGAAAGTTTTTTGAGTGGGGAGAGTCCGAGAAACTATACCCAAATATAGCAAAGAGTATTAAGGGAGCGAAACGTCCCAAAGGTTTTAGAAAGGACGTCTTAACGGTAGCTCAAATTAAGGAAACCCTCAGCAATATAGACCGCTCGGACTTAGAGGGGAAAAGAGACTACGCTATAATAAATTTACTCGTAAGGACTGGGTTAAGAACTATTGAAATACAAAGAGCTTTAATAGAAGACCTCAGACAAGAGGGAGGAGAGGCGGTTTTATTCATACAAGGTAAGGGACGGGACTTAAAAGACGACTTTGTTTTACTGACTAACGAAACCTTAAAACCGATAAGAGAATATTTAAAAGAACGGGGAAAAGTAGGGGAGAAAGACTCTCTATTTAGTAGTCATAGCAATAAGAATAAAGGAGAGGGACTTACTACCCGCTCTCTTCGTAGAATAGTAAAAGAAAGGTTAAAAGAAATAGGTATAGAAGACGGGAGGCTCTCAGCACACTCGTTAAGACATACCGCTATTACTCTCAGTTTGCTGGGAGGAGCTACCTTACAAGAGGCTCGGACATTAGCAAGACACTCGGATATAAACACAACGTTAATTTACGCTCAAAACATAAGTAGAGTAAATAACGCTCCCGAGCGTAAAATAGATAATATGTTAAATTAAGCGTTTAAGAATTTAAACATTTAGGAGTTTAAAATTTTGGGACTGGGAAACTTTAAACCGAAAACTTACCTCAGCATTAAGGACGGTAAAATAAGAAAAATAGACCCTCAGACAAAACAAGAGACTTATTACGATTTTATTGAGGGAACGTTAAACAGCATAACGACCCCCGAAAGAGACTACGGTAAAATTTGGGAATTTGAAATATTAGACCCGAAAACAAACGACTCTTACGCTCTTACTATGAGTTATAATAGCGGGGTAGCAAAGTCTATATTGAATTGTTTAGCGTCCATAGAGGGAACGCTCGGAGCTATTAAAATAAAACCCTACTTTATTAACGACTTCAATAAGGTAACGGTCTTTAATGACGGGGTTAAATTGAATTGGAAATATACTCAGCTCCCTCCGATTAAAGAAATAGAGGCTGGGGGGAAGACTTACCCCGACGACTCCGAAAGGGTTAACCTATTTGAGAAAATTGCTGAGGAGCTGAGAGGGGAAATAAGTAATAAAGAAAATAAACAGTCAGCTACGAGCTGGGACGCTATATTTAAAGATTAAACTTTTAAATTCTTAAACATTTAAACGTCTAAAAGTATGAAAAATGTAAAAGGTTACTTAGGAAATATACTTGAAAATTTAAACAGAGCGGACGCTCTAACAGAGCTTAACCCGAAAGAGCGGGGACATTACGTTTATTTAACGTGTCCCTCTTGTCAGCAACAAACCGCTTATATTTCGCAACAAGGTTATTATATCTATTGCAATAGACAAAATAACTGCGGTTATACTAACGGACTCGTAGAGTATATTACAGAACGGGACGGGGTAAGCGAAGAGGACGCTATAAGAACGTTAGCAAACATTACAAATACTCAGCTCCCCGAGTTAAGCGAAGAGGAAAAGGTAGAATACAAGAAACTACGGGAGCGTCAGCGTTTATATAAAGACATTCTTTCTATAGCTAAAAGCGGTCTTTGGAAATATGGAGGCTCGGTAGTAGAATATTTAAGGGGGAGAGGTTATAAAGACCCCGAAATTATTACTATGGACTTCGGTTATTTACCTATTGTTAGCGAATTTACAAAACATTTAAACGAGAAAGGACACGCTTATTTATTGGTAGAGGAAACTCTCAGCTCCTTTAATCAAAACAACCCTCTTTTGATACCTATTTATAACACTTTCGGGACTTTGGACGGTTTTATAACAAGAGCTATAGACTCAAATACTACCCCGAAATATCTATACTCTAAAGGTCTTGAAAGAGGAGCTTATTTCTTTAATTTTAACGAGTCCAAAAGAGAAGAGACTCTTATAGTAGTAGAGGGTATTATAGACGCTATACTATTAACACAAAGAGAAATGAGAGGAGCGGTAGCTTGTGGAGGGGACTCTCCTACAGAAAGTCAGATTAATAACGCTCTCAAATATGGTAAGGTTAAAAATGTAATCCTATGCTTAGACAATGACGACGCTGGGAGAAAAGGGACGGAGAGAGCTATAGAGTTATTAAAAGGTAAAAATATTAATATCTACGTAGCAAATACCGACCCCTATAAAGACCCCGACGAGTTTATTAAAGCGAAAAATATAGAAGACTTTAAAGAAGTATTAAAACGAGCTGAGAGCTGGGTAAAATGGACGGCAAAAAGGAATATAAATAAATATGATACCTCTACCGACATAGGACGGGAGGGAGCTTTAAACGACCTATTGAAGTTAGAAAATGATATAACCGACCCTATAGAGTCTGAGTATATTATAGAGAGTATAACCGAAACTTTAGGGTATTCAAGAGAAGTAATAGCAGACAAAATTTTAACTTTCCATGAAAAACGAGCTAAAGAGAAACAAGCTGAGTCTTATAAGGAACTATTAAAGGAGGCTCAAAAACTTGAAAGAGAAAATAAATTTGAGGAGCTGGGGAACTTTTTAAACGACGGTATAGCAAAAACAAGAGCTATTGTAGTAAGCAATATTGTAACTCCTTATCCTACCGAAAAAGCAATTGAGGACATACAAAACAGACGGGTAGGACTTGAAACAGGATACCCGAGTATAGACAAATTTGTTTCTATACCTAACGGAGCTATGACTTTAATAGCGGGACGTCCGAGTCATTGTAAGACTACCTTTCTTTTAAATCTTATGCTTAATATGGTAGAGAAAAACCCCGAAAAGAGTTTTTATTTCTTTTCCTATGAAGAGTCTAAGACCGCTCTTTATGTTAAAATTATCAATATACTAAGCGAAACAATAGTAAGTAACGGACTCGAATATAAAAACAGTCAGCAATTAGAGTATTATATTAAGGGAGGTAGTAGAGGCAATAATAGCATTAATGACGCTATTTCTCTCTATGATAAGTATATAAAAGAGGGGAGACTTTGGTTAATAGATACCCCTCTCCCCGTAGATATATTAGCGGGGACTTTAGAAAATACTACTTATAACTATGAAGTAGGGGGAGTCTTTATAGACTACGCTCAAAGAGTAAAATATAGCGGTAAATACGAAACTGAGAGAGTTAAAATAGCTCGTATTTCTGAGACATTGAGGGAGACCTCTACCCGCTTAGACCTACCCCTAATAGTAGGAACTCAATTAAATAGGGAAAACTCAAAAGACAAACCCCAGTTAGATAATTTGAAAGAGGCGGGAAATTTAGAAGAGGACGCTAACGTAGTCTTAGGTCTGTATAATTGGAAAACAGCAATTGAAAAAGAGAAAGCAAACGAAATGACTACTAAGGACGGGGAGACCAAGAAAAAGACTTTAAAGAATTGTAAGGGGGGAGACGTTAAAATAGACGTCCGAGCTATAGACTTTGAAGTCCATATATTAAAAAACAGAAACGGAGCTATAAACGAAAACGCTCTTTTAAGTTTCGACGCTCCAATATTGAAAATAAAAGATACAGAGAAAAAGACTGAGGAGTCTCCTTTTTGAGTATAGCTTTAAAACATATTAAAGAACGTAGGTTTATTAAAAAGACTGAGGAAAAGGTAAATTTACCCTCCGAAGAGCTTATTATTTTAGACCCTCCCCTCAGCATACCAAACAAGACCGTAGAGAGTGAAAAACGACCCTCACAAATCGTTTATACGGGGACTTTTGACGACGAGCCTACCCAAATATCAAATAACGAAAAAACTACGCTTAAAAGCGGAATAAAAGAGAAAACCCCTCAAACCGCTAAGAGTTTAGACTCTCAGACGCTTAAATTTTGGGAAATGGTATTTAACGACGCTCCTACTCTCAAAGAGTGTAATTTAATAGATATTTTATTAAAACTTGAAAATTTAGAGGAAAACCCCTCTAATAATACGAAAATGTTAAATAAAATATTCAAAGACGGGTATAACGGTTATATTAAACAAACAAGCTCCTACTCTCATATTTGGGAGTTAGCAGTATGAAAAAGTATAATAAAAGTAGAAAAAACACTAATTATTTAGGAAAATATTAAGGAGGTTAAGCAATGCCGATAATCATAGGGGACATAAAATTATTCTCTTTAGACGACCTTTCGGAGACTTTAGGAGTTACTACGGTTACTCTAAGAGGGTATATTTCTAAGGGTAAGTTAAAAGCTCGGAAAATGGGAGGTAAGTTTTTCGTTTCTGAGGACGCTCTTAGAGAATACTTTACGACAATAGACGAAGAGAATTTAAGCGTAAGGTTACAAGCAGACCCCGAAAGTAAAGCAAGAGCGGGGAGAAATATAAAACGACCGTTAGAAGAGTAGAGAACTCTACGGGGTATAACTTTTTAAGTAGTGTCCCTATAGATATTCAAAACGTAATAGAAACAAAATAAATCTTATGTCCGTAAATTATGAATTGCGGACATAGAAATAAGCGTTTAGACTTTTAGACGTCTAAGAATTTGAAAGTTAATAATAATTTATATCGGAGGTTTAAATATGTTAGACTTAGAAAAAAAACTCAAACCGAAAGAATTTAATGAGTTTAAAGAAACTGTTATAGAGTGGGGGGTAGATTATGACTTACATAACTCTTTAGACGAGTTAGACGAGTTTATAGAAAACCTCAAAGACGCTGAGTTTGAAGAGGGGGACACTCTTAACAATATGGACTTAGATAAGGAGACGGTTTTATTTTGGGTTAATAAGCTAAAACCCGAAATGATAAAACATAATAAGACTTTGGAGAGACAAGCAAAAGAAAAAGAGAAAATAGAAAAACTTAACGGTCAGCTCAAAGAGAAGTTTATCAAACTACGAGCTGAGGGGAAAAGTATTAAAGAAATAACAGAAACTTTAAAGCTCTCCTTAGAAGACATAAGGAGCTGGTTAGAAAAAGACCCCGAGTTTTACACTTCTCTAAACTATGAGAGTAAATTAGTCTTAGAGGACTTACAAAGTAAATTCCTAACCTCTAAAACAAAGAGAATAGAATTTATAGGGAACGCTCTTAACGGTATAACCGAAACAATAAATAAGCGTGGTTTTGAAGACGTCCCGACCGATAAACTTTTAGATTATGCAATTAAATATATGAATTTGCTTAACGCTGAGAAAACAGAGGTAAATTTATCGGTTACAAAAGAAGAGGTTTTTAACTACGACATACTAAACACTACTACCACTAATTACGCTTTATAGGAGGCTCTACTTTGGGAGGTATATTTTCGGGACGCTGGGGGAGTCATAGAAAGAAACAGACCGTAGAGAGTTGTTATAAGCTAAATATTAACGACTTTTGTAGAGGGGTTAGTCTCAATAATGGAGAGAAAGGAACTTTTAACTACGGGGAAAACTTTAAAGGGTCTTTTGAAATAACCGCTCCCTCTATTTTACGAGCTGAGGGGAAAGAAATACCTTTAGACGCTCTTATAACTCTATCCTACGACATTAACGGGGAGTCTGTTATAAGTCCTCTCTATGTTAGCTCCTCCCCCGCTTACTTCGGGAATAAACGTTATTGGGTTTTATGTCCCGCTTATAAAAAGAACGGGAGAACGTGTTTAAAGAGAAATTACAAGCTCTACCTCCCTCAAAAAGCAAAGTATTTTTGTTGTAGAGAGTGCTACGAGCTTACTTATAAGAGCGTCCAAACGAGAGACAAAAGAGTAGAAGAGTTACTTAAAAACCCTATGAAACTTTACTCTATTCTCTTAAAACCTATGGACTCCTATAAGCTACCGACTGAGTATTTTTTAGGGTTAAAAGCATTAACGAAAAAAGATAAGGACTTTTTGCTATGAGTAAAATTTATTGTTTTGCTAATCATAAAGGGGGGACGGGGAAATCTACTACTACGCTTAACGTAGGAGCTGGGTTAGTAAGACTCGGGAAAAAGGTTTTACTCATAGACTTAGACCCCCAAACAAATTTAACTGTTATGCTGGGTATTTATTCAAGACCCGCTAAAACCCTTTATGAGTTGCTCTCTGAGGAGTGTAAAGTAGAAGAGACTATACTCAGCATTAACGACAAATTAAACTTACTACCGTCTTCTTTAGACCTCTCGGGAGCTGAGTTAGAAATATCTACCGAGCGGGGACGGGAGACAAAATTAAAAAGACTATTAGCTCCTATAGTAAACAAATACGATTATGTTTTAATAGACGCTCCCCCGTCTATGAGTCTCCTTACTATTAACGGTCTTGTAGCGTCCCAAAAGGTATTTATACCCGTTCAAACTGAGTTTATAGCTCTTAACGGTCTTACGAAATTCGTAGAAATTATAAACAAAATTAAAGCTCTTAACCCCGAGCTACAAATAGGAGGAGTTATAGCTACCCGCTATGATAATAGGAAAGTCCTAAACAGAGGGGTAGTAGAGAAAATAAAAGAACTCTTTGGAGACAAACTTTTAAATACAATCATAAGGGAAAACATAGCGGTAGCTGAGTCCGTAGCGGGAGGTTTGGATATATTTAATTACGCTCCAAAAAGCTACGGAGCTGAGGACTTCTCTTTATTAGTAAACGAAATTGTTAATTTATCAAATAATAAAAAGGGTTAATTATGTTATTCAATATTTATGCTTTTACTGACGACTTTATTAAGGGTTATAATTCTACAGACCCAAAGGAATTTATAAAAATAGCCTACTGGTTAGCAGAAACAAAACAGTTTATAAAAGGAGCGGACTCCGACGAACTTAAACAATTCGACGTTGCAATTAATCTATGTTTAGAAAAAGCAAAAGAGGTAAGCAATGAGTAAGAAAGACAATTTAATGAAAGGTTTTAACAACCTCCTACAATCTACCGAGAGCGTAGTAGAGACTCCTAAAAACGAAGTTAGTAAGGTTAAAAATTCAAACTCTCAGACTTCTAAACGTCCAAATATTCAAACGTCTAAAAGTGTTAACGCTCAAAAATATAAACGCTCTACCATAGCAAAATATAAAGAGCTTAGGAAATGCACTCTCTATTTACCCTCCGAAGTAATAGACTCTTTAGCTATAATGAAAATCAAAACTAAGAAAGACCTCTCCGAGCTTACCGCTGAGGCACTAAGAGAATATTTAATAAATAATAAATTCTTAAATGTTTAAGCGTTTGGACGTCTATATATGAAAAAGCAAAAGAAAGACCTTAATAAAATAAAGTTTGATAAAAGACAACAAAAGAAAATAGTTAAGAACTTCGGTAGTTTCTTTAATAATTT
>Ga0208197_1004353_pt1 | contig 10555 bp, 8 predicted proteins | sample AD_JPNNA4_MetaG_FD_184444 | JGI IMG/M metagenome (GOLD analysis project Ga0208197, IMG submission 184444) | Active sludge microbial communities of municipal wastewater-treating anaerobic digesters from Japan - AD_JPNNA4_MetaG (SPAdes) (version 2) | ecosystem: Engineered > Bioreactor > Anaerobic >... | reverse complement strand
TGTCTAAAAAGTACGTTTAATAAAAATACAAACATCTAGTAAACAAAAACTTAGAAATATAAATGCTAAAATAAAACTTATTTTATTTGGAATACAACATAGAAGAGACGGGGCGCGCCCCGTCTGTCTCGCAAAATAGATGAGGATGAATCATTATCCTATTGAATTCAAACATAAAAAGGTAGATAAAATCATTGTGTAAAATATTGATATATAATATTTTGCGCACAATAAACGGGGCGCTCCCCGTTTCTACGGGTAAACGTGCGATATGATGCACATTTTTTCTCTTGATCCGTTTTCTGTCTTTGCCTCCCTGCTTCTTTGTGAAACAGACTTTTTGATTTGTAAAATTTGAATTTTATTCTTGTGACATTCCCGTAGATTCCGTAAATTTGTAGCCCTTTGTTTGAAGGAGTATTTTGAGAGTTAAACACTCTTTCTCTTGATTCAAATAAAGGGAGTTTTTTTACGTCTCATACAGAATGAATTGTTTTGAGATGTTTTATAGTTGATAGCCAATCTATTAGAAAAAATGTTTTCGGTCCTTATAACAGAACATCGTCTTTGGGGATATGTTTTTCAACCGTATATTCTGAAGAAAGGGGAGAATAGTCTCCTTTATTCAGTAGTGGAATGTGTCTCGAAGAAGAGCAAGGATTCGCTTGAAAACCTCTCTGCAACAGAACGTGAGGTGGTGGATTTGTGCGACAAATATTCGGAGACCAATATCCTGAAGCTTTTTGTGCGCGAGAAAATGACAGTTGTGGATTTTATCAAACATTATGAAAAAAGACCGAAAGAGTACGAGCGCATTTTACCATATATTGACAAGTACAATTACAAAGTGGCTCAGTTGTTAATGACAACTGATATTCCGCTCTTTTTGCGTAAGAGTGGATTTCTGAATGTTTATGATGCGGATCGGTTGATCGTACCTCGTACCTATACAAAGGCTGTCTCTTCGTTCGAATTGACGCCTGAGAGTCTGCTTTATTCCCTTAAAATTTATCAGGACAGAGATAACCTCAGTCTACGTAATCTCAATAAGGACAAGACGGTTGTGTTGAGCAATTCGCCTTGTTGCACGGTTTTGCGCGACCGCTTATGTGTGTTCGAGAAACTGGAATCCAGTAAGTTGGTTCCTTTCTTTTTGAAGGAGAATGTGGTGGTTCCCCGAAAAACGGTGCCAGTCTATATGAAGTCGTTCGTCATGAACACGTTGAAGTCCGAAGACATTGAGGCAATCGGTTTCTCTGTGTTGAACGAAAGTCCCAAACTAAAACCTGTTTTGGTGGTGATGGAGGACCTTGCACATAAGGTGGCGTTTCAATTGAGGTTTGTCTACGGTAACAAAGAGTTTTCTAGCGACATTGTCAATAAGCGTTCGGTTGTGCTCGATGATTCAGACGACTTTACATTTCACGTTTTTGAACGCGATGAGGAGGGTGAAAAATATTATGCCGATCAACTCTCTGCGTTGGGATTGAAGCTCTTCAATATGTTCTATTATCTGAAGAGAGAGAACGACGGTACTGTTGATTTATATGGTGTGGTTGATTTCTTGGTTGCGAATAAGGCAAAATTGTCTGAGTTTGAAATCAAACAAGAGCAGGGAGAACAGGTTTTTTTCCTAGAACCGATGAGTTTGAATATCTCTGTCGAAGAAAAGGATAAAGATTGGTTTGATCTTCGCGGAATCGTGATGGTGGGCAATTTTCAGATACCGTTTTATAAATTCCGAAAAAATATCATATCCGGAATTCGTGAATACACTTTGCCAGATGGTACGGTCACACTTTTGCCGGAAGAGTGGTTTGCAAAGTACTCTGACCTTTTAAGGTTCTCTGATGAAAAGAATGATGAGCTTCGGGTGAAGAAGTTCCATTTCGGAATGGTGGAGGAACTTTCAAAATCGGCCAACCAATACCGTGGCGCGTTGGATCAGCAGATCCCGATTCCCAAGGGGATAGAGGCTCATCTGCGTTCGTATCAGCATACGGGTTATTCGTGGCTCGTCAGCCTTTACGAGAATAACTTTGGTGGTTGCCTGGCCGACGATATGGGATTGGGTAAGACGCTTCAGTTTCTCTCATTTTTCCAGTATATATACAAAGGTATCGAGGCTGTTGCAAACAGTCCAATGGATCTTCCTTCGGATGAAAATACATTTGAGACCGCAGATAACAGCGCTGCCCCTTGGCCTTATAAAGATGATCAACCAACGCTTTTCGACCAACTTTTTGCTCAAGAAGAAACTCCGAAACAACCTGAGGTGATAGTGAAAAACGAGGAAACAAAATCGGTTGAGAATAAGAAGCCGGCTTCGCTTGTAGTTTTGCCGACCTCTCTACTTTTTAACTGGGAACGTGAGAAAAAACGTTTTGCGCCGATGCTTCGTTCGTTGGATTATTCTGGCTCCAAGCGTGTGCGCAGTCATGATGTAGGACGAATATTCTCACATTATGACCTCGTCTTCACTACATATGGAGTAGTGCGCAACGATTTGGATTTTTTACAGAATTATCACTTTGAATGTGTGGTTTTGGACGAAAGTCAATACATAAAAAACACCTCGTCACAGGTTTATCAATCGGTCCTTAATTTAAAGGCAAACCATTATTATGTCATTTCAGGAACGCCGATTGAAAACTCTTTGAACGACCTTTGGGCGCAGATGAATTTTGTAAACAGAGGAATCTTGGGAAACATCAATTACTTCAAGAACTATTTTGTGACTCCCATAACAAGGCAGCAGAACGAGGAGCGCGAGCAACGTCTGCAGCAGATTATCAAACCGTTTATCATGAGACGTACGAAGTCTGAAGTGGCCAAAGATTTGCCGCCGATGATAGAGCAGGTGGTGCTTTGCGAGATGACGGAAGAGCATAAGAAGTTTTATACGCAGGAGATGTCTGTTGTGCGAAATAACCTCATGGACCGAATTCTTATGGATGGAGTAGAGAAGAGTTCAATTTTGGCTATTTCAGCCTTGTTACGGTTGAGGCAGATTTCGAATCACCCTTCTTTGGTGACAGATGATTATGAGGGCGAGTCTTCGAAGTTGGAGGAGGTTCTGTCGCGCATAGAGAGCCTTCGTGCTGAAGATCATAAGGTGTTGATCTTTTCCTCCTTTGTGAAAAATCTGGATTTGGTTGAGGCTCGTCTGCAGCAGTTGGGGTTGAAGTATTCCAAACTTATTGGTGCAACGCAGAATAGGGAAGAGGTGGTGTCTGAATTTCAAAACAAACCGGAAATAGGAGTTTTCTTGATTTCTTTAAAAGCTGGAGGTGTTGGATTAAACCTTACGGCTGCTGATTATGTCTTTATATTAGATCCTTGGTGGAATCCGGCGGCAGAGGCACAGGCAATCAACCGTGCGCATCGTATCGGTCAGGATAAAACCATCATGGTGTATCGTTTTATTATGGCGGATACAATTGAGGAAAAGATTCAGAATCTCCAGGCTGAGAAATCCAAATTGGCTCAGACTTTCATCAACAATAACAATCCGTTTTTGTCGATGACGGCTGAAGAAATGAAAGCTTTCTTTAGTTAAAGTTGACTTTTGAATTGTTACTTCGAACGGAATATTGTTACTTTGTTGTTTAATATGAATAAAAAGATAATGAACAGAATTATATCATTAGCTACGTTGACACTTGTTTTCTTGCTGACGGCTTGTGGACAGGTGCAATCTAGTGAGCAAAAAAAGGAAATTAAAGCTTCCGATTTGATTAAACTAATTAATAAAGGAAAAGATATTAATCTGGATAATAAGATCATAGTAGATGATGTCGATTTTACTACCATAAAAGCAATGAACATAGCATCTGCTGGAAAGTTGGAGTGTAATGTGGATGTGAATGTCTTTTTCAGCAACTGCGTTTTTATGGGAAATGTTACGGCTAAAGGCGAGTACAAAAAATTGTTGAAGTATACCTCTTTTGGAAAAAATCTGACGTTTTTCGAATGTGATTTTCGTGGAAATTTGACGATGGATTATATGGATGTTAACGAAACAGTTGAGTTCTCTAGATCCGTATTTAGAGGAAAAACCTCTTTTAATAATATTCATGTGAGAGGTAGTCGATTGGCTTTTGTTGAGGTTGAATCAGAACGACCATTTTCTATGGTTTATGCAAACATAAAGGGTAATGCTAATTTCATGAATGCAAAATTTGATTCAACAGCCAATTTTTTAGGCATGAAAGTTGAAACTATACAATTTAGTAATGCGGTCTTTAAAGGAGATTTGGATTTTTCAAATTCCATGTTTAAAGGCGATGTGTTATTCAATTATGTTGAATACGGAGAGAATGCTCAATTCTCATTTTCAAAATATTATGGAAATGCAGATTTTATGCATTCAAATTTTATTGGAAATGTATCCTTTGAACGTTCATTCTTTTATGGCAGTACAAGATGGAATAAAACCACTTATGCTTCCACAATAGAGACCAAAGATGCTCTTTTCTTTTCCGCTCCTGATACAACAGGTGTGTCTTTGAAAGAGGGTGTTGATATACAGGTTGTTGAGACTAATAAAATGAATATAAACAAGTAAAATAACTGATTTTATGATTAAATTTTTCAGAAAAAAGATAGCTGTCTGGGTGATGGTTGTCTGCTCGTTTTCTCTGGTGAGTTGTGATGAGGACTCTACTGGTGACGTAGAAGAAGTGGTTAATCAAGTTGTAGAGGTCCTCTCTGAATTCTTCGGAATGTTGGGATGGAATCTTGATGACGAGAATGCAAAGGAACAGGAAACACCCGATGATGAATATGATCAGACGACTGACGGTACATTGCCCGCAAGTGTTGATTTAACTAAATATTTCCCTCCAATCGGAAATCAAGGTAGTTATGGAACTTGTGTTGCTTGGGCTACAGGTTACAATATGAAAACAGCATTGAATGCAAAAGAGAAAAACTGGACATCTTCTGATTTGAGTAATTCAAGCAATCAGACTAGTCCTGTTGATTTGTGGCATTTGATTTCTACAAGTGCAAAGGGAAAAAGTTGCGAGGGTTCTAATTTTGAACCAGCTATGGATGCTATCCAACAAAATGGAGTTGCAAGTATGGCTGACGTTCCTTTCCCTGGTTTGAAGATGACTTGTGATGGTGTAACAGGAAAAGGAAATTCTACTAATAAAATATCTCAGTACAGAATCATAGCATATACCCAAGCTTTAAGTGGAGACAAGGATTACAATATGAATGTAGAGACATTTAAGTATTGGTTAAGTAAAGGTTTTCCTATCCTTATCGGTGCTCAATTAGGAGAAAAATTCATGGCATGGAATAGCTCTTCTGTCATCACTTTTGATACAAAGGATTATCAGGGTCAACATGCTTATCATGCTATGGTTTGTATAGGATATGATGATTCTAAAAAAGCATTCCGTGTTCGCAATTCATGGGACGCAGACTGGGGTGATCTTGGTTCTATCTGGGTTGATTATGATTTCTTCATCAATCAATTCTGTTTTGGTGGTTGGATTGCAAGTAACAATGATGGAGATTTGACTTCAGGTACTCCTTCTTTACGTTCAGCAGGTGCTCCTGTAGATTTGGCTGCTCATATCGTATCTGATAGTGAGGCTGCCAACGGTGAGCGTGTTTTGGAATACAATGTCTTGAATAATGGTGATAATACAGTATCTTCAAGCAAAGGTTGGAGCGTTGTTTATATGTTGTACAAGGCAAAACGTATCAATGAAAAGTATATTTTGATGCATGATTATTACGGCTCGGATGTGGCTGATGGTCAAATTGCAAACTATAACAAGGGTCTTTCTGTTTTCGGTTCAAGATCAACAGAGACAAATGTTGACGTAGCTGCTGGTAGCAGTGTTGCTGAGGCTTTGGGTGGCAAGAGTTTGAAATTCAACTACAAATTGCCTTTGGATGAGGATGGTCAACCTTTGGATGGTATGTTCTATTTGGTGTTGATGGTTAACTCATTCAGCGATTTGAACGATACAAACATGGACAATAACTGTAGTTTCGTAAGTGTAGGTGATCAACCTGTCATCATCACCAATGGTAAAATTGTGAATATGCCATCTTCTTTGAAGGATGTAAGAACTCTTGTTACTGAAAAGAACTGGAATACTTATACTGGTCAGCAGTTGTTCAACATGTTGTACAAACAAAAGAAGAACGGCCGATTGAATAAATTGGTAAGATCAGAAGATAATTCTTTGCGCAACGGAAAAGTTGCGAAGAGCGTAAGCAAATAAATTGATAATTTGCTAGGCATTTCGTAAATTTGCCGAACAAACATAAAGGGTGAACTTGAGGAATCGATTTTTTCATCGGCCGAAAGTCACCCTTTTTTCTGGCTTTATAAGGACGAATGATAACTACGTTCGGTTGATTTAGAATATGGATAATTTGAGATTTTTTAGCATAGCGAGTGGAAGTAGCGGCAATTGTTATTATTTGGGCAACTCCGAATATGGAATATTGATTGATGCTGGTGTAGGCCCAAGGGTAATCAAGAAACGTCTGAAAGAGATTGGTGTTGAGATGAACCGTATCTTTGCGGTCTTCGTTACGCACGACCATTTTGATCATATCAAATCGGTTGCTACGTTGGGAGAGGTATATCATCTTCCTATTTATTCTACCGCCAAGGTGCATAGAGGCATCGCCTTCAATTGTAAGGTAACGGAGAAACTATCACCAGCCAATAAACGTTTGATTGAGAATGGTCAAACCGTTGAGGTGAAGGATTTCAAGGTCACTTCATTTCCGCTTCCTCATGATTCAACAGACAATACAGGCTATGTGGTTGAATATGGTGATCTGACTTTTACTTTTGCTACCGATTTGGGTAAGGCAACAGATAAATTGTGCAGTTACATTGCAAAGTCCGATTATCTTTTGTTGGAGAGCAACTACGATGAGGATATGCTGAAGAACGGAAAATATCCTTATATGTTGAAGCAACGTGTGGCTAGTGAGCATGGACATCTAAGCAACGCAGAAGCCTCGAAAGCTGTTTCTTCTTTTGCTACGAATAAACTTAAACAGGTGTTTCTTTGCCATTTAAGTAAGGAAAATAATATTCCTGAATTGGCTTTGCAGAAGGTCTCTGATGGTTTAAAGACAAAGACCGAAGTGACCGTTTTACCTAGAACGACACCTTTATTGGTGGATTTGGACCGTTGATTCTTTTAGAATAGAATTTTTCTCTTCTTTATTTCGCTATAAACAGCTTCAGGTAAGAAGAAACGGACATCTTTCCCATTGTGTAGGGATTCGCGGATGAAGGTAGATGATATTTCGAGGTTGGGCGCATTTATCAGGGATACGTGCGCCCAACCTTTTGGTATTTCATTGTTATATCCTGGACGTGGATATACAAGGATGGAGTGGTTCTCCAGAATCCATTCGTAATTTCGCCATAAAGCAAATTTCTCCAGATTGTCGCCGCCCATGATGAGCGTGAAATCGCACTCCGGTTCGCTTTTTGAAAACTCTGTAAGTGTCTGATAGGTGTAGGAGGGTTTGGACAGGTGAAACTCAATGTCAGAGACGCTGAATTTGCCGTAACCCTTTATGGCTGCATGGACGAGCTCCAAGCGAATCTGATCGTCTAGCAGCGCTTCGTTGCGTTTAAATGGATTTTGAGGCGACACGATGAAGCGGACTTCATCCACATCTGCAAATTCTGCAATGTAGTTGGCCAAAGCCAAATGTCCTATGTGAATAGGATTGAATGACCCGAAATATAATGCCACCTTTTTTTTCATATCCATTTATGTTTAGTTGAATGAAATCGATTTTTTGGCTGTAGCTTAAAACAGCGTTTGAAAAATGCAACTTTGAATTGTCTGTAATTAAGAGCAAATAAAATGTTCTTTACGCCATCCTTCACGCCAGATTTGGCAAGTCCTCAAGGGATATTTTCACATTTACTCAGCCATGATGATATGCAGAAACAAAGCTATATAATACTTACAGCCTTGGTCTTATTTTAGGAAGTCAGCGATCAAATTCTTCAAATCGTTCTTAGCCTTCTCTAAATCATCATTCACAATGATCTTGTCGAATTGAGGAGCATATGTAAGTTCTTTCTCGGCCTTTGCTATACGGCTTTCGATAACCTCTGGAGTATCTGTCGCTCTTGATTCAAGACGTTTCCTTAACTCGGCAATGCTTGGTGGCTGGATGAAAACAGAGAGTGCACGTTCGCCGTAGAACTTCTTGATGTTGAGTCCGCCTACAACATCTACATCAAATAGAGCCACTTTGCCTGCATCATTAATGCGGTTGACTTCGCTTTTGAGTGTTCCGTAGAATTTGTTGGTATAAACCTCTTCCCATTCCAAAAACTCATTATTGGCAATTTTGGACTTGAATTCTTCGGGAGTTAAGAAGTAATACTCTTTTCCGTTCACTTCGGTTCCTCTTGGTGCACGACTAGTGGCTGAAATGGAAAATTCGAAACAGTCCATGATGGACATGAGATAATTGATTAATGTTGATTTTCCTGAACCAGAAGGGGCGGAGAATATGATGAGATTTCCTTTAGACATGATAGTTTGTATTTTTATGGTTACAAAAAGAGACGTGAATAGTTCGCGTCTCTTTTTTTTCCTATGTTGTTGGGATCTTTTACAATACGTTCAAAACCTGTTCTTTGATTTGTTCTAATTCGTCCTTCATCTTAACGACGATTTTCTGCATCTCGGAGTGGTTTGACTTAGAACCGAGGGTGTTGATTTCACGGCCAATCTCTTGAGCGATAAAGCCCAATTTCTTGCCTGAAGAACCTTCAGCATCCATTGTTTCTTTGAAGTAGGTGAGGTGTTGAGATAATCTGTGTTTCTCTTCATTTATATCCAACTTCTCTATATAGTATATTAATTCTTGTTCAAAACGATTCTTGTCGAAGTCAATGTCTTGTAGCTTGGCAAGATTGTCTTGGATGCGATCCTTGATCTTCTCTATACGCTCTTTCTCGAAAGGATCAATTTCAACCATAAGTTTACTAATGTTACTTAGCTTCTCATTGAAAACGCTTCTGAGAGATGATCCCTCTTTCGTTCTGAATGAAATAAGGCCATCAACGGCAGCGTCGAATGTTTTGCGAACAGCGTTCCACTCTTCTTCATCCACTTCCTGCATTTCACACTTCATTGTGTCTGGCATTCTGAGTAAAGTTTGGAACCACTCTGTTGGTTGAGGGGTGTTTAGCTTTTTAGATACTTCTATTATCTGGTTGTAATATCCTTCAATGATAGGGAGATTCAACTGAGCTGAAGTCTCTTTTCCTACATTCTCAATGTAGATGCTTAAATCAACCTTACCTCTCTCAAGTCTTTGAGAAATCACGTTTCTAAGTTCAAGATCTTTTTCCTTAAAGACATTAGGAACTCTTGTTGATAAGTCTAATTGTTTGCTGTTTAGAGACTTGATCTCTATGGTTATTTTTTTGTTCTCTACTTCGCATGTCGCTTTTCCGAACCCTGTCATTGACAATACCATATCTTTCTGTTTTTATTAAGAAATTATGTACAAATTTAATTTTTAATTTTGTCTTTTGATAGAAAAGGCACCGAATTAATGTACTTTTGTGCTACTTTATTATTTGATATTCGAATGGCAGCATTAATAAACGTAGAGACATCAACTGAAGTTTGTTCGGTGGCTCTCTCTTGCGATGGCAAGGTTGTATGGCATAAGGAAAATTTTGAAGGACAGAATCACTCTGTATTGTTGACAAAGTACCTTGATGAGTTGATGGGTTATGTTAAGAAAGAGGGTGTGAAGGTTGAAGGAGTTGCAGTTAGCTGCGGACCAGGTTCGTATACAGGTTTGCGTATTGGCGTTTCTACCTGTAAAGGTTTGTGTTACGGAATGGATGTACCTTTGATCGCTGTGAATACTTTGCAGACAATGGCCAATCACGTAGTGAAAATGGGTAAGGCCGAGGCTGGCGCATTGCTTTGTCCGATGATTGACGCAAGAAGAATGGAGGTTTATACTGCATTGTTTGACTGCAATCTAAAACAGGTAAAAGAGACAAGTGCTGATATCATTGATGAGAATTCATATTTGGATAGAACGGAAAAGATGATTTGCTTCGGCAACGGTGCGAATAAGTGCAGAAAAGCATTATCACGTGAGAATGTTGAATTTTTGGATGATATTTGTCCATTGGCAATAGATATGGTTGAATTGTCTGAAAAGGCTTATCAAGATAAAGAATTCCAGGATGTGGCTTACTTCGAGCCATTCTATTTAAAGGAGTTTATAGCAACAGTAGGAAAGAATAAGGTATTTAATCAGTAAGGATTGATTACTTGAAAAAAAGGTAGCGATTATCGCTACCTTTTTTTATGTTCGCCCAGCATGGGCACGTTCTAATGGGTGAAAGTCCCCAGCACGCCCTAACAGTGGGAAGTGCATAGCCAAAGACAAGGGTGTCCGCCGTGAGACGGAATCTGGAGGAAGTTGGAGGCAAATGTCTGGCCTGACGAACAGAAACTTGATACAAGGCCGAAAACTGTGGTCAAGTCTGCATAACAGGACAAAG
>Ga0208197_1004351_pt1 | contig 10556 bp, 5 predicted proteins | sample AD_JPNNA4_MetaG_FD_184444 | JGI IMG/M metagenome (GOLD analysis project Ga0208197, IMG submission 184444) | Active sludge microbial communities of municipal wastewater-treating anaerobic digesters from Japan - AD_JPNNA4_MetaG (SPAdes) (version 2) | ecosystem: Engineered > Bioreactor > Anaerobic >... | reverse complement strand
TGGTAGTCTAAGATTAATTGCATCTTATCTCCGCTGATATCATAAAGCTGTGCACTTTGTGATAACTCTGGACCAGTAGGCAAGTATCTGTCTTTTGTAATTTTATTGTAAGCGATTAAATATTTAGGACTAGGTTTTTTGCTGTCACCGCCCGGAATACATAAGTGCCCTACAGAATAGTATGTTGGAACACGGTCTAATACTTTTAAGTCTTTGATGTTCCATTTTACTACCTCAGAAGACACGAAGAAAGAAGTATAAGCATTTCCTTTTCCATCAAATTCTGTATGCAAAGGGCCTAAGCCTGGTTTTTTTACTTCACCATATAATGCAGCTTCATATTTAATAACAGGAATGCCATCAAAGTCGCCTGCAAAGTCTTTTGCGGCAATGGCTTTTTGTATTTTATCGAAACTGAATACCGGAATTAAAGCTGCTAATTTTCCACTACCTACAATAAATTCACCTGTTGGGTCAACGTCGCAACCATGAGGCGATTTAGGACATGGGATGAAGTAACATAAATCTGCTAATTCTTTGGAATCTAAAACGATTACTTCATTTTTTATTTCTGATGTAGCAGTATGTGTTTTCTCATTATAGGTATTGTGTGCATATTTTGCAGGTACTTTTTTGCCTTTTCCAGCTTTCAAATATTCTTCTGCTTTTTTCCAGTTTACCGCCAAGATAAAGTCTTTGTCTTTTTGAGATGCATTTACCTCTAACAAAGTATTTGCTTGTTCTGAATTATAGCAAGAGAAAAAGAACCAACCATGTGATTTTCCTTTTCCTGCATGACTTAAATCGAAATTAATTCCGGGACATTGAAGTTGAAAAGCGATATCCATTTTACCATCTTCTTTACCAACACTGATAAAGCTGATATAACCTTTAAAATTTTTCTTGTAAGTGCTGATACCAACATCTCCATTTGCATCATCACCCGGTACGCTAAAGCGAGTCCCTGCAATTACATATTCAGTGTTTTCAGTTATAAAAGGTGAGGAGTGATTTCCTGCGCTGTTTGGTAATTCAATAATTTCAGAAGTGCGGAATGTTTTTAAATCGATACGAGCAACGCGCGGAGTATTATTCGCGTTACCAAATATCCAACGACCATCGATCTCACCATTCGTTTGAGAAAGTTCAGGGTGATGTAAATCGTCCCAAGGAACAATACCATGCGAAGTATTTAACATTGGTTTTGTTTCCTCGCTATAGCCATATCCTTTTTCAGGGTCTACGCTAAATACAGGAATTACTCGAAGTAAGCGACCTGAAGGTAATCCGTAAACACTCATTTGTCCACTGAATCCACCTGAAACGAAGTTATAGTACTCGTCGTATTTGCCGGGCGCAACATAAGCTTTAGCTGCAGCATCACCGCTAACCGCATTGTTGAGGTTTTTTGGCTTGCAAGCAGATAAGAAGGTTACTGTGATTATGGAGATAATCAGCAATAGGTTAGTTAATTTTTTCATATTACTAGGTATTGATTAGGTTTCTTATTTAACGCCATCATTTTTGCGCATGTATTCATATAAAGAGCGCGCATCATCATCACTTAAATTCTGATTAGGCATTCTCACTAAGCATATTTCAAGTTGAGCTTGAGCTTTAGGATCTTTATTTAACATTTCATCGGTGTTAGTGATGAAGTTCATGATCCATTCGGCTGAGTGACGAGAAGTAACTCCTTTCCAGCCGGGTCCAACTAATTTTTCATCAGTCAATTTATGGCAACTACCACATTTCACCCCGAAAATTTTTGCTCCGTTATCAGCCATTGTTGCGTTCAATGTTGGACTAACATCCACTTTCGTGAATTTTCCGGTTCCACGATTTGGATCGTAAGAAGGATTGCCATCGGCAGTTTTTTCAGTTGATGTTTCTGATGAAGCCGGTTGTTCGGTAGTTGATGACTTGCCACCACAAGCACTTAAAAAAGCACTGATGATGCAAAAAGTGAGGAATTTTTTCATAGTTTTAAGAATGTTAATTAGACAATGCAAGATTACGCCGAGATAATTTTTTCGTTTATGCGTGCAATCATAATAGGGTCGGCCGAAGACAAATCATAAAAAATCCTTGTTTATGAGGTCTGTAAGTAATACATTTACAGTCAGTTGAAAATTTGATTTTTTAAAAACATGACGTAAGTCATTTTGGATTGTGCGTTCAATCATAAATTGCGGTAGTGGTAGATAATACTTTAGTCAAAAAATTATCATGATTGATATTAACCTTTTGTTATCGTGTGGAGCATCCTATAAGAAAATATCGGCGCATGATATTATTTTTAGTGAAGGAAGTACATGTACTTATTATTATCAGTTGGTATCGGGAAGAGTTAGATGGATTAACTATACAAGTGACGGCAAAGAATATTTGCAATCGATAATAGAAGAAGGAGAATGTTTTGGAGAGCTTCCATTATTTGATGAAGGTGGTTATGCGGCTACAGCCATTGCTGATGTTGATAGTATAGTAATACGATTGAACATATCGGCATTCCATCAACTATTGATTGAAAATCCTGATATACATTTTAAATTTAGTAAGCTGTTAGCACATCGATTAAGATTCAAGTTTTTTATTCTTAAAGAAATGGCTTTTAATGATCCAGCAAAAAGAGTTGCGGCTTTATTTCATTATTTAAAAAGCGGTCGGAAACATATTTGTGGTACGTGCAATCAAATAAAACTAACACGTCAGCAAATTGCCGACATGACAGGATTAAGAGTCGAGACTGTTATTAGAGTAGTTCGCAATATGCATACCAATGGAGAATTGAAAATTCTTCGTGGTAAAATATATTTCAATGATATGACTCCGGTCATAATGAATGAGCCGGAACATTAAGTTATTTGCATAGTTTTTATTGAAGAATCGTTGTGCGCTGGATAAAAATATCAATTTTCAATTTTACGCTATTGGCATTATTGGGATGCATTCTCAGATATAAGATAGCATTCTCACTTCCGTTTATTGATCAGAAGTATTTGTTACATGCACATTCGCATTTTGCATTTGCCGGATGGGTTTCGCAAATATTGATGTGTTTATTTTTATATGCACTGAATAATGATACGATTGAATGGGAAAATAAAATTAAAAAATTCGAAAAGATATTTGTCTTGAATTTAATTACAGCCTATGGCATGTTAATTTCGTTCGCATTGCAAGGTTATGCAATGTATTCAATCATTTTTAGTACGGCATCTATTTTAGTTTCTTATTGGTTTGCATTCAGTGTGTATCCGCTAATTAAAGAAAGCAATATACATGCTGTCACCAAGAAATATTTTTATGCAGCATTATTATTTAATGTAATTTCATCACTAGGTCCTTTTTCACTTGCATTTATGATGGTAAGTCATTCAGCAAATCAAGATTATTTGATGGGCGCTGTTTTTTACTATTTACACTTTCAATATAACGGATGGTTTTTGTTTGTGATATTGGGAACATTGAACGAGCACATTGCAAAGCAAACCGAGAACTTTGACTTCAATAGAAATTTTAATGTTCTAATTGTTGCTGCTGTAATGACATTGTTTTTATCGTTACCATGGATAGACAAGCAGAATATGTTAGGTATAGTATTATTTGCGATTGTAATTATGCAGTTATTAGTCTTCATCTCTTTTCTGCGAAATACAAAAGAAGGAAATGGACCGCCGCTAATTTTAAACAGTAGAATAAAAATTCCGATAAAGAGCATCTTTACCTTCGCCATCTTGATTAAAGGAGTTCTTCAAATTTTGATATTAGTTCCATCACTCGATCAATATGCATTTGGGATAAGGCCTGTAATTATTGCATACCTACATTTAGTGTTGATTGGCGTCGTATCATTTTACATTTTTCATTACTTGATAAAGGAAAGAATCATGTTAATGAGTAAAAAATTAAACAAAGGGCTTTTGATTTTTTTAGGAGGGTTTATTTTGAATGAAATTGTTTTAGTATTGCAAGGACTCTCATGGTTAAACATTGTAGGGCTTCCTCTTACAAATGAAAGTTTGTTTTTAGCCGCCATTATGATGTTTAGCGGATTAATTGTTGTAACAACTTCAATTATAAAAAAGTCGGTGAGCGGCAAGAACAAATTCCCTGAATTGCCCTTTATAAAATAGAAAATTGCCAAATCGTAGTAAAAATTAGCTATTTCTTTACCCTAACCACTTGCGTTGACCTCCAAATCGTTGTATATTTGTCATAACGGCTCCCAAATTGGTGAGCCGTTTTTATCGCATGTCGTGTACTAATTATTAATGTAATATACCTCAGAGCTCCTCTAGGAGCTGAACTAACAAGAATGATATGGAAAGCAACTCTGTGAATCCTACGCAGCCTGAAAATGAAGCTGCAAACGAACTAGAAAGCGTGAATGCTGAGTCTGCAGCAGCAGCTCCCGAAAGCATTGAACCGGCAACAGCCGAAGAACCAAAAGCTGAAGTTGTGACAGCAGAAGTACATCACGACGAAGAAAAACATCTTCAGGAAATCGCACCTGAAATCCATGAGGAAATGGAAGCTGAGCCAATAGAAGATTTTGGTCAGTTGAGTAAAGACGAGTTGTGTGCTAAAATGGAAGCATTCAGCAAGGAAAACGATGTAAATACAGTAAAGAATAGGGTTCAAGCTGCCCGCGATGCCTTTCAAGCTATTTTCAATCACGAACGCGACTCTGCCCTCGCTAAATTTTTAGAAGATGGTGGAATAAAGGAAGAGTTCGAGTATCAAGATCCTATTGAAGCAAAATTCTTTGAAGCGTATAAGCATTTCCAAAAGCGTCGCTCTGAATTTGTATTGGGTCAAGAAAAAATCCGTCAAGGAAACTTAAAGTTAAAGAACGATATTCTTCTTCAGATGAAAGCAATTCTTCAGAAGGAAGAAGATATGTCGAAAGCATTCAATGAATTCCACGATTTACAAGCGAAATGGAGAAGTATAGGTCCGGTTCCGCCTCAAAACGTGAATGACTTATGGATGACGTATAAATTATACAGCGACCGTTTCTATGAATTCATTAAGTTGAATCGCGAATTGCAAGATTTAGAGATGAAGAAAAATCTCGAGATGAAATTGCAATTATGCGAGCGTGCTGAAGAAATGTTCTTAGAGCCATCGTTGAATAAAGCGTTGCTTGAAATTCAATCGTTGCAACATAAGTGGCGAGAGATTGGAGCAGTGCCTCGTGAGAAGAGAACAGAAGTTTGGGTTCGCTTTAAGGCTGCAGTAGATAAGATCTACGATAATAAGCGTTCTTACCTCGATGGTCAACGTCAGCAATTTGAAACTAACTTAGCAGGTAAAACGGCCTTGCTTGAGAAAGCTGTTGCTATTGTTGCAGAGAAATTCGAGAAGCACACTCAGTGGCAAGAAGGACTTCAACGCTTATTAGAATTACAAACAGAGTGGAGAAAAATCGGACCAACTCCAAAAGAGAGCAACGAATCGATTTGGCAACAGTTTAAATCGACTTGCGATCAGTTCTTCAAAAATAAAGACAATTACTATAAAGCGAAGAAGCAAGAATATGCTACAAATCTTCAAAGCAAAACTGAATTATGTATTCAGGCTGAAGCATTGAAAGAAAGCAGCGACTGGAAATCTACTACTCAAGAGTTGATTCGCTTACAACAGGAATGGAAAAAAATTGGACCTGCTGGTGAGAAAAACGAAAAAATATGGCAACGCTTTAAAGCAGTTTGCGATGAGTTTTTTGCTCGAAAAACCGCCAATTTCGCTGCTCAAGATCAAGTTCAAGGCGAGAATCTGATTAAGAAGAATGAGTTAATTGCTCAAGTTGAGAAATTTGAAATGCCTGCCGATCCGAATGAAGCCTTAGATCAGCTAAAAGCGTTCCAAAGAAGCTTTACTGAAATCGGACTAGTTCCATTAAAAGAGAAAGACGGGATTCAAAACCGATTCAGAAATGCGATTCAGGTACATTTTGATACTTTGAAAGCGAAACCAGAGTATCGTCAATCGTACAAACCGCGCGGTGATCGTCCTGAAAGATCGGAACGCCCTGAGCGTCAGGATCGTCCGGCAAGAAGTAATCAGCAATCTGGTGGCGGAGACGACGAATCACGCAATCTTCGTAGTCGTGTAGAAAAGCTCAATAGTGAAGTTCAAGTATGGGAAAACAACCTTGGTTTCTTTGCTAACTCTAAGAATGCCAATGCATTAAAAGAAGAGTATGAGCAAAAAATCCAGCAAGCAAAAGAAGAAATCGGGAAATTGAAGGCCCGTATGGCAGAATTGAGAAATGTCTAGGGAATAATGTAATTCATAGGTAAAATTAAGCCCTCTGCCGAAAGCAGGGGGCTTTTTCATGAAAAATAGAGTGCGATTTTGTAAATTAGTAGCCTCAAAACAAGTCCCCCTTCAACTATGAAAAAACTGTTTACTGTTACCCTGCTTACACTGGCAGCATTTCTTCCTGTGGCTAAGGCACAATTATCGCACGATAAGTGTCTTTCAGAAATAATGTTCCAAGAAGCCGCTGCCAAAGATCCGCAGGTTCAAAAAAATCGCGAAAATCTTGAGAAATTCACTGAGGCTTATTCACATAGTAATGCTTCAAGCAGAAATGCCGGTACGACTAAAATTATTCCGGTTGTTGTACACGTGATGCATTATGGCGGACCTGAAAACATCAGCGATGCTCAAATCTTAGATCAGATTCGTGTATTGAACGAAGACTATCGTCGTTTAAACGCAGATACTGTTAATACGCCTGCAGTTTTTAAACCTTTAGGAGCTGATGTAGGTATTGAATTTAGAATGGCGCAATTAGATCCTAACGGAAATTGCACAAACGGAATCGAGCGTATTTATACTCCTTTGACTTTTAATGCGCGAAATAATGTTAAGCCTTTAAGTTGCTGGCCTCGTGACAAATATTTAAATATGTGGATCGTGAGTAGTATTGCTAATACGAATGGTTCTCCTGGAACGGTTATTGGTTTTGCTCAATTTCCGGGAGGAGCTGACTCAACTGATGGTGTTGTTATTAAGTATGATTACATGGGAACTATTGGAGCTGCAGCATCTACAGGAGGTGCAGGTAGAACAGCAACTCATGAGGTTGGTCACTGGTTAAATCTTCGCCATATTTGGGGAGATGCAACTTGTGGAAACGATTTTGTTACAGATACTCCTACTCAAGAATCAGCAAATCTCTCTACTTGTCCTTCATGGCCACATGTAACAAACTGTTCAGGAAATTCTCCAAATGGTGATATGTTTACAAATTACATGGACTATACTAATGGTCCTTGCCAAAATATGTTTTCAATTGGGCAATCGCAAAGAATGAACGCTACATTAGCATCAACATTAAGCGGAAGAAATAATTTATGGTCGAGTGCGAACTTAATTGCAACCGGAACTGACGGTACGCCAGCAGTTACATGCGCTCCTCATGCCGACTTTATTCCGCGCCCATTGTTTATTTGCGAAGGAACCAGCATTCAATTTACTGATGGCTCATGGGGTGGACCAGTTGATTCTAGAGTTTGGACTTTCACCGGAGGATCACCAGCCACAGATACATCAGCAAATCCTACAGTGCAGTATCTTACTGCAGGAGTATACGATGTGTCATTATCAGTAACAAATACTGCAGGAACAACAACAAAAACAATTACCGGAAAAGTTGTAGTGAGTGCGTCAGGAAATTCTATTAGCCCAATCGGTTTTTCCGAAGGGTTTGAAAATGGAACTTGGCCATTTAACGATTATTATGCTATAAATGCAAATGGAGGTACTACATGGCAAACTACTTCTATCGCCGCGAACGGTGGAACAAAATCGATTTATATTTCTAATACTTATAATTCTACAACAGGATATCAATCAAACGATAAAGGCCCGGATGAATTCATTACTCCTATGTTTGATTTCACCAATATCACTAATCCAACCATGACGTTTGATATTGCTTGTGCTTTACGTGATACCACATTAGATCGTTTTGTTGTGTACTATTCAACTAACTGTGGGCAAACTTGGACATTGCGAAAAGCAATTCAAGGATTGCCATTACAAACTACAACAGGATTTGTTACGGGTAACTTTATTCCTAATTCTTCACAATGGAGAAATGAGACAGTAAGTTTTGGGAATAATGTTGCTAACAAACCGAATGTGAGATTTAGAATTGAATTTAATCATGAGTCATCTAATAATTTATACCTAGATAATATTAACTTGAATGGAACTGTAGGTTTGTCTGAAGATTTAAATGTTGAAAATGCAGGAATGAACATACATCCTAATCCTTCAAAAGGAGTAACATATGTTGATTTCTCAATGCTTGCACAAAGTGATGTGAAAATTGAGGTGTTAGATATTCAAGGTCGTATTGTAAGTACATTTAGTGATAATTTAAGTGCAGGCGATCATCAATATCAATTCAATAATAATTTAGAAGCCGGAGTTTATATGGTTCGCCTTTCATTTGGTGATCGCGCTATCACTAAAAAGGTTGTTATTCGTTAATATAGAGTAAGAAAAAATTTCATGCCCCGGTATTTTTGCCGGGGTTTTGAATTTAAACACATACAAAACAATTCAATGAAAAAAATATTAGTTTCATGTATGCTGATGCTTATGGGCACAGCGTTGATGGCGCAATCGCAAGCATATCGATCGTGTGCGACTGAAGAAATGTGGGAGCAAGCTGTAAAAGCTGATCCATTAGCGGCGATACGTCGATTAGCAATTCACAATCCCAATACACTTAGAAAATTACCGGGATCAAAAGTGGTTTCAGCTACAGGCGTTGTGCAATATAAGATTCCCGTTGTTTTTCATGTAATGCATACTTATGGATCTGAGAATATTAGTAAAGCTCAAATTCAAGATGCAGTAAATAGTTTGAATCTTTCATTCCAAAAATTAAATCCGGATACAGGTGATGTAATTCCTTTGTTTCAACCGATTTTTGGAAATGCTGAAATAGGATTTGAACTTGCAAACATCGATCCGAGTGGAAATTGTACCGATGGCATTACTCGTACTTATACTGAACTTACTAATGTAGCATCAGATAATGTGAAAGCGCTAATCGATTGGCCTTGCGAAAAATATTTAAATATCTGGGTGGTTAAAAATATCGCTAGCGGTGCTGCGGGTTACGCATATTATCCCGGGATTGCTTCTAATATCGACGGGATTGTAATGCGTCATGATTATACAGGTAGTTTCGGTACGGCAAATTCGTCAAATTATACAGAACGATCTTTATCACATGAAGTTGGACATTGGTTAAACTTACCGCATACATGGGGATCTAGTAATACTCCCGGCTTGGCATCTAATTGCGGAATTGACGACGGAATTTTCGACACTCCCAACACTGTAGGAGTTGCAAACTTTTCTTGTAATACTGCACAAAGTACTTGTGGTGCAATCGATAATGTTCAGAATTATATGGACTATGCAAGTTGTCATAAAATGTTTACCCAAGGTCAAGTGGATGAAATGCAACTCGCTTTGCAAGTTAATGCAGGTGGTCGAGATAATTTGGTTTCTTCGGCGAATTTGATCGCAACAGGGACAGAAAGCGGTCACATTGTGGCTCCATGTGCTCCGGTAGCTGATTTTGTAAGCAAGGATATCTATATCTGTGCAGGTACGTCAGTATCATTTGATGATGTATCTTGGAATGGATCAATTACAAGTCGTACTTGGACATTCCCCGGTGGATCTCCGGCAACAGATACTGCAGCTACTGCTGTAGTGCTTTATACTGTTCCCGGTGTTTATGATGTGCAACTTGCTGTATCAAATTCCTTAGGTAACGACACATTAACAAGAACTGCGTTAGTACATGTTTTGCCAACTCCAGGAACAAATGTTATTCCTTTTAACGAAAGTTTTGAAACTACTTCGGTTCCCGGAAATGAGTGGGAAGTGATTAATGAGAATAACAATAATGCTTGGGCTGTTACTTCTGCAGCTGCTGCCACAGGAACAAAGTCTATGAGATTGGTAAATCAAGCAGGAAATGGGTCAGGAAGTATTGATCAACTTATTACTCCAACCTTCGATTTGTCGAATGTAAGCGGAACTCAATTTAGTTTTAAAGTTGCGTTTGCTCCAAAGAATGCCAACGATTCTTCAGAATTACATGTTTACTTTACAAATAATTGCGGAATATTATGGTCACAACGATATCTTAAATTGGGATCAGCCCTTGCCACAGCGCCGGCTACAACCGCAGCTTTTTCGCCTACTTCTTCTCAATGGAGAACTGAAACTATCAATTTGACTACTTCTACATTTAGTGGAAAACCAAGTGTTAGAGCACGCTTCGAATTCGTAAATTATGTAGGCAATAATATCTACATCGACGATATTAATATTAGTGGAAATGTTGTAGGAATCAATGAACAGTTAGCTGAAGAATTTAATTTTAGAGCATTCCCGAATCCTTCGAAAGGTGATATCGCTGTAAGCTTTACGACTTCGAAAACAGATGCGGTGAAAATGCAAGTATTCGATATGGCAGGACGTTTAGTAGATGATGCCGTAAA
>Ga0208197_1004335_pt1 | contig 10576 bp, 9 predicted proteins | sample AD_JPNNA4_MetaG_FD_184444 | JGI IMG/M metagenome (GOLD analysis project Ga0208197, IMG submission 184444) | Active sludge microbial communities of municipal wastewater-treating anaerobic digesters from Japan - AD_JPNNA4_MetaG (SPAdes) (version 2) | ecosystem: Engineered > Bioreactor > Anaerobic >... | reverse complement strand
TTCAGGTCTCTAAAATTGCCCCTTATCAACCTAACCCGCTCCCCAAAGGGTTGAAGTCTCCTTGCCGCTATAGCCAGTCCGGCTTCATCTACATCCAAACCTATTAGTTTTATCTTACTGTGATGCCCCAGTATGCTGAAAGCATGACCCCCGCCCCCTACTGTTGCATCTATAAAAAGGCTAAACTTTTCAGAGATTAAATAATCTAATACTTCCTTGACTAAAACAGGTATATGGGCTCTTTCAATCAAAGGCCAAGCTCAGATACAATATCTGCAACCCTATCAGGGTCAGATATCGCCTTCTTCACAAGCTCCTCCCATACCTCCTGGGCCCATATCTCTATCTTCTTATTCATCCCCACTATGACAACATTTTTTTTAATCAGGGCATCGGTTTTTAAAGACTGGGGTATCAATATCCTCCCCAATTTATCTATGGAACACTCAGTAACCCCTGAGTAAAAATACCTCAAAAATGTCCTTGCATCCTTGTTTATCTGTTCTTTTTTTGCAATATTTTCCTGTATCTCCACCCACTCCTGATATGGATAGCCCACTATACACCCATCGAGATTCGTAAGTATCAGGCGCATGTCGTATTTTGTCGATAGGATCTCCCTGAACTTGGATGGTATACTGACCCTACTTTTATCGTCTATTGTATATTCATATCTACCGGCAAACATTTTTATCCCACTTTATAACACCATTTACCACATTAAACCAACTATACTTGTAACATTCGATTTTGTCAAGTATTTTTTAGATTTTTTTCAAACACATAATGTTTATTAAACGCCCCATTAATTTGAATTACAGCCCATTATGTTGTAGATTAAAATTTGATATATCATGGGCATTATCGAGGCGTACGAAAAAGACAAATATAATCTCTTAGAGGCAAAGAAGAACGACCCTGTAATCTTCCTCGATAGCTACACTGATGAAAAAGACATGGAGGTGGCTGGGTTTCTTGCCTCCCAGTTTGCCTATGGCAGGATCGAGGTCTTTAAGAGATTCCTGAAAGAATTATTTAAAAAGATGGGTCAAAGTCCATATGAATTTATAAGGGCTGGGGATTTTACATGTCTTTCAGGCATGTACTACAGGTTTCAGAAAGACAGTGATCTAATAATGCTTTTCATGGCATTAAAAAAAATCTCCGAGGGGTTTGACACCCTTGGGAATATGATTAAAAAATTCTACAGAGGAGACATAAGACAGACCCTGTGGTCTGCAAGGAGATACATATTCCATAACAGCAATGACCTCACATTTTTCTTTCCTGCCCCATCCCCGTCCAACCCCATGAAGAGGTGGTGTCTTTTTTTAAGATGGATGGTAAGAAAAGATGAGATAGATAAGGGTATATGGGGTTTTATAGACAAGAAGGACCTTATTGTCCCCCTGGATGCAAATATATTTAAGATAGGCAGGTGTCTTGGCTGGATAAAGACAAAAAACCCTACCTTTAAGGCTGCCATTGAGGTTACAGAGGCATTGAGACGCCTTTCACCTGAAGACCCTTTGAAATACGACTTTTTTCTCTGCCACAGGGTAGGCATTGCTGCAGGATGCAGGGGTGTGAAGTCCAAAGAATGCAGAGACAGGTGTCTGATTTTTGAACAATGATGGCTTTAATAAGGCCTTTGAAAAAGTATAAATAATATTAAAGGTGAAGTAGTTTGATAGACGAAAGAATAATAGAAAATCTATCTGATTCATCAGGGGTCTATATATTCAAAGACAAAGAAAACAGGATTGTCTATATCGGCAAGGCAAAAAATATAAGGGAAAGGGTAAAGAGCTATATAAAGGCCGGGAAAAAGGATGTAAAAACCGAACATCTCGCGGAAAACATAGCCCAGATAGAGACCATATTAACGGGAAATGAAAAAGAGGCATTCCTCCTGGAAAATAACCTTATTAAAGAGCATAAACCAAGATATAATATAAATCTAAAGGACGATAAGACATATATCTCCCTGAAGTTGACTGTCCAGGAGACCTTCCCTGCATTGTTCACAACGAGAAAGATACAGGAAGATGGTGCCATGTATTTTGGGCCTTACCCGGATATAGGTGACATAAAGGAAGTAATGAAGATAATACAGACCTTTTATCCTGTAAGGAGATGCAAGAATACGGTATTCAAAAAGAGAAAGAGGGCGTGTATCCTGTTTCAGATGGGCAAATGCCCTGCACCATGTGAAGGGAGGATTGAAGAGGAAAAATACAGAGAGATTATATCAGAGCTTGTAGACTTTCTCTCTGGCCGCAATAGAAAAATACTCGATAACCTTACAAAGCAGATAGAAAGGGCAGCATCAGAGTGGAGGTTTGAGGATGCAAAGGCTCTAAGGGACAGGTATGAGACCATAAAAAGGCTCACCGAGAAACAGAATGTCCATGAACACCTCGGGAAAGACAGAGATGTATGGGGGTTTCTCTGTGAGGAGGGGAGGCTAAAGGCTGTTGTCCTGAGCTTTAGAAGGGGCGTGCTTATATCAAAAAAGACATTCAAGGAACCTTATGTATCAGACCTTATGGATGATGCCATATCCTCTTTGCTGTTTCAGTTCTACAATACAAGGCCTGTCCCGGACGAGATTATACTATCTCAGGATATAGAGGATATGGGTATACTTGAAAATTTTCTGAGGGATAAGAAAAATGCCATAACACGGATAAAAGGGCAAAAAGATGCTGCATCCAGACCCCTTGTTGCCCTGGCCATACAGAACCTCTACGAGGAAAAAGAGCAAACACCCCTGGACAGGGCATTTAAGAGAATGCTCCATCTGAGAAAGGAGCCGCTACGGATAGAGGCATATGATATATCCCATACCCATGGGAAAAACCCTACAGGCGTAATGGTTGTCTTTGAATCCTTTAAGCCAAAAAAGGATGGATACAGGGTATTCCATATAAGGGGTCCCTCAACCATGGATGATACCTCTTCTATTATGGAGGTCATTTCAAGACGCCTTAAAGACCCGGATATCATGCCTCTACCAGATTTATTTATTATTGATGGGGGAAAGGCACAGCTATCATCGGCCCTTAAGGTCTTAAAAGAAATGGGTAAAGACATAGATATAATAAGCATAGCCAAGGGAGAAAAAAGGCATGCCATGAAAGACCTCATCTATATACCCATGAGAAAAAACCCTGTCCTCATGCCACCGTCTTCGCCGGTCTTCAAGACCATTGTAAAGATAAGGGATGAGGCACACAGGTTTGCCATATCCTCCCACAGGAGGTGGAAAAAAAGGGATGACATCAGTTAATAAACCCTTTACAGAAAAAACTCTGTGTGTTACAAATCTTAAAATTCAATTTTGTTGGGTTTTAAATTTTTTATGAATACAAAAGACTTTTTGAGGGACTCAAGGATGTGCCCAAAAGTCAAAGATTTTAAGATCTCATAACCAATCGCTCATGGAGGTAGATAGATGATTACAGGCATAGGTAGCCTTCCTTTCCAGGATGTAGACAGGGCATTGGACCTCATATTCACTACCTGTCCAGATATACCTTTCTGGCCTCAACTCCCAAAAAGGTCGCCGGATGAAAATATGTATTCCACATTCCTCGAGCATGTCCCATGCATTAAATGGGATAGGGAGAAAAATACAGTCTTTATGGATACCCAGGATACAGAGGGCATAGAGGGGTTCTACGAAGATGTCATGGGTGAAAACCTGGATGCCTTTGCCATGTCTGAAAAAGTAGCACCGGGATTCTACAGATTCCTTGAGAGGCTAAAGGATATATCCCATGGTGTAAAATCTATAAAAGGCCAGCTTACAGGGCCATTTAGCATGGGGCTTGGCCTGAAGGATGAAAAAGGAGTCCCTGTAATATATAACTATGGTTTTTTTGATATAATAAAAAAGGCCCTCCATATGAAGGCCCAATGGATGATTAAGGAGATAAGGTCTCGCTACCCTGACAAGGATATAATCATATTCTTTGATGAGCCTTATATGGTGTCATTCGGTACAGCCTATGTCACAATAGGGAAACAGGAGGCCATATCCATATTTAATGATGTAATAAATGGGGTAGATGCAATAAAAGGCATCCACTGCTGCGGCAACACAGACTGGTCAGTGCTTTTGGGCTGTGATATCGATATAATAAATTATGATGCCTTCAACTATATGGATACAATATTCTATTTCAAGGAGGAGCTAAGGGGCTTCTTAAAAAGAGGAGGGAAGATCTCACCTGGCATTGTGCCATCATCTGATGCTGTCCTTGATAAAACCGTAGATGATATGATAGGACTATTGAAGAGGTTCAGGAAAAACATGGAGGGGCTCTCTGAAATCAAAGATGAAAAATCATTACTTATTACAACAAGTTGCGGTCTTGGTAGCCTAAATGACAAAGAGGCACTAAAGGCTATGGAACTGCTTAAAAAACTATCTGAGATTTGATTTTCATGGGGGAATGCAAGATAAACCTGATAAAGTCCATTAAATGAAGAAAATAATCATACCCATAGTAATAGGCATTGCTGTATCCATATTATTCTCCTTCTTCGCCATCATAAAATTACTCCCCTTAGAACACCTTGAACTCCTCATATATGACACAAGATACAAGGTCAGGGGAAAGACTACGCCCCCTCCTGAGATTGCCATCGCTGCCATAGACGACAGAAGCCTTGAAAAACTGGGCAGGTGGCCATGGGATAGGTCAAGGGTGGCCCAGCTCATTGACAGACTTAAATCAATGGGTGCAAGGGTCATTATGATGGATATAATCTTCAGCGAGCCTTCAGCGGGTGATGATGTCCTTGCAAGGTCCATAGCCAATGCAGGGAATGTAATACTCCCTGTTGTATTTGATTTTAAAGGCAAAAAAACAAAGATTACAGAAGATGTCCTCTATGATAATGCCTTCCCCATAATCAGAAACTCAGACTACTTTAAGATATTTCCACCCATCAGCGCCCGGGGTATCCTTATCCCTGTAAAAGAACTAATGGACGCATCAAAGAAAGTGGGTTTTATAAACATGATACCGGACAGGGACGGTGTCTTAAGGTGGGAGATTATGGCTGTAGAGTTTGATGGCGAATTATTCCCCTCTATTGACCTGCAGACAGCAAGGATGTATCTCGGATTGCCCATAGAGGCCATGACACTAAGGGCAACCCAAGGGGTTCAGCTTGGTGAAAACCTCATACCCACTGATTTCTGGGGCAGGATACTTGTGCATTATTACGGACCAGAGGGTACATTTCCATATATATCCGTTGTTGATATACTGGAAGAAAAGGTAAAGCCATCAGATATAAAGGATAAGATAATCCTTGTAGGTGCAACAGCAGTGGGTATATATGACCTCAGGGTCACACCAACATCAGCAGCCATGCCCGGTATAGAAAAACATGCGAGTGTAATAGCCTCTATCCTGAAAAAGGATTTTATATACAAGATAACGAACCTGACAAATATCATCATTATACTGTTGACCGGTATCCTCTTCGCCATCCTCATCGTAAGGCTCAAGGCAGTATACGGCGCTATCAGCGCATTTGTATTTATTGCTGTCCTTTCCCTCGTGGCATATTATTTTTTCTTCTGGAAAAACATCTGGATAACCTTGAGCTATTCCACAAGCAATATACTCGTTATATATTTTATTATAACGGCATACAGGTATGCCACAGAGGAGCGATATGCAAAGCGTATCAGGGGCATGTTCTCAAGCTATGTAACAGAGAAAGTGGTCAACGAGCTTATAAAAAACCCTAACCTTGCCAAGCTTGGCGGTGAGAGAAAGGAGATAACCGTATTTTTTTCCGATATAAGGGGCTTTACCACATTCTCTGAGAAACACGGACCTGAAGAGGTAGTCAAGATACTAAACGAATACTTAGGTGAGATGACCAATATCATATTCAAATGGGATGGGACACTGGACAAGTTCGTTGGCGATGAGATAGTAGCATTCTGGAATGCACCTATACCACAGGAGAATCATGCTGAACTCGCTGTAAAGTGTGCACTCCATATGGTAAGGAGGTTAAAGGAACTCCAGGAGAAATGGGTCTCTGAGGGCAAGACACCCCTTGACGCAGGCTACGGCATAAATACCGGTGAGGCCATTGTGGGTAATATAGGTGCCGAGGGCAAAAAGATGGACTATACTGTAATAGGGGATAATGTCAACCTCGGTGCCAGGGTTGAGGGCCTGACAAGGAAATACAACGCAAATATCATAATCACAGAGTCTACCTTTGAAAAGATAAGGGACAAGATAAAAGACGGGACAATATGGCATGTTAGGGTAAGGGGCCTGGATAAGGTAGCGGTTAAGGGCAAAAGTAAACCTGTTGAGATATACGAGGTTACAGAACTGGGCAAAGATCAGCCTTCAGAGATAATAGAGCTTGAAGAGAAAGAGGTCGTTACTTTTACAGAGAAATAGGAAGGGGGTCTTTTATGAAGGCAATGATTCTGGATGGGATATATAACATGAACGAGGTTGATAATCCCTTAAGGCCTGAAGATTTACCCACCCCTGAGCCTAAAGAAGGGGAGATGCTATTGAGGGTATCTGCCTGTGGCGTCTGTCATACTGAACTCGATGAGATAGAAGGGAGGACGCCGCCACCTGATTTTCCTGTTATTTTGGGTCATCAGGTCATAGGGTTTGTGGAAAAAAAAGGGAAAAATGTCAATAGGCTAAAAGAGGGTGAGAGGGTAGGTGTTGGATGGATATATTCTTCCTGTGGTAGATGCCGTTTCTGTAAAGGGGGCAATGAAAACCTCTGTGAAGACTTCAAGGCAACAGGCAGGGATGCCAATGGGGGTTATGCAGAGTTCATGGTGGTAAAAGAGGATTTTGCCTTTAAGATACCCGATGTCTTTACAGATATAGAGGCTGCACCCCTTTTATGTGCCGGTGCAATAGGCTATCGCTCATTAAGGCTAACAGGCATTGAAAACGGGATGAATCTGGGGCTTATCGGTTTCGGTGCATCTGCACACATTGTACTCCAGATGGCACGTTTTAAGTATCCTGATTCGAGGATATTCGTTTTTGCCAGGAGTGAGGGGGAGAGGAGATTCTCATTGGAACTCGGTGCATACTGGGCAGGAGATATTGAGGATATGCCCCCGGAAAAGATACACTGTGCCATAGACACAACCCCTGTATGGCTTCCAGTCATGGAGGGTTTAAAGAAGCTTGAAAAGGGTGGCAGGCTCGTTATAAACGCTATAAGAAAGGAGACCCTTGACAGAGACTGCCTTCTTAATCTCGATTACCCGACCCATATATGGCACGAAAAGGAGATAAAGAGTGTAGCCAATGTGGCAAGAAATGATATAGGTGAGTTTCTTGAGCTTTCCAGCCAGATACCCATTAAACCTGAGGTGCAGGTATATAGGCTTGAGGACGCCAATATGGCCCTAAGTGAACTCAAAAAAAGAAAGATCAGAGGGGCAAAGGTATTAAAGATCATTGAATAATTCAGATACAAAAGGCATTATCGGTATAAAGATAGATGTGGATACACATATGGGGATGCAAAGAGGCGTGCCTCAAATCCTCTCTATCTTGAAGAGATACAATATCAAGGCAAGTTTTTTTATCCCCATGGGTAGGGATAACACAGGCAGGACTGTAAAGAGGATATGGACAAGAAAGGGCTTTCTGAAAAAGGTAAATAGGGTAGGTGTCTTACAGACATACGGTATAATAACACTCCTTTACGGGATACTTCTAAGGGGCCCAGAGATAGCAAAGAGGGCTGCAGGAATAATAAGGACAATAATCGAGGAGGGTCATGAGGTAGGCATACACGGCTACGACCATGTATACTGGCATGACCACATCAAAGACCTTGACAGGGAACGCACAGAGGAGATACTGAAGGAATCTGTTAGGATATATAGGGATATTACAGGTAGGGCGCCCCTGTCCTTTGCCGCCCCGGGCTGGATGATAAATGCCCATGCCCTTAAATTCTTCCAGGAGAATGGCTTTATCTACTCCAGTGACACAAGGGGGGTGATGCCTTTTTTTCCTGTTATGGATAACAGGGTATTCCGCATAATCCAGATACCTTCAACCCTCCCCACCCTTGATGAGGTTGTTGGTATTGAGGGCAATGACCCAGAGGCCCTATCCAGTTATTTTGTAGACTCCCTTAAGAAGAATATTAACATCCTCACCATCCATGCAGAATTAGAGGGTAAAAGATGGGGGGGGTTTCTTGAGATGTTTTTACAGAAATCCATATCCAGGGGTTTTATATTTGAAAGGCTTATAGATATTGCACAGGACATAAAAGATAGAGGTGAACTGCCTATCTGCGAGATATTCTATGGCTCTATAAGGGGAAGGGCAGGAGAGGTCTCCTGCCACTCTGCCCCTCTTTAAATCTTATAGACTTTTCTAATCCCTTTACAGGGTTTAAGTCTCTCTTAATACATGCCGTCCATTCCACCCATACCGCCCGGTGGCATCATGGGCATCTGTTTTTCCTTTGGTTTCTCTGCAATCATGGCATCGGTTGTGAGTAGCAGTGATGCTACTGATGCAGCGTTCTGGAGTGCAGTCCTTGCCACCTTTGTCGGGTCAATGATACCTGCCTCCATCATGTCATCCACATAGACCTCTTTGGCCGCATCAAAACCAAAATTGCCCTTGCCGTTTTTGACCTTTTCTATGACAATTGAACCATCATGGCCTGCATTCTGGGCAATCCATCTTAATGGCTCTTCCAGTGCCTTTTTCACGATATTTACACCAAACTGTCTCTCACCGTCGTATTTCAATGTCTCAAGGCTCGGCAGACAACGAATAAATGCCACACCACCACCAGGGATTATACCCTCTTCAACAGCAGCCTTTGTAGCATTGAGGGCATCCTCAACGCGGGCCTTCTTCTCTTTCATCTCTGTCTCAGTTGCTGCACCAACATTGATTACTGCAACACCACCAACGAGCTTTGCAAGCCTTTCCTGGAGTTTCTCCCTATCGTAATCAGAGGTTGTCTCCTCAATCTGGGTTCTTATCTGCTTTACCCTGCCTTCTATGTCTTTCTTATCCCCGGCACCATCAACGATTGTGGTATTGTCTTTGTCTATAACAACCCTCTTTGCAGAACCAAGGTCCTTTAAGGTTATGCTCTCTAATTTTATGCCCAGTTCTTCTGAAATCATCTGACCGCCTGTGAGGATAGCAATGTCTTCCAGCATTGCCTTTCTCCTGTCACCGAACCCAGGTGCCTTTACCGCTGCCACCTTTAATGTACCTCTGAGTTTGTTGACAACGAGTGTTGCCAGTGCCTCACCCTCAACATCCTCTGCTATTATCAAGAGTGCCTTGCCCATCTTCGCTACCTGTTCTAAGATAGGAAGGAGGTCTTTCATGTTGCTTATTTTTTTCTCATGGATGAGTATTAAAGGCTCGTCAAGGACAGCCTCCATCTTTTCCGGGTTGGTCACAAAATACGGTGAGATATAGCCCTTATCAAACTGCATACCCTCAACTATGTCAAGGGTTGTCTCCATGCTCTTGGCCTCTTCTACGGTTATAACACCCTCTTTGCCCACCTTGCTCATTGCCTCTGCTATGATATTGCCTATGGTCTCATCGTTATTTGCAGAGATAGTGCCGACCTGGGCAATCTCTTTCTGGTCTTTTGTGGGTTTTGATTGCTTTTTGAGTTCCTCTACTACTACTTCAACTGCCTTATCAATACCTCTTTTGAGCTCCATGGGGTTATGCCCTGCAGCTACAAGTTTTGCACCCTCACGATATATAGCCTGGGCAAGGACAGTTGCTGTTGTTGTGCCATCGCCTGCCACATCGCTTGTCTTGCTTGCCACCTCTTTCACCATCTGGGCTCCCATGTTTTCAAACTTATCCTCTATCTCGATCTCTTTTGCTACTGTTACACCGTCTTTTGTAACAGTAGGGGAACCAAAGGATTTCTCTATGATGACATTCCTGCCTTTAGGTCCAAGGGTCACCCTGACTGCATCTGCAAGGGTATTAACGCCCTTTAAAATTGCCTCCCTTGCTGTCTGTTCATACTTTATCTCTTTCGCCATTATATTCTCCCTCCTTTCATTATTCTTCAACTATTGCAAGGACATCGTCCTCTCTTAAGATAAGATGCTCTTCGCCTTCGATCTTTATCTCTGTGCCCGAGTATTTACCGAAAAGTATCTTATCGCCTACCTTAACGGTCAATGGGGCCTTTGTCCCGTTTTCAAGCATCTTACCATCTCCTACAGCAATGACCCTACCTTCCTGAGGCTTTTCCTTTGCTGCATCCGGGATTATAATCCCTCCCTTTGTCTTTTCCTCTTCCTCGATCCTCTTAACAAGAATCCTGTCCTGTAATGGCTTAATCTTCATCGTATCACACTCCTTTCAAATTATTTTTTAATTGTTAGCCATTATTTAAATTGATTGCTAAAAATAATATAAGGATGAAGAAGGGTTTTTGTCAATACAGCAAATTAAATTTTTAACAATAAATTTACGCCCTCTTTATACCAATGGGAGAAATGATTATTTTCCCTGGAGTTGCCCTC
>Ga0208197_1004322_pt1 | contig 10590 bp, 5 predicted proteins | sample AD_JPNNA4_MetaG_FD_184444 | JGI IMG/M metagenome (GOLD analysis project Ga0208197, IMG submission 184444) | Active sludge microbial communities of municipal wastewater-treating anaerobic digesters from Japan - AD_JPNNA4_MetaG (SPAdes) (version 2) | ecosystem: Engineered > Bioreactor > Anaerobic >... | reverse complement strand
AATGGCAAAATCGTGCATGTCGTCCAATCCGGACAATCATTCTGGGCTATTGCCGTCGCATATCAAACAACGATTAAAGAAATCCTGCGTTGGAACAATTTGCCTGAAGGAACTGTGCTCCAAATGGGGCAAGAGCTGGTCATTCCCAACCCGAAAGCTAAGGGTTACATGACCCCTACGCCCTTTGGTTACTTCACCGCCAGTCCGCCGGATGCGGATGGGAGGATTGTGCACACCGTGCAAGCTTACCAAAACCTAACCATGATTAGTGAGGTTTATGGCGTGCCTGTCAATCGCATTCTTGAGCTGAATGGACTAACGGTGGATATGCCCTTGCAGATTGGCCAAAAGCTGGTGATTTATCCTGGCAATGTGACCCCAACACCGACTCCTCGCCCGCTGACTCCGATCGAAATGCTGACTCCGGCTGCCGATGGGAACTATTATCACATCGTGAAAGAAGGGCAAAACTTCTCGTGGATTGCCGGTTACTATGGAATTCCCCTGGCAGATTTGCTCGCATGGAATAACATGACTGAAAATTACCCCTTGTGGCCTGGGGACCGCTTGCTCTTAAGAGTCACGCCACCGGCAACAGTAACACCCACACCAACGCCCGTCACGCCCACACCGACCCCCAGCCCAACCTTGCCCAGCACCCCTACACCCACCTTACTACCCAGCCCGACCAGCACGGCGACGCCAGAAACCACGCTGTTTGGGGTCGGCACAGGCTTCAACCCACTGTGGCTGATCCCAGTGATCATCATCCTTGGGGGTGGCGGATATATGGCATTCCGCTCAGCTCACAAGAAGCGCCCAGCCAGTGCGCCTTCTGAACAGATGCCGCCAGAGGATTCGACGAAAGAGGGTCAGGAATAGTTTTTATTGATCTAGCGTGGGAGGAACCAGGAGGAAAACACACCTTCATAGCGCGTGATGAACTTAATTGGTCCGCCCACGAAGAACAATATCAATGTTAGTGCGAGCACCACGATGCGCAGCGTGCGGTTCTTAATCAGGCTCTGCGTATACCCGACCAGCCCATAAACCAGCCCAATGATAGGGAAAAGGTAGCGGCCTTGCAAAGCAAAATGTTTAAAGCCGTAACTCAACTCACTGTTGTAATTGGTTATAAAAACCACCAAAGCATAGCCAAGAATGATAAAAACCGCGCTCCAGATGGCGTAAGGTGGGCGCCGGCAATAGCGGGCAGCCAGCAGCAGCATCCCTAAGTAGAACAATCGGTAGAAAGTGATGATATGCGCCGGGTAATATGTTTTATGCCCCAATATGCCATAGGTTTTGGTGAGCATGTTCTTAACCCACACCTCGACGAAATATGTTAGAGGATCCGGGTAACCGGCTTGGATGCTTTCGGAAACGGTCATTTTGCGCCCTAAGCTATAAGTTTCCCAGCGGGCATGGTAGGGGCTCAGGTCGCATTGTGCCGGCTGGAGGAGATCCGGGCAGGAGGGCAGGATCGCGCGGTAGACCACCAAGTTATAACCATAAATTGCCAAATTCCCCACTACTAGCAGGATAAGCACACTTAACAAGGCTATTTGCCCTTTGGCAAGCTTAGGCAGCGGAAAGATAGTTTTGTGTTGGCGGATGGTGTAAACCAGCCAGGCGATAAAAGAAAACAAGGCCAAAGGCAGCACAGTATATTTTGCTAGGCAGCCTATGCACACGCAAACGAGCCAAGCCAAGGAGTTTGTGGTGAAATCCTTGCCGTTAAAGGCGCGTATGAGGAAATACAACCCTGCCATGCAGAGCAAATTCACCATGTTGTCGTAGTTCACTCCGCCCGAGAGAAAGGTAAACATCAGCGTATTGGCCAGCAAAAAGACTGGTAGCAGCGGCCACCAGGGCTTGCAGATCAGTTCCTTGGCAAGGAGATAACAAAAATAAAGTGTACCTAGGGAATAAAGGACACTTGTAAGGCGCAACCCAACCAGTAGCTGCCTGTCGCTTGCCAGCGGGTTGAAAAGCATGATCAGGTTGATTACCCTGCCGTTTATCCAGTGGTAGAGGAAGGGGTTATGCGCAATATACCAGCCCTGCGAATACGTTTCAGGCGAATCCGGCGGGATACCCCAGGTGGTGGCATAGACCTTAGAGAAGATAAAATGTGCCGGCTCATCGGGGATGATGCCTTCGGCTAGGTTGAGGGCGATATATGTGGAGAAAGCGGCAAAGACGAGCAGTATGGACGCCAAAACCACTTTTTGAGTTTTGCGCGAGGTGCTTTTGGATACTGCGGCTTCTGATTTAGACATGGATTCATCAGCGTGTAAATATTTTTCATATTATAAATCAACAAGCCTAAATCTTAACCAGATTGAGTTTTAGTAACAAACGAGAGCTAATCTCTCAGCCCTCGTATTGTGCTTCATAAAAAGGATAGGTAAAGGGAGCTTTGCATTACGCTTGGCGCTTCCAAACCGTGCTTGGCTATTTCTTCACCTCTTTGAAGGTGCGGTAGGTTTTTTCGAAGGTTCGATTTGTATCCATAAACCCAATGGTGTTGTCGTTCTCATAGCAGTAGATATAAAGCTTGTAGATGCCGTTCTCCATTTTCAATGGAGAAAACCGCGTGATAAAGCCATGGTTAATGCCGACGATGCCTTTATCTCCATACAACTGGTTTAAATTAAATCTGTCAATGATGGATGCATCAACTTCATAACGTTTATCGGCAGAAGAGAATACCAATTTGATAGCTTTATTAGGACTAGCCTGATCAGGCTGAAGTAAAGCATATCCGCTAATTTCAGTTGTGAAAAAAATATCTTGCTTCGTATAAATAGATTCGATTTTATAATCAAAATCTTTTGCAAATTCATTGTATTTGTTTAGTTCGATTTCTTGCAAATGATATGTTTCCTTTAATGGGATGGCTAAAGCAATATCATTTGCAAAGACAAAAAGAACTACCAACAGAATTGTGATTATCCAATAGTCGGGGTTTTTTATTTTTTCCATGAGATTGATCTCGTGATCTTAATTAGGCTGTTCGATCATTTCAAAATCTGTATTTAGCAATTTGTTTAATACAGTTCTCACCGTATTAATTCCTGAATAGTTATCTATGTCAATAAACTGACCTTGATAATAAACTGCATTCAATATATTGCGCATGTATGGCGATTCGACACTCATGTCATAAATGTCTATATTATATAAGTTCTTTAAGAAGTCGGGATAGCGATATCCATGATCGGATTGCAAAATAATAATTGAGTTTGGATCATTCTTAATGATTTCAGTAACCAATTCTAATATTTTTGTTGATGCATACTTGTATTGTGCTAAGTATGGTCCTGTATCGCGCAAATTTGAATGGTCAGCGTCGTTTGTTTTATTGCCATTTTCATCAAATATGAAAGGTTCATGAGGAAACCAGAACATCCCTAGGGTGAACAGGTTAGAGTCTGCAATCTTGCTCGACTCTTCAGAATACTTAAAAGCATTAAGCCTGTGTCTTATCTCTCTGTCATAGCCATTAAGATCATAAAAAGGATAATAAAATGTATTTTTAACGACATAAGACTCTAAGGTTCCATGAGTCGTCACAAAATGGGGATCCCAGTGAAGATCAGCAGCAGCTAAATCAATAAAATTATACATATCAAGGACGTTTATGGTGTATCCGTGTTCCTTCAAGAACTGGAGTAAGAATGGATTACTTGCGTTACTTTGCTTATCTGCTTTGGTCATTGAGGGTTTATTGATTCTGTTCAACTGCAGCAAGTTAGGAATTTCTGTATAAGTATCATTGGTATAGTTTAAGGAATGCCTTGAAACAACAAATCCCATATCTTCCAAGGTATCAAAGAATGCGCTGTTGTCATAATTGCAGTATCTCTGGATGCTATCAAACCCTGCATACTCATCAAAAATAAAATAATAAACATTAGGCAGCTTCTCGTTAGTAACAGAAGTTGGAGAAGCACTCTCTTGTTCTGTGGTTTGGGTTTGCCCTTTATTCGTGGCTGCCTGGAGCGCCTTTGGAACTGAAATGACCCCGTTATAGAGGATTAAACCTGCAAAAAGGAACAAAAAAACCTGGGTGAATTGATTCGCAAGTTTAATATTGACTTTGCTATAAATTAGATAGCCGATTTGGAAGATCAAGAAGAGACAAATTAGTGCGATATGCCAGTAATAGAGCATCGGGAATTTTTCTATGATTACTTTTTCGATCAAGGCAAAATATAGTAGAAAAAGTAAGGTAACATCGCTAAAAAATGCAGCTTTCTCGATGTTACGAAACACAAGAAAGCTCAAACCCAGTAAACCGAGGCTACCTAAAGCAAAGATTCCCGCGATCCTTAAGAAATCACTGAAGATTGCAATACCAGTGTTTTGAAGATAGAGAAAAAAGCATGGAAACAAACCCACACATAAAACTGAAAGTATCGATATGACTGTATTTTTCTTATTCACCAGCATCTCCTCACCTTGGGAATGTTATATCATTAATTGCAAAATGCGAGCCCATAAAACCTCACCCCCGGTATTCGTTATCAGACTTTTAATCTAAAACTCTTTTATAAAGTGCTAAATAGTTTTTCGCCACGTTTTTTATATCAAACCGCTCTTTTAGAAGCCGCACAGAATTTTTACACTCATCATAAAAGTTCTGATCTGTCACCATTTTTATAATGGCTTCGGTGAGGTCCTCCGGATCCACTTTCCCATCCTTCAAATCTATGAGGATACCTCCCTTATGTTCGCTATCTAGTGTCATCATCCTTTCAATTTCCCCAATCCGCGTGGCAATCACTGGCACTTCCACCATGAAAGATTGAATCAAGACTAAGGGGAAGCTTTCTCCCTTAAAGTATGAAGGGATCAGCACTAATTGCGAGACAGCCAGGAAATCGTCCACATTATTTCGGAATCCTAAAAGATGCACATAGTCCGGCAGCGAATCCCGCCTCAGAATGTTATAAACAACGCCTTCGCCAATTAGTAACAAATGAAGGTCTTTATTAGTTCGTTTGCGGGCGGTGCTCACTGCCAGGGCTGCTTCCTTCCAGCCCTTTTCAGGTAATGCCCGTCCTACCACACACATCGTGAAAGAATCCTTGTTAATGCGATAGGGGCTTAGGTCAACTTCTTGAACATGCGGTATAGGCATACCGTTATCAATATGGCTGAACTTGTCTTCAGAATATAACCCATGTTGCTTGAAGGGCTCCAGGTTCTTTGATGTTAGATAAACCCAATGATCTACCGAAGGGATGATGTTCTTCGTATTTGCAAGAAAATCCTCACCCATCATCTCATACATACCGTGCATGGTGGTAATATGCTTAAACTTAAGGGATGGATCAGAAAGTTTCCAGACTCCAAAAAGGTTTTCCATGGAAGCGTGATGTGTATGCACAATCTCGGCCCCCATTTCCTTGAGCACCAAAGGAAGGTTGATGTTGGAGGAATGGTTGAAAACCGCTATCTGGGGATGCAGCATTGCACGCACCCCTTTGTCAGTAGGTTCTTGATGTCCGTTGTAAATCGTTACCGCAGTGCCATTTTCGGCTAAAGCATTGGCTAATCGAATCGGAAAGATTTCTCCACCTCCGTAAGAAAAGGCATAAGTCACAATCATTACGTTTGGGAGTCGGCCCTGCTTGCAAACCAAGACGCGGTCGAGGTCAAAAAGGTCGTGAAACTTTTCCAGGCTGCCATTAGGCGCATTTTCCTGGTAGTACTGCCTCAGGCGCCGTTCAAGACGTAAAAGAAGTTCATCAGGAACCTGATATAGCCTGGCAACTGTTTGTGCCACAACTTCATGTTCGCGGTAATAGTATTCCTGGGTTTGGGCGATCTTAGATGTGCCCGTTTCGTGAATGCGATAATAACTTGTGGCCTCTCGGCAAAAAGCTATCCTTCCACCTCGAATGAGATGCAGATAGAAAATCCAATCGCCACACACTTTCATTGTTGGCCATTCGGGATCCTCAAAAAGGGGCACGCGGCCTTCAGGGCGCCGGAAAAGGACACTACTCATGTTGGGAATACTGTTGAGTAAACCCAGAGCGCGGTTGACTTCATTATGGGCGGTTTCGATATAAGAAGCCTGCCAGTGCTGCGGGTCAATTTGTGCCACATAACTATCGAACGCAAAAGGATGCCGCTTGCCCTCCTCATCCACAAAGATATTGTTGGCGTAAGCAAGCAGAATGGATTCATCGGCAAAGGATGGCACAAGCTTTTCGAGGAAATCTGGTTCACAGAAGTCATCGCTCTCGGCGATCCAAATAAGATCTCCTGTAGCTAAAGAAATGCCCTTTTTCCATTGAGCAAAAGGGCTGCCAGAGTTGGCGGTATTGAATTCGCAGCGTGTGATTTGTGGATATTTTTTCTGATAGGCCTTGAGAATTGACGGGCTGCCATCACTGGAGTAATCATCTAGCAAGATTACTTCAATATTCTTATAGGTCTGCTGATAAATCGAATCCAGACGCTGCTTCAGATAAGACCCATGATTGTAATTTGGAACAATGACCGATACCTTTGGAGCAAACTGCCGGAGGTCAAGAGTCAACACGTTGAGAGGATCTAGCTGGTTGGAAGTGTTGCGGTTGGCCCGAGGAATTTTCCTAGCGCCAAAGATCTTCGTGTGAAGGCGCTTAATGAATTCACCTAATCCATAATATTGCAGGACCTTCCAACCATTCCTAATCTTGCGCTGCAGGCGCTTGGGGTGATTTATTTCTTCAGCTGCTTGGGCCGGAGAGCCCGGTTGGGAATCTACTTTAGAGCCCGTGCGGAGATAATCCAGGAGCGGGTTCACATTGGCCGAGAGAAGCCCTGACTTGTTTTGTAAGTACAGCCGAGCGTCGAATTTTTCAGATGGATTCCTTCCCTCTTTCCATCCATATTTCATATAATGCATCAGCGGGTCTAGGTCCCCTCTGCGTACATCTGGATTGTGCAGCAGGTAATATTTTTCATCAAATAAACCGCTGCGCTTGATGGCAAAATACTCTCTTAGGTTAACAGGCACTACTTTCTCCTTAAGAGACGTGAGAGCCGGCGTAAAGGCCGGGTAATTTTCCAGCTGGTGCTGGTAGTGTAATCAACAACTTCTTGCTGTAAGACTTCAATATCAGCGGAAAGGCGTTGGATAGTTTGTGCTTGGATATTTAACTTTTGCAAAACCTCCGATAAATCTTTTTGTAAAGTTAGATTATCAGTCGAAAGACGTTGAATTTGCTGGTCTTGTAGTTTTAGGTGATCGATACTTTTTTCTAATTCATGTTGAAGCGCCTCATTTGCCGTTGAGAGCTGCTGATTCCGTTCTTCTTTAATCTGAAGGATTTCGAGATTGACAATATTATGGTATTCCTGCAGTTGAGCTGCGATAGAAGTCATGGCCGCATTGATATTCGGTTCAATTTGGGGCTGGTGTGGGCCTGTAGCTAGTATTTGGTTGTAGGCCCCTTGCCATTCTTGAGCATGATCTTGGATCAGCCAGTGCTGCCGCACTTGCTTCTGCGCTCCCCGAGCCAACTGCAAGCGCAACTCTGGGTTTTTGATGAGTAATTCCAGCTTATCTTCCCAATCTTCTAGGTCAGCAGCTAAAAAGCCGTCCAGGCCATCATGCACTACTTCAGCATAGGGCGGGAGCGCAGAAAACACCCCCGAAATACCTAAAGCGGTGTACTCGAGGTACTTGATAGCGCTTTTACTGCGGTTGAAGAGGTTATCTTGCAGCGGCGCAATGGCAATCTCCGCCTCCAGCTCTTGATATTCCTGCAGGAAATCCCGGTAATTATAGGTATACAGAGGCATATACGTAACTTTGGCAGCGCCCTCCAAGCTAGATGGCGGTTGGGCACCAAAAAAGATAAAGGCAACGTGTTCGGCATATTTCTGCGCAATGTGAGCCAAAGGTTCCGCAATGAGCTCCAGATCAGGCCGATGAGTAGGCGTACCCATAAATAGGATCCGCACAGGCGCCCCTTTTTCCGCTACTTTGGGTTCGCGGAATTGCCACAGCTCAGCATCCAGATAGTTGGGCAGCACATAAATCCGCGGGTTATAAGGTAAAAGTACCTGCCTGAGCGTTTGCGTTGTGACAGTGAGAGCATCGCTATTGACCATTGCATGCAACAGACTGGGCAAGCCGTCTGCAAACCAACCTGAGATGCGGTCCGGATGATCCTCGGGAAGCGCCAGGAGGTGGTCATCGAGGTCCAGCACGACAGGCTTGCCCTGGGCATGAGCGCGCTCCAACACCTGCTGGTACTCCCCAAAATTACGCGAAAAGTCTCGTTGAAACAGAACTAAAGGAGCCTGATCGATTGCCTCCAATGCCAGTTGGTTCTCACGGATGCCTGGAATGATCTCAATGCCGGCCTGCTTGAGGGGGCTATAGATGCGGTATTGCTCCAGCGCGGAAGGGTACTGGCTATAAGAGAAAAAAGCGATGCGATCGATGGTCATTTTTTTGCTGCCTGAGACTCAGCCTCAATCATCCCTATTATACCTGTGGGAGTGATGAGCTTCCGTCTTGACGCCGGCTATCAAATGATGAGTTCTTACTGTTCCTGATAAAATCCAGAAATGACTGAGCGGTCATTTCTCTAATTGATGTCTCGAGCTCTTGGAAAGACGCCCCGTGGTCACCGCGCAACTCATGAATAATCTGATTGAAGCGGCCACCAAAGCGCTGCGGGGTAAAGGTTTCCTGAGCAAAGCGTTGCCCCTGAACCGCTAAGCTCTCCCGCAACTCCGCATCATCCATTAGCCTTTCGATTTGGTCAGCAAGCTCTAGATAATCTCCGGGTGAATACAGTAATCCTGTGCTTCCATCTTCAATCAACTCCGGAATGCCACCTGAATTAGTCCCAATCACGGGTTTTTTCATGAGCATGGCTTCAACACAAGTCCGCCCCAAGCCTTCCATACGGGAACACACTAAAACCGCGTCAGCTTGTTCGAGGAGAGGCGTGAGATGCGCCTGAAATGGTAAAATGCGCACATAAGAGCCAATCCCAGCAGTGTTGATCGCCTCTTCCATACGAGCCTTATAAGCCGGTTCAGGATTATAGCCAAGCATGAGCAGCTCCACCTGGCGCTGACGGTGCCTAATTAATTCACTAACTGCTCGAATGGCGTCCTCCTGCCCTTTAGCTTTTGTAATCGACCCGCTTAAAAGCAGGTGGAAGGCTTCTGGATGTAAAAAGGTAGCGTTAGTGCCAGTTTCTACTTCTTCCTGTGGCAGCGCGATATTCCAGTAAATCGTTTCGACATGTGGAAAGTCTAGCTGAGTGAAAAGCTCTTGCTGGATTGCCCGCGAGCGAGTGATGACACGTGCTGAGCTGTGGCGGATGAACTCCAGGCTGTTTTCAAAGCCCAGGAGGAAATGTAAACCATGATCCAGCACCCCGAATTCATTCACCATCCAAATATGCGGTTTGCCTAGCATAAGCGCGCCAATGGCTCCCCAAGGGATTGTAAGTGTGTTAGTGAGCACCACATCTGGGTTAAGATCCCGTAGCAGCGTATAGTTTTCCCCCCACCAGCGGCTGGTTTCAACGAAAGCCGCTTTAACATCAGGAAGTTGACTTTCTTCAGGCATGCACCACCAAGGCACAGGTGCCAGCTTGATTAGTGCGCCAGCTTTTTGTAGTTCTTTTTCCAGGTTGCCCTCAGCCGGCAAAAACACCGTGCAAAGAGTGTGATATTGCCCGGTCAGCTCTTGGATCAACTCCAGCAAGCTGCGTTCTGCGCCTCCCATAGCGACGGAATGCGAGTAAAACAGCGCATGTGAGAGCGATCCGCGCGGAGAGCAGACGAGGTTAATAAACTCTTGCGGATGAGATTGGCAAATGGCTTCAAAATGGTCGGCGTCTTGAGGATGCCAGGCTAAATGTTCTGCCTCATCCGGGAGGATAAGGTCAAAGCCCAACTGCATCAACTGGTTCACCATAACACGAATGGCTCTCCAGTTCTGGCTGCTTTCCAACCCGGTAATCACAAGAAATAAATTTTCCAACTCAGTAAGCTTAGTACCAAAGACCGTTAAAAACTGGGATGTAGTATCAACACCGTGTAAGTGGAGCAACGTGGGTTTTAGATTGTTTTCATTTAATAATTCAATAAGGGTTTCAAATGACCCCGGCTTCAAGATAAGCTCTGAAGCTTTAGTACCGGCAAAACATTGCTCTAAGGGTGGCAATTTTTGATGGGGTGCAACCAGACCGTAGAGTTCAGCTTGAGGGGATTTGACTGCCGCAAATTTCAATAATCCCGCACCTTTAGGAACAAAATCAATTACCCGCTCCAAACGAGGCGCGAGTACACTAAGAACTTTTGCTAGAGTCTCGGGTAAGTCTGCTTCTTGATCACCTTTCGCAGAATTTTTCGATACTTCCGTTGGCGAGGTAAACGCTACACTTTGCTGCTTGGACTCGGCTAAGTCGGCTAAGTGTGCTAAGTAAGCTGGATCGTAAATCTGGCTCAAATCCAGTTTTGATCCCAGGATCTCATCCCACTCGGGGGGATTAAAATTTCCGAGACCCGCGGCTGGATAAAAAGTCATCTCTCCAAAATAGACCTTCCCTTGCA
>Ga0208197_1004320_pt1 | contig 10593 bp, 10 predicted proteins | sample AD_JPNNA4_MetaG_FD_184444 | JGI IMG/M metagenome (GOLD analysis project Ga0208197, IMG submission 184444) | Active sludge microbial communities of municipal wastewater-treating anaerobic digesters from Japan - AD_JPNNA4_MetaG (SPAdes) (version 2) | ecosystem: Engineered > Bioreactor > Anaerobic... | reverse complement strand
CACTTGGAGTTCATGTATCATATTTTTTTTATCTTTGTCCCGTCAAAATCGGGGTTGTTAGCTCAGTCGGTTCAGAGCGCATGCTTCACACGCATGAGGTCACTGGTTCGAATCCAGTACAGCCCACTTGAATGATAGGGAGTTAGAATATATTCTGACTCCTTTTGTTTTTTAAGTGAAACATATGTGAAACATTTGAGAATTTTCTTGGTTGGCTAGACACTTATTCCCTAAATCCAAAGCACCTGGTTAAATCCTTTAAAAGCCCAATGTTTACCGTGACTTGGGCACTTGGTTTCAGTAAGTGTAGAAATATTTCTTTCGATGTGTAGAAATTTGGCCGTATCCACTTCACCCACTTTTTACCCATCCTGAAGCAAAAAAATTATTCAGTAGTACATATATTTATATTATAGCATTAAAGGCTACTAATGTCTTTATATATGTTGTGTTTAGGCTCCTCTCCTTTTTTTCTTTTTTGCCTGAAGTGAATGATTATTGTCGGTTTGGGGAGGTGATTATCTCTGGATAGAGCTTGAGAATGTAGGGGAAGGATAAGAATTGTTATTTTAAAACAGGAGGTCGCCATCATTTTCCCTTGGAAGCAGAAGAAAAGCTATATTATTGGCTTATACGTGATTATACTTTATGATGGTGATCAGCCTTCCAAAGCGATTTCTTGTTTCACTGAATTTGCTAAATTGGTATAAGTCAGTGTATCTGGCAGCTTTCTCTAAGCCAGCCTGTTTATATATTTGTGATAGAGTGTCTGTAACCTTTTTTCTTGAATAGGTGCTGCCTTCTTTCAGTCTGCCCATCACCTGGATTTGCATTTGAGCGAAGGGATTTCCGTAACTGCTTATCATCCGTTTTGAATAGGAAATATTCTCCCAGGCTTTTCCGTACAATTTGTAGCAGCTTTCAATTGTATTTATCCATTCTGTTTTATGGGAATATGAGCCCCAATCAATATTTCCGCCCGTATGGTTGATATTGAAATAACCGGCCAATTGGGCATAAGTGATGTCCGTGGGGAGTTTCCTGGCTTCAATACTTTCAGAGTCATCAAAATTAGCACTGATGTCAAAGCCCTTCGTGTATTGCCTTCTAAGTTCCAGAATAAAATAACGGTCGGCTAAGAAGGCCATGTGGTTCATTTCAAGCCTGCCATCCACAAAATGGGTGTAAGCTTGTATATCCCGGTCTGAAGTCCAGCCATTGAGTAGCTCGTTGTTGTTGGCATATTCCCAAAGACTCACGGCATTTTCGATTTTATGCCTCACCTGATCCAGTTTTTCCAGGAGCTGCTCCTCCGACTTTTCAAATTCAGACTGATTGTAGAGGTAAACATAGTTTCCGTAATTCGGATTGGTTTTGCCCCTTTGTCTTGATACAGCCTGTTTTAAATCTGTGAGAATGTCCACCATTTGCCATTTCTTCTGGGTGTTGCTCACCACCACAGTCATTGCATCTTTATCGTATAGATCAATTCCCTTAAATCCCGAGGCAGTGATGAATGTGAAAATGGGCAGGATGCGTGGATCTGCAAGGCGGGAAATACCTTTTATCTTTAATTCATTGCGGATGTTGTCCCCGCAGATTACAGCACATTTCTTCTTGTCGATGTTTACATCTGAAATTGTTTTTGCAATTTGCTCCACGCTATTCATGAACACGATCACCTTGCTGAAGGTCTTCCCAGAGAGGGTGACAGTCCGGTTTTCATTTAAGGGAACCAGAATGTCGTGTTTTAAGGCCCTGTAAGGCTGGCTGTGGTTGCAAATGATGGGGACCGCCTTTCGGCTGTTTGTCCATTCATATTTGATCTGGGGCATCTCAGACACCCAGGAAGGAATGTATTCCAGGGGCGTTGGGGTGGAACTTATAAAGCTGAGCTTGTGGGTGAAATAACGGGCGGTATCGAAGACATACGCAATAGAACGGGCTCTTTCAACATTTCGGGAGAGCGTAAGCAACTCCTGGGATTCGTCAATGATAAGACAGCATCTTTCAAGCAAATGCTCCACTTTCCGAAGGCTGTCATAAACACAGACAATTTTTATTACGGGTACACTATTCACATATTTGTCGATATCTTCTTCTGTGGTGTTCCCCCAGACAGGAAGTAAAGTGAAGCTGCTCCTATCGTTGGGATATTGAGCAGCCTTATTGGTGGCCAGTTCAATATTCGGGACCAGCAGGATTGTATCCAGATTATTTTCCAAAGCAACGGAGGTCATGCCGCACCCGCAAATTGTTTTATCAATGTAGCCAACAGGTATTTCTTTCAGCGCCTGTGTGGCATATTCTACATCTAATCTTATCGTGTTCATTGTGTCATCAACTTTTTCAACCGTGTTCAAATCTTCGGAGTGCTAAAATCGGTCCCGGATCATCATCATGTGTGTGACAGCATCACTCTTGAGCAGGGAAATATTCATGCGTGACAAATTTATTATACACTTTCAGCATGGATGGTCCCTTTCTTATATACACTATTTTACAGACCAAAATCGTTATTTCATTAATAATCAACATTATCGGGTGACAGTTACTGTCACACTTTTTAAAAGAACTGTCACCCTTATAGCGCACATATGCTATTTATTATATTATTTCAACCCAGATTTCATATTTCCCTCATCTTGAGAACGAGACCAAGCACTCCTGTCACAAAGGTAGCTAGAAAAATCCTCCAATTGATTGAACAGCTGTTTTATAGCAAAATAAAAATTAATGATCTTCATTATAGATTCCACTCGTCCACATACTGGACAAATAGAATTCCCCATCTCTAATCAAACTGGTTATTTCTTCACTTTGGGGATGGACAGGAATAACGAAAATCGTTTAACCCTGATTGATGCCCACATTTCATCAGCAAATTTCACATCTAAATTGGGGAAATCAGCGGAGATATAACGGAGGATAAAGCTATAAAAAGTAATCTGCCCTATGAAATGCTCCTATTATTCTCGTGACTTCCAGAGATATGTGAAAGGTTGATCCTGCGGGTATAGGTGGTGGCCATTCTTTTTTTAGGGGAAAATTAAAAACAGCGTAATTCATTGGGAAGGACAAAAAATGGGAAACATATTCTACCTCAAAGCGGTAAAATCTATTAAAACACGTATGTGTTGTCTTACAACATTTTGGAAGTCAAACAAAACTTACTAATTTGACACTACTTTAAAATATATTAAAAGGGGTAATTATCCAAATTAAGAGACAGTAAAGATTCGTTACCAATAATATTGGACATTCAGACCAAAATTAAACGAAAAAATATACAGTCGACTATCTTACCAATATCTATAATCAAAGAAATAATTAGTAGTAAATAGAGGAAAATCAAATAATAAATGGTCCATATACTTTTCCCCATAATCAATTAGAAACAAAGAATTAGACTCACCCTTCTCAAATTTGTAAATAAAGTCCCAAATAGTCTTTCCTTTTGATATCCAAGTTTCTCTACTTAAATTACCATTATCATCATAAGTAAAGAAAATTTCAGAGACTTTACTGCTCAAAGCATTATATTCTATCATAGTTACTTTTGAGATATTCATGCCTGCATATTCATAATTTAAAGTTTCTGACTTACTTGCATCAAAAACATTGTTAATGAAATATTTCCGAGTAAAAGAACCAATCTTTCCTTCGGAATAATGATAATTTATTTCAAACTGCTTGTTCCCGTTTAAGAAAAATGTCGAGGTTTTCTTAAGACCATCCTGATAAGTAATATTGATCAAATAAGAAATTTCGTGCCCATCTTCATTACCAATTGTTTCCACTTTAACAAGTTTATCGTTCGAATAAAAGAAACTTATTGTTGCTGTGTTATCAGCACTTTTAATCTGTGTAAGTAAATCATCTTTAAAGACATATGAGACTTTAATGTCAAGTTCCCAAATTGAAGAACGCAGCCATAACTCTTGAGAATCAATGATTTTATTCCCCCACTGAGAGTAATCAAATTCAGTTTTGCTGATTAGATAGTCAACTTCAGCGATATCATACCATTCCTTACGGATCAATTTTTTACTGTCGTAAATAAAAGCAGCCTTTTCGTCTTCCCATTCTCCCGTGTTATAACTAATCTCAACCGGTCTGAATTCAGTCTTCAAGGGAATCTGTTTTTCATTTACAATGTCATCTTTCTTACAAGAATCAATTAAAAAAAGGGTCAAAAATGCGAAGGGAATTAAATATCTGTTCATATCTGAAAGATTAAGTAATTGAAACAAATTTACTTATTTTCTTATACTACCTACATAATTATATGAACAATTGCACCCGACCTACGATCTTGGAATAGTCGTTGTTGGAGTTCGTGGCGACCGAATCCAATCCCGTCACTGCCCCGATTACCACGAAGAACAGGGTCTTGTAATGCTCCAGCTTTCCGACAAAGGAAGCTAGGCTTCCCCATGCCAGGGAGGTGTATTTAAGGTCAGTGTTGTGTTGGGCGATGATATCCCGCAGCTGCCGGATCCGGGACATGTTGGCGTTGTACTCCCTGCTCCCCCGTATCATGTGCGCCTGCTGCGCCGTTAACTTAGCCAACTCCGCCCTGATCAAGGTAATGTCGTTGCGGACCTCCCGCCCGTTGATGTAAAGGTTGATGCGACGGGTATAGGTGGTTGCCATGCTTTTTACTCTAAAAGAAGTATGCCCGATAAAAGGGAAAAAGGACATAATTACCAGAAAAAAATAGGTTAAGAAAACAAAAAAGAATAAATTTGAGGCAGTAATGTTAAAAGTAATCGTCCAACTACTGATATCTTGAATTCCAATTGCATGATAAGATAAGCAAAATCTTTCTGCTACTGCTAATTGCAAAAAGACAGCGAAATACTTACAATGAAAATTTCAACATATTTAAAAACCGACTATTATGAAAAAAAGAAAACATTTTATCCAACTGCTTTTGATAGTAGGTTTACTATTTGCATTGGCAACAGCATGTGACAAAACTGACGACCCTGACGGAGATTTTCCAAGTGCTGGAACAGTGAAAGATATCGATGGCAACAAGTACAACACCGTAAAAATTGGCAATCAGGTATGGATGGTTGAAAACCTGAAAACCACTAAGTACAACGACGGCACACAAATACCCAATTTATCAGACGATAATCAATGGCTTGTAACCACTGATGCTTATTGCAATTACGACAATCTCGAAAGCAATGCTGCAACCTATGGCAGGCTCTACAATGGGTATGCAGTAAAAACAGGAAAGCTTGCTCCGGCAGGTTGGCGCATACCTAACGATGCAGATTGGATTATACTGAGAAACTACCTCATTGCCAACGGATATAACTTCGATGGTACAAAAGATGAAGACAAGGTTGCCAAATCACTTTGTGCTAAAACTAACTGGGCATTATCGAGCGAACCCGGTACCCCCGGCGCAGCACCCGAAAATAACAACAGAACGGGTTTTACAGCCCTCCCGGGCGGATATCGTTACGTCATCTTTGGGAATAACCCCGAAGCCCATTTCTCTGGCATTGGAAAATACGGCGAGTGGTGGAGTACTACAGAATTGGATAAGGGTGGGGGATACGGCCGTCTATGGGAGCTGAAGTACAACCACGATTACTTGGACGGTTACCGTACCGATATGGTTTGTGGGCATTCTGTTCGGTTAATAAAGGATTAATGTGCGCCGTGAGCGCGAAGCAGCGTAGTGCGCACCCTAATCTTTAAGGCAGCGGATACTAAATCCTTGACGACCATCTTCTGTGCTACTAGATAAAAAAGGTTCATTATAAGATAAATTTGCAGAAATACCAAGTGATGGATAACCATCGTGAGAGAAATGACCATCTGATGTCCACCAGTAACCTTCCTCTCCAAGAGCTAAGAATTTGGAATAGGACTTAATACCTGCAGGCAATGCTGAAAAGCCACTTTTGTTATTGCTTGCCATATCGTTCCCGGGATTACCCTCAATTGGATAAGTTTTCCAATTATCATTTGCAGCCATAGACTTAGCGATGTCTTGATTTCGAAATCCAAAATAAAAATGATTGTCCATAAGATATTTTTCTAATATATCCCATTCAGCATCACTTGGTAAATGCCAACCATCAGGACAGACACCTTTTACACCACTTGGAACGGTATTACTGGATGGGGAACTAGCCAAAGCTGCAGCCCAATTGTACAAAACTCCGTATGTACGGTAATTAGATGTTAATTTTGCAGCTTCAACATCTGTTCCGGAATAATCATAAACATAGTAACATGGGTCTTTAAGAGAATTAACATCCGGTGGGCTCACGACCGGCAAATAAGCCAAATTCTGGACCATCCAAACCTGGGTGCCAATTAGAACAGATTTATATAAATTTTGATCACGAGAATCTACAAATGTGTTTGGAGCGTTTTCATAAACCGGTGTGTCAAAACGATATTCGTTCCCGTATGCAGTTTCGTTAGCATTTGTTGCATAAGCCCTGACCCAATAAGTAGTATTTGGCACTAAACCTGATATCTGCGAATAAAACTGACCTAATCCAGTCCCGTCAACTGTTTTGTTGTTATCCTTCGTAGGGTGCCTATTTGTACTCCAGCATGCTCCACGTGCAATAATAGGTGAACCATTATCAGTAGCAACGTTTCCACCTACTTTTACACCAAATGGTGTAACATCATTTTTTTCTGGGTAATCCGTAAATACTTTTAATGGCTGGTATAATATATTGATCATTTCAATATCACCTATTGAAAGACCTTTTCGCTGTCCAGCCCAGATTAGTCCATCAGATTTCCTGCTTAAGATAGGCTGTTTGGGATCAATTGAAATTCTTCTTATTTTTGATGGATATAACATAACTGATGCATAATCAAAAGGTCCATTTCCTATACCAAAACCATCATATATAAATTGATCCTTATAATCTTGGTTGTCTATTATATTATTGATTTAAGTTTCGCAAGTGATTTTACCCCACTTGCTTGAATTCAATATTTTCAATGTTAACAATATGTTTAAAGGTTTCACTCCGGTTGATCAGGGTATCCATCACTTTTTCATCGTCGATTTCAAATGCTTCGGCTATGATTCTGACCAATTCCTGAAGGACGCCCCATATGCGTTCGGTAACCGAAAGCTGAACAACACCATCGGTGGCTTGGTGGAAAAGTCCACCAATAGTTACATAGGATTTGAATCGTTTGACCGTTCCCAGAATATTGTATTGGAGCGCCGTAATGGATATGCTGGCAATCTGGGATGCGAAGTCTCTGGACTGGGATTTACCCAGGCCGAGCAAGCCTTTTGCCTCCTTGAAGTAGACTTCGATTGACCATCTTTTGGAATAATTATGATAAGTTTCAAAGAAATCAAGTTTAGTGTTGGTGGTCAGAAGTCCAGTCCAATCGCCATTCTTTGTCCGCCGGCAGAAGAAGAGTTTAACCTTGATGCCGGAGAGTTCCACTTCCGCTTGCCCATAGTAAGAACGCAGACGGTGGCTGTACCGGATCGCCTTCCTTGTCTGAAGAAGTTTTACCAGTTCCCTGGCACCTTTCATCTTCCCCTCAAAGCGGTACTTGGTTCTGGACATTTTTATCATACCCAGAAAATGGCACCTTACATGTCTGGATTTGATAAATCTGACGATATCGGTACAAGTAAACCAGCTGTCAGCCAGCAAATAATCAAAGCGTACCCCTTGTTTTATTGCATGCTTGACCATATCTATGGCTTTCTGGATTTTCTTTTGGGTGTACTCTTCAATTCTCTCTTGTACAGCTTCCGTTTCCTTACGCTCCCTGCTGTACTGCTTCTGACGCTGTTCCCTGGTCATCCCAAATGGTTTTTCAGGTCTGCTCCCTTCTTCACCATGAAGAGAGAAGTCCAGGACGGTTTGTGTTTTGCCATCAGTACGACACAGAAAAAGTGCCTTAAAACCGAGAATGGAACTATGAGTTACGTGAGAAAATATGCGGCCAATTCTCTCAATTCTTTTACCAGTCTTGGGAAAATCAGAGTCGTCAACAATGAGGCAAACAGGGTCCTTGCTGGTACAGGAATCAGTTCTGACGATAATCTTCTCAATCAATTGCAAATTGATCCTGTACAAGATTTTGCGCCAATCCAGAGAACCGTTGGCCATAAAGCGGTAAAAAACATCCTTCTTGCAGGGAAGTACCTTAGAAAGGACGGAATCGGTATAATGAAAAGCATTTTTAACCATGAAGAATGGAAATACTAACAAAAGCTGCAGCACAAGCGACCGGGTATATTTACAATTGTCGCTGCTCTCCAGGGAAAGGGCCTTCTCTGATATTTTCAAATGCCGGGCAACATCCATGATGGCTTGTATTGCATTGCTGTCGTCTTTCTCAGAAAAAAATGTGCTGATTTCTGAGAAAATGTTTGTACTTTTATGCTTAAGCATTGGGTTCAGTTTTTATTTGTTTGCACTTTAAAAATACTGAATTTCAGACGATTCTGAAAATACCCAGTGCTTTTTTTATCCCTATATATTAACTTTTTTTACTTGCGAAACTTAAATTATTGAAATCGATCTTTATCCATTTATCCCAATCAGGTCTATTAGTTTCATGAACCAATCCAAGAGCATGTCCAATTTCATGAATTATTGTTCCTACGGTTGAACCAGCTCCTAATTTTATTTCCTGACGTCCTCCAATCATACCGAGTTTAGAAGAAGATTTTGAATCGGTGGTAAATACGAAATCAATATAATTAAGTTCATCCGTTCTTTTTTCAAACCTAATTGGTGTATTATTTTCCCAATGATTTATAGCAGTTGGCAAATAGACACATAAAAACCAATATTGAGGATTAAGACACGAACCACTTGTTGAATAATATACAGTATTGTTTGGCCATAGATTTATATGTTGACTATGACCTATTCCAGCACCTTTTAATTTAAGAAAACGATTGATTTGATCACTTGTTAAGATAATATCCCCTTGATAAACAAATTCATTATTGATTATTAAACAGGAAAGAGTGTCCTCATCGTTAAAGAATCTACTTATTCTGCCTAAAGAATCGGGATATGCCATTTCAAGGAGGCTATCATCATAAAGTACATTTACTGAATCCGGGATCGTTATGGTTACAGTGTCAGAAATTATTGGATCGCATGTCCCTTCTCGAACGCATGCTCGGTAATAGCTACCAAATTCAAGGCTAACTGATATTGAATCTTTATTATTCAAATTTGATGTTATCCAATTTTCCTTATCCAAAGATTGTTGCCAGAAAAGATTTCCTCTATAATGAGGAATTGTCAATATTACAATTGAATCATTACCATATGAAATTGAATCATTATTCACTCTAATGAATTGGCCACTGGTAACAACAGAGGAAAATACGAAAACCAGTAACAGTGATTTATTTAAGAATTTAAACATAATTGAATTTATTAAGCTATCTTACAATAAATTTTCGACTTATTATCTCCTTTTCAGTAGTAATAAGTAAAGAATATGTTCCTTTTTTAAATTGTCTTTTAATGGTCTCTGTTATTTCACTTTGAAAAATGTTGATAATATTTTGCCATATCAACTTTCCATTAATATCAATTATTTCCAGTCTAACACTTTCATATGGTGGACCGGAAATTCGAACGTTGAACTCTTCACCACAAGGATTTGGAAATATTATTGCTTCATAAAAGTTTTTATGCGGTTTATTCCCAACATTTACTATATCATTAGTAACATTTACAGTATAAAACACTGAAAAACTGCACCCGAGTTTATCTGTTACTGTTAGAACATATTCTGTTGTATCCATTGGTTTTCCAATAGGATTTAATGTCGTGGAATCGTTAAGTGCGTCACCTGGAGACCAATTATACTTGAATTCGCCCGTACCACCCAATATAGAAATGTCTTTGCCAAGAACTATTGTATTTCCTTTTACAATGGTTGTATCTTGTTTGGAAATTGAAAATCCAAACTCGGGTGGCTGATTTATTGATAGAGTCACAACACGCTGTGCATTTAGCATTAAAGGGAAATACAGCGCAATAATGAGTGTAGCTTTTTTCATAATTCAGGTTTTTAAAGTAAAAAGAAACATTAGGCTTGGTCAAAATCAGGGGGACTAGCAGAAAAGAACTTGTTGACCAAGATGACTTAACATTATTTTTGAGCAAATCGATAATGAACATTTTTCCACCAAAAATATAAATAATAATTCCAATTAAGCAAGATAAATCCCAAAATCATACAGTTGCTACACTATCCTCAACCTTGCCGCATTCAGCACTGCATCCGCGCTGATCTGCGCCAACCGATCAGTCTGTTAAAAAAGAAATTCCTCTGTCTCAAGAAGCGGAATGATTAAACCCTTCCAGCCATTTCCCTGATTTATAAAACGGGAAATACCCCCTGTAATAAAAGCTAATGGCAGAAAAAAAGGAAATAAAGACAATTGATTTTAAAGTTCATCAGTTTTAAGCAGAGCCCGATTGTGGGCGAATTACTATCAAGCCAACAAACTGCCTGACCGGGAAGATACAATCTGAAAACCATAGCCATCAAGATCACTGATGATGCTATGGGCTGGTTTTCAATTTATGCCAA
>Ga0208197_1004314_pt1 | contig 10598 bp, 11 predicted proteins | sample AD_JPNNA4_MetaG_FD_184444 | JGI IMG/M metagenome (GOLD analysis project Ga0208197, IMG submission 184444) | Active sludge microbial communities of municipal wastewater-treating anaerobic digesters from Japan - AD_JPNNA4_MetaG (SPAdes) (version 2) | ecosystem: Engineered > Bioreactor > Anaerobic... | reverse complement strand
CCTCGATGTTTTTTTCCTGTTTGATTTCAATAAAATACAAATAGGGTTGTGCAAGTTTTTCGTTTTCCACATAGTTTATGGAAAAACATTGCTGCAATATTGCCATTATTGACTCCTTTTATCTAACCATATAAATTTTTTGCCTTTTTCATCGAAAAGGCAGGAATGCTGTTAAAAATTAATAAATTTAGGAAACCTTAGTAACCTAATTTATTTAATTTTCAAAGAGCAGCTTTAAACCAAAAAAATCTTATAAACCAAAATTAAAAAATGCAAGAAAAAAATACTATTGAATTAAGTCTAATCTTTCACTCCACGAAAGGGTACAATGGAAATATTTCGGAAATATTGCCGTTGGTGAAAATCTTTTTTTAACCTTCTAAAATAAAAAATAAGGGGGTATGCAGGTATTGAACAGAAAGCTATACCTTATCGCCTATGATATTTCAGATGAAACGAGGCTTAACCGTGTGAGACATTTTCTTAAAGGTTATTCTACTGGTGGACAGAAGTCTGTATATGAGTGCTTTCTTACTGAGAACGAATTGCATTATGTAATAAAAAAATTGAAAACTTTAATTGATGAATCGTCTGACCGCATACACATTTTTACTATGGATGCAAGAAGCAGAACCCATACGCTCGGCATAGCTGTTCAGCCTCATGACCCCTCTTATTTTTTTATAGGATAAGATATGTGGCCTGAATCAATAAATTATTTTAAAAATCCTGAACTTTTTAACGTTGAACTTTGAACTTTTAGAATATGGGAACACTGTATATAGACAAAAAAGATGTGGTTATTAAACTTGATGGGGGTGCTTTAGCGTTTTATGCAAATGGAAAAAGGGAAGGTATGGTTCCAATTGCGCCCCTTAAAAGGGTTATAATTGTGGGAAATGTCACAATTGAGACATCTGTTTTACAAAAATTTTTAGATGAGGGGATTGACGTGATGTTCCTTTCAGGAAGAAGGACAAAGTATTTTGGAAGGCTTGTTGGGAAGCTTCACAATAATGCACTTCTCAGGGTTAAACAATATGAAAAATCCCTTTTATCGAATTTAAATATCTTTCCTATCATGTTTTCCTGTGAAATAGTAGAAAGAAAAATCAACAGTCAGATTAATTTTTTAAATGATGCTATAAAAGAACGGCCAGATTTGAGGTCTTCTTTAAAGGATAGTATTAACACATTAGAAAAAATACTGGATAATGTCAGACAGTTAAAAAGGGAATTTCCATATCAGGTTAATAGATTACACGATGATCTTATTCTTATTTTAATGGGTTATGAGGGAAGTGCAGCATCAGGATATTTTTCTGCATATACTAAACTGTTCCCTGATTCGCTAAATTTTAAAAACAGAAATAGAAGACCTCCCCTTGATCCTGTAAATTCCATGCTTTCTTTGTGTTATACCCTTCTTCATTATAATGTGGTCCGTGAATTAGAAATGATAGGTCTTGACCCTTTTATTGGCTTTTATCATAGATTTGAATATGGCAGAGAATCTCTTGCCTGTGATCTTGTAGAGGTTTACAGAACAGAGGTTGATAGATTTGTATGGCAGGTTTTTAGAGAACGGAGTTTCATTGAAAGAGATTTTTCATACGATGATATAAAGCCTGGTTGTTATATGAAGAAAGGGGCAAGGGAAAGATTTTATTTTCTCCATGAAGAATGGGCAAAAGGAATAAGACCTAAACTAACTGAAGAGGTAAGAATACTTGCAAGCAAAATAACTGGGGGTATGTCCGATGGAGAGAACCCTTTATCTGAATGAAAAAAAAGGGCTTGAAGTAATGAGGGATGGGCCTTCTATTTGGGTGAAAGAATATGGATTGGCCGGACGCAGAATACCAGCAAGATTAATAGAACATGTGGTTATAATGGGTAATGTGAAGCTTGACGCCGGGGTTATAACCCTTTTTACAGAAAATAATGTGCCCATTACTTTTATGAACAATAAAGGCAATGAGGTAGCATTGACAATCCCTTTTAACCACCTGAATAATGCTCGCTATCATGACCAGCGGAAGATATTGGAGAGGGAAAAACATATTGATTACTATAAACAATGGCTTGAGAGCGAAAGAAGAAGAATTCAGTTAAAGGTAATCAAAAAACTTTCAAAAAAAGTCGCCAATGTATTTATCAAGCATGGTTTCAAGGAACAGGATTATAAGGATTTTATAATGAGAAACCTTCAGGTAGGTGAAAAGAAGAAAAGGATCGTGGAAAACATAATCGGTAATCTCATGAGAGAAATGATTTTAAAAAGCATTGTTTCAACTGGTCTTGACCCACATTTGGGTATTATAAACCGAAGAAATAATTATGGCTTAGTTTTTGATTTATTTTATGCCATAGAACCTGAGGCAGACCTTCAAACAATACAGTTTTTCCAATCAACAAAAGATAAGGATTTTATTTATATGAGTTCAACAGGCTTGAAGATCGAAAAAGAGGGTATAAAAAATATCGTCCATCGCTTTGAGAACAAAAAGAGTATGGTTAAAGAATTTATAGAGAATATTCTCGATGGTCATTTCGAAACAGTTAGAAGCATTAAGTTATTGAGATAGGTTAAAAATAAAGGGGTCATTTTATGACATCCAACTATCTTGTCTGTTATGACGTAAGAGATGAGGTAAGATTGATGAAAATTTATAAATTGATGAAGAAAAGAGGGCTTCATATTCAATATTCTGTTTTTCATTGTAGACTTTCAAGGGATGAATTGTTAGAATTAAAAACATCTCTAAGGAATATAATTGAACAATCTATGGATGATATAAGAATTTATCCCCTTCCAACAGATATGAAGGTCGTGGTTATGGGTCAGGGTGACAGAATCCCTGAAGGCGTTACTGTATTGTTGTAGTGTATAAAGATAAAGGCCTTATTTTTATGGATGGTTTTATCATGATTTATCAAATTTTCACGTTTACAATTGAGGCAATTGATGAATTAGATCTCCCTTATTTTAAAGGTTCTACATTCAGAGGCGGTTTTGGAAATGTCTTTAAGCGGGTTGTATGTGTTTTTAAAAATAAGGACTGCAAGGATTGTATGCTCAAATCGAGCTGTATCTATGCCTATATATTTGAGACTGCCCCTGGCAGTGATGCCAGCATTCTTAATATGAATAAATATGAAAAGATACCCCATCCATTTATAATAGAGCCTCCCCTTGAGACAAAAAAAATATACGAAAAAGGAGAGAGAATAAATTTTAATCTTGTTTTAATAGGCAGGGCAAATGATTATATGCCTTATTTTGTCTATGCCTTTGACGAACTGGGCAAAATCGGTATAGGAAAAGGTAGAAAGCCATATAAATTGCTTTTTGTTTATGCAGATAATGAACTGATTTATGATACAGAAAACAAAGCAATAAGGAACGTCCCTGCTAAAAAGATTTCTCTTGATGGTTTGAATGATTTTGAAAATGTTAGGGAAGAGACGGAGCTAAATATACAATTTGTCACCCCTGTCCGGATAAAATATAATAGAGCATTCTCTTCAGAACTTCCTTTTCATGTCCTCATAAGAAACCTTCTAAGAAGGGTTTTGCTACTTTATTTTTTTCATTGCGAAAAGACCATCCCTCCCTATGACCACAAAATAATCATACAAGAGGCAGAAAAGATAATAACAATAAATAGTAATCTTAAATGGTGGGACTGGGAAAGGTATTCGAACCGCCAGAAAACGAAAATGTTTATGGGCGGGGTCGTTGGAGATATCACTTACAGAGGAAAGCTCAAACCCTTTTCGCCATTGCTTAAGGTGGGAGAAATTATTCACATCGGTAAAGGCACTGGTTTTGGACTTGGAAAATACAAAATAAAAGGTTTCTAAAAAATAATCTATTTTTCAACAAATTTTTATTGACATATCTTTGTTTAATATCTTACAAGTCTATTGATAGCTTGATTGGGAATTAAGCTATTTAAAACCTGCATTTTAAAAATAAAAAAAACAGCAAGGCAGTATAATGGATAATAACCAAAGAGATATACTTGTTGCTGTTACAGGTCTAACTCCTCAAGTTATAACAGAGACAATCTATGCCCTTTCGCAGAAGAAGCTGCCCATACTTATTGATGAAATCTGCATCATAACCACAGCCATAGGAAAAAAAATTATTGAAGAGACACTTATAAAAAAAGGCATTTTGGCAAATTTAATTGCTGAATATGATTTAAAACCCATTGAAATTACAGATAGATCATTTATTGTAGCAAAAAATGATGAGGATTCAGAAATAAAAGACATCATCACCGAATCAGATAATGTAATTATAGGGGATATAATAACCTCAACGATAAAAAGGCTTGCATCTGACCCCAATACAAGGCTTCACTGCTCCATCGCAGGTGGAAGAAAGACTATGAGTTTTTATCTGGGTGCAGCTTTGCAACTTTTTGGTAGACCTCAGGACAGGCTATATCATGTCCTTGTCTCCCCTGAATTCGAATCAAACCCTGACTTTTTCTATAAACCAAAGAAAAACAGGATTATAGAGGTAAGGTCTTCCGATAACAGTATAAAAAAACTAAATACGAAATATGCATGGATACAACTTGCGGAACTGCCATTTATAAGGCTTGGTGAGAAGTTGAGTTTGAAAGGTAAAAATTTTAAAGAGCTTGTTGAGGAAGGACAAAAAGAGATTGACTTAGCAACGACCCAGCCAGAACTCACAATCAATATTTACGAAAGGTCAGTAAAGGTTGGTAAAAATGTGTTTTCGGCTTCACCGGTTCAACTGATGATATACATCGCTTTTTTAAGACAGAAAATTACAAAATGCATTCACAAAGATAGAAAATACTGCCTTGATTGCACTGATTGTTTTATTCCATTAAATGATTTAAGAAAAAAGGAGATGTTTGAATCTATAATAGACGATTATTCAAAAATGTATCATGGAAATATAGAAAAGAAGGAAGAGTTGCAAAAAAGATGGGATAAGCAATTAACCTTATCTGATATTTTGCGACAGAACATAAGCAAGATAAATAAGAAACTGAAAGAACATATAAGGGAATCATCTTTGCTGCCGTATTACATAATCACAAATGAAAAGATATATGGTGGCACAAGATATGGTGTTAAAGTGGAAAAGAGCAAAATAAAAATAGAATAGACGATGAATTATATAAGTGGTTGGACAATAAAAACAGCAATGTTTCGGCAATATTGCTTTTGTTGAGATTAGGCACAGAAATTGAGATAGTTATTTCATGAATGAAGGGGGCAAGACACTAAAACAGGGAAAAACAATCAAGGAGTGAGTTAATAAGCATGTTTACAATGCTTGATGACAAGAACATAAATAATATTTTTAGTCTCTTCAATCATATAAATAACCCTGTAGAGTCCTATTCTAAGGGAATATTCACCTTTATGATTTCCAACAAGAGGCTTGCCTTCATGTGGCGATTCTTGAAGGGATTATATTTTTTTAAAAATTCTGAGAAAATGTTTTTTATCAGAAATATTTATTCGAACAAGGTATCTAACTGCCTCACGAGAAAACTCTATAGAGTATTTTATTTAAGAGCTAACCTGGGTTTCGCCTCATCAAGGGATATAGCATCTTTTTCTTTCACCTCTTTTTTCGCCTTTCTTATTGCCTCTCTCTCTTCCCTCTTGGACAGAATATCTATAGTCTCTAAAAGGCCTTCATATTCTTCGCTGCTCATAATCACCGCTTTACTTACACCGTTTTTTGTAATGGTAAATCTATCATATTTGCTTTCAACATCGTTTATTATTGCAGAAAGGTTCTTTTTTGCCTCTACCAGAGGTATTGTTTTTGTCATAATCTTACCTCTCATTAAACAATTCTTCACAGGGGGTTTAAATGTCATTTAATGAACAGGAATTTCATACAGTAGTTTTAGGTGCATTGATGCATGATATAGGGAAGGAGGTAAATTGATGGATGATACTATATATAAAATAGCAATTGCTGGTTTTTTACATGATATAGGAAAGTTTGCTGAAAGAGCGGGGATGGAGATAACAAAAGAATATGTAGATAATAATGAAACTCTATACCAGCCATTATTTCAAGGAAGATATACTCATAGGCACGCTATCTATACCGCAGCTTTTATTGAAAAGTATGAAAAATTTTTACCATATCAATTTAATAAGGCTGGATGGGGACTTGGTGATTCCTTTATAAACCTTGCGGCAATGCATCACAAACCAGAAACACCATTACAGTGGATAATAGCCATTGCAGATAGGGTAAGCAGTGGTTTTGATAGAAAAGAGTTTGAAGAATATAATCAAGAGATTAAGGTAAAGGATTATCTTAAGACACGACTTTTGCCTGTTTTAGAAGGTATATCATTAAACGAGAAATGGAAAGATACAATCGATCGATATCAATATAGATACAGACTTAAAGAACTATCACCTCAAAACGTTTTTCCAGTAGAAATTTTGGACATAGGGGATATAAACGATCAAACAGCGAAAAGAGAATATAGTGAACTTTTCGATAGTTTTATAAACAGCCTACAAAAATTATTGCATAAAGAAAGTGTCTCTATCTGGTTTGAGCATTTTGAAAATCTTTTTCTTATTTATTGCTCCCATATTCCATCGGCAACTGTAGGAAATATAATTCCAGATGTTTCACTATACGACCATTCGAAGATGACTTCAGCATTTGCAAGTGCATTATATTTGTTTCATAAGCAGACAGACACGATTAATACTGAAAATATACAAGATTACGCTGAAAAAAAATTTTTAATTGTAAGTGGAGATTTTTATGGTATTCAAGATTTTATTTTTTCAGGTGGAGGCTCAACAGGGAGGGCCTCTGCAAAATTATTGAGAGGCAGGTCTTTTATGGTTTCATTGCTAACAGAACTTGCTGCTGATATGCTTTGCAGAGAAATAGGAATACCTCCATCCTCAATCGTTTTAAATGCTGCAGGAAGATTTACAATAATTGTTCCAAACACAAAAGAAACTAAAAGACTAATTACCGATACAGAAGCTAAGATAAATAAATGGCTTATTGATAATTTTTTTGGTCAATCTTCAATTGGCATTTCATATATTGAGGCGTCGTGTAATGATTTTGTATTGAATAATTTTTCCGAGTTTTGGGAAAAGCTGCAAGGCTTTATTGATGAAAGAAAATATAAAAAATTCGATATAGAAAATGTTGGGGGTGTTTTTAGAAACTATCTTGATTCATTCGATAATACATTGACGCCTTCTCTTTGTCCATTTTGTGGAAAAAGACCAGCTCAAAAAGATACATTTATAAGAATATCAAAGGAAGAAACAGAAAATGCCTGTAAAATTTGTCATGACCACATTTATATTGGGGAACATCTTGTGAAAGAAGATAAACTTGCCATTGGAACATATGATGTAGATTTTAAAGGAGATAAGCTTTTTGAGCCTATTTTTGGTGTTTATCAAATATCTTTCGATGTTTCTGGAAAATTAAGCGAACTTGCAAGGGAAGGAAAATTGCTTAAATATTGGAATGTTGGAATAAATAGGGAAGGAAAATTATCAAAAGAGATTACGTCAAAATTTATTAATGGTTATATTCCAAAATTCGATGAAGAAGATAATTATGACGACAGACTTATTGGAGGGAAAAAGAAGGATCAGTCAAAATTAGAGATAATAGACTCAATTAAGAATAGATATCCAAAAACATTCCTTGCCATAGCAAAAAAAGCACTGAATTTTACAGAAAAACCAGATAAATTTAAAGGCATTGAAGCCCTTGGCGTGTTAAAAGCTGATATTGACAATCTTGGTCTGATATTTTCATATGGAATAAAAAAGGAATTTAAAACCTTTTCAAGGCTATCAACATTGAGCAGACAACTTAATAACTTTTTTACAATTTATTTGCCTTATCTACTTGCTACCGATGACAATTTCAAGGATATATATACAGTTTTTGCAGGTGGAGATGATTTATTTCTCATAGGCCCATGGAATAAAATCATTGATTTTTCTTATGAATTAAATAACACATTTAAAAAATATGTATGTGGTAATAATGATATTTCTTTATCAGCTGGTATTAGTATAAATAAACCAAACGAACCGGTAATGACACTTGCAGAAAACTCTGAACGTGCCCTTAATTACTCAAAAATAAGTGGAAAAAATAGGATTACCATTTTTAATGAATCAGTTACCTGGGATGAGCTTAATTGTTTAAAAGAGGTTAAAACTAATATTGAAGATTGGTTTGAAAAGGAGATAGTAAATAATGCAATGCTTTTTAGATTAAATGAATTAATCACAATGGTAAAACAGGAAAGAGAGATTCAAAAAGGTGGATATGCTGTTTATTTAGAGGATATGGAATGTCTGAAGTGGAGGGCAAAGCTTAAATATACAATAATAAGAAATGCGGCAAAGAAACTAAAAGGCGAAGAAAAAAATAAGGCAATAGATGATGTAATGAATATAGCAAAGTGGCTGCATGATTATGCAGGCGGTGTGAAAATACCCCTATGGCATATTCTATATAATAAAAGATAGGAGGTTTGAGATATGGAGATAAATTTTTGGAAAGATAAAAACAAAAAAATAATTGACCCAGAATTGTTCTCAACTAAAGCAGAAGAACTTGCAAGGAAAATTTACAGAGAACAAGAAGAAAGTAGAGGCAAGGCTAATAAACCAACCCAGTTGAGAAAATTTTACGATGAAGTGTTAAGGTTCAACAGCATGATTCAAGGATTATCAGAAGATAAACGAAAAGAAGAATTTGAAAAAATTTTACCTTATATAAAAATGTTGAATGCAAAAGCAGCATATGCCCTTGGCAGAGATTTAATCTCAAAAAGCTTCAAAGATTTTATATTCAATTCGCTGAATAAAATAGATGATTTAAGTGATTTTGAAACATTTGCAGGGTTCTTTGAATCCTTTATGGGATTTTATAAATTTTATGACGAAAAAGGCATAAATAATACAAACTAAATTAAGGAGGATAGGAGATGAAGCTTTTAGACATTAAGAGGCTTTCAGGTAAAATTACACTAAAAAGTGGTCTTCATATAGGTTCTGGTAATATGGAAATGCATATCGGCGGCACAGACAGCCCTGTTATAAAACATCCTCACACGCTTGAGCCTTATATTCCTGGCTCTTCAATTAAAGGAAAGGTTCGTTCTTTATTGGAAATGGCATGTGGGCTTGTTCCTTTTGCGGCAGATGAAGGTGGGCTTGTCTCATCCAAAACTGTCAATAAAGTAAAAGATAATCCTGAATTAAAAAAACATGCCGAAGCTATTTTAACAATCTTTGGAAATAGCGGGGCAGACAGAGAAGATGAGTCAAGCTATGGGCCTACAAGAGTTTCCTTCAGCGATTGTTATCTTAATGAGGGATGGAAGAAAAAGGCAAGAGATAATAGATGGTCATACACAGAGGTTAAATCAGAAAATAGGATAGATAGAATAAAAGGCACTGCTGAACATCCTCGTTTTATTGAACGCGTTCCAGAAGGGACAGAGTTTAATTTTCTCGTTACGTTTAAGGTTCTTAAAGATGAAGATGAAAAATTATTCACTGATTATCTATTAAAAGGGTTAAAACTTCTTGAGATGGATGCATTGGGAGGCAATGGCAGTAGAGGTTATGGCAGGATTGAGTTTGAATTTGAGGATACAGTTTTACACAATAAATTCATAGAATTAGCACCTTTTGAAAAATAAAGAATGACTGATAAATAAATTGTAGATTACTAAATTAAAAGAAGATATATGGCTATTTAAACTAACAACGAGCTAATAAGGATAGGCAGATATGAGATTAAAACCTAATTATTTTACGAAATCTGATTTTATAACATCTGATTCTTACATTGGAGAAATATTAAATATAGGAATAAAAATATTATAAGAGGCCAATGTTATGAGAACTTATGAAATCACAATAAAACCTAAGTCTGGTTTTGGAACGCCACTTAAAGGAGATACAATCTTTGGACATATATGCTGGCAAGCTGCATACGATGAAAGTCTTTTTGGTAAGACTATCGATCAATTATTAAGGGATTACAACAATAATCCTTTCATTGTTGTGTCTTCAGCATTTTTTAAAATAGGAGAAGGCAATAATGTTCATAGGATTTTTAAAAGACCTGATATGTCACTTTTTAAGGTATTCAATTTTAAAGGCACAGATAAAATGGAAGTTATAAATAAAAGGAAAATTCTAAAGTCAAAAAAATGGCTGGCACTGGATTTTGAACAAAAAATTGAAAACTTCAAAAAACTCAATTATTTTTCTGAAGAAGAAGTAGTCACTGATTATTTTAAAAATGGTCAAAAAAGCAAAAACAGGCATAGCTTTCTATTGATTAATGATTTTGCTCAACCTCATAACACTATTAACAGATTGACTAATACAACTGGTGAAGGGAGGTTTGCACCATTTAGTTCAGAACAGATGGTTTTTAATATAGATGTAATGCTAGCTATATATGTTGGAATAAGAGAAGATATTGCGATTTCCCAGATCAAAACTGCCTTTCAACGTATAGGAGAAGTAGGCTTTGGAAAAGATGCATCAAC
>Ga0208197_1004313_pt1 | contig 10601 bp, 6 predicted proteins | sample AD_JPNNA4_MetaG_FD_184444 | JGI IMG/M metagenome (GOLD analysis project Ga0208197, IMG submission 184444) | Active sludge microbial communities of municipal wastewater-treating anaerobic digesters from Japan - AD_JPNNA4_MetaG (SPAdes) (version 2) | ecosystem: Engineered > Bioreactor > Anaerobic >... | reverse complement strand
ACAATTAGTCCGCATTTATTATCCGATTTTATTAACTTGTCCGTTATATGTGATATAACTGACCGGAAAAGATGAGTGAAGAGATTCTGCGGGCCATGATGGAATTGTTTGCCCTGATTGTCAAGCATGACGGGGGCATGCTTCAGAGTGAACTTGACTTTGTCTCAGCCTTCCTTACCAAACAGCTTCCGCACCAGAGCGCAGATGAATTCATGCGTCTCTTCCTTGAAAACGCCGGGCCACTACAGACTAAGGATAAAAAACCGGTGTCCGTCTCAACCTCGGTAAAAGATTCTGTCAAAATCCTCAACAACTGCAATAAGATCAACAAAACCCTTTCCCAGGAACAGAGGGTCATTGTACTCATGCGCTGCTTCGAACTGATTGACTCCAACAAACAGTATACTCCACAGCGTATGAATATCATCAACACCATCGCTGAGGTGTTCAGGATATCATCGTCTGAATTCAACAGCATCATGCAGTTTGTCAGGGAAGATGACCGGGCAGGCTTCACTGACCCGTCGATGATCATAATAGACACCGGGTCAGCGGCATACGACAAGCCCGGGTCTGAATGCTTCATCGTCTTCCTGAAGGTTGCAAGTGTCAACCTTTACTTCATGAAATGCTTTTGCAAGGGGAACCCCCTCATTAACGGGCTACCTCTGGTTTGCCGCAGGATCTATCTGTTTGCTCCGGGAAGTTATGTTCATGCGCCTCCTGCTCCCAACATATATTACAGTGACGTCATCTCAGCTTTTTCTGCCGGAGAGGATATTCACAGGCTCTCTTTCGTGGCTGATAATATCAGCTACTCCTTCCCTGACAGAACTCCGGCTATAACAAATGTCAGCTTTGCCGCAGGCGAGGGGATGCTTATAGGAATCATGGGAGCCAGCGGATCGGGAAAAACCACACTGCTCAACCTGCTCACAGGCCTTTTGAAACCTGAATCCGGTGAAATCAGAATAAACAGCATCCCGATTCATACCGATGACAAGAGACTTGGTGGAGTAATCGGGTATGTGCCCCAGGATGATCTCCTGATTGAGGAGCTGACTGTCTTTGAGAATCTTTTCTATGCCGCATCTCTCTGTTTTGCCGGCAAAAAACGGGAAGAGCTGACAGCAGTTGTTAATAAAACACTTCAGAGCCTGGGCCTTTATGCAAAAAAGGATTACCGCGTAGGGTCACCCCTCAACAAGGTGATCAGCGGAGGACAAAGAAAAAGGCTGAACATTGCCCTCGAGCTGATCCGCGAACCATCTGTCCTGTTCCTTGATGAACCTACGTCAGGGCTCTCATCAGCCGATTCTGAAAATGTGATGGACCTCCTGCACGAACTGACAGTCAGAGGCAAGCTGGTAATAACAGTCATTCACCAGCCTTCATCAGATATTTTCAAGGGATTTGACAAGGTGTTGATCCTTGACATGATGGGCCACCTGGTATTCTATGGAAACCCGCTCGATGCAGTTGTGCATTTCAAAACTCTTGAATCACATGTCAACTCCGGGGTCGCTGAATGCGCCTCATGCGGTACAGTGAATCCGGAGACAATGTTCAATATCCTTGAGACAAAGGTGGTGGATGAGTTCGGCAAATTTACTGACCGGCGTAAAGTATCACCGGCAGAGTGGGCCGAAGCATACAGGAAGACCTTACCGGAATCACTGCCAAAAGAGGAGACTGTTGCCCCATGGTCAAGCCTCCAAAAACCCGGATGGTTCAGACAAACTTTCATCTACCTGTTGCGCGACCTGAAAAGCAAGATAGCCAACAGACAATACCTGCTGCTGACCCTGCTGGAAGGACCGGTCCTCGGACTGATTCTGTCATACATTATCAGGTATATTGCAGATCCAACATCAGATATCTACCTCTTCAGGGAGAATGAGAATATCCCGATATACATCTTCATGAGTATTATCGTTGCCCTGTTCCTCGGACTCACAATCAGTGCAGAGGAGATCTTCCGTGACCGGAAACTGCTGCGGAGAGAGCATTTCCTTCAACTTAACCGAGGCAGCTACCTCGTCAGCAAAGTATTGATACTTGCTTTTATCTCTGCACTCCAGACAGTTATGTTCCTCGCCGTGGCCAATCCGATCCTTGGCATCAGGGGGCTGTTCCTTTACTACTGGATCGCCCTTTTTACCACGGCACTTGTTGCCAACATGACCGGACTCAACATCTCATCGGCACTGAATTCAGCAATAGCCATCTATATTGTCATTCCCCTGCTGATGATTCCCATGATGGTACTGAGTGGTGCCATGTTCCCGTTTGACAAGCTCAACAGAAGTCTGGCAAGAGCTGACAGGGTCCCGGCAATAGCTGACCTCATGCCTACCAGATGGACTTATGAAGCGCTGATGGTGAAACAGTTCACCGGGAATGAGTATGGACGAAGAGTCTATCCGCTGAAACAGCAGATTAGTGTCTCTGACTTCAATACCATCTACCGTATTCCGAGGGTTCAGGAATCACTGGCCACTCTGACCGGCATCAAGGAATCTGCATCCATTACGAAAGAACAGATAAAGGAGATGCGGCTGCTTAGAAATGAAACTGCCACCATTGGAGCTGCAGGAGTCATTAAACCATTCAGCGGAACAGACTCAATCACCCCTGATCTTTTCACTCCGCAACTCGCTGACAGACTGACCTCCTGGCTCGCCAGCGCCGACAGGGAATACAGACGACTGAGCAACCTTGCAGATATGAACCTGGATAATTACATCAACAGCAATAAAGTGGCTCTCGATCTGTTATATAATAACTACCATAATGACAAGCTTGAAGATATTGTCAGAAAGGTATATGAGAAAAATAAAATGCTTGAATTCAATGACAGGCTTATCCAGAATGTTGACCTTATTTACTTTGAGCCGGCAGAAACAGGGCTGCTTAACTTCCGCACCCATTTCATGGCGCCGGTCAAGAGGTTCATGGGTCTTCGGATTGACACCTTCAGGTTCAATATACTGCTGGTGCTCTCCACGGTCATAATCCTGTATGTGATGCTATATACGGATATACTGAAGCGAATAATCATCTCTTTTGAAGCAAGCGAGCGAAAAAAACGAAATCGTAACCGGGCAAAACTGTTTTCTTTGAATTTGAAATAAATATTTACTCCTGATGACAGGGAAAATAATAAAAATTGTGGCAGTGATCCTGCTGATGAGCCTCTTCTCATGCAGGAACAGCAGTGTGCGCCAGGGCAGGCTGACCTTTCCTGTCGCTGACTCAATACCAGCTGCCGAGGTTGAAAAACTGAGTGAGGAAGCGGTAGCTGACATTGTTCAGAACATCGCATCTCCGGTTGAGATAGCAGCTATCCTGCAATCAATGCAGATACCCTTCTCCGCCGGTTACCTTGCCTCAACACAGGGAGCTGACAGACTGACAACCAACTTCCGTAAAGCAGTGATGCTCGGCATCTACGGGGCTGACCTGGGCTACCTCAATATTTACGGGAAAACAGGCAACTCTGTTGACGTTCTATCTGTAATAAAGCGCCTGGCTGACGGGTTACGTGTGGGTCAGTTCTTTGACTTCGAGACTCTGAAAAGACTTTCATCAAGCAAATCAAACCTCGATTCCCTGTTGTTTCTTTCTGTGAATTCATATAACCAGATTGACAACTACCTCAGAGATAATGACCGGGGCTCCATTTCCGCCCTCATGATTACAGGGGTGTGGATTGAGGGGCAGTACCTGGCAACCCAGGTGGCGCTAAGCTACAATGATGAAATACTCCGTGACCGCATTGGTGAGCAGAAGATTATCCTGGGTGACCTTCTCATGCTCCTGCGCCCTTACCGCGGAAGCAGTGAAGAGTACGGGTCACTCTATGATATGATGGAACAGATAAGTGCAAAATACGCTGGCGTAAAAGTCTCTTACAGACTGGCTGAGCCAGAAACCAGGGAGAAAGACGGACGCCTGGTGGTGGTACAGAATGAGGAGAGCATTGTTGAGATGACCGATGCCCAGCTTACTGAAATTGCAACATTGTCAAAAGAAGTCAGAGACAAACTAATATCCGGCAACTAAAATGAAAAAGAGACTTTTGATTCTGACATTAGCCGTGGCCTTTCTGCCACTGATGGCATCCGGACAGCCCGCTACAGATGACCTTGTAAGCAGTTGTGTGCTTGCAGCCGGTGAAAACACAACCTATCTCAAGGATTTCAGGATACAGCTCCCGAAAGCTCCACCAGATGCGGCTGCACCAGTCTATAAGGCCAATATGTACCTGATGAAGAACATGAAATACAGGTTCGGTGTCTGTGATTCACCCGGTTCTGTCGGTGAACTGTTCATTACAATATATGACCAGGGTAAAAAGATTATTTCATCATACAACAGCTCAACGGATAAGAAATACAGCTCGGTGGATTTTATTTGCAACAAGACAGGGCTCTACACCCTATGGTATAGCTTCATCGGAGGAGAACAGGGTTCCGGTGTGGGAGTGGTTTGTATGATCAGATGATCATCAGGATGATCAGAAGGGCCAAAGCCTCGATACCACGAGCATAATCACCATCAGCCAGAATAATATCTCTGCAGTCACTACCCGGCGGGTAAAGGCCATGTAGTTTGCTATTACATAGGAGACGGGTATAGCAGCAACGGCCGTTATCTCCACTGATACGGAGGGTATGAAAACCAATGCTACAGCACTTATCACCATCATCCAGATCATGATCTCCCATGTCTTTCGCGACCTGATCTTGTATGTTGGCATCTGACGGGCAAGATAGAGAAGTGAAGGCAGAAAATTCAGGCCAACCACCACCAGAAGAAGAACAAGTGTACGGCTCCAGGTGACAGAGACTGACTGGCCAAACAGATTATGACTGATTATGCCGGTCAGCTCACCCGGGCTGGCTCCTGTGACATACCAGACTGCATACATCAATGTCCATGGTAACAGGGCTCCTGCCAGTGCCAGAATCAGTTCACGGAGATCCGGACTGCGGAGTACCAGGGCCCCTATGAATACAACTACCAGAAACCACACTGATCCTGCATATAACAAACCGGCTGATGAAATCATCAGGGCAGCATCGAAAAAGTTGAATGACAATCCGTTCATCCGATAGGATGATACCACTCGCCAGAGTGCCGCCAGAATAAGAAGTGATGCAGGCAGTGCCGGATTCATAATCATTTCACCCGGGAAAACAGAATAGAGAAGTATGTAGAGAAGGGCAGGCAGATAAGTGCGTTGCGGAATAAAGAAAATCTCCGTGTTGAACCTTATCATCACAATAACCACACTTATTACAAGCATAAAAGAGAAGATAACTGCCAACAGTGGCGACCCGGAAAAGAGCTTTATGATCAATCCCCAGAGAGGCATCGGCTCCGGGCCTGCAAGATTATCTATGCCGGGAGGAGAGATCAGATACCAGCTCCATAATCCCAGGGCAGCCAGTAGCAAAATCATTACCGGAGCAGCTCCTGATGCCCTGAAGAACCTGATCATACTATACGGTTTTTGAGGTCAGATCCTATATCCTTCCTGTAATTCATATCTTTGAAGCTGATTCCCCTGACTGAAGAATAACTCTTATCCAGTGCTTCCTGCATCGTTGACCCCATCGAGGTAACCGCTATCACCCTGCCTCCCGAGGTAACCAGCCGGCCATCCTTCATGGTGGTACCCGCATGAAAGAGAATGCTCTCACCAACACTCTCCAAACCTGAGACAGGAAAGCCCTTGCCGTAACTGTCAGGGTAACCTCCTGACACCATCATAACCGTTACCGCGGTATCAGCAAGGATTTCTATTTCTCGTGATGCGAGATCACGCTGTGCAACACCCTCCAGAAGGTCATACAGATCACTCCCGATTCGTGGCATGATCACCTCTGTCTCAGGATCACCAAGGCGGGCATTGTATTCAATCACATAAGGATCACCCCCCACATTCATCAACCCGAAGAATATGAAGCCCCGGTAATCAATCCCCTCCTGTTTAAGCCCCTCGATCGTGGGTTTTATTATCCGCTCCTCTACCTTCTCAAGAAACGAGGGAGAAGCAAAAGGCACAGGTGACACTGCACCCATCCCTCCGGTGTTTTTTCCTGTGTCACCTTCGCCAATGCGCTTGTAATCCTTGGCTTCAGGCAGAATCCGGTATGAGATGCCGTCAGTGATAACGAAGGCAGACATCTCTATTCCCCGGAGGTATTCCTCGATGACCACCTTGCTGCCTGCCACCCCGAACTTTCCTCCGAGCATTGCCTTCAGCTCAGTGACCGCCTCGTTAAAGTCATTAATGATCAGCACCCCCTTGCCTGCAGCAAGGCCGTTAGCCTTGAGTACATAAGGCGGCTTCATGCTCCTCATGAAGATCACAGCATCATCAAAGGTATCCGGAGTGAAGGTTTCATAGGCGGCAGTAGGAATAGCGTGCCTCTTCATGAACCCCTTGGCAAAATCCTTGCTCCCTTCAAGCATCGCACCGTCACGGCACGGGCCGATAACTTCCACGCCGGCCATGGCAGTGTCACCCATGATGAAGTCAGTTATCCCCTCAGCCAGGGGAGCCTCAGGGCCAACAACCACCATGCCGATGGAGTTTGCAATGATGACTTCGCGAACTTTTTCAAAATCAAGTGGATCAACCGGAAGATTTACAGCTGTTTCTGCAGTGCCCGGGTTACCCGGCGCAACAAAGAGCTTTAGCGGCCTGCTGCTACGGGCCAGCTTCCATGCAATTGCATGTTCACGCGCTCCTGATCCCAGGATAAGAATATTCATAACAGAGGTCTTTTCCTTTTCAAAAATAACATTTAAGATGAATTTACTCAGGTCAATGTCAAAGAATCATCCACCAGCCCGAATGACCAGCCATCATCAATGGCACTCTTCAGAAAACGGTCAAGATATTGCAGTGCAGTGCTTGAGGGTGTGTCATGAAGCACAATGACACTCCCGGGCTTTAACCTGCGCATCAGAATGGCGTAAGACTCCTCTGCCGTAAGGTTCTGATCAAAGTCGTACGGCATCACGCTCCAGAAGACTATCTGCATGCTCCTCTCAAGAATCCTGTATTGTCTCCTGCGTATCCTGCCATAGGGTGGCCTGAATAGATTGCTGCATGTGATGTCCCTCCCCCTGAATACGTCAGCACAATAAGCCCTGACCGGCGTCTTGAGCCCGTTGAGGTGACTGTAACCGTGATTGCCTGCCAGATGCCCTTCAGATGCAATTCTGGCAAAAAGAGCCGGTGCAGTATGAACCTTGCTTCCGGTACAGAAGAAGGTTGCTTTTGCACCATGCGCATTAAGAATGTCAAGGATTCGGGGCGTGGATTCAGGATCAGGGCCGTCATCAAAGGTCAGGTAAAGCTTTTTGCCCCTGCCAGTGATGCTGTAAATGGCATCCGGATAGATGACAGATGCAGGGAAAGGCCTGTTGTAGTTCCTGATCATCTTGCCGGCATTTCTCCGTAAAATCTGTTAAGCTCCCCTGAAGCCCTTTCTGCAAGCTCATTCATGCCATGTCCGGCGGTCAGCCTGTAGAGATCAAGAAGCGTCTGCAGTGAGACAGAGGCGTGATACTCAATGCCGTAACTCTTCCCGTCAGGCAGAGCGGCAATAAAGCTTAAAACTGAAACCGAGTTGTCAATAATCTCAGTGAACAGTTTTTCTGCATCCTCCCTCCTGCCCGCAAGAGCCAGGGCATTAACAAGGTCTGTACTGAAATAATCATATGGCATCTTTTCAGGAGGAACTATGCTCAGACCTTTCTGTATTGCAGCCAAAGCCCTTACTGTATCACCCTCCTCCACAAGTGCATTTGCCAGCCTGGCAAACTGGCGCCTGAAGACGGCAAACATGCGTCGGTTGTTCTCATCAAGGTAAACCCCTTCCTTTTCGGCATTGCCCCAACGGAACTTATTCATCATGTTCTCATACATCTCCCGGGTATCAACCATGCCTGTCTCTCCCCTGACCGGCTGATCTATCCGTATGGGACTGACCCGATAGGCCATACCCTCAAGGACGAAGTGCTGCTCAAGCCCAATGTAGGTAGAGGTCGGAACAGTCACCGAGTAATAGAGCGGACGCTCCCAGTTGTTGCCGGCAATGAAATCCATAATAGCCAGGTCATCCTTGATGGCCATGTTGTTGCTGAATTTCCATATTAGTGGCTTCAGCATCCTGTCAGCATGATATGGACGCACGGCTCCGGTTGCAATAACATGTGCCGAGTCAACGTCAACAATGAATTCCGTGACCGGGATAAAATTGAAGAAATCACCCCTGCCCGAAAGATCTACCATGGCCTTCGGGTCATCCGATCCGACAAACTCCATTACCATTCGGATAGGTGTGGGTTCCTTTATGAGATCCCTTACGGGAAGCTGCACACGCGCACCCTCAATGTACTTTTCAACCGGAATGGTGAACGGCAGTGCATCAGATTCGAAGGCCTTGCGGCTCATTGTTTCGATATAGAAACCGCTTTGCAGATAACTGAGGTTGGCAACACGCACATCGGTGCGGAAGCCCTCAACATCCTGAATATACCACAGCGGGAACGAGTCATTGTCGCCATAGGTAAGCAGCACGGCATTCTCATCCACTGTAGCAAGATAATTCGATGCAATATCCCTGGCAGTATATCTGTCAGACCTGTCATGGTCATCATAATTGCGGACAAGCATCAGCAGCGGAACCGCCGCCAGCAGCAGCACCGACGGGAGAATGGCAGCAGGATGCTCCTTCATGGCCTTCCTCAGAAGATCATAGAAGAGCATGACGCTCATTCCTATCCAGATGGCATAGGCGTAAAATGAACCTGCATAGGCATAATCCCTCTCGCGGGGCTGACTCGGGTTCTGGTTAAGATATGTCACAATGGCAAGCCCCGTCATGAGGAATAGAAGGAGCACGAGTGACAACCCCTTACCGTCACGCCTGTACTGCCAGTAGAGGCCGGCCAGCCCGGCAAGCAGCGGAAGCAGGAAATAAGCATTCCGGGCCGGATTGTTACGGTAGTCGTCGGGAAGCAATGACTGGTCACCGAGACGCGGATTGTCAAGAAAGGGAATGCCGGTGATCCAGTTCCCGTCCATGACGTTGCCGTTGCCCTGGATGTCATTCTGGCGCCCCGAGAAATTCCACATGAAATACCTCATGTACATCACCCCCACCTGGTACCTGAAGAAGAACCGCAAGTTCTCCCCAAAGGTGGGAAGTATCACCTGCTCATCGCCCTGGCCTGACCTGACAGTGATCTTTTTGCCTTTTACCTTACCCCAATACTCATACTCCCTGATATGACCCGGATCACTACTGTACATGCGCGGGAAGATGGTCATGAACCGCTTGTCATACTTGTAACTGGTAGTATAATAAGGCTCATACCTGCCATCCTTCTTGTTGTAACCGCCAATCTTCTTTTCAAGTCCCGTCACAGGGGCTGAGTAATAGTTGCCGTAGAGGAATGGAGCATGCGGGTACTGAGACCTGTTGATGTAATAGATGAATGAAAAGACATCTGACGGGTCATTCTGGTTCATGGGCGGGTGGGCATTGGCTCTTATGATTATCATGGCGAACGATGAATAACCCAGCACCAGGACGGCAATCACTGTCATAACGTAGTTCAGAATCCTGCGCCCTTTCTTTAGTGAATACCAGATTCCTCCTGCTATCAGAACGGTCAGGATGATCAGATAGATATAAAGGCCCGTATTGTAAGGCAGACCAATGGTGTTTACAAAGAAGAGCTCAAACCATCCGGCCACCGTTGGTATACCCGGCACAAACACAAAGTTGAGAACACCAAGCATAATAAACCCGGCAAGAAGTGCATAGATGAAACCACGGGTTGTTGCCTTGTGCTTCCTGAAGTACCAGATCAGGACTATCACCGGCAGTGCAAGCAGGTTCAGCAGGTGCACCCCTATTGAAAGGCCCATGAGATAGGCTATCAGAATGATCCATCTCCCTGAACGGGGATCGTCGGCTTCATCATACCAGCGGAGCATAGCCCATACCACTGCAGCAGTGAAGAGTGAGCTTGTGGCATAGACTTCACCCTCCACCGCCGAGAACCAGAAGGTGTCCGAGAAAGCGTATGCCAGTGCGCCAATGACTCCGGCAGCCAGAATGGCCAGGGATTTTCCTCCTGTTACGGTTTCGTCATCACCGGTAGCGAGGCGGACAAGCCTGGTGATGGTCCAGAACAGGAACAGGATCGTAAAGGCGCTCGCTAAAGCGGAAAGTATGTTTACCATCATGGCCACCTTCGACGTATCTCCTCCGGCGAACAGGCTAAAAAAACGCCCCAGGAGCATGAAGAACGGAGCTCCGGGCGGATGCCCCACCTCAAGCCTGTAGGAACAGAGGATAAACTCCCCGCAGTCCCAGAAACTGACAGTGGGCTCGATGGTCATCAGATAGATGACAAGCGAGACGGCAAACACTGCCCAGCCCGTTATGCTGTTCCATAGTCTGAATCCCTTTTTCATATCTTTTCTTTTTCGTTTCTTATAATGAAGCGCCACGGTTTGCTTATCCATGGCTCGCCGGCATACTCTATTCCAACCCTCGGCCCTGCTA
>Ga0208197_1004294_pt1 | contig 10631 bp, 8 predicted proteins | sample AD_JPNNA4_MetaG_FD_184444 | JGI IMG/M metagenome (GOLD analysis project Ga0208197, IMG submission 184444) | Active sludge microbial communities of municipal wastewater-treating anaerobic digesters from Japan - AD_JPNNA4_MetaG (SPAdes) (version 2) | ecosystem: Engineered > Bioreactor > Anaerobic >... | reverse complement strand
CTTGTGTAATCGATTTAAAGTCTGTAAGTGGATCATTTAACGACTTCGCTTCAATGAACATTACTGGCTTACGGTTTATTTTGGGTGCATAATCAACGGACTTTCCATCAATAGTTGGATACTCAAGTTCCACTTCATCTGGGTCTTTTACATCCCAACCAAGAGCTTGAAGTAATGGATCTATAAATATTGTTCGTGTTGGATACTCTTTTAAGCCATCCTTTCGGTGCTTATCCAGTTTCATCCTAAGGGTTTCAATACATTCAATTATGGCGTCCATTTTTCACCTCCTGAACATTTCCGATAACGTCCCTGAGCTTTGCAAAGTGCGAAGCATTTGGGTGGGAGAGCCGAACCGCAAACACGCTGTTAGGCGCTCCGTTAGGGCAAGCCCCGCAAGAGGCGGAGCGTTGTCTGGGCACAACTCCAATTTTCATGTTTATCATGATTACATTTTCAATTTATCAAGCAGTCTCTTTACACCAACTTTAGGGTTTAGACTCACTGCTATTTCAAAATGTTCGATAGCTTTAGAATTCTGGCCGCGCTTATAGTAGATCTCGCCAATATTTCTATGAATGCGTGCTTGAGTGTTTTCCGACACTCCCTTATCCAATGCTCGCTTTAATAAATCAATTACCTCGTCATACAGCGATAAGTCTGCATTTGTAGATTCAAGTTGTTGTCTCTTTGCTTCAGCAATTGAGAGCAACTCGTAGCCACTTACGAAATTAATACGTTCTTTTTCCCACCGTTCCTCGTCCAAAAAATTACCGTCAAAGCTATAGCGGTAGCTTCTCCCATTATCATACAAAAGGTAGAGCACTTGTTGCGCTGTATCGAAGCGGTAATCTTTAGCCCAACCTGTTTTAGGTTCACACTTCCACACGAGTCTTTTCTCTCGCAAGTTGAAAAAGAATAGCATGTTTCCGTCTTCTCCATCACTGTAAAATGTTTGACAAACTGCATATTGACCATCATTCGAAAGTCCATTATTGTAAAGGTTTGCCTCGCATTTGTGTTGAATCAACCGCTTATTCTTGGCATCAAATGCATAGAAAGTGCCCTTTAATCCTTCGCCAAACATCCAATCATTTAGAATAAAAATCCCCTGGTTCGAGACTTTTCCATCATTGGGTCGTTCTAATTTTCCTTGTAATATAATCTTGTCTCCATCAAGCAAAACATATCTACCATGCCCTTTCTTTCGTGGCCCACTGCTCCTGCTCTTTGGATCATAATCTGACCACTTTAAGATAAACCGACCGTTTTCAGAGCGATGAGATGGTCCAAAGAAATATAATTTATCAATACTGACAAAGTCACCGTTGATAAAGTCACCGATTATCTTAAATATATGACTTAAACGCATATTAATTCCCTCCTTTTTGTACCTAGACAATGTCGCCTAACGGTTTGAGGGTATCTGAAGTCGCCGAAGGCAATTTGGGCGAAGCATAGCGAAGCCTTTATCCGCTGTTATATGAAGTTCCGAACCATTATTATGGCCTGTTCCATTCCCCCTTACCACTCTTTCTCAAAACTATCAAAATCCTTAACAGGTGCAGCAAATTTTAAATCTGGTATAAGTTCAAATCTCTTTTCGGCACTTCTTATCTTAATTTTTTCTTCAGGTTTCAATTCATAAATATTATTAGTTCCTTTGGTTTCAACCACAAAGTAAATTTTTTCTTCTTCCTTACCATCCTGCATTCTTTCTATTACAATCGCCCAGTCAGGTGTGTAATTCCCTGCCGGTGTTTCTATTGAATACCAATCAGGTAGTTTTATGAATAATTTTATCCGTGAGTCTTTATCAAGTGCCTTAGCAAACTCTTCTTCTATATTTGATTCTTTAATTATTCCATCATAAATTGATTTTTGTACTTTTAATACATATTTACCATAACTTGTCACTTCCTCCTTTAGAAGACTGACAGGATAACTCTCTTCCAGATCAACATACTTAATACCCTCAACCTCAAATGTTCTTTTACACTCTTTAATAACTTCTATGACCTTTTCTGCATATTTTTGAGGATTCAAAAACAAAAGATTAAGATTGTTAGAACCTTCTAATATTTTGAATATTGTCCTTTTAGTTAAACTGGTTTCTCTTTCAATAAGGGTTATAAGGTTAAGAACCTTAGTTATCTCTATTTTTTCCGATGCTTCTCTAATAAATTTCTCTTCAAGAAATTCGGGATTGATTTCATCCACTCTAACTTTTTTAATGCTTATTTCTGCCTCTTTTATTTCAATTTTTTGTATTTCCTGAATACATTGTTCAATGAATTTACCACCATCTATATTTACGATATACTTTGCTTTTGGAGATACTCTATTCCATAAATTTTTAAATAAATCCCCTTGAAGGACATCATTTTTAATCTTGACTTTTATTCTTTCTCGTTTATCTTCAACCGGTGGTGCTTCAACGCCTGCTTCTTCTCGGTATTCTGTCTGCAATCCTTCTAAATATTCCTTATAACTTTCATTTGTAATCACAGTCAATAAATTTATATCTCTATCCTGAATTCTATCCCCATCCTGGGAGACTGGTAATCTTAAACCTCTGCCAATTTCCTGTCTCTTTTTAATTTCTGAAGAAGAATATGCAAGTGTACAGATATTAAATACATTCGGATTATCCCATCCCTCTCTTAATGCAGAATGAGAAAAAATAAACTCAACAGGCTCTTCCAACGAAAGCAATCTTTCTTTATCCTTCATAATCAAATCGTATGCTGATTCGTCTTTCTCAATACTTTTATCGCTTTTCTTCTTTGAAAAATATCCATTATGAACCTTCTTTACATCTAAATTTGAGAATTCATGAAATTCGTTATTAATAAGTTTGCTAAATTCTTCTTCAAACATTCGGCGGACAACCCCATCTTCTAACAGGTAATCGTCAACTCTATTTAGGAAAAATAGACTCAATACCTTAATCCCTTTGGGATTTAATCGCCTTTTTTTATCTAAATGCTCCCTTACCGTTTCCCTTACCATCAAACGAATTATCTCGTCTTCATCTATTGAAGATTTCCCTTCATAAACTTTCACACCATTAGAAAAAGAGATATATCCTGCACCTTTGTTTATTTCATTTATGATAAAGCCCTCATAATAAGAATTGTCTGTTTTATTGGCTAAATCATCACCGTGTTTAATTGTTATTGTCTTTAACTTTATCCCATCTTTTGTATTAGCAAAAACTTTGACTTTTGCACTTAAACTATTTGATTTTGATTCTATTTCTTCTAAAATAATTTTTTTACTGCTTGCGTCTCCTTCATCTGTAATGGAAAGAACTTCTATTTTTTTAACAAGCCCTAAATTATACGCATCGTAAGGAGTTAGTCTATAAACAAGATTATAAATATCTCTGTGGGTCGCAGAGTAGCGTAACACAAAAAGTGGATTCAATTCAGATAATCCCCATGAAGTTCCCTCCCCACCCATCTTTTGAGGTTCGTCGAGGATAACAATAGGTTTTGTCTTTTTGATAATTTCAATTGGTTTATCTCCAATTTTATCGTTAAGATTATGGATTGTATTTGTATCCTTATTAAAAGCATCTTTTGTAATAACCATAATCTGTAAATTTGTATCTTGACCAAACATCCGAACCATTGCTAAATTATCGGACTTATATGGGAAATAGGTATAAGGTAAATTCTCATACAATTGTTTAAAATGTTCTTTTGTAATATCTAGGGTTTTTAATACTCCTTCTTTTATAGCAACTGATGGAACTACAATAATAAACTTTGTAAATCCATACTTCTTATTTAACTCTAAAATAGTTCTTAGGTAGACATAGGTTTTCCCAGTCCCTGTCTCCATCTCAACAGTAAAATTGTAAGGTTCTTTCAAATCATCTGCGTTAGATAATGGAAGTCCATTTTTCTTTTGAATCTCTTGTAAATTTTCAAAGATTTTTTCTTTAGAAAGGTTTAATACATTAGGAACGATTTGTAAAGTATAATCAAAATGTTTTTTGGGTTGCCCCTTAAATAAGTCAACTATAGAATTTATAGAATCAATTTGAAAATCTAACTTGGGGTCAAATTTTAACTTCATCATCTTAAATCACCCTTAACCTGACAAAAGCACTTAGATTTATTTTGTCACTATCTGTTAAGGCCTTGTCTAAAAAGACAAACATTTTCTCTTTATATTTTGAAGTTCTTATTTCTTCTATAGTCTCAGAAGTAAATTTATCTTCAAGAGATATATAAAAATCCAAATTTTGTTCTTCATCTTTTACATAGTAAAATTCATTGTCTTTAATCTTTATCTTTTCAATCTTGGAGTTTAAGTTCAGTCCTTCTTTTAGCATTACTTCATAAATAACATCAATCTCTTTCCAGCCAGAAACTAATGGTTCATTAACCCATAGACCAAGCCACTCCAAATATTCCTTTTTTAATTCTTCTTCATTTTCGCTTGGGTCAAATTCAAACTCATCCTTAAGATTGAAGTTTGATTTGTCAAGTTTAAAAACCTTAAATCCAAAATCTTGGTTATTTTGGAACAAATTGCTGCCTTCTTTCTTGTATTCTTCTGATACTCTTCTCAATCTTTCAATACAAATATCAGCAACAGTTGGAAATTCTTTTTTGATTTCTTCGTCTTGAACTTCCTCATCAAGTTGAACAAGTATAAATTTTCTATTACCACCATCTTCTTTGTTTAAATCCCACACAGCGTGTCCTGTTGTGCCCGAGCCAGCGAAGAAGTCTAGGATGAGAGAATCATTAGAAAATTTTTCTGTCTCACAATCCCATAATAAGGAAGTCAAATATCGTATTAAACTCACGGGTTTTGGATAATCGTAAACATTTTTACCGTTGAATAATTCTTTAACTTCATTTGTTCCTTCTTCATTAACGCCAACCTTTTTGCCAAGTTTATCCTTTGCACATAAGGGATTATTTTTATTTGTGAAAATGATTTGCTTTGGAGAATTTTTGAATGATTTTCCCTTGTTATAAATTGCTCTAATAGCAAAATTAGTACTTTTAATCCAAAATTTGGTTCCTTTTTCTATTTCTTCATCTATCTTCTTCTGACTCCATCTTGACCTAAAACTTAAATTAAGATCATTCTCGTTATATTTCTTTTTTATAGATACAGGATTAAGTAGTTTATATTTCTCGTCAGTCGTTCTTTCATAATAACCATCCTCTACACCGGTAAACATTACACTTCCAACCTTAAATACTAATTGCTTTTCAGGATTAGAAGCATTATATAATGGGGCATCTTCGAATTCTGTTTGGATATTTTCAACTAAAACTTCTTTTAGATTTTGCGCGTTATATTTTAAGTTTTTTGCATAACATAAAATATAATCTGCATTAGAGTAATAATTTATTTTTTGCCTTCCAAAGTGTTGCGTTTTTTCCCATATAAACTTTATCACAAAATTCTCTTCCCCAAATATCTCATCCATAATCATTCTTAGATGATGAACTTCATTATCATCAATAGAAACAAAAATTACACCGTCATCTCTTAACAAACTTCTTGCCAAAAATAATCTCGGATACATAAAATTAAGCCAGTCAGAGTGATATCTTCCGCTTGCTTCTGTGTTGGTAGTGAGTTTTTGCCCTTCGCTGTCAATCTGTCCTGTTTTTTCTAAATAATCCTTTAATGGTTGCTTAAAATTATCACGGTAAATAAAATCTTTTCCAGTATTATAAGGTGGGTCAATATAAATCATCTTTACTTTACCAAAATATGGTTTAAGCAATAACTTTAATGCCTCTAAATTCTCCCCAACAATAACAATATTTTCTGTATTATCAAAATCAACAGATTTTTCTTTATCTGGTTTTAAAGTTCCATAAGCGGGAGATTGAATAAGTTTATAAATATTACTTTTCCCAGCCCAGTTAAAATAAAATCTATCATCTTCCTTTTCAATAATTTCACCGCTTAATAATGCCTTCAACTTCTCAAAATTGACTTTATTATCCTCAAAGACTTCGGGATAAATTGTTTTTAATCCTTCCTTAATATCAGTTTTTACTATTTTATTTATCCTTTTAATTTCCATTTTATTACCTCCTTAACAGGATTTGCCATTTCATATAATGTTCCGGGGATATGCGAAGTCCCGAACGAAGTAAGGGATTTGGGTGAGGACTTTAGCCCGAACCGCATATCCTCTTGTTGTCCGAGTGCGAAAGCACCAAAGCGAGCGATAGCCAATGGAGAGTTCGGCTCGTGGGCATTATCTATCACTCCTCATTCTATTCTCATATTCTTTTGATATCCCTTTTAAAAATTGTTGAATATCTTTTTGTTTATTCAAGATACTTTTAAGTTGCTCTAGCGCATACCTGGAATATTTATGCACCTTTCCAGATTTGCTGGTTTCAATTTCTATATGATACTTTCTATCATCTTTAATCTTATACTTCCAAATTAATACTTGGACTTCATACGGTCTTAGCCCAAGTTGCTCTGCTAATTGTTTTTGAAGAAATGGATAATCCTTGTTGAGATCTAATGCTGGAATTACTACATCTGCGTTTACTATTTCATCTACTATTTTTAAAGTGGGTTCTCCCCCTGTCTCTGAGAACTTGCCTTCTTCTATGAATTTTGCTTTATCTCTTAACTCATCAATTAAATTTTTATCCATAATAAGTTTTGCTCCTTCTATTTCTTTAATGTGTATGTCTCCGTTCAACAAGTCGAGTATCGCCGCATTAGATGGCCCAATTTTTGCAATCCTCTCGATGTGAGACATCCACATACTTCTTTCTTTTTCTCGAAATTCATCAAAAATCTTTTTTAATTCGGAATAACCTATTTTTTTTGATTCTCCACTATATCTAAAATAAATTTCTCCAGGCTGTATGTCATTATTGCCAGCGTTATTTTTACATATGACCGGTTTTTCTTCTGCTTCGTAAACGTATATATATCCAAACCATCTCCCTTCATTATCAACTAAGCCCATTTCCCACATTATTTCAGGGTCAAAGTGATCAATTAAAAAGTTAGTTATATTCTCCTTCTTTGTATTGTCAAATTTATCTTTATCTTTATCTATTCCGATTAACTCTCTAGGAGAGTCTTTGATGCCGAACAATATATACCCTCCTTTATTATTGGCAAATGCAGCCATTGTCTTTGAATACTTTGGCATGTTAGATTTAAAACTTTCCTTAAATTCAATAGTACTACTCTCACTCTGCTTTAGGTACCCTCTCTCGTCCACGTTCTGAAGTATTTGTTTTATATATGTTTGATGATCAATTGACATTGATTTTACTCACCTCCTCAAAGCCACCGAGCCAATTTCGTATAACTTGTTCATATACGACAATTTTATCATATATCTCCACAAACTGGCTTTATATCCGAAACCCTTTCTGCAGTTCTCGTGGTTATATTTATATTGGTCACCTCAAAAAGTAGTCTTGAGATTTCTTCTTTGCTCAGAACAACAGGTAATTCTTGGTCTTTTCTTGACCTTTTAATCTCAAAAGCAAAATTTTCTTCAGGATGCCACTTTCGTCCATCAATTGTTTTAATCTTTTTATAAAAGAAGAATTATAGGGAAAGGTAACTCTAATCTCCTTGAAATCTGTATTTTGAACCATTATTTCTGATTCCATGCTTCCTTGCTCCTCTGTAACCTCCACTCTTTTCAGCCGATTATAAAAAGTTCTCTATTCTTTAACATATTCTTGCATCCTAATAATTATTGTAACTATCTTTTTGTTTTTTTCCAAGGCTTTGTATAGGTTGCATAGATATGATACTATGAACAATATTTTAGCAAATAATTTTATTGATGTCAATTTGTTTAAACTTTTATGATGTCTTTCTGTATTGTACCATAAAAGATAATTCATAAGTCTTCTGTTAAATTCTGTCAATGTCTTCTGCTAAGAGATTAAGATGAAGATTTATGAACTCCTCTTGCAAGGTTCTGTTTGCTCTTTCAACGAATCCGTTTATCTTTGGACATCTTGGGTAAATGAAGTTATGTTTAATATTTCTTTTCTTAAGGTATTCATCAAGCGAACCAAGGAGTCTAAGAATAAGCACTGAACCTATTGTTACTACCGTTGTCATAAGGATAGGTATGAAGTTTTTTGTTTTCTGGGTAGATTTTAAGGGTAAAAGAGTTATAGGTGGTAAGATTTTATAAAAATGACAGGGGTATCTTAGTAGGGCAATACAGTTAAGAAATTATAGGCTGTCCGAACTTTTTTCTGAACTTCAGATCCAAAATACTTGAAAAGTTTGAAAGATCGTGTTAGAATAATTGAGGCTTCGTTAAGTCGCTTTAGCGGGTGTGTAGCTCAGTGGGAGAGCACTTCCCTCACGAGGAAGGGGCCGCAGGTTCAATCCCTACCACACCCACCAATCGTTTATGTGTATAAAGGAACTGGAAATATAAAAAGATCGGGTTTCGATATTCGCCGAAACCCGATCTTTTGTTTTATCTTATTTTTTCCCAGTCCAGACAAGCACCAAATCTTTGATAATCAACACAATCGCATAGATTGCCATTGCCACGAGAATTGTCACTATCTCACGATACACGACGGTAAACATTGGAGCTTTCATGTGACAGAATGAGTTGAAGATTGAAACAACCCCAATAGATCCGAAAAAGAGTAGTACATTTTTCCAATATTTGTTCTCAGCTACATCAGATAGCAAAAACATCGGTAAGAATAAGAGTTCCTTAAGCCTTGGCCTAATTATAAATATGTTCTCCAGCATGATTCTAATCTTTTCCTCAAATTCTGTGACATAACCGTAGTTCCCACTACGCAAAAGCATGTATACGATAGCTAGACCTCCAGTTATACTGAATAGTGTAATGTATGTCTTTGAGACCTTTTTTTCTCTAATAATCTCTAATATGATTTTTGCAGCAACTACTATAGGCAAGGCTACCAATGATATCTTAACACCTCTATATAAATCGAGGTCATTTAAGTATGGAGACGAATAAAGAGAAAAGTTCGTTAAAACACCTAGTAAGAAAAAGTTAATCATCTGGGTGAACTTGTTTTTGGAAGAGAAGAACATGGCAATTGTCCCTATTATGCTCATCACCGATATGTAAAGCCAGTATTTACTGTACAAAAGGAAACCTAAGATCGCAATGGGCATTTGGAGTGATACAAAAATGCCCAAAAGAATACCATAAACATGACTGTTCCAGTTGGTAGAATCTGGTGCGGGTATTTCTTGCGATATCTGGAAGAACTTCGCAAACTCATCGTAGGCTTTGTAAGTGATATCTGCCTTTGGAAGCACGATAACGTTGATGCTTCTTTCGAAAACTGATCTCCACAATCTTTTGAAAAGTGTGTAATCATCGTATCTTGAAAGTTCTTCAGGCTTCACATAATGAACTTTGACTATCTTATCGTAATGCGTCTCATCGTAGAATTTTTTCACAAATCCTTGGTCACCATAGAATTCCAAATTACCAACGTAACGCCCATTTACCTTTGCGAGGAACTCCTTTGAATCCTCTTTAACACCTTCCATTGGAATTACCAACTGAACATCACTGCCGATATCTTCGCTGCCCGTGTAAAAAAGCACTCGACTATCATCATTGTAAAAGACACTGACTGATAGATTTGCCCTATCTGTTGGAATTCTTATGATTATTGATATTAGTAAAAAGATAGAGAATATGGTCAAGATTATGTTTATGTAAGTTTCATTTTTCGGAAAAAGTGGCAATTTCAACTTCTAACACTCTCCACATTCAAAAATTTGAGAACATTCGATAAGTCATCACTCAACGGTGCATGAATATCGTACTGCTTACCACCAAATGAAAAAATCATAGATTCACAATGCAAGAACTGCCTTTTGAGCCCATACCTCTTTGTAAATTCTCTATTCAATCTGAAGTCTCCATAATCGTTATCGCAGACAATGGGAAACCCCTTTGATGCAAGATGTATCCTTATCTGATGCTTTCTCCCAGTTTCTATCTTTACTCTCACAAGTGTGACATCACCAAATGGTGTTTTGTAAACCTTGGTTGGTGTAATTATTGATATTGCTTCCTGACCATCTATGGAATCATCGATTTTCATCTTCGAAATTTTACCAAAAGCAAGTGTAACGTAGTATTTTTCAACATCTCGCGATGAAATCAACTCACTGAGCTCTCTTGCAATGTTTCTATTTTTTGCAACGATGAGTACACCGGAAGTCTCTTTGTCTAATCTGTGCACTAAGAAAGGTTCAAATCCAAATTTTTCTCCGTGATATTTTAATCCCTCTATAAGGGAGGGCTTATTCGTATTCTTCCCAGGATGGACTGAAATTCCCGAAGGTTTATTCAAAGCCAAGATAGCGTCATCTTCGTATATTATGTTCAACTTCATCTTTGCTGATCTCAATTCCTCAACTTTCCTGTTGTATTTGGCTATATCTACATTCACAATCTCAACTGTATCACCAATTTCAAGCTTGTTAGAAGCCTCTTTTACCTTTGTGCCATTCACAAGAATTTTTCCAGTCCTAATTAGTTTATAAATGGCACTTAAAGGTACGTTTTTGAGAGCATTCCTCAAGAATTTATCTAAACGCGAAAAATAATTGTGCTCATCTATGAG
>Ga0208197_1004285_pt1 | contig 10643 bp, 7 predicted proteins | sample AD_JPNNA4_MetaG_FD_184444 | JGI IMG/M metagenome (GOLD analysis project Ga0208197, IMG submission 184444) | Active sludge microbial communities of municipal wastewater-treating anaerobic digesters from Japan - AD_JPNNA4_MetaG (SPAdes) (version 2) | ecosystem: Engineered > Bioreactor > Anaerobic >... | reverse complement strand
GTCAGCTTGAGAATAAAACTATTATGGTTACCGGGGCTGCAGGATCAATAGGGAGTGAGATAGTAAGGCAAATAGCAAACTTCAACCCGTATAAAATTATTCTTCTCGATCAGGGAGAGACGCCTCTGCATAATATTGAACTTGAACTGGACAGTACAAATAGTAACTTTAGGGCAGAAATTGTGTTGGCAGATATTGCAAACCCTACAAAGCTTAAACAATTATTTGAAACCCATAAAATAGATGTTATTTATCATGCTGCGGCATATAAGCATGTACCCATGATGGAGCGTCATCCGTCTGAAGCTATTAAGAACAATGTTTATGGGACAAAATTGCTGGCAGACTTTGCTGTAAAGTATAAAGTACCCCGCTTTGTTATGATTTCTACAGATAAGGCGGTCAACCCTACAAATGTCATGGGAGCTTCAAAACGGATTGCTGAAATTTATGTTCAGTCGTTGAATGAATTTGGAGGTACCAGTTTTATTACTACCAGGTTTGGCAATGTGTTGGGTTCAAATGGTTCGGTTATCCCATTGTTTAAAAAACAAATTGAAAATGGTGGGCCAGTAACGGTTACAGATCCTGAAGTATGCCGTTTCTTTATGACGATTCCAGAAGCATGCCAGTTGGTACTTGAGGCAAGTGTCATGGGCAAGGGTGGGGAAATATTTATATTTGACATGGGCAAGTCTGTAAAAATATCTGATTTGGCCAAAAATATGATCCGTTTAGCGGGGTTAGTCCCAGGCAAGGATATTGAAATTAAATATACCGGCTTACGTCCAGGAGAAAAACTTTATGAAGAGCTTCTTGCTAAAGAAGAAAATACCATTCCCACATATCACCCCAAAATTATGATTGCGAAGGTACAGCAATATGATTTTGAAACGGTGTCATTACGTATAAACAAATTAATTCAACTGGCCGAGTCATCAGATAATATGCAAATAGTATCGATGATGAAGCAAATAGTTCCTGAGTATAAGAGCCACAACTCTATATTCAAGGTACTTGACTCTGAAAAAAAGGCAAAAAACATAGCCCAGTTTGAGAAGAGTTAGAACATTTTGGGTCTTTGTTATGAACATTATAGAATATCAATTGTTTGTTTAGAAAAACAGGTACATGGGAAAAGGTTCTGTCAAAGAGGAAAAAGAAATTGTAGAAGCAATTAATCTTAGCCTTGAAAAAATACGACCATATCTTCAGGCTGATGGGGGAGATGTTTCATTTGTCGGGTTGACAGAAAATATGGATGTAAAAGTAAGGTTGATGGGAGCATGCGGGCATTGTCCGTTCAGTATTCAGACGCTCAAGGCCGGGGTAGAGCAGACCCTGCTAAATGATATTCCTCAAATAAAATCTGTCATAGCTGTTTAATACTTTTTCTTAAAGTTTTTAAAATCATTGTATCTTTACCGGGATAATGTAGAGGATTATATTTATATCCTCTTTTTTATTTAAATGCTTACAATATTTTACCAATAAACAAGTTTTTTGTCTATAAACCGGTTTATGAGCAAATTTCGATATTTATTTATTTCAATATTATCTGTTTTATTGATTTTTAGCAGTTGTTCGACAAAGAAAAACACAATTGCTTCAAGGTCATATCATAACCTTACTGCGCATTACAATGTTTACTTCAATGGTAAAGAAAGCTATAAAAAAGGCTTAAAGCGTCTTGAGCAAAACTACAAAGAGGATTATACAGTATTATTGCCTGTATTCCAGTTTCCAAATGCAGAAGCAGCAACCAATGCTGTAGCAGATATGGACAGGACGATAAAAAAAGCTTCTAAAACAATCGTTTTACATTCAATTACGGCAAAGCCGGACATAAAGAAGGGGATAAAAACGCAGAAGCAAAAAGAGTTCTATAATAAACGCGAATATAATAAATGGATTGATGATGCCTATCTTTTAATGGGCAAGGCTTATTTTATGAAACTTGACTTGTACAATTCTAATGCATCATTTAGGCAGATAATCAAAGAGTACCCTAAAGAAAATACCGGAATAGAGGCACAAATTATGCTCACGCGTAAGCTGCTTTTTGAAAATGAATTTTCCGAATCTGCAGATATTATTAATAATCTTAAAACCAGGAAAAAGTTCCCTAAAAAATATAACTCAGATTTAAGGGCAATTCAGGCCGATTATGCAATACGAAAGAAACAATACCCTGAGGCAGCGAAAATGCTTGAAGAAGCCTTAGAATTCAGGAATAAGAAAAATCAAAAGTTGAGGTATCATTTTATTTTAGGCCAGTTGTATCAACTTAACGGGCAGTATGATAAGTCTTTAGAGCACTTTAAAAAAGTAATAAAGCTGGATCCGCCTTACGAAATGGCATTTAATGCCCGTATCAATATGGCCAATTCATTTGAAGCGGGCTCTGATGCTTCTGAAATCAGAAGAAACCTTTATAAACTGATGAAAGATGAGAAGAATAAAGAGTTTCTTGATCAGATATATTACGCCTTAGGACAGATAGATTTGAAAGAGGGCAAGAAAAAAGAGGCTCTTGATAATTATTCAAAATCTTGTCAGTACAGTACTACAAACACCAAGCAAAAAGCAAGAAGTTTTTTGGCCATGGCCAAGATATATTATGCAGACAAAGAATATCTTCAGTCGCAGAAATACTATGATAGCGTTTTGCTGAATATTGACGAATTTTTTCCCGAATACCCGGAGATTAACAGTCGGGCCAGGAATTTACAGCGTTTGGCAAAAAATTTAAATACTGTAAGTTTTGAAGATAGTGTTCAGTTTGTGGCCAGGATGTCTGAAAATGAGCGGAATATTTTTATTGATAGAATTATTGCCACGGTAAAAGAAAAAGAAGCAGAAGAAGCCCGCAAACAGCAAGAAGAGATGATGGCTGAGCAAACCAGTATGTACGAATATTCCGATATGCAGGCGCGCAATCAATCCAGTTCGATAAATAAAGACCAAAGTGGCAAATGGTATTTTTACCCTTCATCAAAGAGCTATGGCGAAAACGAGTTTTTGGTCAAATGGGGGAAGCGAAAGCTGGAAGACAACTGGCGGAGAAGTAACAAAAAACAAATGAGTTTTGACGAATCTGCACAAGAAAATACTTTGCAGGAAGTTGAATCAGAAGGTAAAGAGACGGATAAAAAGAAGGTTAAAGATAATAAGTCACGCGAATACTATATGCAAGATTTACCATTGACAGACTCGGCAATGGCAGCTTCGCACGATAAGATTAAAAAGTCGTTGTATAATGCAGCTCAGATATATAAAGATGACTTGTCTGAGTATTTGTTAGCAGCAGAACTTTATCAGGATCAGGCTAAGAGGTACCCCAAAGACGAAGCAACAGCACAATCATTGTACCAGCTTTTTATTCTTTATAAACAAATTGGGGAAAACGAAAAGGCCAATATGGTCAAGGCAAGGCTTATAAATGATTTTCCGGGCAATATTTATACCCAGATTGTTAATAATCCTGAGTTTGTTAAGCAATTGCAAGATAAAGAAAACCAGATAAATGAAGAATACAATAAGGCTTATTTGGCATATCAGGGAGGGGATTATCAGCAGGCGTTGGATATTTCGGCAAATATGCTTGCCAATAACCCTAAACACAAGATAGCTATTAAGTTTATCTTTGTTAAATATTTGGCTGAAGGCAAAATATATGGGTTGGATTCGCTTAGGCGAGGCCTAAACTATATTGTTTCAAATTATGGTAAGACAGAAGAGGCTGTTTTTGCCAAAAGCATTATAGCCCAGTTAGACCAGACAAAGCCTGAAATAAAGAAAAAAGAAGAAATAGCGCAGGCAAGGGCTGTTTATGCTAAGCCCGAAAAAGATGAAAAACATTTGGTTATTTATATCGCAAATGATAAAAAGACAAATGTTAACCAGTTGGTATTTAATACTATAAATTACAATCTTGATAATTTTGTGAGGGCAAACCTTAGTGTTAAAGCCGAACAAACGTCGCAAAATAAACAAATGGTTGTTATCAGGGAATTTGCCAACATGCAGGAAGCTATCAATTATTATTCGGCTATTACGAGAGATAAGGTGATTTTGATGAAAGATGTTACAAAAGAGGTTGATCCTGTTGTAATTTCGGAAAAGAACTACAACATTTTCAAACAGGATGGGAATGATTCGGCATACCGTGAGTTTTTCAATGAAAACTACAACAAATAACGTCTATGACACGGGAAATAACCATTCTTTGGGCTGACGATGAAATAGAACTATTAAAGCCCCATATTTTATTTCTTGAGAACCGTGGATATAAGATTATATCTGTAACTAACGGTGATGATGCATTGCAAATTGCTCAAAAAGGTACTGTTGACATTGTGTTTCTGGACGAAAACATGCCCGGCAAAAGCGGATTAGAGCTTATTGAGCCTTTAAAGCGGATTTTGCCCGGAGTCCCTGTTGTTATGATAACCAAAAGTGAGGAAGAAAACCTGATGGAAGATGCCATTGGTTCGCAGATAGATGATTATCTGATAAAGCCTGTGAATCCTAATCAAGTGTTATTGACATTAAAGAAACATATTGATAATAAGCGGTTGGTTAGCAGTAAAACAACGCAAACCTACCAAACGCAGTTTATGCAAATAAGCCAACGCATAAATTCAGCACAAAGCATTGAAGATTGGAAAGAAATATACAAAAACCTTGTTTTTTGGGAACTTGAACTGGAAAAAACAGGACAGGGATTGTCTGAGGTTCTGAAAAATCAGAAAAGTGAGGCTAACCATGAATTTGGGAGGTTTATAAAAAGCAGCTATGCCAAATGGTTTAAAGAAAACGCTCAGGATAGGCCTTTGATGTCTCCTTCAGTATTTGCCAACAAAATATTTTCAATGATCAAGGCACAACAAAAAGTCTTATTTTGCCTGATTGACAATTTCAGGTATGATCAATGGCAAGCTATAAAGCCATTAATTATTGAAGAAAATAAAGTTGAGCAAGAAGAAATGTACGTTAGCATTCTTCCTACAGCTACACAATATGCCCGTAATTCTTTATTTGCAGGGCTTATGCCCTATGATATTCAGCAATTATATCCTCAACTTTGGGTTAATGACGATGATGAAGAAGGTAAAAATTTCAATGAAGCTGAATTATTGCAGCATCAGCTTTCGAGACTGGGGGTTAAGTGCCAATGGCAATACGAAAAGATTCTAAACCAGAAAGTATCAAAAAAAGTAGCATCAAACTTCGCCAACTTTTTAAAAAATGATTTGACCGTACTTGTGTTCAATTTTGTAGATATGCTTTCGCATGCGCGTACAGAAACCGAGGTAATTAAAGAACTTGCTGCCGATGAGGCTTCGTTTCGCTCGGTAACCCGCTCGTGGTTTCAGCATTCGGTTTTGCCCGATATTATTAAAGACGCTGTTTCGAAGGGGATAAAAGTGGTTATTACAACAGACCACGGCACTATTAAAGTTACCAACCCTGTAAAAGTTATTGGAGACCGTCATACCTCTACAAACTTGAGATACAAACTTGGGCGGAACCTTGACTACAACCCCAAAGAAGTGTTTGAAGTAAGAAAACCGGCTGAAGTGAGGTTGCCAAGTATAAACCTTACCTCTTCATACATATTTGCCACAGATGATGATTTTCTTGTGTATCCCAATAATTACAATCATTTTGTGAATTATTACCGCAATACTTTCCAGCATGGTGGCGTTTCGCTCGAAGAAATGCTGGTGCCTTTTATTATTATTGGTAAAAAATAAGAGAGGGCAATTAGCGCTTTTGCCTTTTTTTGCTTAAATTTAATAGTAGTATACTATTTCAAAAAGAATTTTGAAACAGTTGTAGTTTAGAGAGTTTTTCGATTTTAGGTTTTCTAAAAAATCAGATTATGGAAAGTTTTGAAATTTCTTCGTTGGAGGATTTGCACAAACCTGCAGAATCTATCATTTCAAAGTCTGCTCATAAGCCAGTTGTAGCTATTTCCGGGAAAATGGGAGCAGGAAAAACCACCCTGATAAAAACCATTTGCAAAGCCCTGAATGTTGTTGGGAATGTCACCAGTCCTACTTTTTCGGTAGTAAACGAATATCTTACTGCTTCCGGGAAAAAAATCTTTCATTTTGACTTTTACCGCTTAAACAAAGCGGAAGAGCTATATGATCTTGGTTATGAAGAATATTTTTATAGTGGCAACCTTTGTTTAATAGAGTGGCCAGAAATAGCTGAGAATATACTTCTGCCCGACACTTTACAAGTAAACATAGAAGTAAACAACAAGCAAAAACGTTTGATAACTATTGCTTAATCAACTGGGTAAGCACAAAAAATATTATAAACAAGTCAAATACTGTCTCTCTGAACCTTGTGGCAGGGGCGTTTAGGTAGTAATTGGTAAAGAGTTGGCTTATTGGTAATGCTCCAATGAATATTATTTCTAAGCCTACTGATGGCACGAAGATATATACAACTACAGAAACAAGGAACAGGGCAAGAAACAAGTTATAAGCCTTGCGTGTAAGAATTTTAAACTTGCCCATCATGGCTATCATGTGGGCACTGGCTATTAAAAGCATAACCAGGCAAAAGCTTAAAAATAAAGCATCGGTTATGGTTATTGAAATGTCATTTTTAACAGTGAAAAGAAGTTTCGCTGATTTTAAAATGTATTGAAAGTTGGTGCCTGTAAGGTAAAATATTGATAATATGATGAAAGATGGCACAAACATGCCAATAATAGAATAAACCCATTCTCTCCAATAAAATGGACGCATGATTAAAAGGGCAAGCCAAACGATAACATTGAAAAATATTGCCGGGAAATAAAAGAATGCAGCTAACGTGATAAAGAATGCAGCATCAAAGGGGTTGTACGAAAGGTTCTCATTTTTATTGCTATGGAACAATCTTTCTAAAGCAATACTAATAAATATTGCCGCAATTAATGCCGGATGCAGGTAGTTAATTTTTGTAATGGCAAATATCATTACAAAATAGAAAAGTACTGGCAGATACGTTCTTTCCTGGATAATGATAAACCTGGAATTTATCCTGATCAGCGAAAAAGCAACGAACCATAAAGCCAGAATTCCCAGTAATGACTGAATAATTCCGGCTTGTTGGGGAAGCAATTTTATTAAATCGTAAAAAGGTGAAAAATGGTAAATTTGATTGTTTAAAGACACTTCCGTAAACCCGTTAAACCAAAATACTAATGAAAGTATCAACAGAATAATAGGTAAGGAGGGGTTGCTGGAACGTGAAACTCTTAAAAGCATCTGCAAACCATTTTATAAGTCAAACCCAATGTCTTTTCTGAAATATTTATCTTTAAAATCAATAATTTCAGCATTTTTATAAGATTGTAACAAAGCTTCTTCTTTTGTTTTTCCAAAAGAAGTAATGGCAATTACCCTGCCTCCTGCTGTCCTGACAATTCCATCGTTTAGAGTTGTACCTGCATGAAACACTATGCTATTTTGGACTTTGCCAAGGTTGTTTATTTCATAACCTTTTTTGTAATCACCCGGGTATCCTCCCGAAACAAGCATTACTGTTGTAGCAACGCGTTCGTCAATGACCAATTTCTGGTTAGCCAGTGTTTCATTAGCCACAGCCTGGAAAAGCTCAAGTACGTCATTTTTTATGCGGGGAAAAACTACTTCAGTTTCAGGGTCGCCCATTCTTACATTATACTCAATAACATAGGGTTCGCCGTCCACTTTAATTAATCCGAAGAAAATAAAGCCTTTGTATTTAATATTTTCTTTTTTAAGTCCTTCAATAGTAGGAATAACAATGCGTTGTTCTACTTTGTGCATGAATTCAGTATTTGCAAAAGGTACAGGAGATACAGCACCCATTCCACCTGTGTTCAGGCCAGTGTCACCTTCTCCAACCCGCTTGTAGTCTTTTGCTTCTGGCAGTATTACGTATGACTGCCCATCGGTAAGCACAAAAACAGAAAGCTCAATGCCTTTTAAGAACTGTTCTATAACAACCTTATTACTTGCACTACCAAATTTCCCCGAAAGCATAGCTTCCAGTTCGGCTTTAGCTTCGTCAATGTTATTGAGTATTACCACGCCTTTACCGGCAGCAAGCCCATCGGCTTTCAATACGTAAGGGGCATTCATGCTTTGAAGAAAAGCAAAACCTTCGTTAATATTGTTTTGGGTTACTGTAAAATATTTAGCCGTAGGAATGTTGTATTTTACCATAAATTCTTTGGCAAAATCTTTACTTCCTTCAAGCATAGCTCCAGCTTTGACAGGGCCAATGACAGGAATGTTTTTCAACCTTTCATTTTGAAGGAAATAATCAGCCAAACCGTTTACCAAAGGCTCTTCAGGGCCTACAACTACCATATCGACGCGATTGGCACAGGCAAATTTGCCTATAGATTCAAAATTATACGGGGCAAGCTCAATATTTACGCCAATGTTGGCTGTACCGGCATTACCAGGGGTAATAAAGAGCTGGTCTAAATGTTTGCTTTGGATAATTTTTGAGGCTATAGCATGTTCGCGACCTCCGGAACCAATTAACAATACGTTCATAAAAATATATTTTGCCGCTAAGATAGTGAATAATAAAAAAGATTGACGAAGTTTTTGGGTTGTTAAAATGTAATTTATTTACTTATGATGATTGTGAAATTTGAGAAAACCAATAGCGTGATTGGACAAAAACATGTAATTTGGCAGGCAAAAAAATGATCACAGCAGAACAAGCAAGAGTTATAGTTGAAAAATCGCTGGTCAACGTTGCTAGGGGAAGAAAACCTGTTGAGCTTTATGAGCCGGCAAAATATATTCTTGGATTAGGCGGTAAGCGTATAAGGCCCGTTATTACTTTACTTTCTTGTAATTTATTTTCTGAAAATATTAAAAATGCTATTAATCCTGCTGTTGGGCTTGAAGTTTTTCATAATTACACCTTAGTTCACGATGACATTATGGATAATGCCCTTTTGAGAAGAGGTAAAGATACTATTCATGCTTTGTGGGGCAATAATACTGCTATTTTGTCTGGCGATGCCATGAGCATTCTGGCTTACGAGTTGATGTTGCAGTCTCCTGTATCTGTGTTGCCTTCGGTATTAAAGACTTTCACTCAAACGGCCCTTGAAGTATGCGAAGGGCAGCAGTATGACATGAACTTTGAAACCCTTGATTCTGTGAGCGAACAGGATTATCTGGAGATGATAAAGTTGAAAACGTCTGTTCTTCTGGCTGGCTGCATGAAAATTGGGGCTTTGCTTGGCGGAGCGTCTGAAGCTGAGGCGGAGAGGCTTTACCAGGTTGGCTTGAATGCTGGCCTTGCTTTCCAGTTGCAAGATGACATACTAGATGTTTATGGCAATCAGGCGCTGTTTGGCAAAGAAATTGGGAAAGACATCATTGCCAACAAAAAGACATTTCTTTTGATAAAAGCCAAAGAACTAGCCAATGCTCAACAGCTTGCCATCATTGAAAACTGGGTACAAAAGAAGGATTTCAACCCCGAAGAAAAAGTAAAAGCTATTGTTGCGATTTACGACCAGTTAAGAATCAAAGAAATAACAAAAGCGGAGGTCGAAAATTACTTTGCTTTGGCCGATAAATACCTTAATAAGGTTGCTGTTCAGGATGATAGAAAAACAGAACTAAGGAAAGTACTGGATTCACTTAAAGAAAGAAATTATTAGAATAGCCACAGCGTTCACTGCCACAATAATTCCAAAAATAGAAGCTATGTTTTTGGCATGGCTTTTACCTGCAATAGTAATTGAATAAACCATTTTGGCGAGGTTATTGCTTATCATAGCCTGAAAAGAAGCGATAAGGATAAAGTGCATGGTAATAGCCATCTTGCCCTGGAAGAGGCTGATTAAAAACGGGTCAACATCTATTATCCCGACAAGGAAAGAAAACACGTTTAGCCCGGATTGCCCGTAGTTGCCAATAGCCCACTGGGTGATAAATGAAATACCAATAAATATGATGGTAAAAAACAGTGCAACTTTGAATTCCAGCGGGTTCTTATCTTCTATGATTATCTTTTCAGATTCTCCAGATGCTTTTTTAGCTTTAAAAAAGTAGAATAATGCAATCAAAGCTCCGCACAATGCCATCAATAGAAAATAAGGTATAGCAAAGACAAATAATTGTTGGTTGAAAATGAATATCAAAAGTAAAACCCTAAGGTACATCATGGTTGTAGCTAAGGCTAAAGCTGAGTAATAAAGATAGCCGTTACTTCCTGATGATTCTTTAATTTTTTTCGCAATGACAATGCTTGTAGCTGTGCTCGAATATATTCCGCCCAGGATACCTGATATTAAGATTCCTCCATCGTTGAAAACGAACTTTTTGAGCAGGTAGCTAATGTATGATATCGACGAAATAACTACAACGGCAAGCCAAATCTTGAACGGCGAGATTGGAAGCCCTTCTATTACAGGAGTATTGGGAAGAATAGGAAGTATAAGCCCAGCCATTACTATGAACTTTGAAAGAGTAATGAATTCATACTTGTCAAACTTGGTAGAGAGCTGATAGAAGAGACTCTTAAGCTCAGTAAATACAATTATTGTAACAAGTATTAATATGAAAATCCAGAATGGTTGAGTCAACAAGATGAGCGGGAGGCAATACGTCAGAAGG
>Ga0208197_1004279_pt1 | contig 10656 bp, 13 predicted proteins | sample AD_JPNNA4_MetaG_FD_184444 | JGI IMG/M metagenome (GOLD analysis project Ga0208197, IMG submission 184444) | Active sludge microbial communities of municipal wastewater-treating anaerobic digesters from Japan - AD_JPNNA4_MetaG (SPAdes) (version 2) | ecosystem: Engineered > Bioreactor > Anaerobic... | reverse complement strand
TAGACCCTGATGATCCGCTGCCGGAAGGGTTCCGTATAATTGGGTCTTAGTGCCTTGCACTATTATCCGGCCCAATACCCACGGTACAAGTCTTAGTTTTACGAACATATGTGATGAATTATGGAGGTAAACAAATGGAGAGAAAGGTTGAACAACAGGTTAGAGGGTTTAGGACACAAGACGGCGCAGGGGTAAATTTGGTTAGAGTATTGGGAAAGGGGACTGTTAGTGAATATGATCCGATTTTAATGCTCGACTCCTTTGACAGTACAAATCCAGATGATTACACAGCGGGATTTCCCATGCATCCCCACAGGGGCATCGAAACAATCAGCTATGTGTATCATGGGTATATGACCCATAAGGATAGTTTAGGCAATGAGGATACCATCGGCGATGGAGAAGTACAATGGATGACAGCGGGATCAGGTATTCTGCATGAAGAAAAGCTGCCGGCATCAGAAAGATTGCTTGGGGTACAGCTTTGGCTTAATCTTCCTGCGAAGGATAAGATGGTTCCGCCGGCTTACCGCAGCATAAAGAATGCTGAAATTGAAGAAGTTAAGTTGGAGAACGGAAAGCTAAGACTGCTCGCAGGCGAATATGAGGGAAGAAAAGGGTATATGAGCAAATATCTTCCGCTGGATTATTATGACCTGCATCTAAATGCCAAAGCCTCTGTTTCCGTAAAAACGGAAAGAAGCCGCTCGGTAATGATTTTTACACTCTTGGGGGACGCATATATCGGGGGCGAGTTAGTAAAAGAAAAGACTGCTGTAAAGCTTACCTCCGGTGAACATGTGGAGATAAAAGCAGCAGACAAAAATGCGCAAGTGCTGTTTGTGAGTTCGACAATCCTGGCCGAACCGATAGCTTGGGGGGGACCTATAGTTATGAACACAAAGGAAGAATTGGATAAAGCTTTCGATGATTTGAAAAATGGTACTTTTTTGCAGAAGGAGATTTCATACTAACGGAATTTCATCCGAAGACAAACAGATGCCAGGCACCGGACAAAATATTAGGCGTGCCTGGCAATTACTTAATATTTACGCTTCATATACAAGGGTATAAACCCCGTCATATTTCTGATAGATTTTCTCTACCTGGTCATTTATCAACTGGTCAAATTGCCCATTATAGTAAATACGGGCGCTTACTCCACAGTTCGAGCTTAGTGATCTTGGTACGGGCATTAACTCACAAGAGATATTTTCTTTTTTCATAGCCCTTTCGAATTTAATCGCCCCGGTATGGGTGAAGAAAAGAACCTGATATTCCTTGTTCATTTTTTGGCCTTCAGCACAAATGTGCCGTCTTTTTCCTCAATTTCAACTGAATACCCGGCACTTTTCATAAAACGCAGGACATTCCCTTTCGCGGTGTTGTTGTCTACGATTACGTCTATACCGTCTTTTTCTTCATTGAGAGCTTTTTTAGTCATGAGCACCGGTTGCGGGCAGCTCATGCCGCATGTATCTATTGTTTTCATATTTCCCTCCTATTAAGACTGTGCGTTTTTTGACAGAAACTCTGAATTGGCCCAGGAGATAGCCAATAGGATCAAGAAACAGATTCCGACAGCTATCTGTCCGTTTGGAGTAACTCCTTTTGCACTGGATGCAAGACCAAAGTTGTGGCTGATGGCCGCTCCCACAAGCAATCCTATAGCGCAGACAGCCGAATCAGTGTTGCCTTCACCGGCAAGTATCATCTGTCTGAAAGGGCAGCCTCCCAGAAGAACAGATCCCCAACCTGCCAATGCCATACCCAGGAAGTTCCACAGACCATCCGTATGGGCAATAGGTTGTTCCGCAAAGCCGGGATTGAATTTTCCCAAAACCAGATTTCCAACAAGAGCTGCCGCAAGAATTGACAGGAAGCCAAGCATCAGATAGTTGTCGCGGAAAAGAATCAAGTCCCTGGTAGCCCCTGCAGTGCACAGCCTTGACTTTTGTGCAAGTGCGCCGACAATTAATCCTGCCGCAAGCGAAATCCATATCGGTGCCGATGCTGCTCCCGGACCGGATTTGCTGAAAAACAGAAAAGCAGGTGCTATAATAAGCAGGGCCAGCAAGCCAACATTAATGGCCGGAAACAGGTACCCTTCCAAATTTGTCAGCTTGTAGCTCCTCTTGAGGTTGAATCCTTTGTTGAGAAAGAAAATCCCAACACAAATACCGGAAATAAATCCTGCTAATCCGACAACTGCATTAAAGTCGCCTCCTGCAATCCTCAGGATCATTCTAAGGGGACAACCCAGAAAAACAAGTGCCCCAATCATTACTACAATCGAAAGTACAAATCTGGTAACGGGTGATGAGCCTCCCCGGGATGAAAACTCTTTGTTCATGGAAGACAGAATAAATGAACCTAATACAAGACCAATAATCTCCGGGCGAATGTACTGCACGACTTCTGCACGATGCAGGCCAAGTGCCCCTGCTGTGTCACGAATAAAGCACGCTACACAAAAACCCATGTTTGCCGGATTGCCGAAGTAAACCAAAAGAACTGCAAATAAGCCGATTATTCCGCCGGTAATGATAATTCCTGATTTTTCTTTCATACTTCAATATCTCCCTTATGATATGATATATCTGTTATTAGTTTAACAATGCAAATAACAATAGTAAAATAACAAAAACAAATAATTCTGCAGCGCAGAATCATGAAAATGAATACAAATTGTTTTTAGTACTGTTCCAATGTATAATCTAGATAAGGTTGATTAGCGGAGGTGCACTGTGAAAGAGCTATATATGGATAATGGGGCTACATCCTTTCCAAAGGCCCCGGGAGTAGCTGAAAGTGTGTATAAATATCTTATTCATATAGGTGCAAATATCAACAGAGGCTCTTATTCAAATTCTTTTGAGGCTGAAAATGTGGTTTTTGAAACCAGGGAGCTGCTCTGTACGTTTTTTGGATTTGATAAGCCGGAAAATGTTGTATTTACTAAGAATATCACAGAAAGCCTTAATGTGCTGATTAAGGGGCTTTTTAAAAGCGGCGACCATGTGATAGTTTCCTCTATGGAACATAACGCAGTGATGAGACCCCTTAGGGCTCTTGAAGGAAAAGGGGTTACGTTTTCAAGAGTTTTATGCAGAAATGACGGCAGCATCGACGGAAAGGATTTATTGCCATTAATCCTTCCTAATACAAAGGGAGTAGTCATGACTCATGCTTCCAATGTCTGCGGTACAATTTTAGATTTGAAAGAGATCGGAAGAATCTGCAAAGAAAAGGGTTTGCGTTTTATTGTTGATACGGCTCAGACGGCAGGAGCCGTAAAGGTTGACTTTGATGAAATGTGCGCTGATGCCATTGCTTTCACCGGACACAAAGGCTTGCTAGGGCCTCAGGGGATTGGCGGTTTTTTGGTGCGGGATGACCTGGCTGATGAGCTCTCCGCATTTATTGAAGGAGGCACGGGAAGCTTGTCTGATTCAGAAATACAGCCCTCCTACATGCCGGATAAATTTGAAGCCGGAACTCCGAATGTGCCCGGTATATACGGCCTTAACGCTTCACTGAAATATATACAGGAGATAGGTATTCAAGAGATATATGAAAAGGAAATGCAGCTTATGTCGGTTTTCTTGGAAAGGCTGATGAATATGCCTCATGTTGACATAATCGGGAAGAAGGATACTAAAGGAAGAACGGGAATCGTATCTATCGATTTTAAGACTCAGGATAATGCAGAGATGGCACACCGTCTCTCATCAGAGTTTGGCATCATGACCAGAAGCGGGCTGCACTGTGCACCTTCTGCCCATAAGACATTGGGGACTTTTCCAAGGGGTACCGTACGTTTCGGATTGAGCCATTTCATGGAAGAAGCCGATATAATATATGCGGCAGATCACATAAGTAAATTGAAGTAACCGGAGGGGAGATAAAATGGAATTTAACCAGGTGAAGATATTTGTTGCGGTCGCCCGGAAAAAGAGTTTTTCAAGAGCGGCAGATATGTTATTCATATCGCAGCCGGCTGTCACCAGCAATGTGCAGAAACTGGAGAGTGAACTTGGGGTAACATTAATCAACCGAAAAACCAAGAACATCTCATTGACTGAAGGAGGGAAGCTTTTTTACCGTTATGCGGTGGAATTAATGAATATTTATGAAAAAGCCGAATACGCCCTCAGCGGATACAAGAAGAATATTGAAGGGACCCTGGAGATATATGCCAGCACAATACCGGGACAATATATTCTCCCATATATTGTTAAGGAATTTAAAGAGGCATATCCTTTGGTTCTTTTTTCTATCAGCCATAAAGATTCAAGCGAAGTAATCGAAGAAATCCTTTCCGGCAGAATTAACCTGGGACTTGTCGGAGCAAAGTATAACTCAGATGCCCTTGAATATATTGATTTTTATGATGACAGAATGGTACTTATTGCTTCTCCTCAAAAAAAATTCGATTCGGATTCTGTCAGTATTAAGAGTTTAGTCGGAGAAAACATACTGCTCAGGGAAGAAGGCTCCGGCACAAGGCTTCTTCTTGAAAATGCCTTGAAAGAAAAGGATCTGGATATGTCAATGTTTCAATCACAGATTATTAACGACAGCCTGGAAGCAATTAAAAAAATGGTGGAATTGGATGTCGGCATTAGTTTGGTATCCGATATTGCAGTAAAACGTGAAGTTGAGTCAGGACAACTAAAGCAATACGAAATATCCGACCTGGAGCTCAAGAGAAGCTTCAGCCTGGTTTATTGCAATAACAGATGTCTTTCACCTATTGAAGAAAAATTTAAGGATTTTATCAGCAATTGGAAAAGGTAAGCAGATATGTTTGGTGCCTGGCAATTCATTTTGCCGGGCACTTATTTTTTTTGCGGTATTTTTTGTATTGACAACAGAAATATATAGAGATATTATGGAATAGAACAGTGTTCAAAAAAGGAACAAGTATAAATAATGGAACGCAGTTAAACGGAGGATGAATGTATGGCTATCAGTGAAAGAAGAGAACGTGAAATAGAAGAAATGAAGGAGCTTATACTGTCAACGGCAGCATTGATTGCAAATTCTGAAGGATACGATAAGCTGTCTATCAGAAAAATAGCTAGCAAAATTGAATATTCGCCATCTATTATTTACCACTACTTTGCGGATAAGGATGAAATCATAAGCCATTTGATGCAAAGGGGTTATAAAAAAATAATATCGGCAATAGCTTCTGCAAATATGACAAGCGGCTCTCCGGAAGAACAATTAAAAAAAATGACCAGGAATTATATAGATGCCGCACTGAAAATGCCTGAAGAGTATATGGCTGCGCAATTAAGCAAATCTCCCGAAACTATAAAACAGACTTCATTTCTGTATGAAGGGGCTTCAAATGAGAAGTCCGTCATAGGAGCATTATGCAAATGCATAAAAGAAATTAATAAGGATATTGATTTGGAGGACAGCAAATGCGAACTCATTTCGCAATTGATATTGCATCTGCCGTGGGGCTTGTTATAAAGCTTATTGTTGAGGAAGAAACGGGTGAGGAGCAAAGGAATAGATTAGTTCAATGCTTTACAAACGAGATTGTACCCAAAATGGCCCGTGTGTGATTCTATAATACTGTTGTTTTAGAAGAAAAATGATTCCGAGGTGGAGGATCGTATATGAAAAAGAGGAGAAAGAAAAGATTGTTTTCAATTATTGGAGTTTTACTTGCTATCATAGGAATTATTACAGTTTTTTTTAATATTTCGTATTCAAAAACCAGAGCAGAATTTTTAGGGCTTACAGGCAGTTATTTAACCGGACTGCCTGGTGAAAGCGGTATATTTACAGAAGAAGATATTGCAGACCTGCCGCTGCCTGTTCAGAAATATTTCAGGTATTGCGGCTATATTGGCACGCCTAAGATGTCCTCTATGAAGGCCATATATAAAGATGTTGATTTTTCATTTGGAAAGGATAAATCTGCAATAAAAATTGATAATATACAATACAATTTTGTAAACGAACCAATAAGAATCGCATATATAGACAGTTCATTGTATGGAATACCTTTTGAAGGTTTGGATTTGTTTACTGCAGGAAGAGGGTCAATGAAAGGCGTATTGGCAAAGCTTTTCACCTTGTTTAATCAGACAGGGGAAGCATTGGATAAATCAAGCCTTGTCACATACTTGTCAGAGTGCCTTATTATTCCCAATGCAGCTTTACAGGATTATGTTTCCTGGGAAGAAATCGACGACTTACATGCAAAAGCAACGATATCCCACAATGGTATCACTGCCGGAGGTATATTTACATTTAATGAAAAAGGTGAAATGCTTTCCTTTGTAACAGATGACAGGGAGGCTGCAGCAATTGATGGTACCAGTGAAAAGGTTAAGTGGTCGGCAGTCTTCAGTGAGTATGCGGAAAAAGACGGCATCAGAAAGCCGGCTGTTTTACAGGCAGTTTGGCATTACGATGATGGCGACCTTGTCTATTTCGACGGAAAAGACATTGAAATTCAATTTGATTATGAAAAAATGAACTGAATCAGAGTACAAGCATTAATTGTCGCCATTACTTTTTTATATTCCTTATGTTGGTTGATCTTGAAGAGATGCAATAGTCCAGGAAGCTTTTGAGAGCAGGAGTATGCTTTACCCTATTATTCCACAGAAGGCTTATAGTCCTGCTCACTGTTCTTCCTTCAAAGGGTATGGCAGTTACCTTATAGCCGTCGAGAGAAGGAATTTTGGGCATAATTGCTATTCCCAGCTGTGCTCCTACAAAAGAGGCCATTGAGTTGCACTCGTCCACCTCAAAAAAGATATTTGGCAAGATATTGAATTTCTTGAATAAGGAATCGGTCTGAAAATGCAGATCGGTTTCTTTTTTTATCATAATAAATTTTTCATTTTTGAAATCATCTATTGTGACTGAGGTACGGCTTGCCAAAGGATGATTATTATATACAACCAGAAACAGCTCCTGTTCAAATAAAGGGATGAAATCGATGCACTCGTTCACAATTTCAGTAGACGGAGCCATGACAACATCAAGGGTACCTTCTATCAGCTTCCTGATCAGTAGATTTGTCATGTTAACCTGGAAGCTGAAATTTATATTTCTGTTGCCCTGACAGGCGTAGAAATCATCTATCAAATGCGGGATCTCATCAAAGCTGACACTGTAGATATATCCAAGATTGATGTTGCCGCCGTATGGTTTATTCATTCTGTTAAGCTGGGCTTCTCCCTGGTTAAGTATGTTGAGAGCGCTTTCAGCATAGGGGAGAAAGGCTTCACCGTATTCTGTCAATGAAACTTTTATTCCTTCCTTTTTAAACAGCGGTACACCCAATCTCTTGCATAACTGCGAAATGGCATAACTGAGGCTGGGTGAGATATATTCAGCTGCTCCGCTGCCTTTGTATAGTGCAGGGTATGAGCTGTTTCAACAAAGTATCTCAATTGTTCCAAGGTCATGGTATTGCCTCCTTAGAAGCTTAATTTTCATTAATGCATAAGTCAATTACTAATTGTAAAGAAACAAGCAACCTATAGAGAACTTCTATTAAATTATACAAAATGAGTATTGGACAGTCAAGGGAAAATGCTATAAAATTATAGTAATATAATGAATATTCAGAAAATCGTAAAAAATTGTTGGTAATAGAGAAAGAAGGATCTAATTGAAAGCTATAAATATTGCATTAATAGGTTCCGGTTATGGGGGAGCTTTGCATGCCAATGGTTACGCAAAGGTCAGTAAAGTGCCTGTGAAGATAAAAGCCGTAGTGGATGCCTATGATCTGGAAAAAGCAGAGAAATTTGCAGAAACTTATGGAATTGAAAATGTGACAACAGATATTGAGAATGTACTCAATGACCCCGAAATAGACATAATTGATATTGTTACTCCTCCAATGTCTCATGCAGACATAGCAATGAGAGCCTTGAAAGCCGGGAAAAATGTTATCTGCGAAAAGCCTTTGACCGGTTATTTCGGTGAGGCAGAAGATGAAAAGCCTATAGGAATAAAGGTCCCGAAATCAAAAATGTATAATAAGGTCATAGAACAGATCGAAGAAGTCAAAAAAGTAGTTGAGGCAAGTGATAAGCTGTTTATGTATGCAGAAAATTATGTGTATTGTCCTGCCATCACAAAGTCTGCAGAGATTATCAGAAGTAAAAAGAGCAAAATTCTTTTTATGAAAGGTGAAGAAAGCTTAAGAGGGTCTTCATCGCCGGTTGCAGGGCAATGGGATAAGACCGGCGGTGGTTCATTTATCAGGGTTGGCTGCCATCCGCTGTCAGGAATATTATGGCTGAAGCAAGTTGAAGCTGCCGCAAGAAACGAAAAAATAAACGTGGTGAGTGTAGCGGCTGACATGGGCAATACCGGTTCCAATCTCACACAATATGAAAAAAGGCATTTAACAAGTAAACCCTATGATGTAGAAGAGTTTTCAAATGTTACATTAACGTTTTCGGACAATACAAAAGCAATTATTATTGCCAGTGACAATGTACTGGGAGGGACTAAGAATTATGTTGAAATATATGCAAATGACGGCACACTAATGTGCAATATAACTCCCGCAGATAACTTGAGGACATATTTCCTGGACCAGGAGGGCTTGGAAGACGTTGTATTTTCAGAGATGCTTCCGGAGAAAACCGGCTGGAATAACTTGTTTGTATGTGATGAAATTCTTCGGGGGTATGTGTATGAATTACAGGACTTTGTCGAATGCGTCGCTTATGGGAGAAAACCGGTTTCCGGTTTTGACCTGGCTTATGAAACTATTAAGGTTATATATGCCGCATACCAATCTGCAAGTGAGGGGAGAAGGATTGAATTTCAAAACATAAATAAATCATAGAGAAATTTTATTATGTTATACAAAATAGGTATTGGACTGCTGAGAGAAATTAATATAGACTTTTCTTAACATACAAAACATTTTTATAACTATAAGGAGGGAAGAAGCATGAATCTTCCGTCAAAAATAACTATTTGCGAAGTTGGCCTCCGGGATGGCTTGCAGAATGAAAAAAAGATTTTGCAGACTCAGGAAAAGCTGGAATTGGCCAATGGCATTATAGCTGCCGGCTTCAAGGTAATTGAGTTAGGTTCTTTCATGAATCCGAAGGCAGTACCTCAAATGGCAGATACCGATGAGCTTTTCTCAGCTTTGAATCAGGTTGATGGAGTAGAGCTGCGTGCACTGATTGCCAATAAAAAAGGTGTAGAACGCGCCATTAATTGCGGGTGCCGCAAGGTCAAGCTTAATGTGTCGGCAAGCCTCGGGCATAATCTAGCAAATTTGAACAGGACGCCTGAGGAAAGTGTTGCCGGCTTTGAAGAAAGTGTTGCCCTTGCCGAGCAGCACGGAATTAAGGTATCCGGATCAATTTCAATGCCCTTTGGCTCTCCCTGGGAGGGAAACATATCACTGGAATCTGTCAAGAGTATAGTTGAAGCCTACCTGAATGTCGGAATAGACGAAATATCCCTGTCGGACGCTTCCGGTATGGCTGTTCCCGATCAAGTATATTCAATGTGCATCAATATGCAGGAATGCTATCCCCAGGTGAAATGGTGGCTTCATTTTCATAATACAAGAGGAATGGCCATGGCAAATATACTGGCTGCGATGCAGGCCGGAATAACACAATTCGACTCCTCCATTGCAGGGCTGGGAGGTTGTCCTTTTGTCCCCGGAGCAGCGGGGAATGTATCATCTGAAGATGTAGTACATATGATGGATGAGATGGGAATAGAAACAGGAATAGATATTGTCAGATTAATCCAGCTTTCCGGGAAGGTACGTCAAATGGTAGGCCATGACACTGATTCATATATACTCAAGGCAGGTCGTTCAAAGGATTTAATCAGATAGCAGCAAAGCTTAGAGAAATAGCTTCCGGTATGTGAAGCGTGGATATCTGTATTTCCATAGCAGGAAGCATATAACATGTACAGAGCGAATACTAATGTTTAGGAGGAATGATTATGAGCAGAATGAGTTCAATGGAGGAAGTATATTCAAAGCTTAACCAGGACCAGATAGATGAGATCGAGGAAAAGTTTGCAAGAGCTGATGCGGCGCAGAAGATATTTGAAAAATGGAGCCAGGAAGAAGTTGACCGCACTATAAGAGCTATAGCATGGAAAGTTGCAAATACTCAGACCTTTAAAGAACTGGTCAAGATGAGCATAGAGGAGAGCGGGATGGGAGATCCCGTAAGCCGCGAGAATAAAAAATTCAAAATCAGAGGTGTGCTGAGGGATGCGTTGCGCCAGAAGAGCGTAGGTATCATTGAGGAAATACCGGAAAAAGGAATAGTCAAGTATGGCAAGCCGGTAGGAGTTATTGCATGTGTTGTTCCGGCTACCAACCCGGACTTGACACCGGCAGGCAATGCCATATATGCCCTTAAAGCCCGGAACGCCATAATCTTCTCACCTCATCCAAGAGCGGTAAAGACAGGCGGCCGCACAATTGAGCTTATGCGTGAAGGTTTGAGGCAGGTAGGTGCACCGGAAGATCTGATCCAGATCCTTGGAGTTGGAAAAGCTAAAATAAACAAAGCCATGTCTGAGGCACTTAATACGAAATGTGATTTGGTAATTGCCACAGGCGGACAGGGCGTAGTAAGAAGAGCATATCATTCGGGCACTCCGGCTTTT
>Ga0208197_1004272_pt1 | contig 10672 bp, 10 predicted proteins | sample AD_JPNNA4_MetaG_FD_184444 | JGI IMG/M metagenome (GOLD analysis project Ga0208197, IMG submission 184444) | Active sludge microbial communities of municipal wastewater-treating anaerobic digesters from Japan - AD_JPNNA4_MetaG (SPAdes) (version 2) | ecosystem: Engineered > Bioreactor > Anaerobic... | reverse complement strand
GTTTTATTATTTCTTACTACCCCATCCTGGCACCTTTCACCTTCCTCAACGTAGAATTTACATTGCGGTTGTAAGGGCTGGGCTTTGAAAATTTCCTCATTCAGACTGTTCCTGAACTCTACCCGTCCATCCCCGGTGATCTGCACCTTCGTCCGCACCTGCCGCGAGGAGATCATCGACTCTCTTTTCCCGGTTGAAACAGGAGCAGCTTTCCTTTTACCACGTATCTGCCGATTTACCTCAGATGAAGCCGGACAAGCCCTGCGAGAACCCCGATTACTCCATCAACGCTTCCGTGAGGACCAACCAGGACAGTTTCCAGCCCATTGGTGGATAGTCCGGGCGTAACCTCCCAGTTTCCCGGCAACCCCTTGTGTCAGTGTCATCGACGGTAATAGGTATGGGAATGGAGTAACATGGGAGATTAAGTAACTGTATTGAATTACCCAGAAGAGGTAATAAGATTGTATTTAAGACGGTTCTTTTTTCAGGGAAATACCTTGTCGCCATTTTTTTAAGTTGACCGAATGCTGATATCTCTTCCGAGTCTGAGTGATATCACACGTGTGATTCCACGCGCATAAGCTTTATAAGTGAGTGATCTGAGTATGATGTAACGCCAGGAGTACCGCGTTCGGTACTTCTCCAGCTGGGGGGTTGGGGGTGTCGGTTCATTTACTAATGGATTTGGTATGACCTTCAAACACGGCGTTCTTTGGTTCATTATTAAAGGAGCGGTAAAAAAATGGCATATACCTGTAAACTCTATCCAAATGCGAGCCTCTTTCTGAATGACGTCAAAGATGAGTTCGATGATCCCGTCCAGGGAAATACGGACAATTGTTGTCTTATCGCATCATTATCTGCAGTGGATTGGACAATGGGTCGGAATAAAATTAAAATTATGGTGGTGAGGGGATCATACCAAGTGTATCTTAATTCAAAATACCTGTCTGTATCGGGAACATTGTGTCTCGATGATGATTATAAATTCAAATATGCACACTCACGAATTTTATCTGAAATCTGGCCAGGATTATATGAAAAGGCTGTTGCTTTGCATATTCATAATTCTACGGCAGATTGTGATTTTTCAAATGTGTCGTGGGATGGTAATCCCGATCGATACCTCGTAGCCCTGACTGGATGCACACTTCGTAAAAAAACTAGTAATTTACCCGCAGAAGTCTCCAGCCGGTGTTTAAGTGGAAAAGTGAAATATCCCATGGTCATATGGAACGAAAATCATTGTTATACGGTCCTTGGCCAAAGGGCCGATGGAACATTTCTTCTCCGGGATCCATCAGGAAAGAACCCTGGACTGGATGGGGCAATCATATCAGGATATTGTAGTTTCAACAATCATTTCACCTGGGATTGCTCATCGGACTATCAATTAGGATCTTACGGCAGTTATTCAAGGAATCTTGGGGATGGTCTCTTTGCAGTGTCTGGAGATGTCTTGAAGAAATTTACCAATTTATCATATGTAGGAAAAGTATGAGTAAAGACTGTTCTGAATTGAGGGATAATACAGCCCCTGAAAGCAATAGTCTTTCTAAATTCAATAAAAAAAGGATTTTTTACAATATTTTTTTGTTCGGTTTTATCGCATTTTTATTTATCCCATATCCAGTCAATGGGAGCATTTATGAAACTGAGCAGACTTCTACGCTCCTGACAGTGATCACCTCACAATCGAATCAACAGTACCCTGGCATTTATGGGGAGAAGGTTTTCTGGGTGGATTCATCTCTTGATAAGACGGTGCATTGTTATGATATATTCTCGGGGGAGGAAACACTCCTCAACCATAGTTATACTCCAGCAGATAGTTTTATTCCATCCATTTTTCAAAATTACCTCTCTTTTGTCAATATGACGGATAATGGTTGCCAAGTGATTCTGCATGATTTATCTACTGATGAGGAGTTCTGGGTTGGTGGTGGAAACGAGACAAATGCATGGGATCAGGATCTCGGAGAAGGGACAATCGTATGGTCCGATAACAGGAATGGCAGTTTTGATATCTATTTATTTTACATTTCCAACCACACAGAGATTCTCCTCTCATCTGACACTGCTGATACCGATGAATCAAATCCGAAAATATCAGGCAATTATGTTGTGTGGCAGAGCGTCAACCCTGAAACATACATGAATGATATATACCTGTATTCCCTGCTCTCTGGAACTACCACCCTGATAACCCCTGGAACGGAATACCTTGAAGAAAAAAATCCAGCAATAGATGGTGATTACATAGTATTCCAGGGTATGAATCCTGAAACCTGGTTCTATGATATTTTTATCTATAATATTTCATCCGGAGATACCCTTTTACTGACACCGGGTACTGACGAATGTGATGAAGAGGAACCGGCTATAAACGATGGAAAGGTTGTCTGGATTGGCCAGGATCCTGATGATTTTTCCTATGCTCTCTATCTTTATGATATCAATACTGGAATCACGAGAATTCTTAAAAGAGAAAATGGTGAGACGAAACCGAGTCTCCCTGCAATTTTTCAAGAAAGGATCGTATGGCAGCAGCCGGATCCGGACACCGGATATTTCGATATATACATGTCAACGCTGGGTATCGATGCACCACCTCTTATCGCAAATTTTACCAATGACCTCTTCATTGGGGGAGTTCCCCTGCAGGTGAATTTTACTGACCTCTCACAGGGGGAACCATCAGGATGGCACTGGGATTTCGGAGATGGCACTACATCCCGGGAGCAGAACCCTTCGCACATCTACACCATGCCCGGTGTATACGATGTCTCACTGATTGTCCATACTCCATACCAGAGGTCGGGTGTTCGAAACCCCGCATGCATCTACGCCGGGACTCCCCCGACACCGGATTTTTCATTCGACAGGGCAGATGGACTTGCTCCTCTGACGGTCCACTTTACTGATGAGTCGACGGGCTCGCCGGAAACTTACCTCTGGGACTTTGGTGATGGTTCCACATCTGATGAGAAAGACCCTTCACATACCTATCTGTTCCCTGGCACCTACCGGGTCTCCCTTACTACCGGCAACGAATTCGGGAATGCTACCAGTTCGGTCGAGGGCTGCATCGTGGTCCCATTCGGCGTCAGGAATGACCTTATGCTGAATATCCCGGGCATCACATGTCGGGATGGTTTATTTCCCTGTGAATTGACCCTGAATTCGAGCCTTGTTGAGATCAATGTTATCAACAACACTTCCATCGAGGTGTTACCCGATCAGGGAACTGGAATTGGGAAGATACTATTCATCGCCGATGAGGGTTTCTCTTTGAGAGATCAGTTCTCGATCATGGGCACTCTCAGCCGGGTGGATATTTCAAGTATTCCGCTCTTCTACGGGGATGACAACTCGACCCTCACCTACCTGTTGAGGATGGAAGACTACCGTGTAAACGGGTCATTCCATGCGGAGGTATGGGAGAATGCGACACCCCTTGATTACGAGAAGTTCAAAGCAATCTCGAATCTCGAATACTATTCGGGTATTTGTGGGGTTGCGTTGACTGCACGGTTCACGCAGTGCAATCTCTCGTCATGCCAAAATGGCACCCTCATATTCGGGCTCAACCCGGAATGGATTGAAATGTATGGATGGAGAAGGCCAGTACCGGTTACCACTGATCCTGACGGGGCCCAGGTATATATCGATGGGGAGTTTGTGGGGGTAACGCCACTGTTCCTTCCAGATAACCTTCCCGCGGGAAACCACACTTTGACGATATACAGGTCTGGTTACCAGGAAGAACTGCGGAACGTCACGTTGGAGGAGAAGAGAGAGAGTATCCGGGTAATCCGGATTGCAGACGACGGGTCATATGAAATACTCCCCGTATCATTCCTCTTCCATGATGAGATCCGGAACCTTGATTATTTCAGCACTGAATCTCCCCACGGATTCTCTACATTCGGTGTGGTGTCAGCCAGCCATGCAGGAAGCCCGATCCAGATCTTCTACCTCATTCTCAGCAAGTTATTTTCAAGCGCAGGTACTAGTAGCAGCACAAGTAGCAGCCAAGCGATCAAAACATCCGACTCCATCGGTTCCCCTGCCCCTGCCCCTATGGTAATCCCTCCAGAGAGGAGTCCATCCGAGCAGATTCCTACAGTTATCGAAACACCTCCCTATGGCACCCCCCCCACGGTTACCACCCTTCCCACATCTCCTCTTTCTTCGCCGACAGAGACTCCTGGAGCAGATCAAATACCTAAAAACCCTGAAGCGGTCTTCCCTTCAGTCATAGGCTATTCCTTTGTCAGGAATGTAGCCATCGTCTTTGGTATAGTCCTGGTTGCAGCAATTCTTGTGCTAAGATGGAGAAAGGGAGGGACCGGGCCTTGATCCTGACATGGGAACGGGATGAACCCAGATGAACCTGGCGGAGCTGATTCGCCAGACAACCGCCCCTGATGTCTGTTTCCTCGAATCGCGGGGAAACGTCAGGGGCCTTGTGGCTCTCCTCACAACCAAAGACTATAAGACAAGGAATGCGGCCGCCGATGCTCTGGGAAGGCTCGGAAACCCTGCGCTCACGACACTCCATATCCGTGCAGGCCTGGGCAGCGCTCCCGAACGGATAGGGATCCTTGAAGCACTGGCAAGGATTCGAAACCCGGCCAGTGTACCCTATCTTTCGAAGGTCCTCACCGGCGATCCGGCCAGCGAGATCCGATGGATTGCAGCGATCGCGCTCGGCGAGATAGGGGGAGAAGAAGCCATCCAGGCGTTAAGGGCCGGACTGAGGGACCGTGACAAGTACGTGCGCTTCGGCTCCGCAAAGGCGCTTTATGGACTTGGCTGGATACCGCATGATCCCGAGGAAGAGGTGAGGCTCATGGTGGCCCGACAGGCCTGGAGCGCGATTCCAGGCTTTGGGGCTGTCCCGGCGCTTGTGCTTACAGAGTATCTTGATGACCCTGATCCGGGGATCAGGAGGGCAGTTGTCTCAGTGCTGGGAATGCTTGGAGACCCGGTTACGGAAAAATCATGTGACAAGGCGATGCGTGACCCTGATCCTTCGGTGCGGTGGGCAGCGAGCCTTGCATTTCCTCACTGCCAGGTCCCCAGGATGTACCTCCCGGGAGCCATGTCACGAAGGCCAAGAACGGGAAAGAGCCTGTACGTGGCAGTCTTTCTCAACTTATTCTTCCTGGGGCTTGGCTACAATTACCTCGGCAAATGGTGGGGTTTCCTCCTTTTCCAGGTCAATCTCAACACCATCATGCTCCTCTCTCTGATCTACAAGACATTCCTTCCATACCCCATCTCCCTCGGAGTCTCGACAGTTGCTGCATTCCATACCTGGCATATCATGAGGGGGATGCCGGATATATGAGCGAGGCGGAATTTATCAGGGGGGGAAAATGAGGTGATGCCGTCATGGATAACAGATTTTTCAAGGCCTGATGTGGAGGCCTTGAAAGAGAGCAGGGACTACCACGGACTCACGAAAGCCCTCAGCCACTCCGATTCAAGAATACAATGGAAGGCTGCCCGGGCACTAGGCGATCTTGGGGAAGAAAGCCTGGACTATCTTATCGGAGCCATTGATACTACCTGGAACAGGGAAGCACGAATTGGTATCATCGAAGCACTCGGGCTCATAGGTGGCCCGCGGGTGGTGAAGCCTCTCGTTGCCCAGATGGAGGACAGAAGCAACGAGGTCCGGTGGGAGGCGGTCATGGCCCTGGGGGAGACGGGTGAAAAGGCGGCCATTCCTCCATTGAGGAAGGCGCTTGAGGACGAGGATAAGTATGTCCGCTACGGGGCGGCGCTCTCTCTCCAGACCCTCTCATGGCAACCCGAGACAGAACGCGATGAAGCATTCCTGCTGGTCGGGTTACAGGAATGGGATACGCTTAAGGGACTCGGTTCATGTGCCGTGGAAGCGCTTGCGAATGCCATGAGGGACCATGACAGGAACGTCAGAGTCGAGGCAGTGAAGGCGCTTGGCGCACTCCGTGCGAAAGAGGCAATCCCAATACTGTACCGTGCCATTCGCGACCCTGACGAGGAGGTCCGTTGGGAGGCAGTGCAGGCTGCGCCTGCATGCGGCCTGCCCATGCGGTTTCTTCCAAGAGCCCTCGCACGTCGCCCCCGTTCAAGAAAAAACCCGATTGTGGCTGGTTTCCTCAATTTCATGCTCCCGGGAATGGGATACATGTATATCGGCCTCTGGTGGGGGGTCCTCATCTTCCAGGTCGACGTATACGCGACACTATGGACCTTCGCAGCCACGGGGGAATTCATCTCGCTCACACTCCTCTTTCCAGTCTATTTCCTCCTTGCGATCCATGCCTGGTTCATGGCACGGAAGATGCCTGACCTCTAGCAATTGGAAAAGTGCCCCGTTACCGCTGGTATGCCCTGTACCCTCACTGACTTCTTGGCTGTAATGGCGGTTGATTTTCACCCTGCCTGACAGATGAAAAATACAGGGGTATTCTCAGTGTCACTGGCGAGATAAAAGAGGGAAAGGGGGATTATTCTCCCTCAATGAATTTTTTCAGTTCGCTGAAAAGGTGGTCCTGGACTTTCTCGACAACAGGGCGTCTCCCCCGGAATGCGAGGATTTCCCGCTCGTCTCCTTCCATGTTTGCGAAGTGGAGCCGCTGTTTTCGTTCCACAAGCTCCACATCGAATTTCCGTATGATATCTGCGATGATCGAGCGCGGCACACCGGGGGGTACCAGGAGATCGAAGAGCTCCTCGTCTGGTTCTGTACTGTTCCCGGCCTTATTGGGTGCATTTTCATGCTTCTCTTCTTCTGCCATCCAAATCTCCTCATTTGCCGATCTTTATTCTTCTTGCCATGATGCAGGGACCACCCCTTACCCCTCCAATAGGCGTCTTCGGCTTTCCCAGCGAGTTCATGCACCGTCCCATCAGCGCCGCACCTCTTGCGAGCCCGTCGTCGACAAAGACAAGGCGGTCGTTTGGGTTCTCGAAGTACTTCCTCTCGGCGATCCCTTCCAGGATATAATCTGGCTTCCTGCCGGAAATAGCTGCCCTTCCGGTGAACCCGATGCTGGAGTTCGGCAATACATGGCCCTGTTCCGCTGCCACGTCGACGAGGCGGAGCGCCATGCGTGCACATACGCGGTCGATAACTTCATTGACGACGTTCAGACCGTGCTTCGTATAGATCTCCCTGCCGAGTTCCACCAGTGCAGGGAGGTTGCTGCCATTCTCCCCGGCATCGCAGCCGATAAGGGCTACACCCGACTCTTTTGCCACGTCCGCATAGACCGGTACCCTGCCGAACCTGCGCCGCTCGGGGGGGACCAGGCGGATATCGATCAACTCATGGGCGCGATCAACATACCGTTTTACCACATCACTCTGGCCCTTCAGGGAGAAATCGCTGATGACGCTCCGATCCCCGAATACGTCAAGCGCGGTCCCGGTCTGGGGGTCCACAAGCCCTGTGCCTTTTACGATTGCATCAGGGATAGCCCCGGCAAGACCGCAAAAGTTGCCCACGGTCTTTGCAAAGGGGTTTTTCTCGTCGGGAGCCACGTCACTCGTGATTCGCCCGTCGAGGGTGGTCCCGAAGTCGATCGAGATGCAGGGGTTACGGAAATCGACCGGAGTCCACTTAGCTCCTTCTTTTATACCTGCCATGGCAAGCTCCCCCTCCATCTCGTTTGCCACCATCTCGACCCCCGTGCTCCCCACAGGGGGAATCACCCCTGCAACCGCCCCGATGAAGACCACCTTGTCAGCATAACTGAATGGCTGGAGCTTCTGGGCCTGGTTTGCTTTTGACATCGGAGGGGTCATCTTTCTTGGCGGCACTCCGGCAAGCAGGCATCCATTTGCGAGGGCCAGCACGAACTCTCCCACCTGGTCCGGGGAGTCCATTGCCGCCACCACGCCCGTACTCCTCACGACAAAGTCAAGGTCCTTCTGGATGTCAAGGTGCACATCCCTGTGGCATTCGACCAGGGTATCCCTCACGAGCTCGGTGACAGACTCCCTGGTCAGCTTGGTTCCATCGAGAGTCTCGCCGAACACCTCCTCTCCTGGCTTGGGCTTTCGTACATCCCTGCTCATCTTGACGGTCTTGTGGATGACATAACTCATCCCGGTCTCAAGGTTCACCCCTGTAAGGATGCATTTCGTCGTCGTATTTCCCATTTCCACCGAGGCAACAATAAAATAGGGTTTTATCTTGAACTCGGGAACATACACGCCAGGACCGTGCGCGATCGAGGGCGGAGGAGGGCTCTCCACGATATGTGGCCTTGGCTTGAAAAAGCGGTCAAAAAAACGCGCACACATAGTACCGAATGGGATGCTTGACCTGCTTATATCTTTCGATTTACACCTTTTGCCATCAGTTTCCGGTTATTCCCCGCGTTCTGGAGCACTTTTTCTGGCGGGAAGTGATGGCATCCCACAACCCGCATTCGTCTCCCAATCCTCTCACCCGGAGGAGTTTGGTCGGCAGCTGGAGAGTCCAAAGATGAATGCCCCAAAGCCCAGGCAGACGGACACCGCGAGAAGTATCAGGCCGATATACGGGATCCTGAAGGCTATCTGCAGGAGGATAAATCCTATCAAGAACTGCTGCCAGGCTTTCGTGTGCCACCCGAGCCGCTCCACGATTATGTATCCAAGCGAGGAGGACACAAAGAGCGTGGAAAAAAGGAGGCCGGCTATCAACATCATGAGGATGCAGATTGCAATGGGAAGCCCAACGATTGTGAGAGCAAGGAGGACTCCAAGGACTATTCCACCCAGGATGCCACCAAGCCCGGCAAGGATATTCACCAGTGGTCGGGACCTTACCCGGGCTTCGACAGCCATGTAGGGCGCCGGTGCGATCCGGATTGCGAGGAGTCCCAAGACTGCCATACCGAGCGAGAAGAGGATCAGTCCAAGGGTAAGTATCCCGAGGAGACCTCTTCCGAGCGAAGTGTTTTCTCTCGTGTAGGCGAGATGCCGTTCCGTCCCGGCAGAAGTGAATTCCTCGCTTGAAACCGTGAGGTTTCCTTTCACCTCTCCTTGGTGGGAGACACGGCCTGCTGACACCAGGGCATCGGCGCCTACTGTTGCACTTCTGGAGATATTCACGTCGCCCGCGTGCACGAGGACGTTCCTGCCCACGCTGCTGTTCAGGGTGACTGCTCCGCCGGCGAGGAGGACTTTTCCTGATACCGGGGCATTGAGACTGATCATCCCCCCTGCCGCAATTACATCTCCCTTAACCGGTGCATTGATCTCAATCTCGCCACCCGCGGCTATGAGGCTCTGCACCGGTGCATTCACTACCACCTTTCCGCCTGCTGCGATGACGTCATCGTCTATTGGTTGGTTCAGCACGACCTGGTCTCCGCTCTGTGTGACGAGGGCATTAACGGCACATGGGAGCAGAAGTATGAGAAGTATGAGAATGATGCATGGTCTTGTCATGTAAAAGAGCATCGGCGGTTCATATGAGAATAGTATCGGTGAAAAGATGGAGTAAAGCCATTTTTACCTGCTCCGCCTCCCTGACTCACAAATGGGAATATTTAAATGGAGGCTGGGAGAAATGGCGATACATGGAGATGCGCGACCCCAGGGGCTGGGTCTTTTATTACCTCATCTGTTTTGTGGCACTCCTGTGGGTTGGATTTCTCACTGCCCAGGGGGTCATGATTTTTGTCAGTCTCTTCCTTACACTTGTTGTGCTTGGATTCTCTGCAATCCTGTGCGTGATGCTGGTGCTTGAGCTGAGGAATAATAAAGAGACGCAAAACACTCGATGAAGTGATGGATTTCCCCTTGTACACCTGTGGAATGGAAATGTCATTATTTAAATAGTCTGAAACACCACCTTCCCATTGAGGGGAGCATGAGGACCAGTTCCTTCACGATTTTGCTGATTGTGCTCCTGATGGTCATCATCGTACTTGCACTTATCGTGATCATTGGCCTCACCGCGATGCTCGGGACGGGGAACACTGCCGGAGAAGAGACGGGGCCCATCATGCAGTTCGTGACTCTTGCACAGGAGCAGATGCTCTCAGTCTTCGATTTCTTCCAGCAGTGGGTCAACTACCTCATTACCCAGATACAGAAACTCTCTGAAGTGATCTAGCGAATGCAATGCGCTGTTTGCGGGCTCTTTTAGATTTCCCCTGCTGATAGAGTTATATTCCGGGTGCGCCATCTCACTAATAAGGAGCCGGGTCTCCCCGAGTGTGGATAAATGCAGATGGAACATGTGAAAGGCAGGCGGAGAGGCGAGATCATCCTGTATGCACTCTCGACCTGTGGGTGGTGCGCGAAGACAAAAAACCTCCTCGGCGAGCTTGGGGTCGAGTATTCCTATACGTACGTCGACCGTCTCTCCCCGGCCGAGATGGAGGACGCGATCCGGGAAGTGGAAAAATACAACCCAAGTGGGTCATTTCCCACGCTGGTGATCGATGGTTCCAGGGTTATTGTCGGGTTCCGGGAAGCCGAGATCCGTGAGGCGCTGAAATGACAGGAGAGGGCATCCCCGATGAGATAATCGACGCGAGGGTCGAGAAGATCCGAAAGGACGCGGAGGATGGAGGATATCTCCTGAACCCCGATCCGGACTTTGTCAGGGCACTGGTTGCCGGGATATGCATCAATGAACAGCGCTATGGGTATGCTGCCTGTCCCTGCCGAC
>Ga0208197_1004269_pt1 | contig 10680 bp, 7 predicted proteins | sample AD_JPNNA4_MetaG_FD_184444 | JGI IMG/M metagenome (GOLD analysis project Ga0208197, IMG submission 184444) | Active sludge microbial communities of municipal wastewater-treating anaerobic digesters from Japan - AD_JPNNA4_MetaG (SPAdes) (version 2) | ecosystem: Engineered > Bioreactor > Anaerobic >... | reverse complement strand
CCAGCAGAACCGTTTCAAAAAGCCGGCGCCGCCGGACCAGCAGATCGCAGTCCGCTCTGAACAGGCACATCAGGAAGCGCCAGTTGTCCGCCATAGCCGGGTTTGACGCCAGCAGGGACTGCCACATGTCATAGGTGCTCTCGATGTGCGGGTTTTCCGCCGGGTCGCCGTACCAGTTGAGTTCGAGCGCGAGGATGGCGTCGGCGGTTTTGTCCGCCGGAAGGCCCCACAGGAACGCGCGCGCGTAGTCGCGAAGGCTTTCGTTCATATCGGCGTCCGGGAAAAAATCCATATCGCTCCATACCATTTTGTTGACATCATCGTTGACCCCTTCGGAATAGGTGACGCTGCCGACCAGGTAGCGCCTCGTCAGGCGGTGAATCAGGCGGTATTCGGACGGGCGAGGGTTGACGGACTCACGGCTGAGCGCGGCGGCAAGGGCAAAGTGCCAGTCGTCCCTGTTGAAATGCACGGGGTATTCGCAGCGCACGTTGTGGGTAATGTCGGTGTAAAGGCGTATGGGATATTTCCCCGGCAGTTTGCGCCGCAGATCGTCGAGCGTAAAAGCCCGGTTCGGTCCGGTGATGACGCCGTCGATTTCGTCGGGCAGTTTTTCCATGCACTCGATAAATTCGCCTCCCCATTCGGGATAAACGTGCGGCTTTTGTGCGGAGGGCCACATTTGTGCCGAGGGGTGCACCTCTTTGAGCGCTTTGGATATGGCAATACAGCGTTCCACAAACTCGTCCGCCTCAAAATCGCCGGGATCGCCGCCGGGAGGAAAAACGACGTTGAGCCGCGGAATCCTCTCGAAGAGCCTTTTCCTGCGTTCCACCGCCTCCTCGACAGGTTCTTCACAGTTCGGGTACCAAAGGGAAACATCCAGGTCGAGTTGGTCAGCCATTTCCGACGCTTTGACCAGGAACTCTTCCTCGTCATATTTCATCAGGCGGTTGCGTTTGGAATTTTTGCGTTCGTAAGGTATATGCTCGCAGGTGTTGCAGCCGAACATCATGATGTCGAGGTAATAGCGGAAATAGTCGTCGTAGGACCAGGCGTCGTAGGTGTTCGGCGTCGTCCTGTAGCCGAGCTGGTGCCCGCGGATGCGCTGCGACGGAATATATCGCCCGCCGATATCCTTGACCAGGATGATGCGTCCGTTTTGATAGGTTGTTTTGCGCAGGAACATGGAATAGCCGAAAATCAGCCCGCGGATGCCATGCGCGCCGACGGTCAGCGTACGTCCTTCGAGCGTAAGAAGATAGGAATCTTTATCGGGCAGCCCGTCCCCGCACAGGGTAAAGCAGACCATGGGCTCGGCATTGCCCGCATTGACAGGAGGCCGCGACCCGGTCCTCATTTCGATTTCCCTGGCGAAAAGTTCCGCGGCGCCGGCGCAGCCGTCTTGCGCGAGGATGGAAAGGCCGGTAAAATCAGCCGTCATCATACTGCCCCCTTCGTTTGATGTTCTCATTGTAACAGTTTTGTGCTATAAGCGGCAAGGCATAAGCACGGCCAGACGATTATTGAGGGTTCTGATTTTTTTTGCCGGAAGTCTTGCAATCGCGCGAAAGTGTATGTATAATAATTGAGCGTTCCGGGTTCACGGAATGCGCCATACCGCGGAGTAGAGCAGTTGGTAGCTCGTCGGGCTCATAACCCGGAGGTCACAGGTTCAAGTCCTGTCTCCGCAACCATAAGGCCGCACCAATCTTTGCGATTGATGCGGCCTTTTCCGTTTTCTCTAAAATTGCTTGTTTATATTTACTGTAATGGCACGGCATATTCGTACAAGGGATACCATTTTGAGGTTAAATAATTGCGCGCCCTGAAAAGGACCCGGCACTCATACACTTCCATCTGAAAGCCCATGCCTCCCCAAGGGATGCCGTAGCGGTTAACCAGCAGGAACGTCGGCAGGTTGACATAGGTGACGCCGGTTTTCTTTTCGACGCAGGAAAAGCCGAACAACGTTTGCGTCAGTTTGCCGTTGATGCCCGTATGCACATGGCCGCTGATAAAGAAAACGTTGCTGTATTTTTCGAGCACGGCGCGCACTTTAACGCTGTTATCACTGCCCATGGAGCCGTCTTCCCAAATCACGCTTTGCCCGTTGGCGCCTTCGACTGGCCAATGGCAGACGACGAAAGCGGGTTTGCCATTGGCCGTTGCCTCGGCAAGCTGCGCGTCAAGGAAAGCCAACTGGTCGGCCCCGATGTCGGGAATGTCCCAACTGTCGTCGCTCTGGTCGCCAAGCACGATGAAACGGAAGCCATTGACTGAAATAGAGTAATAGATATGATTCGTATCCGCACCCGTGTAGGCGTTGTACGTGTCAATTAGCCGCTGCCGCGCCGCTTGCTGCGTAACATCCTCGACGTGACCGATATCGTGGTTGCCCGGCGCTATTACCCAGTCCGGGCCGCCGCAGTGTTTGTCGAAAAGTTCATAGAAGGCATGAAGGGATTCTCCGTCGCCGTAATTGGTCATATCCCCCGCGACAACGGCCGCATCGACTGCGCCGCCTGCGCTGATATCGTCAAGCGCGCGCGCCAGCAGCAGCCGGCCCAGCGGCAGACGGGCGTCGATATGGGTATCCGAGAGGATGCTGACGCTGAGCAAAACGCCTTCTTGTTTTGGCGTGATGGGCGCGTGTACGTTGAGCATCATCGCCAGGGACATCATCAGGGACAGCAGCGCTCGAGTCGGCGCCAAACAATCACTTCCTGACTAAAATCAATTTGCGGGACCGCAGGCGCTTTATGAACGCGCCCGCGGTCACCGTTTTTAATTACCGCACCGTTTCACCGGCCGCCGGCCGGTTTTGAAATCCGATACGGATATTCAGATTTCAGGGATCTCGATTTTAATCTCCTCCCCGCTTTCCGCGGAGCGGAAGATACCGTCGATGATGGCCTGGTTATAGATGATTTCAGAAGAAGGCACATGTGACACTCCGCCGGTTTTCACGGCGTCAAGGAATGCCCTGATTTTTTGGTTGAAGGGGTCGACGCCGTGGTTGCTTTGTTTCGGAATTTCGGTTTGCGTCTGCTCGCCGGCAACGTCGTGGAACACAACCATCGGGCCGCCGTCTGACGGAATCTTGAGCCCGCCCTCGGTGCCGAGAATCAGGGTATCGCCGAGACTGTCCATGTGCATCGCCCACGCGATTTTGAAATCCAGCACGATGCCGCCTTCCAGCCGCACAAAGCCGGCGGCGAAATCGTCGACATCGAACGCTTCGGCATATTCGGGTTTGGCGATAAAACGGGGGTCCTTGCCGAAGAAATCGGATTTGTAACCCGTCACGGTCAGCGGCTTCGGATAACCTACGGCGTCGAGCACCATGTCGAGCGAATAGCAGCCGATGTCGCCCAGCGCGCCGATACCGGCGGTTTTTTTGCAGATAAACGAGGTGCCGTAAGGAGTCGGGATGCCGCGGCGGCGGCCGCCGCCGGTCGAGATATAGTAAATCCGGCCCAGTTCGCCCGACTGGACAATTTTTTTAATCATCTTGGTATTCTCGTCGAAACGGGGCTGAAAGCCGATGTCGAGAATTTTGCCGCTCTTCTTTTCCGCGCGCCGGATTTCGACCGCTTCTTCAAGCGTGACGCACATCGGCTTTTCGAGCATGACGTTTACGCCTTTGTTGAGCGCGTAAATTGCGCATTCGGCGTGCGTCGCATTGTAGGTGCAGATACTGACGGCGTCAAGTTCCTCGTTGTCGAGCAGTTCTTTGTGGCTGGGATAAAAACGGACGTTGTCCCTGTCAATGCACCGGTCGTCAAAAAACGCTTCGGCCTTGCCGGGAATCAGGTCCGCCGCCGCGACGACCTCGGCGTCAGGGCAGTACGAATACGCGATCATGTGCGCTTCGGCAATCCAACCCGTGCCGATAATGCCGACCTTGAGTTTTTTTTCAGTGTCAACGGGCGCTTGCTCTTCCTGCTGCTGTTTGTACCTGTCGAGAATGTTTTCCGCCATGGTGATACCCCTTTTCATTTTTTATGAGAACCGTGAAACGGCATTGCCTTGATGAAAGCCAAAAATCGCTCAAACTACAGCGCAAAACGAGCCGGGCAACCGCAATTCCTTCTTCTGGCCGAAAGATGCGAGCCGGTCTTCGGCCCGTTCGGGCGTCAGCGGCACGGCAACAATCCTGCCGGCTGTTTCTTTCATTGTTTCACCCCGGTCAAATCAAAAATACCTCAAGCCCAAAACCGGTCAAATTGTTCCAGTAGCCAGCGAAGGATGCGTACCAGCTCGATGGACGTCCAGCCGCGGATAAAGTTTGCGATCCGCGCCAAGGCCTCGCCCGCGGTTTCACGGTCGAATTCGCCCGCCGCACCATCGCCTTCATAGCAACCGATGTTGTGCGTTTCGCCGGCGGCGTTGCCGTACAAGTCGCGGCCGCCCATATCCTGCTCCGCCTGCGCGCCTGCGTCGATGCAAGGAGAGCAGGATTTCAGAACAAAACTGTTCTTATCCGTTTCATCTTTGCCCGCGAACTGCGGATTGGCATATATCGACCCGATGTCGCGCAGCGGTTTCGGGCAGTTGTAGTAACAGTTGTTGCCGAGCATTTCATATCCGCCGCTGCAGTTGACGGTGTGGCCGGATATCAGGACGAAAATATTGTTTACGATTACGGCGTCCTTGATTTCGCCGAGGTTGAAACTTTGCGCGTTGACAATTGTGTTGTTATAGAACTTCAATCCCTGCTCGCCTGAGTTGCCGCCGCCCTTGTTGACGCCCCGGTTGTCATTGACCGAAAGGCAGTAGCGTACCATATTGCCGTGCTGGCCGCTGTATGTCGGGCAATTGGTCATAAACTTCGTGTTGTCGTGCGAATAAATATACTGATAGGTGCAATGGTTCGACCGCGAGTCGAAGTCCACCGCCATACCGTCGCCGAAGTTCTTCTGGCCGGCGATTTCACAGTTTTCGAACACGGAATTCTCGCTGCCCCAGAACCACATCGCCGCCGTGCAGAAAGTCCTTTTTTCGGCGCCGCCCTGGCAGCAGTTGATAGCGGAGCAGTTGCGCACCACGGCGCCGTCGCAGATGCCCACAACCACCGCCTCGGCGTCAAGGCCGGTGAAAGAACAATCTTCAACGAGGATCCCCTCGTTATAGACCGGATCGATATCGCTTTCCAGTTCGCACCAGGGGTTTTGCTCGTCGTTCCATGAACCCCACAGGCTGATGCCGTTGCCGCAGTCGAAAAATTCGCAGCCGGATACCGTCAGACCGTTGACCGCAAAGCGCGAACGCGCGGGCAGCCCCTTGACCATGATGCCGGCCCGCGCTCCCGCCGCGCCGGCTGAAAGGTTGTCGCGCGAGGCGGCCGTGTAATTCTGCATATCGTGGAAAGTCAGGTTGCGAAGCGTGATACCGTCTGATTGAGCCGTAAGGGTATCAATCCATATACCGCCGCCGCCCGGCGCGGTTAACTCGATGCCATCAAGCGTCCAGTATGAAATATCGAACATTCTGATGAGGTCGACCGCAGCCGAAGATGTGATGAGCGGCTTGGGCCCTTCGCCGTAAGAGGCAAGCAAAATGGGTGCCTGCGGGGTTCCGCAGCCCTGCAGCGTTATGCCGCCGACAAACACGTCTCCGCTCCTGAGCAAAAGGCGTTCGCCCGGCGCATAGACGCGCGCGGCGGCTTTTTGCAGCGTGGCCCAGGCTTCGCCCTCGCTTGTGCCGCTGTTGAAGTCGCTGCCCGAGATAGAATCGACGTAGAAAGTGTCGGCGGGAACACCGGCCTCGGCCGGAAGAGCGCTATAGTTGAAAGCCAAAGCAATCACGAGCGCGACGGCGGTCCATTTCAAATATCGCTTCATAGCATACCTCCTGCGGCCCGTTTCCGCGTTTATCGGGCCGTCAGCTCCCTGCCGTCAAAATCAATGACTATTTCGGTGCCGGGCGCGGGATCCTCGCGGATAATCTTGCGGGCGGCGAGCGTTTCGACATGCGACTGGATAAAGCGTTTCAGCGGCCTCGCACCGTAGACCGGGTCGTAACCCGCCTCGATCAGATAAGCCTTCGCCGCCTCGGTGACGCGTATTTTCAACTGCCTGCCGGCCAGCCGCTTGCCGAGGTCGGCAAGCAGCAAATCGGTAATTTTATCGATATCCGCCCTTGTCAGGGGCTTGTAGAAAACGATTTCGTCCAGACGGTTGAGAAACTCAGGCCGGAAACTGCGGCGAAGCAGCGCCGAAACCTGCGCTTTTGCCTCCTCGCTGATTTCGCCGTTATCGCCGATGGAATCGAGTATAATTTCGGAGCCGAGGTTCGACGTCAGGATGATAATGGTGTTTTTGAAGTCGACGGTCCTGCCCTGGCTGTCGGTGATGCGTCCGTCGTCGAGCACCTGAAGCAGCACATTGAAAACGTCCGGATGCGCTTTTTCGACCTCATCGAACAGGATCACCGCGTAGGGTTTGCGCCTGACGGCTTCGGTCAGCTGTCCGCCTTCCTCATAGCCGACATAACCGGGCGGGGCGCCGATGAGGCGCGAAACGGAATATTTTTCCATGTATTCGCTCATATCGATGCGGATGATATTATGTTCGTCGTCGAACAGCGCTTCGGCCAGCGCTTTGGCCAGCTCCGTCTTGCCTACGCCCGTAGGTCCCAGGAAAAGAAAAGAACCGATAGGCCGCTTGGGGTCCTGAATGCCCGCTCTGGAGCGGAGAATCGCGTCGGCGACCTTTGAGACCGCCTCGTCCTGGCCGATCACCCTGCGGTGAAGAATTTCGTCGAGGTGCAGGAGTTTTTCGCGCTCCCCTTCCATAAGCCGCGATACGGGGATGCCTGTCCAACGAGCGACGATTTTGGCGATTTCCTCCTCGGTGACCTTGTCGCGCAAGATGGTGTTCCTGCCGTTTGTTTCCGCCTGTTCCTCGGCGAGCGCCAGTTCTTTCTGCAGCTGAGGCAGCCTGCCGTGTTTGAGCTCTGCGAGCTTCTCGAGATTATACTCGTTTTGCGCTTTTTCGATTTGCGCGTTGACTTTTTCGATTTCTTCGCGGATTTTCTGCCCTTTGCCGATGGAGTTCTTCTCGTTTTCCCACTTCGCCTTGAGCGCGGCGAAATCTGTTCTCAGGTCGGAAAGCTCCTGCTGAATCTGCGCCAGGTTCTCGAGGGATAGTTTATCTGTTTCTTTTTTCAGCGCTGCCTCCTCGATTTCAAGCTGCATGATTTTATGCGAGATTTCGTCAAGTTCGGCGGGCAGCGAATCGATTTCGTTTTTTATGGAAGCGCAGGCTTCGTCGACAAGGTCGATGGCTTTGTCGGGCAGAAAACGGTCGGATATGTAGCGGTTTGAAAGCACGGCGGCCGCAATCAGGGCGCCGTCTTGTATCTTCACGCCGTGAAAGACCTCGTAACGTTCCTTGAGACCCCGAAGGATGGAAATCGTATCCTCCACCGAGGGTTCGTTAATCAGTACCGGCTGGAATCGCCGCTCGAGCGCCGCATCCTTCTCAATATACTGCCGGTATTCGTTGAGCGTCGTTGCGCCGATACAATGCAGTTCCCCGCGCGCAAGCATCGGTTTCAGGAGGTTGCCCGCGTCCATGGCGCCTTCCGCTTTGCCTGCGCCGACGATCGTGTGCAGTTCGTCGATAAAAAGAATGATGCGCCCTTCGCTTGCCTGCACTTCGCCGAGCACGGCTTTGAGGCGTTCCTCAAACTCTCCGCGGAATTTCGCTCCCGCGATGATGGCGCCCATATCAAGCGAAAAGATAATTTTATCCTTCAACATATCCGGCACGTCGTTTTTGACGATGCGAAGGGCCAGCCCTTCCGCGACCGCGGTTTTGCCGACGCCGGGTTCGCCGATCAGGCAGGGGTTGTTCTTGGTCTTTCGCGAAAGGATGCGGATGACGTTGCGGATTTCCTCATCCCGCCCGATGACGGGGTCAAGTTTTTGCGTACGCGCGAGCTCCGTTAGATCCTTACCGTATTTTTTCAAAACGTCGTAAGTATCCTCCGGATTGTCCGAGGTGACGCTGCGGTTGCCCCTGACGTTTTTCAGCGCCGCAAGAAAACCTTCTTTCGTGATACGGTATGTGCCGAGAATCTCCTTGACGGAGGTATCCGGCTTCGAGAGGATGCCCAGCATGATATGCTCGACGGAAACATACTCGTCGCGCATTTTTGCCGCCTGCTTTTCGGCGTCGACAAGCGCGTTGTCGACATCTCGCGAAACATAAATGCCCTGCGCCGAAGAGGACCCGCGCACCTTGGGAATGCGGCTGACAGCGGCTTCGAGGGAGGCCTCCAGGTCCTGAACCGGTACTCCCATATTCCTGACCAGTTCGCCGATCAGCCCGTTTTCCTGCTGCAGCAGGGCAAGCAAAAGATGGGCCTGTTCGAGCTGCTGGTTGCCGTTTTCAACAACAAGGCTTTGTGCGGTCTGCACCGCTTCGATGCTCTTTTGCGTGAGTTTTTGCGTGTTCACGGGTGCGTCCCTCCATCGATTGTTTTGCAATCATTATAGTATCATCCCGACCGTGAAGTTTCAACGCCATTGTATTGTACGGCGGCTTGGCATACAATAAACTATAAAGAATATATCGCGGCGTTTACGGGAAAGGAAGGGTTGACGGATATGAACACAGAACGTCTCGACAATCTGCTGGACCAATCGGGGTATCCCGCGCTGGATTTGGCGGTATGGCGGGAAGGCCGTCCGGTTTACCGGCGCACGGCGGGTTTCAAGGACCGCCGCAAGACCGTGCCGATGCCGAAAGACTGCATGTTCAAACTGTATTCCGCCTCGAAAGTCATCACCAACACGGCTGTGATGCAGTTGATTGAAAGCGGCAAAATCGGACCGGACGACGAGTTGGGAAAGTATCTTCCTGCCTTTGCGGAAATGAAGGTAAAAGACGGGAATACCGTACGGCCGGCAAAAAACAAAATTACGATACGGCTGCTGCAATGCATGTCAGCCGGCCTGAACTATGAGTTCACCGCTGCGTTGGGCGGCGTGCTTGTACGCACGCAGGGCAAAGCCACGACGCGCGAGCTTGTCGATGCGGTCGCCTCGAGCCCGCTCGACTATGAGCCGGGCACGCACTTTAAATACAGTCTGGCCCACGATGTGCTCGGAGCTGTTATTGAAGTGGTGAGCGGAATGCGTTTTGGCGAATATCTACAGCGCAATATATACGAACCGCTGGGCATGAAAGACACCACATTCAGGCCCACCAAGGCGCAGCGGGCCCGCCTGACACAGCAGTATCAGACCATCGTGCGCAAAGGGCGCGAAATATTCCTCCCGGTGCCGATGAGGCACCCGCTCGTCGATTGCTCCAAAAACCTGGAAGGCGGAGGCGGCGGCATCTATTCGACAGCGGACGACTACATCCTTTTTGCCGACGCGCTGTGCAACGAGGGCCTCGGCAGCAACGGCGCGCGTATTCTGCAGCCGGAATCGGTGCGCCTGATGAAGCAAAACCAGCTCGACGAAGCGCGCCTGGCCGATTTCGCGCAGTTGAACAAGCGCGGTTACGGCTACGGCCTCGGCGTGCGCACCATGATGGACCCCTCCGGCGCCGGCGCGCGCAGCCCCGTGGGCGAATTCGGCTGGGACGGCGCCGCGGGCGCCTACGTGCTTATCGATACGACGAACCGTCTCGCCTGTTTCTTGGGGATGCAGGTCTTCGGCAATGACCGCGCGTACAGGCAGTTCCACCCTGCGGTGCGCGATACCGTCTATGAAACGCTGGGCCTTTGACACAGCGTATTAACGCAACTTCAGCAAAACGGCAAACCAGTTCGAATCTGTTATGAGCCGTAGGACACCGTCCGAAATGTTGTAATCAGGATGAAATGAAACGCCTCTTTCAATATCGAAAAAGGTGATTTTATCCGGTTTATTTTTTGCCAGGAAGCTCACCTCAAAAGTGTTTCGGGCTTTTTGAAGGCCGACACGCCCCTTGCCGGCGTACCGTTTTAAAAAATCCGGGCGGGCGCCGACGATCAGCATTTTCCCCGGCAGTCGGGCGGCGTTGAGAAATACGCCCTCATCTTCACAGACGGGTTTAGACGAACAAACTTCGCCTTTGGCAAGCACGTCGTTGAATTGAGGCAGGAATTCGTGCCAACGGCTGAAAAAACTGCCGGCATTCCCGGTAAACGAAAAACAGCCGTCCGGCATCAGCATCAGCGACTCCATGACCTGGCCGCCGTTGATTCTCGGCATATAGAACTCGGGGAACATCACGCGGAATACTGAACTGTCCTGCGTTTGGCAGTGCAGACAGCGTTTGACAAAATTTGCGTCAAGCGCGGTGTTGAACCAAAGGCGGTTGTAATCGGCGGGCGCCTCGGTCGCCAGCAGCGCGTCCGGGTTGACCGCGCGCACCGCAGACGCCACTTTTGACAAGAGCGTCTGCATCCACGCGTTGCAGTCGAACGGCGAGCGGTGTTTGTGCGCCGGATTGTAGCAAGGCCAGAAATAAAAGGAAAAGGAATCCAGCCGGATGCCGTCCGCTCGAGCACCAGGGCGCCCAGTTGCGCCTCCAACAGGCGGAGCTCGCCGACGAGGTCGTCACGCGGCACACCGAGTCGCGCCGAAGCGAGGGTGAGCGATCGCTCCTCGGCCACGGTGAGGAGGAACCGCGTCTGCCGCCGGGTCACCTGCGAACCGTACCGTGCGGCCGGGTG